>Ga0070683_100005064_pt1 | contig 10945 bp, 12 predicted proteins | sample KBSC713LmetaG_FD_64662 | JGI IMG/M metagenome (GOLD analysis project Ga0070683, IMG submission 64662) | Corn rhizosphere microbial communities from Kellogg Biological Station, Michigan, USA - KBS C7.1-3L metaG | ecosystem: Host-associated > Plants > Roots > Rhizosphere ...
GCGGATCTCACGCCGTGGCGCGCCGCGACGGTCGATCGTCTGGCGGACTACGTCGACAAGGCCCCGAGGGCCGATGCGACCGCGCTCCACGCCCGCCTCGAGCGCGTCGTCCGCGCCACGGGCGTGCCGCTGTCGGCCGACGATCTGCGGACGATCGCCGGCTTCCACCAGCGCTTCATCGAGGCGGGCCTCTCGCTGCGTTTCCAGTCGACGGGCCGCGCGCCGCAGTGGAACTACCCGAGCTACGGCCAGATGCTCGTCGACACCGACGGCAGCGGCCGGCAGGCGCATTTTCTCGCCGGCGAGGACGGCTATCAGTTCCTCCGCGATCTGCAGGGGCGCGACCGCGTCATTCCCGTCGTCGGCGATCTGGCCGGCCCTTCCGCTCTTGTCAACATCGGCAAGGCGATCGCGGCGCGCGGCGAAAAGGTGTCGGCGTTCTACGTGTCGAACGTCGAGTTTTATCTCTTCCGCGAGGGCACGTTCGGCCGCTTCGTGGCCAACCTGAAACAGCTGCCCCACGCCGGCAACGCCGTGCTGATCCGCTCGTTCTTCCAGCGCGCGCCCGTGACGCCGTCGCGTCCGGGCGACAACAGCGTGTCGCAGGCCGCGTCCCTCGACGATCTGCTGCGCGGCGTGACGGCCGGCCGCATCAACAGCTACTCGGATCTGGCGGCCAGCAGGTGACGCTCGACGCCTTCAGGACGTCGTTGACGCAGGCGGCGCCCCCCGCCGATCTGCGCCCGTCGCTGGTCGCGCTGTGGCACGACGGGCGCGGCGACTGGGACGCCGCGCATCGCGTGGCGCAGGACGTCGAGGATGAAGATGGGGCGTGGGTGCATGCCTACCTGCACCGCAAGGAGGGAGATCCCGCCAACGCGGGCTATTGGTACCGCCGGGCCAACCGTCCTGCTGCCTCCGGACCGCTGCCTGCAGAGTGGGAGCGTATCGTCTCCACCCTGTTGACGCGGTCGGCGGAATCGTAAGCTCAGCCGGAATTCGGACTTTCTTTCCTTCCCTAACTGTTCTACATTGGCCGGCGTGTCACCGGCGGACGGCGTCTCGGTCCTCATCGTCGAGGACAACGCCGATCTTCGAAACCTGTTCCGCATCGCACTGAGGATAGCGGGGTTCAACGTGCGCGAGGCCGCTGACGGCTATCACGCGCTTGCCGCCATCGACGAGGCCCCGCCGTCGGTTGTCGTGCTGGACCTTGGCCTTCCCCACGTGAGCGGCTTCAGCGTGCTCGACGAAATCAGGGCGCGTGACGACCGGCCGCAGCCCGTCGTTGTCGTCGTCACCGGACTTGACGTCGAGGATCTGTCGACGACGGTGCTCAAGAAGCCGGTCGACCCGCCGGCACTCGTGGCCGCGGTGAAAGCGGCGCTGCGCCGCAGCGGCTCCACCAGCGCGACGTAAGCCTCAGCCGCGCGACAGCACGAAGACACCCCACTCGCCGTCGCGCCGGCTGTGAAACGCGATGCGGCGCCCATCGGGTGCCCAGGCGAACTCCTCCGCCGTAGGATCGGACAGGATGCACAGCATCGCCCCGCTGCCCACGTCCAGCATCCAGGCCCCGGCGCGAAAGACCTGAAACACGATTCTTGCGCCGTCAGGAGACACCGCCGGCGTGCGGACCAGCCGCCCGCGAATCGGCGACGCGAAGCGCCGCCGCTCTCCCGTCCGGAGATCTTCGATCGTCAGCACGTCCTCGTGCGAATACGCGATCCGCCGTCCATCGGGGAACCACGACGCGTTCCACGTCTGCCCTTCACGGAAGGCGGTGACGCGCCGCGGCGCGCCGCCGGCGAGCGGCTGGATCCAGAGATTCCACACCGACGGGCGGGACGCTTCCGCGCGGACGAACGCCAGCCGGGTGCCGTCGGGCGACCACGTCGGCAGCGCGGCGTAGCCCTCGCCGCTGATGCGCCGGACATTGGAGCCGTCCCGCCCCGCCACGTAGACGCCGCGCACGCCGTCGCGATCGGAATCGAAGGCGATCCACCGTCCGTCCGGCGACGGCTGCGCGTGATAGTTGCGCGCGCCGTTGTCGACGACGGTGACGACGCGGAGGCCCGAATCCGTCGACGCCTCAGCCGGGGTCACGGCAATGGCGCTGCTGCGATCGTGCGGACCGCCGGTTTGAAAGAAGAGCGCGGTGCCGGTGGGCGAGAATGCCGGCGAGAAGCCGCGCGGCAGCACCTCCTCGGCGTGCCGGCTGTCCTGATGACCGATGGTCGCGACCTGGCGGATCTCCGCGCCCGCGCGATCGACGGCGGGGGCCGGCGACGCGACCGGCGCGAGCCGCGCCGCGCGCGCGGGCATCGGCGCCGAATCGTGACGGACCCACACGCGCTCGGCGGCGTAGCCGGCGAAGGCTGACAGCAGCAGCGCCGCCGCCACGATGGCCAGGCGGCGCGATCGATGGACGCGCGGCGGCGCCACCGCCGGCTGCGCCCGAAGCAGGACGATATCGGCCGCGGGCTCGCGCACGGCACGACGCGGCGCCGGCGCGGCCGCCCGCGACAGCAGCTGGCGCACCGCCGCGCCGCGGTCCGCCGGCGCGAAACGCGCCAGCGTTCGGCAGAATTCCTCCACCGACGCGAACGGCGGGGCGACGACCGCGCCGGCGGCCCGGGCGATGGCGTAGCGGAGCGGGCCCGGCACGCCGCTGTCTGGAAGGAGCGCGTTGAGGAGCGCCGCCAGCGAATCGATCGTCGTCGTACCGCTGGTGTTGATGCAGCGAACCGCGCCGTCGCTTTCGAGCTCGATGTTGCCGACCGCGGCGTCACCGGGCCCGGCCGCCGCGCTCAAGGCAATGGCGAGCGCCTCGCCCGCCGACAGACGGACGCCCCGACTGAGCAGATGAGTCAATGCAACGGTGATCACGACCCGGTCCTCCTGCAACCTTGCTGCGTGCCGCTCTTCCGCGAGGCTACTGGCACGAGGTCGACAGTCCGTTGAGCCCCTCGTACTCGTGGCTGAACTGCGCGGTCGCCGTGCCCCCCGACCGCGTGATGCGGACGACGTAGAGGCTGTCGAAGTCGGTCGAGCCCCACGCCGGCACGGTCACGCCGCTACCGTAGCTGTTCATGATGTTCTGCACCGCCTGCTGCAGGTACTGGTGCTCCCAGGCGACGAACACGGTCGACGAGGCATAGGTGGCGCTGGTCAGCTCCGCCTGCAGCTTGTCGATCTCCGTGTAGCCGTAGGCGGTATTCAGCGGCAGCCCCAGGCGAATCGCGGTGGGCTCGATGGTGGCGATCGGGCGCACGTAATAGAAGGTGCCGGCCGCGTCCGGAACCTCGGTCGTCGGGTTCGGCGCGAAGGCGTATTGCGCGCTGCCGTAGCGGGAGGTCAGAACGCCCGGCAGCGCCATCGCCCGGTTCAGGCCCTGGCACGTGAGCTGGCCATAGCCGCCCGACGGCTTCTCGCCGTGGCGGAAGAACACGAGCGTTTCGGTCTCCGGCGCGGTCGAGGCCGGCGCGATCGACACGTTGGTGAACGTCGCCGTCGCCGTGGTGCCGGCCACATGGCTGCTCACCGCCAGCCCGACGTAGATCGTCGCGCCCATCGCGATCGTGTCGGAACCGACCGAGGTCCAGCTCGTGCCGTTGGCCGACGTCGACGCCGCGATCGTGCTGCCCGTGCGGATGAGCCTGACGAAGTATGGCGCCGTGCCGGCTCCGCCCCCCGTGCTGGTCGAGAGGCCGCCCGTCTCGGCGCGGCGCTGGAACGCCAGCCCCTTGCCCGGGCTGACGAGCATCAGCGCGTGGCGCGACCCCGGGGTCAGCGACTCGCGCATCATGACGCCGGCCTTCGTCCAGTTGGCGACGTACTGCTCGCTGGCGACCCTGGCGACGATCGTCCCGTCGCCGGTCAGCGTCGTGTAGGCGAAGCGGAAGGCGTCGGCGCTGTCCCAGATGTCGGCGCCCGCGCCGGCGACGGTGAAGGTGCTGCCGCTGACGCTCGCGCTCCCGGGCGCTCCCACGCTGCCGATGTCCGCGCTGCTCCAGCCGGACGGCAACGACTGCGCCGCGGCGGCGACAGGGATCATGAGCGCAACGAGAAACGCGGACACACGTCTGTTCATGTCGCGCCGACTCAGCGCAAGAACACGGCCCCGGCGATCCCCAAAATCAGGCGCGTTCTGCGGCCGGGCTCGCGCGATCGCGACGGAATCGCAACTCAGCGGCGGGCGAAAATTACACGATGCTCCGCCCGGCGGGACCTGCTCTGTCACGGGCTGCTGCCACGATGTGCGCATGCCGAGCTTTTCCGATCCGCACATCGACAATTACGCTGAATGCGCCGTCTGCCGGACCGACACGCTGCTGCTCTGCTCGCCGTGCGGGGACCCGATCTGCTCGAACTGCCGCTGCCCCAACGGCTGCGAGGAGGCGCTCGACGGCGCGCCCGTCTACTTCGGCGTCCAGACCCGGTACGTCGACGCGGCCGCGTAGGGGCGGAGGCGATAGCCGCGCGCCGCCAGCGCGCCCGCCGCGAGATCGCGCATCGCGTCCACCGCGAGCGCACTTGACGGTTGACAGGCGCGGCGCGGTCCGTTTAACGTCCGAGCCAGGAGCATCCGTGGCAAAAATTCTGATCGTGGTCGGCGATGGCGGGGAAAGCTACGAAACCTGGTTCGCGGTGCACCGCTTCCAGGAGGCGGGATACGAGACGCGCGTGGCCGCGCCGTCGAAAAAGCGGCTCAATCTCGTGATGCACGATTTCGAGCCCGGCTGGGACACGTACATGGAGCGCCCGGGGTACGCGATGGAGTCCGACCTGACCTTCGATCAGGTGAAGGTCGACGATTACGAAGCGGTGCTGTGCATCGGCGGCCGCTCTCCCGAGTACCTGCGCAACGACGAGCGCGTCCTCGACATCGTCCGCGGCTTCGATCGCGCGGGCAAGTGGCTCTTCGCCATCTGTCACGGGCTGCAGCTGCTGGCGTCGGCCGGCGTGATCAAGGGGAAGACCGTCACCTGCTACGAGCACGTCCGCAGGGACGTCGAGACGGTCGGGGCGACCTACGTCAGGCAGGACGCCGTGCGCGACGGCCGCGTCGTGTCGGCGCCGACCTGGGTACAGCATCCCGCGTTCTACCGCGAGGTCTTCCGCTGCCTCGCCGCCGCGGTCTAGCGGCGTCGACCTCTTGGTCGCGCACGCTTTCCGCGTTCAGACGAGCGCGGCCGAGCCGGACGCGGCGCCGCGCAATTTCAAGTACTCGTACTGCGACGGCAGGGTCCTGACGAGGCCATCGGCCCGCCGTCGCATCGCCTGCAGCGACGCGAGTGCCGGTCCATCGTCCATGTGATCCAGCACGGGCAGGTGCGCCGCCGGGCGCCGTCCCAATCCGAGCAGCATGACCGAATACGAGTAGGCCTCGAACCCGTGGAAGTGCGGGTTGATCGTGCGCGGCGTCGGCAGCCGCGCTTCCCAGCACTGGCGGCGCTCCAGCGCGTCCCCGTCGACGACGATGTCGCGCTTGGTGGCCTGCCAGAACGGCGTGTCGTCGCGCGTGCTCGCCCAATAGTGCATGGCCAGGAACTCGCGCACGCCGTCGATGCAGCGCGCCACGGCGCGGTTGTAGGCGGCGATCGACTGCGGATCCACGGTCCGGCGCGGGAAGTGGTTCGCCAGCTCCTCGATGCCGTGCTGGATGAAGAAGATGCCGGTCGACTCGAGCGGTTCGACGAATCCGCTCGACAGACCGATGGCGACGCAGTTGTGGACCCAGGACCGTTCGTTGCGTCCGACGCGCATCTTGATGTGGTTCGGCGGACAGCCGTTCGCCCTCGGACCGAGATGCTGCCGGAACTCCTCTTCCGCCTGCTCGGGCGTCGTGAACGCGCTCGAGTAGACGTAGCCGGTGCCGATGCGCGACATGAGCGGGATGTTCCAGGCCCACCCGCTGGTCAGCGCCGTGGCCGTCGTGTACGGCTCGATGCCGTCGGCGGCGGCGTCCGACGGAATCTGCAGCGCCACCGCGCGGTCGCACAGCAGTGAGGGCGCAAACGATACGAACCGCTCCCCCAGCGCCTGGTTGATCAGCAGGCCGCGGAATCCGGTGCAGTCGACGAACAGGTCGCCGTGAAGGGCGCCGTGCTCGCGGGTGACGATCGCGTCGACGAAACCGTTCTCGCGCCGCCGCACCTCGACCACGTCGTCGACGACGCGCGTCACTCCCCGGCGCCGGGCGTAGACCGACAGGTAGTCGGCCATCAGCTGGGCGTCGAAGTGGTAGGCGTAGGGATACTGCAGCTGGAGGTGCTGGAGCATGCGCGCCTGGCGCGCCGACTCGAGCTGCGACTGCGCTTCGAAGATGTCGCAGAAGGTGCGCCCGTCATGAAACCGCGGCGATCGCTTCGCGTCGCACAAGCGAGGGACGACGAAACAGGAGTAGTCGAAGGGGTGCTCGTCGGCCAGCAGCTTGAGCCACCATTCGGCGTGGCTGTGGCCGCGCACGTTCTCGTAGCGCTGGAACGGATGGTAGAAGTGGCGGCGCTCCGCGTTCCAGTCGACGAATTTGATGGCGAGCTTGTAGGTGGCCTGCACTTCCGGCATCCAATCGGTCTCGGCCAGGCCGAGGAACTCGAAGAACAACCGAATCGTGCTGAAGGTGGCCTCGCCGACGCCGATGCGGCCGACCGACTTCGACTCGACGACGGTGAGGGACACGTCGCGATCGAGCGCCTTGCTCAGATAGGCCGCCGTCATCCAGCCGGAGGTTCCCCCGCCGACGACCACTACGTTATAGGGCTCGCCCATCCATCTCCCCTGTCAGACTGAAAGCAGGCGGGAACCATACGCGGGACGACGGCCGGCCGTCAACTGACGAGCGTGCGCCCCTCATATAATCGTGAGGATGCAGCGACGCGAACTCGGTACTTCCGGACTACAGATCTCGACGATCGGCCTCGGCAGCTGGGCCATCGGCGGCTGGATGTGGGGCAGACAGGACGATGCGGCCAGCGAGGCGGCGATCCACGCCGCGGTCGATCATGGGGTCAACTGGATCGACACCGCGCCCATCTACGGGGCCGGCCATTCGGAAACGATCGTCGGCCGCGCGCTCAAGTCACTGCCGGCCTCGAGCCGCCCGCTCGTCTTCACGAAGTTCGGCGTCGGCGCCGACACCGCGGTCAACACGCGGGCCGCCTCGCGCGCCGCCGTGATGGCCGAGTGCGACGCCAGCCTGCGACGGCTCGGCGTCGACCACATCGATCTCTTCCAGCAGCACTGGCCGGCGCCGGACCCGATTGCGGAGACCGCGCGCGCCTGTGAGGAGCTGCTGACGGCCGGCAAGATCCGCGCGATCGGCGTCTCGAACTACTCGGTCGAGCAGCTCGAGGAGTGGCGTGCCACCGGCCTACCGCTGCACTCGCTGCAGTCGCCGTACAGCATCCTGCGGCCGGCGGTGAAGGACACGGTGCTCCCATGGAGCGCGGCGCACCGCGTCGGCGTGATCGCCTACTCGCCGCTCTTCCGCGGGCTGCTGTTCGGCACCTGGACGAAGGACAAGACGTTTCCGCCTGGAGACGCGCGCGGCACGCACAAGGACTACCTGGGGGCGCGCTTCGCCCGGCACATCGAAGCGGTGCAGGAGATCACGGCCCTCGCCACCCGCAACGGCCTGAGCTGCCCCCAGCTGTGCATCGGCGTGCTCCTGCGCACGCCGGGCCTCACCGGCTGTATCGTCGGCGCGCGCAACGCGCAGCAGGGAGCGCTCATCGCCAGCCTCGGCGTCAGCGTGACCGACGATCAGGCCGCGGCTGTGTGGGATATCGCCGACCGGCTCGCTCGCGACCTGGTGTAAATGACGAATGACGAATGACGAATGCCGAATGTCGAATCGGCATTCGTCATTCGCGATTTACAGGCCTCGCCTGCCCCGTCCCCCGCCGCGCTGCGGCGCGGTGCCGTTGACCAGCGAGTCGATCGGCGCGCGCGCCGCCCACGCGATGCCGCGGAAGATCATCTTCTGAATGTCCGGCCGCGCGAAGTTCGCGTAGGTGTGTCCCTGCATCCAGACGAACGCCCGCGACGGCTGCCCGCCGAAGATCGTGTGCTCGTAGGTCCAGATCTGCGGCACGGCCTCGCCGACATGGCCCTGCGCGCCGGGCGTGTCCGGCATCGCCGCCGTCGCCAGCACGTGGATCTTGGGGTTGTCGGCCCACGTCATCTTGAAGAACGCCTCGTCCTTGATGGTGATGTCGCCCATGTCCTTCATGATCGGCGACTGTTTGTCGACGACGGCGTAGCTGATGTCGCCGGCGGAGAAATTGACTTCGCCGTGCTTCTTGCCGCCGCCGACGATCGACGCCATGTAGGCCGGGTCGTCGCCGCACAGCGTGTCGTGGAAGAGCACCACGCCGCCGCCGCGCTTCACGTAGTCCTCGAGGACCGCCTTCTCGCTCGCCGTCATGTAGCCGGCGTCCCCCTTGTACATGACCATCACGTCGACGTCGGCGAGCTCGTGCGCGTCGGGAAAGTGCAGGCCGCCGTCGACGACTGCGCCGTGCTCGGTCAGCAGCTTGCTCCAGTCGGCGATGAACTGCGGGTAATCGTGGAGCCCCTCGCCGTGCGACTTGAGGCCGGCGCGGATGTAAATGTGGATCGGCCGGGGCGCGTCGGCGGCGGGGGCCGCGGGGGCGGCCGACGGCACCGGCGGCTGCTGGGTCGCCGGGGCCTGCCGGGCGCCGAGGCCGGCGGCCAGCGCCAGCGCGAACGAGGCGGTGAGGAGGGTTTTCATGGCGGTGGATTGTATACAATTCATCGGCCCCTTGCTGCGGCGTGAGCCGCGACCGCGGCCAGCGCGCCGGCAGGGCCCGACCATTTTTGCATGCAAAACGACGGCGTCTCATGGTAGGGTGAAGCGATGCCGCGAGTGGGACGCGAGGAGTCGCAGACGTTGCGCGCGCTGCTCCAGATGCGCGAGCTGCTGCTGCGCGGCGAGTTCCGGTCCGGCGAGCGCATTCGCGAGATCCCGCTCGCCGCCCGGCTCCACGTCTCCCGCACCCCGCTGCGGCTGGTGCTCGGCCGTCTCGAAGAGGAAGGGCTGGTGCAGGCGCGCCCCACCGGCGGCTTCGTCGCCGCCGAGTTCTCCGTGCGCGACATCCACGACGGCATCGAGATCCGCGGCGCCCTCGAGGGCACCGCCGCCCGGCTCGCCGCCGAGCGCGTCGCCAGGCCGGACGAACTGGCGCCGATCCGCGACTGCCTGGTCAAGATCGACCGCCTCCTGCACCGCTGGACCTCGGGCACCGACTCGCTCGCCCGCTACATCACGCTCAACGAGCAGTTCCACGCCATGCTCGTCGATCTGGCCAAGAGCGCGATGGTCCGCCGCGCCGTCGACCGCGCCGTCGCCCTGCCCTTCGCCTCGCCCAACGCCTTTCTCATGGGGCACGCGCAGAAGAAGGAAGGGCGCGACATCGTCCGCATCTCGCAGATGCACCACCGCGCCATCGTCGACGCGATTGTCAATCGCGAGCCGGCGCGGGCCGAGGCGATGGCCCGCGAGCACTCACGGCTGGCGCGCACCAGCCTCGAAACCATCCTCCGCGATCGGCGGCTCTTCTCGCGCATCCCGGGCGCCTCGCTGATCCGCTTTCCCGATCTCGCGCATGGTGCTGTATGAACAAGATGGCCACCAGCCGGAGCACGGTCGTCGCGATGCGCGACAAGCTCACCCCGGCGCAGGAACGCGTCCGCCGCCTCAAGGACCTCAAGTCGCTCGCCGATCGCCTGATGACGCAGGTGCTCCACCCGTCGATGAAGCGGCAGATCACCCTCGCGCTGCACGACGTCCGCGAAGCGCTCGTCTACCTGGCCGAGCCGGACGTCGACCGCCGCCCGTCGCTCCTCCGCCTTGTCGATCTCACGATCACGCTGGCGGCGGCGCGGCTCGACATGGTCGGCGACGCCCTCGACGACTACGGGCCGAGCCTCACCTTCGCCGACGTCAAGTAGCCCCCGCGCGCCGCCGGCGGCACGCGGAGGTCCGCCGCTATTTCGCCGCCGCCGGCGGCACCGGATCCGGCACGTGGTTGACCACCGGCGCGATCGTCCGCAGATACGCGTAGATCGCCTTCAGGTCCGCATCCGACATCTGCGCGAACTCCTGCCACGGCATCGGCGGCAGAATCGGCCGCGACGTGCCCATGTGCTTGCCGGTGCGGATCGCCTTCACGAACATGTCTTCCGTCCAGATGCCCAGCCCGGTGTTCTGGTCCGGCGTGAGGTTGGCCGCGAACGACTCGCCCCACGGCCCGCTCCATGCCGTCAGATCGGGCGCCACGGCGATCGGCCACGCGTCGCCCCCCTTCGGCGGCGGCGGCATCTTCGCGCCTTCCGGGTGACCCGACAGCGCGCGCGTGAAATCGGCCTCCGGCCCGTGCGGGCCCATCTTCTTCGGCGTATGGCAGTCGTTGCAGCCGACGATCGTGACGAGGTACTTCCCCCGCGCGACCGCGCTCTGTGACGGCGCGCCGGCGGTTTCCGCCTTGGCCGCCGCGGTGCAGCTGGCGAACATGGCGCAGGCCAGTGACGCGGCGGCGCAGAGGATGAGTCGTGACATGCGGTTCATCGCTTACTCCCGGCGGCCGCGACCCTGCGGCTGCACCGGCGTGCGCAGCCACGGCGCGACGACGACGTTTCCCGTTGCCGCCGAGCAGCCGCGCGAGGCGGGCCCGCCGCTGCATCCCCACCAGTTCTCGGTGGCGTCGACGATCCCGCCCCCGAGGTTGGCGACGCCGATCTGGTGCGTGTCGAGATCGTTGCGGTGCGCCTCGACCGGCGAGGACGTCTTGACGGCGAGGCCGATGCCCTCGCGCTCGATGACGTTGCGGGCGATCGTCGTCCCGCTGATCGGCGAGACGCCGAACACGTTGATGCCCGTCGTCGCCGGCGTCGCCGCGTCCGCCGTGTCGGCGCCGTT
>Ga0070683_100005068_pt1 | contig 10941 bp, 12 predicted proteins | sample KBSC713LmetaG_FD_64662 | JGI IMG/M metagenome (GOLD analysis project Ga0070683, IMG submission 64662) | Corn rhizosphere microbial communities from Kellogg Biological Station, Michigan, USA - KBS C7.1-3L metaG | ecosystem: Host-associated > Plants > Roots > Rhizosphere ...
GATCGCTATGGCTTGGATTGATACCTGGCGCGCGGCCGATTCCCTTGCCCAGCTGTCGTTGCGAGAACTCGAATCCCTGGAGTCCCTGTTCGCGGATATTTCGAAATGTCCCGTCGCTAAACGGCATGGTTTTTCCCCAATGCACGACCAGCATTAAATCCGCCTTCTTGCCGTCTTTCGCGGGGAAATACGATTGTTTCGCCAGGTACTTCCCGAGTATGCGCACGATGCCGGCAAACTTAACGTCATCGATCGAGTGATCCGCATCCGATCCAGGCTCGAACCCGCCGTTCGCGATGACATACGTTAGCGGCTGATCGGATCCGTCGGCCCGCACCGGGCGCTCGTAGTGGTTGAATGACCGGGAGAAAACCGCCGTCACCACTGAATCGTTTTCGTTCGAGGCCACCGCGAAATTCGCGATGCCGAAGCAGACCAAGGCTGCCGCCATTTGGGGGAGGGAGTATGTTTTCATGCCGAAAAGGGGTCGCTCGTGAACAGGTATCGCCAACCAAATCCGCGCCGGCTTATCCGCAGTGATGAGGTCGGCGGGGTTTGAATATGCATCGGCCAGTCCACATTCGCAAATTGCCAGTCATTTCAACGGATGCGTAACCCCGATGCCGGCCGATCCCCTTCGGAATTCTCGCAGAGCCGTTCATCTTTGTACGTGTGATCCTTCGGGAGGACAAACTCCGCCGCTCCTGTCGGCGCGCCAGCCGTCTCACACACGCGGTCGGAAATATTCGATCGTGCGCTGCAATCCTTCTTCGAGCGGAACCTTCGGCTCCCAATTCAGAATTTTTTTCGCGAGGGCGATGTCGGGCTGACGTTGCTTCGGGTCGTCCGACGGCAGGCGTTTGTGCACGATCTTCGATTTCCCGCCGATCAGTTTCAGCGTCAGTTCAGCCAATTGCAGCATCGTGAATTCGTTCGGGTTGCCCAGATTCATCGGTCCGACCGTCTCGGTCTGCGCCATGAATCGCACGAAGCCGTCGATCAAGTCTTCCACATAACAAAACGAGCGCGTCTGCAGACCATTCCCGTAGATCGTGAGATCCTCGCCCCGCAATGCCTGCACAATGAAATTGGATACAACGCGCCCATCCGCTTCATGCATCCTCGGGCCGTACGTGTTGAAGATCCGGATGACGCGAACATCGATTTTGTTTTCCCGGTGGTAATCGAAAAAAAGCGTCTCGGCACAACGCTTGCCTTCATCGTAGCAGGAACGTTTGCCGATCGGATTCACATGCCCCCAGTAACTTTCCGGCTGCGGGTGGACCTGCGGATCACCGTAAACTTCGCTCGTGCTCGCCTGAAAAACCCGCGCGCGCGTGCGCTTCGCGAGACCGAGACAGTTGATCGCGCCGATCACGGACGTCTTGATCGTCTTGATCGGATTGTACTGGTAGTGCGGCGGCGAAGCGGGACACGCGAGATTGTAGATCTGGTCCACTTCGAATTTGAACGGATCGATGATGTCATGCCGAACGAACTCAAACCGAGGATGCTTGAACAAATGTTCGATGTTCGTTTTCCGGCCGGTAAAGAGATTGTCGATCGCCACGACGTCATGGCCGTCGGCGATTAGCCGGTCGCACAAATGAGACCCGAGAAAACCGGCGCCGCCGGTGACGAGAATGCGCATGGGAACAGAGACTTGGGAGAACGCCTCCAGTTCGCCAGCAAAAGTTCGATCTTCGCCGCGGCTCGCCCAACGCCAAAACACCTTCCCCGCTCAACTCCGCGACCGCGTCGTCCTACGCGAGCCGCGCCGCCGCGCCCGTTTCGTAGCGCTCGATCCAACTCCGATGCCATCCCGCGTAATCGCCGGCTTCAATATGCGCACGGGCCTGCGCCATCAGATCGAGATAAAAATGCAGATTGTGCAACGTCAGGAGCGTGCAACTGATGATCTCGCCGGAGAGCGTTACGTGCCGCAAATACGCGCGGGAGAAGGTGCGACAGGTATAGTTATCGAGTCCTTCGACAATCGGGCGCGGGTCCGTACGATACTTCTCGTTGCGCAAGTTCATCGGTCCGTCCGGGGTGAAGACAAGACCGTTGCGCGCCACGCGCGTCGGCAGCACGCAGTCAAACATGTCCACTCCGAGCGCGATCATTTTCAAAATCTGCGCCGGCGTGCCGAGTCCCATCGTGTAGCGCGGCTTGGTGGCCGGAAGAAAGGGCGCCGTCGCCGCCACCTGTTTCAACATCTCCGGCTCCGGTTCGCCCACGCTCACTCCGCCAATCGCATAGCCCGGAAAATCCAGCGCACCCAGCGATTCCGCGGCTTCACGACGGAGATCGCCGAATGTCGAACCCTGCGCAATCGCGAAAACGTGGCGGCCGCTCGCGAGAAAACCGCTCTCGTCGGCGATTTCCTTGCAGCGCTGCGCCCACCTGAAACTTCGCGCCACGGCACGTGCGCACTCTTCGCGTTCGCAAGGCCACGGCGGGCATTCGTCCAGCACCATCGCAATATCGCTGCCGAGATTTTGTTGGATCGTCATCACCTCGCGTGGTCCGAGAAAATGCTTGCTACCGTCGAGGTGCGACTGAAACGCCACGCCGTCGTCGCGGATGTCGCGCAGTTTCGCGAGTGAGAACACCTGAAACCCGCCGCTATCAGTCAGGATCGGACCGTCCCAGCCCATGAATTGGTGCAGCCCTCCGATCTCGCGCACGAGGTCGCTGCCGGGCCGGAGATTCAGGTGATACGTGTTACCGAGAATAATCTGCGCGCCGATCTCACGCAATTGCACCGGCGTGAGCGATTTCACCGTGCCCTGGGTTCCGACCGGCATGAAGATCGGCGTCTCGACGACGCCATGCCGCGTTTGCAACCGCCCGCGGCGGGCGGCCGTCGCGGAGTCGGCCTTGATCAACTCAAACGCAGCGCTCATCCGCGAGAAACTGCGCGGTCATGCCTCCTGATGTCGCGTAAAAAATGCACGCATCGCGTGCAAAAATTTCAAACCGGAATAATAATCTCGCGCCCGCCGGCTTCAGGGAACGCATCGAAACTTCTTCGGTCATGAATTACGAACTCCTTGGGAAAACCGGCTTGCGCGTTTCTCCGCTCGCTCTCGGCACGATGACTTTCGGCACCGACTGGGGCTGGGGCGCGTCGGAAGACACGGCCCGCGCATTATTCAACACTTACCTCGACGGCGGCGGCAATTTCATCGACACCGCCGATGTCTATACCAACGGCACCAGCGAGCAGTTCATTGGAAAATTCATGCACGAACGCAACGCGCGCGATCACGTCGTCCTCGCGACAAAGTACAGTTTCAATGCCGCGCCCGGCGATCCGAACGCCGGCGGCAACGGGCGCAAGAATCTGCTGCGCGCGCTCGAGGGTTCGCTTCGCCGTCTCCAAACCGATTATATCGATCTTTATTGGGTTCACGCTTGGGACACGGTCACACCCGTCGAGGAGGTCATGCACACCCTCAACGCCGCGGTCGAAAGCGGCAAGATCCGCTACATCGGGTTGAGCGATTGTCCGGCATGGTACGTCGCGCGAGCGCAGACGATCGCGGAATTGCGCGGCTGGGAACGACTCGCCGGCCTGCAGTTGGAATATAATTTGGTCGAACGCAGCATCGAACACGAGTTCGTGCCGCTCGCGCTTGAACTGGGTCTCGGGATTTGCGTCTGGAGTCCGCTGGCGAGCGGTTTGCTAACCGGCAAATATACCAGGGACAATCTTCGCGACGGTCGCTTGAAAGCCGTCCAAGGTTCCGGCAATCCGAGCTTCGATCGAATCACGGCAAAACCCCGCAATTGGGAAATCGTCTCGGCGCTCAACGACATCGCGAAGGAAACGGGGCGACCGGCCGCGCAAATCGCACTGAACTGGATCGCGACACGTCCCGGCGTGAGTGCGATCTTGTTGGGCGCAACCAAGCTCGAGCAACTCAAAGCGAATCTGCAAGTGCTGGATTTCGCGCTGCCAGCGGAACTCTCCGCCCGCCTCGAAGAAGTTTCGCGGCCGGAACTGGTGACGCCGTATATGTTTTACGGGCCGGAGATGCAGGCCATGCAAACCGGCGGCGCAGTGGTGAGCCATGAGCCACTCTGGCTGCGGGCGAGTTGAGTATCCGTAAAGGTCACGCTGGCCGAAGCAGTGAACGTGCATCGGCGTCCCCGGCGTGCCACTGTGCTCCTCCCCGCGGTCGAGTGAACTCCGGACGCTTGACCCTCTCGCCGCACCGAAGATAAATGTAGCGGCGTGCTCCTCGTAATCGACAACTACGATTCGTTCACCTTCAACCTCGTCCAATACTTCGGGCAGTTGGGCGTGGAGCAACGCGTTTTCAGAAACAACGAAATCACTCCGTCCGACGCGCTCGCCCTTAAGCCCGAGCGCGTGCTGTTATCACCCGGCCCATGTTCGCCGCGCGAAGCTGGCGTCACCCTCGATATCATCAAGGCCTTCGCGGGCGTGAAGCCGATCCTTGGCGTTTGTCTCGGCCACCAATCGATCGGACATTATTTCGGCGGGAACGTCGTCCGCGCGTCCCGATTGATGCATGGCAAAACGTCACCCATCCGGCACAACAATACCGACGTTTTCCGCGGACTCCCGCAAAATTTTGCGGCCACCCGCTATCATTCGCTACTCGTGGAACGCAGCACATTCCCCGCTGAACTCGAAATCACCGCGGAGACGGCCGAGGGCGAGATCATGGGCCTGCGCCATCGCAAGCTGCCGATCTGGGGCGTGCAATTTCACCCGGAGTCGATCGCGACCGAAGGCGGAATAAAGGTCCTGCAGAATTTTCTCGAACTGAATTGAAACCACAAAAACCCCGAACCCGCCCGCGAGTCACTCGAATTGACGCCAATGAAATCCCGCCAAGTTAAATTCGACGCCGGACTCGCGTTCCTTCGCGTGATTCGCGGGCAGTCCGTTTTCCACCATGCGTTGCCCTAAATGCACCTCGATTGAGGACAAGGTGATCGACTCCCGAATCAGCAAAGAGGGATCGACGATCCGGCGGCGCCGCGAATGTCTCGAGTGCGGCCATCGTTACAGTACGACTGAAAGTCTCGTTCGCGACGGCATCGTCGTGATCAAGCGCGACAGCCGCCGCGAGGAATTCTCCCGCGAAAAACTTCTCCACGCCGTGCGCGCCGCCTGTCACAAACGCCCGGTCGATGCCGAGCAGATTGCGATGCTGATCGAAGATGTGATCGACGTGCTCGAGGCCCAATACGAAAACGAGATCCCCTCAGCCGCAATCGGCGATGCCGTGATGCAACGTCTCCGCGCCGTCGATCAAGTTGCCTATGTGCGGTTCGCGAGCGTTTACAAGGAATTCCGTGACGTCTCCGAGTTCATGCAGGAGATCAGCGCCCTCGGAAAAACGAAGGGCGGGAACGCCAATCCGCGCTGAGGTTCGCCCCTCGCGGGGCACCGCACGCCTGACGAACGCGGCCGGTGACGCCATCCGCGTCGACCGCTAAGACCGAGCGCTCCCAAAAAAATGCCTTCCGTTTCCCGGGACGACCTGCGCCGGCTGCACTTCGTCAACGCGCTCTTCGCTCACGTCACCGGTCACGACCTCTATCTTGCGGAACAGGTCAAAGCGGCGATCACGTTCAGTCTCTCCGAACTGCAGGCGCAGACCGCCGCTCATCCGGAATTCGCGGCGAAATTCGACGCGGCGTTCAACGCCGCCGCCGCCGAGCTCTTTGCGAAGCTTTTTGCTCAACGACCGCGCCACGGATTTTTCCACTGGGACGCGTCCCTCACTCTCGCGGCCGCGACGCCACTTTTTACGCGTGCTGAAATCATCGCCGGCTTGAAACATCTCGCTCCCTACCGCGAATCGACACTGCTCGTGACAAACCTTCGCCCCGCACTGATTCCGCCCGGCCGACGCGCCACGTCACGCCGCCGGCGCGATTACGATGAGGCCCTTGCATTCATCCAGGATCTCGCCGCCGCCCGCACGACGCGCCATGCGAATCTGCAGCTCTTGTTTTTGTAGCGCTCGAATGACGCGAGTCGACGCGAAGAAAATGTTTTGAACAATTCGCGTTCGTCCACGTGATTCGCGAAAACAGTTTTCCCGCCATGTCTAAAACAATCTTCCAAAAAATCATCGACCGCGAAATCCCCGCGCGCATCGAATACGAAGATGAGCAGTGCGTCGTGCTCCACGACATCCAGCCGCAGGCGCCCGTGCATTTGTTGATCGTTCCCAAAAAGCTCGTCACCCGACTCGCCGCCGCCGGGCCTGGTGACGAACCGATGCTCGGGCACTTGCTCCTGGTCGCCGGCGAGCTCGCGAAGAAATTAAACCTCGCCGATGGATTCCGCCTCGTGATCAACAATGGTCCCCACGCCTGCGAATCCGTCCCTCACCTGCACATTCATATGCTCGCCCAGCGCCAGATGAGTTGGCCGCCAGGGTAGGCCGCCAGCTCGCTGGCGCGAAACGCACGAGCGCCCTCGCAGCCCTCACGCGACCGGATTATCGAGACAATCTCTGGAAATCGCCGCGTCAAATTCGCGCCTCGAATGCACCATCCGCTCGTTTTGCGACAAGTCGCTTCAGCTCCAGCATCATCAACGCCGCTGAAATTTGCGCCGACGGCAACCCAGTTTGCGTCACGATATCGTCTGGAGTGACAATCGCGCCGCCCGCAAAACTCGACCATACCGCCGCTTCATCGGACGTAAGTTCCTGCATCCCGATGGTCAGTTCCGGTTTCGCCGCATCCGATTTCCCGGGAATCGACGACGGCCGCAAGCCATCGAGATAATTCAGCTCGGACAATAGATCGTCGACACTCGTGAGCAACGTCGCGCCGTCTCGGATGAGTTGGTGGCAGCCCGCGCTCGTCGGCTGGTCGATTCGCCCGGGCACCGCGAAAATCAGCCGTCCATACTCACCCGCGAATCGCGCCGTGATCATCGCACCGCCACTCACGTCGGTCTCGACGACAATGGTTGCATCGCACATTCCCGCCACGACACGGTTGCGCATTGGAAAACTCTGCCGGTCTGCGCGCCGCCCGAACGGAAATTCCGAAAGCACGGCGCCGTCCGCTTCAATCCGCCGATAGAGTTCCAGATTTTCCGGCGGATAAATGATGTCGATCCCGCAGCCCAAAACGCCGGCGGTTTTTCCACCGACCGACAACGCGCCCTCATGGGCCGCAGTGTCGATGCCGCGCGCCAGACCGCTGACGATGCAAAACCCGAGCCGCGCCAACTCCGCGCCCAGCTTCTTCGCCGTTGCCTGTCCGTAAAGTGTCGTCCGCCGCGAGCCGACGATCGCGACACACGGCCGGTCGAATTCGTAACGGCCCTTTCGATACAACCCGATCGGTGGATCGTGAATCTCCTTGAGCAACTTCGGATACCCCGGATCGCGCGTCGTGATGAAGTCCGCGCCGCTCTTCGCCATCCGATCCTCTTCCCTCGCGAGATCAAAATATTCGCGCCACGCCGCGATGGTGCCGCTGATCACCGGGCCAACTCCTTTGACGCTTTCGAGCCGTCGAGCGCCAGTATCGAACACCGAGCGGGGATCGCCGCCCAGTTCCTCGAGCAAGCGGTTGAGCGTGACCGGGCCGATGTTCGGCAGCGCGTTCAACACCAGAAACGCCTGTCGCTCCGTCAGCTCGGTTGGGATTATCGGACTCGTTGGGCTCATTGGTCGTCGAATGCGTACGCCGCGATGGATTGATGGGCTCTCTCCTTCGCGGCGTAAAGCCGCTCCTACGTTTCGCGAAGCGCGGACCCGAGGTAATCGAGCAACTGTGTCGTGTGGACCGCGACTTCACCGTGCGCTCGCGCCAAACAATCAGCGGCGAGTCCATGCCATGTCGCACCGCGCGCGGCCGCGAGCAGAGGATCGTCCGGAGATTGGGCCAGCAGTCCGCCAATGATCCCGGCGAGCAAGTCCCCGCTGCCGCCACGCGAGAGAACAGGACCGCCAAAGAAACTATGATAGATAGTGGTGCGTTTCTGCGCACCGCTCCCTTCCGCGCCGTCGGGAGCAGGTCCGAGATTGGCGCGGCCGGACGCGATCCGCGTCACCGGCCCCTTCAAAACGATCGTCGCGCCACTCTCCACCGCAAACTTTTCCAACTCGGTATCACCGGCGATGCGCGCAAACTCTCCCGCATGCGGCGTGAGAACAAGCGACGCTTTCGCCGCGTGCACGATTTCCCGCTGCAGCGCGTCGGCATCGAGCAAGGCGGGAACGGAAATCGTTTTCACGATCTCCGTGATCAACGCGTGTGTTTCCTTCTCGCGCGAGATTCCGGGTCCCATCAGCAACGCCGACGCGCGCTCGATCCGCTCGCGCAACAAATGCAATCCTTCGAGCGCGAGCGCGCCCGCCGGCGTTTCCGGCCAGCCGACCCAGATCGCTTCCGGCACCCGCGCGGCAAATGCGGGCGCGAGCGACTCCGGCACAAATGCCGTCACCAGTCCCACGCCGCTGCGCAGCGCGGCCAGCACGGCCATCAACACCGCACCTGGAAAACTGCGTGATCCGCCGAGCACAAACAAATGTCCGTACGAACGCTTGTCGCATTTCGACGGCCGCAACCGGTGGAGTGGTTCCAGCACCGCGGCAGTGAGCACGCGAGCATGGCCCGCCGCGTCGCCCGCGAAAAACCCGAGGTCGAGATAGCGCAGCCGGCCAGAGTTGCCGTTTTCCAGCGCCGCGGTTTTTACGGCGCCGGTCGCGTAAGTGAAGTCGGCGCGGAACAGCCCGGCACTCGGCAAATCGACCGCGGCCCGCAGCCGGATCGAGAGCGCGTTCACCCGCGACAGAAAATCCGCCACTCGCGGGTCGACCGGCGGGCGAAATTGAAAACCGAATACGCCATCGAGACACAGATCGTAGCGAGTCGCCGAAGACGGTGTGATTTCGGGCGATAAAATTCGCAATCTCCGCGGGTGGGAGCGGCCACACTCCTGCCACGCCCTCATCGCAAGCGGGCGCATTTTTCGTTCGCCAAAAACAAATACCACGTCGGCCCGCGCTTCGGGAAACTGGGCCAAAATTGCTGCCGTCGCGACCAACGCGTCGGCTCCGTTGTGTCCTTTGCCCAGAAGGACGAGCACGCGCCCGCGCGTCGGAAATCCACCGATCGTGAGGAAATCCTGCAGCACCGCCGCGCCCACCGAACAGCCTGCCCGCTGAATCGCCGCCCACTCTTTCGTTTCATCTCCGCCAAAGAGCGCGGCCTCGAGGTGACGCGCCCCGTCGGTGGAAAGAATCGGATGAGTTCCGGGGATCATGATGCTGGCCGATCAAGGCGTTTTTGTGCGCGGCTCGTATTGCCCGTGCTCGAGCCATTCACGTCGCGTCGTCTCGGTTTCGGTAAACTGCAGGGGAGACTGTGGCTGAATGCCGCGAGTCAAGATTGGCCGCGTAAGTTTCGGAATGGATCGAAAATAATAATTTTCGCCACTGCGCAGCACTTCGTAATAGATCGAATAACTATGCTTCGCGGTGTCCCAAAGCGCAATTTCCGTCAGGTCATTTTCCCACACGGCATATTGCCCCCAATCCGCAAACACCGCTTCGATCTCCGTCAATTTTGGACGTTCCAATCGAACGGTCGGCGCCGGCGGCTCGGCAGAGGTTGAAGGCTGATCGTTCCGCGGCAGCGCAAAAACGAAGAGCGCACCGAGGATGAAACCAAGCGTCACCCACGACGGCGTCTTCGACAGGCGCGCGGGACCTGATGGAACTTGGTTTTCGGCTTCGTCCATAACCCGGGGCTCGCTCATGTGCGCACCAGCGCGGCGACGGCCATCGCGTAATTTTCCGTGTGTGACAGCGTCAGCAGAACCTGCGTCGCGCCGACCTGCGCGAGCAGAGCCCGGGCCTGTTCATCGAGGCGCACGAGCGGTTCGTGACGCGTGCCGTGGTAAACCGAGACCGATTTCCAACCGAATTCGGAACCGATTCCGGTGGTGAAGCATTTGGAAACCGCCTCCTTCGCGGCAAATCGCGCGGCGATGTGTTTGTGCGGATGCGCCATGCTTGCACAATAAACGCGTTCTTCCTCCGTCAAGATCCGCTCGGCAAACCGCTCGCCGTGCCGCAACAGCACACTGCGAATCCGGGAGATCTCGATGATATCCGCGCCAAGACCGACCAACACGCCGCCGGGAGGAAGTTGAATGTTCATTCAAAAGTAGCGAGTAGTGCGTAGCGAGTAGCGAGTAGTGAGCGACTGCGTTATGCTCGCTACGCACTACTCGCTACTTCAAAAAGTTCATCCGGGTTTTCATTTCGCGGACGGCTTCGTCGATCCCGGTGAATAGCGCGCGACTGACGATGCTGTGTCCGATGTTCAGCTCATGGAGGTGCGGCAACGATCGAACCTCGGCGATGTTGACATAATTGATGCCGTGTCCGGCGTTGACGATGAGCCCGAGATCGTGCGCTCGCACGGCGGCAAGCCGAAGCCGCTGAAATTCCTTCGCGCGCGCGTCGGTCGATCCGTAAACGCTCGCATACGCTCCCGTGTGCAATTCCACCCAAGAGGCCATCAAAGCCGCCGCCAGCTCGATTTGCGGTTCGTCGGGATCGATAAAAAGACTGGTTTTGATTCCCGCTTCATTCATCGCCTCCACGCACAGCCGAACGCGTTCGCGATTCCCAATCACATCAAGGCCGCCTTCGGTCGTGATCTCCTGCCGGTTTTCCGGCACCAGGCAGACCGAGTCGGGTTTCATCTTCAACGCGAACGCGGTCATCGCCGGAGTGCAGGCCATCTCGAAATTCAGGCGCGTGGCGACCGATTCACGCAACCGCCAGACGTCACGTTCCTGAATGTGTCGCCGGTCCTCACGCAAATGCACGGTGATGCCATCGGCCCCCGCGCGCTCGGCGGCGAGCGCGAGCGCGATCGGATCGGGCTCGATTGCGCCACCGACGGTCGCGT
>Ga0070683_100005071_pt1 | contig 10940 bp, 13 predicted proteins | sample KBSC713LmetaG_FD_64662 | JGI IMG/M metagenome (GOLD analysis project Ga0070683, IMG submission 64662) | Corn rhizosphere microbial communities from Kellogg Biological Station, Michigan, USA - KBS C7.1-3L metaG | ecosystem: Host-associated > Plants > Roots > Rhizosphere ...
CCGCGCCCCAAGTGATTGGCTGTTCGCCCGTATTCAGGCCATTGATCACTCGCGCTTCGCCCCCATCGACCGGGTACAGATAACCCTTCTGATCAGGACCAATCCCAGCAATGAACTGGGAATCCGGTGAAATCATGAATGCGTTTCCGTTCACTCCTTCGGGCGAGATCGTGTGCGTTTTCCCAGAGTCAACATCCAGAACATAAAGTTGTACGCCCTTGTTCGGTTCATTCCCTGTAAACGCAACGCGTTTGCCATCGGGAAACCAGCGCGCGCTCGTGTGATTGATCGAGTCCTTCGTGAGATCTCTCGCTTCGCCCGGTCCTGTCGGCAAGAGTTTCAGTTGCGACGGTGAGCCCTGCGTCTGCACGATCGCCCACTTCCCGTCGCGCGAAAGCGACATCGCCGAACCAGCACCTAGCAACACCGCCGGCGATCCATCCGTCTTTCGGATGTATACCGCATAGCTCAGTCCGCTCGACTTCGAATAATCCAACGCACCGCCTCCGCCTTCTTCATCGAAAAGCAGCGTCTTGCCATCAGGGGAAAGATCCGACGGGTACGTGTAATCGAGCCAGGAGAGCTCCCGCTCCTTTGCGTCTCCCGCGCCTAAGGCCATTAACTCACGCCGCCAACTGGCACGCATCAGAAGAAGGCGGCCGTCTTTAGCAATGTCGAGTAGCATGAGCGCGCCAGGCAGCCGCGCTACGATGCGCGAATCTCCATCCAACGTCGTGGCATACAGCGTTCGATCTGTGCCCGACTTACTCGCCGTGAACCAAACCTCTTTCCCATCCGGAGACCATGCTAGCCCCTGTGCAGTGAACCACTCGCTGCCAATCGTTTTCTTCTTGCCGCCCATGTCGACAACGGCAATCGACCCGCTATCGTCGCCCTGGATCGGGTGGTCGATAAATGCGATTTTGTCCCCGGACGGTGAAAGCCGTGGATGCCCGATCCATCCCCCCGTCACGTAAAGCGGCTTTCCAGCCGGATACTCAAGCCGATTACGCCCATCGAAGTCGCGCACGACTGCAAGGTCGCGCCCGTTGGGTGACCAGTCGGCCCACTGCACTTGCTCCAGAACCTGCCGTGGAGCGCCACCGGACAACGGTGCTCGCGCCAGCGTCCCCATTGTCACCCAGGTCCCAATCGCTTTGCTGTCGAGCAGCACTGCCATCTCTGCCATCGACGACACGGACATCAGCTGCGTGCGGCTCAACCCCATCGACCGCGATTCCGGTGCCTCTGGCCGCGCGGTGAATACATCCACAGGATTCCCCTGCCACGCCGCGCTGTACAGGATTGTCTGTCCATCCGGCGCGAAACGTGCCGAGCGGATGCTGCCCCGTCGAAACGTCAATTGCCTGTACGTCGGAGGCTCCACCGGCTTGCTTTTGTAAATCGCCTTCCCGGCGAATACTCCGGCCAACAGACCGGCCGCAATGCCAGCCACAACCAGCGCAGGAGAGAACTGGCGCTTTACTGGTTGCTGCTTCGTCAGAGCATCTGTGGCCGCCGCCACTTTCGAAGACGATTCCTGTGTATCGACCACCACTGACGTCCGCGACGACTCAAGTTCGCGCTTGATACGTTTCAGATCGGCGCGCAGTTCGCCCGCCGTCTGGCACCTCATGTCGCGATCTTTTTCAAGCGACTTGCTGATGACTTGTTCCAGCTTCTGCGGCAGGTCCGGATTCAATCGCACCGGCGCCGTCGGCACCCGATTCAGGATCGCTTCCGTTATTACTGCCGACGTCTCTCCGCGGAACGGGAGGACCCCGGTCGCCATCTCATAGAGCACAACGCCGAACGAAAACAAATCCGTGCGCGCATCGAGATTTCTTCCCCGCACTTGCTCGGGCGACATGTAAGCGACAGTTCCAACCGCCGTTCCCGGACTGGTCAGGTTCAGGTTCGCGGCTTCGGCGCGGGTCTGGGAGTCGCCGCTCGACGATTTATGGGTATCCGCAATCTTCGCCAGCCCGAAGTCGAGGACCTTGGCGTGTCCCTGGTCAGTGATAAAGATGTTCGCCGGCTTGATGTCGCGATGAACTATGCCTTTGCCGTGCGCCGCGTCGAGCGCGTCAGCGACTTCAATCCCAATACTTAGCAGCTGCTCGAGTTCCATCGGCCGTCCCTGGATCAGATGTTTGAGCGTTTGCCCGCTCAAACATTCCATCACCAGAAACAACTGGCCATTGAGTTCGCCAATTTCGTGGATCGTGCAAATGCCCGGATGGTTCAGCGCCGAAGCCGCGCGCGCTTCTCTTCGAAAACGCTCCAGCGCCTGCGGGTCTTGGGCCACATCGTCAGGCAGGAACTTCAAAGCGACGAAACGGCCGAGCGAGGAGTCCTCGGCTTTGTAGACCACGCCCATCCCACCGCCGCCGAGCCGCTCCAGGATTCGATAGTGAGATATCGTTTGGCCGATCATGCCGAGGGTCTACGGCTGGCATGGTAGATGCCAGCGCTCGGCAAGTCAAACATAACAACAAATGTTTTCTGGTCGCGCGCAAGCGCACTTCCAAAGCACTGTGTAGTGCTGAAACTGACTTCCAGGAATGGGATCAAAAATCAATAGCGGACACGAGCCTTAGCGATGACCGCACCTTCGGAATCCGTGACTTGTCCCTTGATTGCATTTTGTGGGTCGGCAGACATCCGAGAGATGCACAGGAATACGAAGACAAAGGCGGCGGTTGAGCGACTCATAATCCGTTTCTTTTACTCGAATGGCAGACTCAGTTCAAGGTTCAAGCCCCGTAGTTGACGAAATGGCCATTTTTCGCCAATTACAATGACGCCATGAGCATCGACAGGTCTGGCAAGTGGTGGGTTGGGGCGAGTCCTGAAGACATCAAAGAATATCTCGAAGCCTACTCTGCCGAGGACTACCGTTCTCAGGAGTACCGTCAAGCGAAATGCGCGTGTGGCGGCGAAACCTTTGAGCTTCTCGCAGATGATGACGAAGGCTGCGCGAAACGAATATGCACATCGTGTGGAATAGAACAGTTCATCTGTGACAGCGCGGAATACTGGTCTGAAGCAACGCCTGAAAAGTGGAAATGTGTAGAGTGTGGCTCCACAAGCGCCAATATCGGCGTTGGTTTCTCGTTGTATGACGACGGCGAGGTTCGCTGGCTTTACGTGGGTGAGCGATGCTCGAACTGCGGCACGCTAGGATGTTTTGCGGGATGGAAAGTCGCGTACACGCCTTCAAAGCAGCTACTCGAACAAGTGTGAGCGGAATAGTTGACGCAAACAGGCGATTTCACTCACAACCGAGGCTGTTCGGGACTAGCTCCTGGCTTCCAAATCACGAGCAGCAGCATCCCGAGGGCAAAAAAGGCACCGACGACCCACACAGGGCCACCGTTTTCGCGAAGGACTAGAGCCCACAGCGCCACCGAGGTAGCACAGGAAAGGCGCACGAGATTGCCTGCCCTCCAACGACTGAATGGAGTGGACAGCTTCGGCTTCCGATGGGGTCGATTGGAGCGGCCAACGATCTGTCGTTGCAGAGTAAAACCCGAAATGGCCGCCCAGACCGCCATGACAATCACGATCCATTGAACCCACGTAACAACACCTGAGGTCTTCCTAACTTCCATGGCGACCCTGATGGAGGTGAGCACTATCAGTATGCAGACGATCTGCACCATGCGAAGCTGACGTCCCGGCGTGTCCATACGAAGTGTCCCGTCGGTGAGCAGACTACATGGAACCAAGTTGTTGCTCGAAGTTACTACAGGCCATGCTCTAGAGTAGTTGACGAAATCAGGCGATTACACAAGTTTGCGCCATCTGTTCGCCAAAATCCGGGTCAATGAGCGAAATGGCGATGTTTCAACAACTCACTTTTTGACGAGTGGTTTCTTCGTTTCGCGTATCGTGTCGCCCACGCAATTAAGGCTGCCGACATCCATCTCAACCCTAAGTGCGTTCGTGCAAGAACTAGTCGGCCTTGCGAGGGTCAGGTGATAACGAGCGGGCTTGAATCCCGGAGCCACGACATCAAGATCGTATTTGCCCGGTTCCATAACGTCGAAATTGAACTCGCCAGCGTCGGCGGTTTTGGAGACCACGACAGTAGTTGCATCTTTGAATATCGTTACCTCTACACCGGGGACGGCAGCGCCGTCCGGACCAACGATGACGCCACAAATGCGTCGCACTTTCGGTGGCTTGTAAACACATACGTCGGCTGCGAGATGTACAACTGTTAGGGCCACAAATGCTGCGGCGACACCTACAAGAGTGACACCTCGTATGATTGCCTTCATGCGGTGAATTGTATGCTGGCGCACAGTTGGCGTTAACAGGCGTTATCAGTCATTGACCGGCTCGGGCGGTTTGGCAGGTCAATGAATGATATGGCGATATTGCGCCAACCAGCAAGCAGAAGCTCTGGCCCGCACGGTAGACTTGAGCGGCTAAACTATGCGGTATGAGCGACCGGGTAGATTCCTTTCTTGAATTTCTCAAAGGCCAAGAGGTGTGCCAAATCGCCTTTGGCATGTACGACCTTCAGCTTAATTGGGCTAATGGTGGTCTCTCGTGTACGAGACGATTGTCGTACGAACCGTGCGGGGGTGAAAAGGTGATCTGGACCGAGGGGCATCCTTTTGACGCAGTACCGCTCCTGCGACTACTAAAGCTAACAAGTGAAGGGTTCGAGAGTCCATCAGGCGGCGTTCTCCTGTTGCAATTCTCGAATGGAGACCGCCTAGCGATCACGCCTGAGAATGGGTTCGAGGCATTCACAATCCACCAGTCAGGCCAGCCGATCATCGTAGGGATATAAAGGCGAATTGGGCGGGACACGCGTTGTGAGTGCAATGGCGATGTTTCAACTGTCACCCAACGGACTTCATTCTGCGCTATTGGCCGAGCACCGTTTCGGGTTGGCGGGTTTCGGAAAAAGAGATGAAGTCAGATTTAACGCCCCCCTTCCATCTCGCCACCGCATTGAAGCAAATCACTGCTGCGGCTGCCGTAAGCCATCCAGTTAGCGCATAGCTGACTATGGAACCGAGCAGAAGGAGTCCGTTGTAGGTCAAGTCAGTCGAGCGGTGGAAATTAAGATTGAAACTGAGATGTAGCAACGGAGCGATGATGCCGACCGGCAGAGTTATGTATTCAGCATTTCCCAGACAAAACGTAATCCAGAAAAGCAATCCGAATGCCGCATAAACGATGGCCACAGTCCCTGCAACTGGCTGAACCCTAATGGAAGTGATTTTCATAGCAAGTCTCGCGCAGAGTATACGATGTGCGCTGTGACTGTTGTTAACAGGCGTTAACACCCATTGACTGCCCAAACCGCCATCACCGGTGTCAATGAGTGATATGGCGATTTTTCGCCAACTACGAACCCGGCCTCAGTTTCCAGTGTGCTATTTTCATCAGGGAACTGTTCACACTCATTTAACATTAGAGCGCTAGAATTCCTGCCGTCGAGTGTGTGGTGTTCTGCTCAAACATCGCTGCGTCAGGCTTTTTAGGGAGGGTCTCTATGAAGGCTCGGCTTTCTTTGATTGTGGTGTCCATTCTCTTGCTTGCTGCTATCCCGCTTGCACAACAGAGCGGGTACCAGCCAGGCAAGATTATTTCAGTGCAAAAGCAGGAGGCACCCCCCGCAAGGGGAGGGACAGATGCTCCTAGCAAGTCGTCCGATTACACCTACCACATGGACATTGAAACCGGAGGGAAAACCTACACGGTCGTGTACAAGGCACACTCTGACCTTGATCCAACCTGGAAAGAAGGAAAAGACGTGGAGGCTGAGGTGAAGGGCAAGACCATGAACGTCAAAATGCCTGGCGGAAAAGGGTTGGTGAAACTCGCGATCTTGAGCAGCAAGTAGACGGCACGGCGGCGAAACAAATCTTCATTCTGCAAAGCGTAGATCAGAGCACTGGCGGTTGTCGACATCAGGCGTTTACACCAACTACGGGAGCGAGGCCGCCCGGCAGGTTGTTAGTGAACTGGCGATGCTCCAACAACAAGCGGCGCAGCTCATCACAGAACTCATTGAAGGGATTTCGCCTCAGAGCGATTCTTCGGACTCTTCTTGTTTAGAAGAGCCGTCAACTCCTGAGCACAGGCAGGCGTCCTCACTCTGCCGTGTCCAATGATGTCTTTTGCACTTACCTTTTGGCCATAGAGCTTTTCGTTGGCACTGCCGTCGGAGCGCAGGGTAGAGCCTTCCAGCGAGATGCCAGCGAACAATCCTTTGGCGCGCGAATAAGAAAGAATCTCGGCGCTCATAACGACGTCGGTCGCGGCATCGGCGGTGCGACCCTTGGGACCGGCAGCGGCAGAGGCATTGCCACCAAGCTTGACTTTGCTGCTCAGCAGCGAGCGCGCTCCTTTCGGATTCATCACTAACAGAATGAAATCGGTCGCTTCGCCACCCAACTGGAAACCGATATTAACGCCTTCAAGCGCATACATGGCAGGGGGTCCCCAGACGCCGGTATAGTGCTGTCCGCTGCGACAGGTCATGACGCCGCGCCCGAAGCTCCCACCGATGCCGAACGCGCCTTTCTTGACTGATGGCAGGATGACAACGCACTCGGCCTTGTCGAGCAAATCCTGCGGGATGTCGTCCGGGATATTAAGAACCTCTTTGAGTACTTTCCCGGATTCTTTCACACGCTCTTGTTCCTTGTGGTTGTCGGCGAAGGCTGCAGGCAGCAAAGTAAAGGCGAAGAACAATAACAGAAAAGTTTTCATGGAGCGTGATCCGGCACTATCCGTAAACAACAAAGGGATTAAGGAGAATGCTAGGGTTCGCCGCGCGGCTGCGAAAGTGACCGAGGTACTAACACTGTCGCCACACTAATGCGCCGACTTTCAACTCGCTGACGCTTGCCACCGTCGAGGGGACAGCGGACGCCCGCAACGGCTTGCCAATTTACGAAATGCAGTGCGTCGACTGCCCTAACGTCCTTTGGCTTGCCCGAACGCGCCACGCTGTCTGACCGACAGTTGTTGTAATCAGGCGATTTCACTCATTGACCTGAAAGCTGGGAATTTTGAAGGTGAGTGGCGATTTTTCGCAGCAATCATCCGCCAATCGGGGCCTTAACGGTAATGGCTGAATTTTTAGCTTTCTTGTGTAGCTTCAGCTTGAGTTGAAGCGGATTGAATAAGGCGTGATCGAACCTTAAATAGTAAAGCGTTTTGCTGGATTCCGTTGAAAAGCGGAAATGTCCTCTCTTGTCCGTTGTGGTCGAACGAAGAACCGCGCCCCAATCATCGCTCCGATCAGTTACGGTCATGCCTTCGATTGGTGCGCCGGAAGGGTCAAGGACGATACCCTCGACTCGCTGTGAGGGCTGGGGCGTCTCGATCTCGACAAGTTCTCTAACTGCTCTTGCCGAAGTGGCGAGCAGAATCCAAATGAACGTGACTGTTAAAACCTGACGCACCAGTAGATTATGCGATTTCACAAAGGCAAGGACAACATCAACTGTTGAAATCAGGCGATTTCACCAACTACTCCCAAAGATGCTCCGACCAAGGCCAACTGGTGAAAAGGACCCGACCGCGCTCGCGCCGATCGGGTCGCTTTTATTCTCAGAATCTTAACGACCGCAGGCTGCTTCGTTGCCAGTCAACGCGAGCGCCTGTTCGGCGTCTTCGCCTGTGACCATTCCGATGCGTCCTCCGGCCCGAACCGCCCAAGTGGACCGTTTCGCACTCCACGTCAGGTTTGTGGCAAGTTGTGGACTGTCGTAGCCGAGCAGCGGCCCGTTGGTGAAGAAGAGCCGCCCGCTGACGCTATCGAGCAGGCAGTAGTGGATCGGACCCGTCGCCAGCACGTTCGTCTGCTTTCCGTCGGAATCGGGCTCGAGCTGGAAAGTTCCGCCGGTGTCACAGTCCTTGGCCTGAACCTTGAGGTCCTGATCTTCGCCCGAGCCCGATCGCTGCAGCACAAGCTGTTCATTGTTCAGTTTCAGGAAGAGCGGGCTGTTCAGGGGGCTGGGAACAGTAGGCGTTTTGGAAGCGAAGATTTTCGTTCCGTTCAGGGTGTAGTTCGTAACCTTGAAGGTATTCAGATTGACGTTGAAGCTCGCGAATGTGCCCTTCACTTGCGCGACCTTGCCGTTGGCGTCGGCAGCCGGCACCAGGATGGTCTGCTTGCCAGCAAATGTTTTTCCACCGATCACGACCGAGAAGGCGTTACAAGTCTTGCCGCCGGCAAACGCGGGGACGGAAATCACGGAGAGGGATACCAGGGCGAGTGCCAGCACGCAGGCGGGCCTGAGGAGGGTTTTGACAGTTCTGGGGTTCATTGCGTTCATTGCTCCTGAAAAAGAATTTGTCCTGATCATGGACGGGAGGGGGCGACCAGCCCGACCCAACCCTTCCACGTCAGACTTGCTTGTCAGATAGGACAACGGAGGTAACAGTGCCGGAACAAGAAAGTGGAACAGTAAGCTAAGAGTTCGAACAGCGAGGGATGATAGTGACCGACCGATATGTGGCGTAATATCGGAATTACACCGACAATCGATTAGCTCAGGCGCCGCGTAGATTCTGGCCCACGGCTCGCCAGCCATGCGCTGGCGTCCTACGTCGGTCGCCGGAGGTCCACCAGTCGAAAATGACCGTCTGCTTTCCGATTAGAACGAGACGTTGATGGCAATCGCGACACCGGGATGGCGTCGGTTGTACATGTAATACCCATCATCAACGTAGTCGACGTAAATGTCATCGGTTTCGTACCAGGTGCGCGACCAGTATTCCGGCCATGGATCAACGACACTGAACCAGAAACCCCCGTACCGGAATCGCGGGTATCCACCCACTACAAGCACTGGGGCGCTGTGAACGCGAAACCAGTGCTGACGGCCAAAGTGGGCACGAAAGCGGTCGTCGGGAATGCGGTAGCCTCTGTAGCCTCCACGTTCATGCCAAGTTCGATGTTCCTTCTGCCAATGCTGGGCGCGATGGTCCTGCCAAACATCCTTCGATCTGTTGTCGTGCTCATATCTGTCTGCTTCGCGCATGTGCTCGGGAGCGTGGGCCTGTCGCTGCTTCGGCCCCTTTTCCTCGTGTTTGTCCACGTGCTCAGACGACCGCCCGTGCTCCTTTTGGCCCTCATTCCCTTGCTGCTTATGGGAAGATCCCTGGGGTCCTGGCTGAGCATAACCGTGAACAGTTGCTCCTAGTAGTAGGCCTAAAAAGGATGTGCCGATTGCTGCCGCAATTTTCATCGTATGGACTCCGTATTCGCGCGAGTCTAGCCCATCTTTGATCGACACCCTAGTTACGCAAGGGCCGGGTTGCTCGTCACCTCCTCGGATTAGTGTTGAAACATCGCCATTGCACCAGTTGACCTTGGTCATATACCGGCATGGGGAAGTAGTTGGTGTAACCGCCTGATTTCGCCAGTTGCAGAGCTTCGGGTGGCCCGCACGAGAGAGTGTGGGGGTTTTTGCCTAGAAGAAGAGATTGAAAACACGAGGGCCTGCGTCGTTTGGCCGGTGTTGCTAAAGCACCTCGTTCCGCGCGGCACGAGGGCAGAAGTCTCAATTCGTTGGGATTAAACCACCTATTCCTCCGGCTTAAACGCACCTGATACCGTCCACACCTACGCTATTACATTGGGATCGTTTGTGCGGGCGTGTTGCCGTGCTTTGGCACAAACTGAAACCGAAAAATGGAACTGTTGTTCGTGTAGCTTGATTCCGGCAGCAGCTGCTCGGAATTCGTTTGGACTTCGAGTACGTAGATGCCGGCTTTCAGTTTATCGATCTGAATGTACTGGCAATCCAGTTGTTGTCCATAACTGTCCGACCATCCTGCTTGTAACCCCTGATTTCCAGCCACGGTGTCGGTGCCGCAGAGCGTATATTTTTTTGTATTCGGAGCGTTGGGATCGTATCGATCGGTGTCGATGATGCAGAATCCCTGTTTATGGCCGTCTATCAGTTCACCATTTTGAAATGCTTGAGCCAAAAGGATGGCATTCGACCCAGTATTTGTGGGCTGAGTCAGCTCCCTGCTGGCTACCCACTTCTGGTAGCCATCGTCAGTCCACAAGCGATAATCGGCGTACTCTTTGAAATGGAGATGGTGGTGACACTCACTCTCATGAAAGAGGTTGGGACACTGCTGGGGATCACCGATCACAAGGTCGCCTTGCCCCACATTCGGTGTAGCGGACGTGAAGCGGAGTAATTGGTGAGTACCTTTTCCGGATACGCAGCCTTCGACGACTGCGCAGTCTTTGGCCGCGAATTTCTCCGTGGTCACGATAGTGTCCAGTTTTAGCCGGAGAGAATCCACGATCAAGTCAGGAAGAGGTTGGCCCGGAACTGCCACACCACACTGCGCAGTTTGCGCAACTGAGGTTACGGGGAGGAACGAGACGACTAAGCAGAACAACAAAACACTTTTAAAGGTGTCGAACATCGGAATTCTCCTTGGGGTCATAAGCAGGGGCGCGATAAGAAACGCGCCCCTTCATACACCAACGTAATTACGGGTTGAGCTGGTTTGTCCAAAGAATCAGAAATGGATCAGGCTTCCCTGGAGTCCAGGTGAAGGAAAAGACCTCCGATGGTGGCAGGCTTGCACCGTTCACTTGCAAACCGGTGACGTGGTACGCGGAACCGTTAAAGGTGAGGGATTCCGTCGCTGTGTAAGTCTCAGCAGTCAGGAGCAAAGAGCACTCATCCTTTTGTCCGGACGTACTGAAGTCATTGTTAAAGGTGGGGCTAGTGACATGTACAATCCACCCAGCAGTCAGGGTTAGGTTTCCCTTACCGTCATCCACCAGCTTTTCCACATTGAGGCAGAAGGTGGCCGTTTTCGCACCCTTCACCTTGAAATTGTCCGTCTTGGAAGCAGCAGGGAGGAATCCGTGGAAGCATCCGTTGCCGCAAGAGTTGTCCACCAGCGCGGGATTGCCAACAAAATCT
>Ga0070683_100005073_pt1 | contig 10936 bp, 10 predicted proteins | sample KBSC713LmetaG_FD_64662 | JGI IMG/M metagenome (GOLD analysis project Ga0070683, IMG submission 64662) | Corn rhizosphere microbial communities from Kellogg Biological Station, Michigan, USA - KBS C7.1-3L metaG | ecosystem: Host-associated > Plants > Roots > Rhizosphere ...
TTGCGATCGCCCGCAAATCCTTCGAGCGCTATTCCTTCGATCTGATCTATGCACGGCCGGAGCAGACGCCGGCGATGTGGGCGGATGAGCTCGCGCTCGCCATCAAGGAGGCCGCGGAGCATCTCTCGCTCTACCAGCTCACGATCGAGGAAGGCACGCCGTTCTTCGGCCTGCACGCCGCCGGCAAACTGAAGACGCCCGACGAGACAACGGCGCGCACGCTCTATGACGTCACGCAGGAAGTCTGCGCCAGGCACGGGCTGCCGGCTTACGAGATCTCCAACCACGCGCGCAAAGGCGCGGAGTGCCGGCACAATCTCGTCTATTGGCGCGGCGAGGAATATGCCGGAATCGGCCCGGGTGCGCATGGTCGCCTCGACATCGAGGGCCGGCGGCATGCGACCGCGACGGAGAAACGCCCCGAGGCCTGGCTGATGCGGGTCGAGGCCAACGGCCACGGCGTCGTCACCGACGACGTGCTCAATCGCGAAGAACGCGCCGACGAATTCCTGCTGATGGGCCTGCGGCTGACCGAGGGCATCGACCCCCGCCGCTACGCCGCGCTTTCCGGCCGCCCGCTCGACGAACGCCGCATCGCGATGCTGCGCGAGGAGGGCGCGATCACGGTCGATGCCGATGGCCGGCTGCGCGTGACGCAGGCCGGATTTCCCGTGCTCGATGCGGTTGTCGCCGATCTCGCGGCGTAGACTCTTTAATTATTTGCGCATGATCTGTTCGGAAAACCGGTTTTGCGGATCATGCGCTACGCGCCAAAGCTCTTCGGCGAACCGGCCACCGGCACGCCGCCGCTGTTGCCGACGCGCATGACCGCGAGCCCGCGTTCATTGGAGCCGTCGGGGCGAAAGCGGAACAGCCCGTCGATGCCGGCAAAGCCGGAGGGGCTGGTCAGCACCTCCGCAGAGAATCGCTGGCCTCCTTGCCGCGCCAGCGCGGCGACGAGCGCGACGGCATCATAGGCCAACGTGGCAGTCCGCACGGGCTCACCGCCGAAGCGGGTGCGATAGCGGCCCGAGAACGCGCGAAAGCCGGCCGGATCGGGCGCGGCATAAAGGCCGCCTTGCAGGTTCGGGCTTCCGAATACCCGTGGATTGTCCCACAGCCCGGTGCCGAGCAACTGGATGTTGCGCAGATTTGCGCCCGCGGCCGTCAGCGCCTCCGCCGTCGCCACGACGGAGTCGCCGTCATCGGCGATCATGAGCGCGTCGGCCTGTCCGAGCGCCTGCGCCACGTTGCGCGCCGGCGTCGTGCGATCGGCGCCGTATTTCTCGAACGCGACAATACGGCCGCCGCGGCGGCTCACCGCCGTCTTGAACGCGGCCTCCACCACGTTGCCATAGGCATTGTCCGGCAATAGCGCAGCAAAGGATTTCTTGCCGATGCTCGCGGAGTAATCGACGATGCGGTTGACGTCGGACTCGGGCAGGAAGCTCAACAGGTAGACACCGCGGCCGGCGATGCTGGAATCCGTCGAGAACGCGATCACCGAAATGCTGCGGGTGCGCGCGACCTGCGCGACCGACGGCACCGAGAGCGCGAACAGCGGGCCCAGGAGGATCTCGGCGCCTTCGTCGACCGCCTGTTGCGCGCCCTGCTGAGCGCCTTGCGGGCTGCCGGTATCGTCCTTGACCAGAAGCTGGATGTTGGGATTCTGAAATTCCGCCAGCGCCATCTCGGCGGCGTTCTTCATCGATTGCGCGGCGACGCCGGCATTGCCCGATGCGGAAAGCGGCAGGATCAGGCCGACCTTGACTTGGCCGTTGCCGACCGCGGTCGGCTGCTGCGCCGGTCCAGCCGGCGCCGTGGGCGTGTCGGGTCCCGAAAAGGGATTGGAGAACTGGCTGATGCTTTGCTGGACGCCCGCGCAGGCCGAGAGCAGGGGGGCGCCGAGCAGGAGGCCAAGCGCCGTCCGCCGGGTCGCGGTCAGGTGTTGCGGTCCCGTGGGATCAGACGTCGGTTTGAGCGGGCGCGGCATTACATCTCTTGGCTTGACCGACCGCGATCGGCCAGGGCTCCCTCCCTTGCAAAGATCGGAGGGTCGATTCAGGCATATTCTCGACGAATAGTTAACCAAAACAAAAGGATTATAGCCCCGCCGATGGCCAGTTTCCGCGGCTTTCCCGCCACTTTGCGCCCCGTTCAACGGCCCATTTCAACGGACCCTGCCAATGGTGGCGCCGGGGCTGTCTTCCATTTAAGTTAGCATTATGCGCGCAAAAGCTGCCCCGATAAATACCGAAAGCCGGCGGGAACCGCGGTCCCGTAACTTTACGGTCGGCGGTCACGTTCTTGCCGCATCCAGGGCGGCCCCCGGGCTTCACCTTGTCGCGACCCCGATCGGCAATCTCGGCGACATCACGCTGCGCGCGCTGGAGACGCTCGCCGGCGTCGACCTGATCGCCTGCGAGGACACCCGCATCACCCGCCGGCTCACGGAGCGTTACGGCATCGCGGCGGAGCTTACGCCCTACCACGAGCACAACGCCGCGACGGCCCGGCCGAAAATCCTGGAACGGCTGGCGCAGGGCGGTTCGGTCGCGCTGGTGTCGGATGCCGGAACGCCCCTGATCTCCGATCCCGGCTTCAAATTGGTGCGCGAGGCCTCGGCCGCTGGCTGCATCGTCGTCGCATTGCCCGGACCGTCGTCGGTCCTGACCGCCTTGTCGGTCGCGGCCTTGCCGACCGACCGATTCTTCTTCGAGGGGTTTTTACCCGCAAAGGAGACCGCGCGCCGCGCGCGGATCGCCGAGCTCGCCCGGATCGACGCGACGCTCGTAATCTTCGAATCCGGCAATCGCGTGCAGGAAGCGCTGCGCGATCTCGCCGACGCGATGGGCACACGCGAGGCCGCGATCTGCCGCGAGATGACCAAGCTGCATGAGGAAGTGTCGCGCGCATCTCTCGCGGAGCTCGCGGAACAAGCCGATCGGCTCGAGACCCGCGGCGAATTTGTGCTCGTGATCGGGCCACCCGCGGCCGATGCCCAAGTGCTGAGTGCGGATGCGCTCGACGATCTGCTGCGCGTCCAGCTTGGACATCACAGCGTCAAGGATGCGGTGGCGCATGCGGTCGAGCTGTCGGGCCGGCCGCGCCGCGAGGTCTATGCCCGCGCGCTGGAATTGGTGAGGCCAGTAAAGGGCGGCCATGGCGAGGACTGACCGCGCCGCCCCGAAAAAGGAAGCGGCAGCGGAGCGCGTCGCCGCTTTCCAGACCGGGCTTTCCGCGGAAAGCCGCGCCGCCGCTTTTCTGATGGCCAAGGGCTATCGTATCCTCGCAAAGCGCTTCCGCACGCCGCATGGCGAGATCGACCTGGTCGCGAAACGGCGCAATCTGGTGGCATTCGTCGAGGTCAAGGCCCGCGCAACGCTGGATGAAGCCGCCTTCGCCGTCACACCCCGGCAACAGGCGCGCATTATCAATGCCGCTCAGCTTTGGCTTGCGGCGCGTCCTGAATATGCCGAATTCGAGCTGCGTTTTGACGCGATCCTGATTGCGCCGCGGCGCCTGCCGCGCCATTTGTTAGCAGCCTTCGACGCCAGTCCTTAAAAATCCTCTTCAGACCGGGCCTTTCCATGAAATTGAACGTCGTTGTCCAGATGGACCCCATCGCGCGCATCAATATCCGCGGCGATTCCACCTTTGCACTGCTGCTGGAGGCGCAGAAACGCGGCCACGGGCTCTCTTATTACACGCCGGACAAGCTTTCGCTGGTCGGGAGCGAGGTGTTCGCTCCGGTGCAGCTCCTCACCGTGCGCGACGAGCCCGGCAATCATTCCACCCTCGGCGAGCCCAGGCGCGAGCCGCTGGCTTCCTTCGACGTCGTACTGTTGCGCCAGGACCCGCCCTTCGACCTCGCCTACATCACCTCGACGCATTTCCTCGAGCGTATTCATCCCAAGACACTGGTCGTTAACAACCCGGCAAGCGTCCGCGACGCGCCGGAAAAGCTGTTCGTGATGGATTTCCCGCAGCTGATGCCGCCGACGCTGATCTCGCGCGATCTCGACGAGATCAACGCCTTCCGCGACACCCATGGCGCCGTCGTCATGAAGCCGTTGCACGGCCATGGCGGCGCCGCGGTGTTCCGCATCATGCCGCAGGACATGAATTTCGGCTCGCTGTTCGACATGTTCTCGGTGACCTTCAAGGAGCCCTGGGTGATCCAGCGCTTCCTTCCCGAGGTGAAGCATGGCGACAAGCGCATCATCCTGGTCGATGGCGAGTTCGCGGGCGCGGTCAACCGCGTGCCGGCCGCGGACGATCTGCGCTCCAACATGGTGCGTGGCGGCGCAGCGCAGGCGACCGATCTCACGCCGCGCGAGCGCGAAATCTGCACGACGCTCGGCCCGGAGCTCCGAAAGCGCGGCCTGCTGTTTGTCGGCATCGATGTGATCGACGGCAATCTCACCGAGATCAACGTGACCTCGCCGACCGGCATCCGCGCCGTCGCCCGTTTCGGCGGGCCCGACATCGCGGCGAAGATCTGGGACACGATCGAGGCCAGGCGCAGCTAGAACGGGATGGCTCTTCTTCGAATCTCATCCCGTTCCGGCTTTTATGTTTGAGTATGATCTTTTCGGAAAACCGCTACACACTTTTCCGGATCATGCTCCAGGTCGCCGCTTCTCTTCCGAAACGACCTCTGCATCGCCGGCCTGCGGACCTCACGAAGTGCCACGGCGCTGACGGCTGCCCTCGTCAATCGGGGAAGATACGGAGATTCGTCCTCCGAACGATAACGCCTCGTTCACCATGAGGATGAAAGCCTTGCTTGCGGATGCAGGCAGGGGTTCCGCCTCAAGTCGGCTTATACCTTTGCTGCTTAGTCCTGATCCTGGGGAAGGGTGCTAACCAGCCTTCGGGCATGAGCAGATAGTAAAGCGTATGTATACAGCCCGGATTGTCGTCCTGATCATCGCGCTTGGCGCGGGTGGCATTGCCGCCTATCTCGCGAGCGGAATCGACAACAAACCCGCCGCCCCGGCCCAGCCGGTTGCGCAACTCGAAACCATCGACGTCCTCGTCGCCAAATCCGATATCGGCCTTGGCCAGACCGCGAAGGCGGAAGATCTGCGCTGGCAGACCTGGCCGAAGGCCACGGCAAGCAATTCATTCATCAAGCGCAATGAGCGCCCGGATGCCATCAATCAGATGGCCGGCTCGATCGCGCGAACGCCCATCATGGCGGACGAGCCGATCCGTGAGCAGAAGCTGGTGAAAGCCGATGGCTCCGGCTTCATGGCGGCGATCCTGCCGACCGGGATGCGCGCCGTCTCGACTGAAATCTCTCCCGAGACCGCCGCCGGCGGCTTCATCCTGCCGAACGACCGCGTCGACGTGATCCTTACCCGGCGCGTCAAGAATATCGAGCACCCCAATCAGCCGGATATCGTCGTCGCAGAGATGGTCCTGAACAGCATCCGGGTGCTCGCGATCGATCAGGCCCCGAAGGAAAAGGACGGCCAGAACGCGGTGGTCGGCAAGACCGTGACGCTGGAATTGAAGCCCGAACAAATCGCGACATTGGCCGCGGCGCGCCAGGCCGGCACGCTGTCGCTGGCACTGCGCAGCATCGCCGACGCCAACGCGGTCGAGAACAACATCAACCTTCAGAACAAGGGTGGAGATGGCATCAACGTCATCCGTTACGGCGTCGCCACCCGATCGACGTCACAGAAGTGACCAAGGATACCGACATGCAATGCAGCGCGAATAAACCTACCCTGCCAGCCATCCGAGTACTCGCCAGCTCGGCTGTCCTCGTGCTGGCGCTCCAGCTTGGCCCGACGCGAGCCGCGGACGAACCGCATCCTGCGCCGCCGGCCGCCACGGAGGCGGCTCCCGCTGCGACGAGCACTTCGGCAACAACGTCGAATGAGCCTGCCACGACCGCGAGCACCGCGGCCGATCCGAGCGTGACCTCGAGCATTCCGGTGCGGACCCGCTTCCTTCCGCTCGGCGTCGGCAAATCCGTCGTCATCGAGCTGCCGCGCGACGTCAAGGACGTGCTGGTGGCGGACCCCAAGATCGCAAACGCCGTCATTCGTTCTTCGCAGCGCGCCTACATCATCGGAGCCAGCGTCGGCCAGACCAATGTCGTGTTCTTCGACGCCGCTGGCCAGCAGGTTGCGAGTTACGATATCGCGATCAAGCGAGACCTCAACGGCGTGCGCTCCGCATTGAAGCAGTCGCTGCCCGGTGTCCAGATCGAAGGTGTCGGCGACAGCGTAGTGCTGACCGGATCGGTGACGAGCCCGGTCGAGGCGCAGCAGGCCGGCGACATCGCGGCGCGGCTGGTCGGAGGCGCGGACAAGGTCGTCAACAGCATCGTCGTGAAGGGCCGCGATCAGGTCATGCTGAAGGTGCAGGTCGCCGAAGTCCGGCGCGACATCATCAAGCAGATGGGCGTCGATCTCAGCGCCAACATGAATTACGGCACGGCGGTCGTGAACTTCAACAACAGCACCCCGTTCACCGCGTTGAACGGGCCGTTGGTCCCCTCCAACGGTCTGCAGGCTTCCTCGGTCGCCAAGGGATTGCCCACGGTCACGGCGACCATGCGCGCCATGGAAAGCGCCGGCCTGGTCCGGACGCTCGCGGAGCCCAATCTGACGGCGATCTCCGGGGAGTCTGCGACCTTCATTTCCGGCGGTGAGTTTCCGATTCCGACCGGCGTGACCTGCCAAACGACCACGTCGGGCGCCATCGGGCAGTGTGTGCAGACGGTCAGCTTCAAGAAATTCGGCATCTCGCTCAACTTCACGCCCGTCGTTCTCTCCGAGGGCCGGATCAGCCTTCGGGTGATGACCGAAGTTTCGGAAATCTCGAGCGAAAACGCCCTGCAGGGTGGCGTCGGCGGAACCACGATTCCTTCGATCAAGACGCGTCGCGCGGAAACCACGCTGGAGATTCCTTCTGGCGGCTCCATGGCGATGGCGGGCTTGATCCAGCAGCAGACCAAGCAGGCCGTCAACGGTTTGCCCGGCGTCGATTCGATACCGATTTTTGGCCAGCTGTTCCGCAGCCAGGACTACGTCAACAACGAGACCGAGCTCATGGTCCTGGTGACGCCCTATGTGGTCCGGGCGGTCGCGCAGAAAGAAATGTCGCGGCCCGATGACGGGTTTGCGCCGGCTTCGGACTCGCAATCGGCCCTGCTTGGCCGCATGAACCGCATCTACGGCATCGCCGCGCGCATGGATCCGGTGACCGGCCATCAAACCAACTTTGGCTTCTTCATTGACTGAGATGACGCGACGCGCGCGTGACGGGGGAAACACGATGACGAACGCATTCTTGATCGAACGCCGCCGCTGCCTGAGCCTGTCCGGGGCGCTTGCCGGCCTCTCTGTCATGTTGGGCGCCTGCAGCATGGCGCCGGACGCCGTCATCACCGGCGGCGTGCCCGACGACTACCGCCTGCGTCATCCGATCGCGATCACGGAAGCCAACCGCTCGCTCGTTGTCTTTGTCGGACATGGCCGCAGCGGCCTCACCGCGACGCAGCGCGACGATGTCATGGGACTGGCGCGGACCTGGGTTCGCGAAGGCACGGGTGCAATCGTCGTCAATGTGCCGGCCGATACGCCAAACGCCAGGGCGGCAGCCGCGACGTTCCACGAGGTCCGCTCGGTCCTGATGGCTGGTGGCGTGCCCTCACGCGGCATCGCGATGTACCACTATCATCCGGAAGATCCGCAGACGCTCGCGCCGATCAAGCTGAACTACACCAGGATCGCCGCGACCGCCGGCCCCTGCGGCATGTGGCCGGAAGATCTCGGTCCGTCGCTCAGCAACCCCACCTATAGCGAGAACAAGCCGTACTACAATTACGGCTGTGCGACCCAGCGCAACCTCGCGGCCATGATCGACAATCCGTCCGATCTGGTGCAGCCGCGGGCCGAGACGCCGGCCTATACGGCGCGGCGGACCGAAGGGTTCGAAAAGTATCGCAAGGGCGATCCGACCGCGACGAACTACCCTGAATCAGACAAGGCAAAGCTCAGCGACGCAGGCAAGTGATGAGCGACTCCCACAAGAAAATCGAAGAAGCGTCAGACCTCCCGCCGCCACCGTCAGCCAACGATTACATCGCGGCGGCGCCACGCATCTCGGCGCAGGCGTTTTGCGAGATCAGCGACACCGCAGATGCGATCCGATCGGCCGGGGACGACCGGCGACTCGCCAAGGCCCATCTGACCGTCAAGATGGGGGGCCTCGCCGCTGCGTTGGAGACCTACCACAACGCACCTACGCCGAACGTGATCGTGCTGGAGAGCGGCGGTCAGAGCGACCTGCTGACGTCGCTCGACGAGTTGGCCTCGGTATGCGATCCCGGCACCCGCGTCATCGTCGTCGGCAGTGACAACGATGAAGTGCCCTACCGCGAGCTGGTGCGTCGCGGCGTCAACGACTACGTGGTCGGGCCCGTTGCGCCGATCGACATCGTGCGCTCGATCTGCAGCCTGTTCTCGGCTTCCGAGGCAGTCGCGGTCGGCCGGATCATCGCCGTGATCGGCGCCAAGGGCGGCGTCGGCGCGTCCACCGTCGCGCACAACGTCGCCTGGGCGATTGCGCGCAATCTCAAGCTGGATTCGGTCGTCATCGATCTCGACCTCGCCTTTGGCACGGCCAGCCTCGACTATAACCAGGATCCGATGCAGGGCATCGCCAATGCGGTATTTCAGCCGGACCGGCCCGACAGCGCCTTCATCGACCGCCTGCTGGCGAAGTGCACCGATCATCTCAGCCTGCTGGCGGCGCCTGCGGCGCTCGACCGGGTCTATGATTTCGGCGCCAACGCGTTCGACGCGATCTTCGATACGCTGCGCCTGACGACGCCGTGCATCGTGCTCGACATTCCGCATCAATGGACGGCATGGACGCGGCGCGCGCTCGAGGGCGCGGACGACATCCTGATCGTTGCCGAGCCGGATCTGGCGAACCTGCGCAATGCCAGGAACATCCTGACGACGCTGAAGACAGCGCGGCCCAATGATGCGCCGCCTTTGTTCTGTCTCAACCAGGTCGGCCTGCCGAAGCGGCCAGAAATCGACCGGCGCAGCTTTGCCAAGACGCTCGAGAGCCAGCCGGTCGCCGTCATTCCGTTCGATTCCCGATTGTTCGGTACCGCCGCCAATAACGGGCAGATGGTCGCCGAGCTTTCGGCCAACCATCGCACCAGCAAGATGTTCCTGGAGATCGCGCGCCAGCTCACCGGTCATGTCGAGGTCAGGAAACCGCGGGGCTCGCTGCTGGCCCCGATCAGGCGCCTGGTCGGACGGGGACGCTGAGAGATCGCGACGGCGGACGACGCCGTCGTATCACATCTCAATTCGCGCGGGTCTTGGCGCGGTCCGGCCCACGCTCTGCGTCGCGCTCGGAAGAAGCTTCCTTCTTCGACAATAACCGCTTCAGCTCGGCGACCTTGGCCGTCGCGTCATCGGGCGGCAGCTCGGCCTTCACGATGCCTTCTGCCTCCGGCATGCGCCCCTCGAGACCGAGCACGACCGCCAGATTCATCCGCACGCGCTGATCTTTTTCGTTTCGGCCATGGGCGCTGCGCAGGGTTTCTTCCGCCTTCGCCAGGTCCTTCGAGAGCATGTAGGAGAGACCGAGATTGGACAGCACCGACGGCTCGTCCGGCACGATCCTCAAGGCGCTGGAATAATACTGCCGGGCTTCCTCGTAGCGGCCCATCTGATCGAGCACCGCTCCCTGGGCCGACAGGATCCGCCAATCGGGATCTTCCGGCGAATGCGCCTGGCTCAGCACGTCGAAGGCCTGTTGAAAATTGCCGTTATCGGCCAGCGCGCGGCCATAGCCGGCCAGCAGCGCCTTGTTGCCGGGATTGGCGATGGCGGCCTGTTCGAGCACCGCGACCGCTTGCGACCGCTCGCCCGTCGCCCGCAGCGCCTTGCCATATTGAAGCGCGACGGCGGGATCCTTGGGGTTGGCGCGATAGCGATCGCGATAGGCATTCAGGTCACGCCTTGCATCGGAGGCCTGGCTTGCCTCCGGCTTGTCGCTGAGCGACCCCGTGACGTCGGATATGTCGGAGGAGGCGGTGGTCTGGCAGCCGCCGAGGCTGATTGCCAGCGCAGCGGACGAGACGAAGGCGACCATCAGTCGCGCCAGGCGACCCTGTTTGAGCGAATGCCGATACATGTACTTTTTGGCCCGGAGGAAGTGGCGACTGGCCAAAAAATCGTTGCAGCTTAACCCTAAGTTTGGGTTAACCGCGCCCGCTCCGGGGCCACATTTCGGCGATACGAGGGCAAGCCCGGCGGCTTAAGCGACGAACTCGGCCCCGAATTCGCAGCCGATCCGCCACGCCAGGCGGCACTGGCGCGGGCTGCCGGTTGAGAAGATCAGGGTGAATTCGGGCGGCGGGTCGAGATGCTCGGCGACGATTTTCACGCCGCCATCCGAAATATCCGTGATGACGCAGTCGCGCGGCAACGAGCCGGTCCCGAACTGAATTTTCGCGAGGCTCCTGCACAGGCGACGCTCGCTTCTACGACGATTGGCGGCCAACATGTCGATCTTCTACCCCATCCTTACCGTTCGATCGGTATTGCATTGGGTCTACAGGGGAAACGTTGGAATAGGCCTATCGGGATCAATCGCAATCGATCGATCGATTTCGATCTTATTTTAATGATCGCATCGACGAGACTCAGGCGGCACGGACCGTGTCGCGAACCGAGAAGACATGGCGACTTTTCGTCGCGACATTTGGAAGATGCCTTCGCGGGCGCGTCGTGCGCCAAGTTGTATTTTCGAGATATTGTAAACCTTGAGATGTGCCGCTAGATTTGCGAGGAAGGCGGCATTGTCACGCCTGATCTCGCCGGTCAGCGCAAAGCTGAATTCATCATCTTTCGGAAGGACTGTCGTCCATGCCCCGAAACATCGT
>Ga0070683_100005074_pt1 | contig 10935 bp, 8 predicted proteins | sample KBSC713LmetaG_FD_64662 | JGI IMG/M metagenome (GOLD analysis project Ga0070683, IMG submission 64662) | Corn rhizosphere microbial communities from Kellogg Biological Station, Michigan, USA - KBS C7.1-3L metaG | ecosystem: Host-associated > Plants > Roots > Rhizosphere ...
ACGTTGCCCCGAATAATTTCCCCGTCCGGCATCTCCACTTCATCTTCGCGAATCGCGCGCACGTGCTTTCCGAGTCGCACCTCGACTCCCAGGCTGTTCAGCTGGCGCCGCGCGCTCTCCGACAAATCCTCCGGAAATCCCGCGAGCACGCGCGGCGCGCCTTCGATCAAAATCACGCGCGCCTTCGAAGGATCGATCCGATCGAAGTCCCGCACCAAAACCGTCCGCGCAAGTTCCGCGAATGTGCCGGCGAGTTCCACGCCGGTCGGTCCGCCGCCGACGACGATAATCGTCATCAAATCCCGCCGTCGCTGCTCATCCGTTTCGGTTTCCGCGCACTCGAAGGCCGTCAGGATTTTTCGGCGAATTCCGACGGCATCGTCGAGCGATTTGAGTCCGCGCGCGCAGCGCTCCCAATCCTCATGTCCGAAATAACTCGTGACGCCGCCAAGGCCGAGCACGAGATAATCGTACGTCAGTTCGCCCCGGCTGTGGAAAACTTTTTTTGCCGCGAGATCAAAAGCTTCGACCTCCGCCATCACGACCTCGAGATTTTTCCTTCGCCGCAGGATCGACCGGATCGGTTGGGCGACATCGACCGCCGAAAGGCCCGCTGTCGCCACCTGATAAAGCAACGGTTGGAAAAGATGATGATTTTGGCGGTCGATGACCGTGATGCGCGCCAGCTCGTTGGGAAATTTCCGACAAAACGTCAGTCCCGCGAAGCCTGCGCCCACGACGACGATGTGCGGCAGCGAAGATTCGGATTGAGCGTTCATCGCGCGTAACTGACACGCGGTGCCGGCATTCGCAACGTGCACGCCGTCAAATTTTCCCCGCTTCTCGACCGCATAAAATGCAGATTCGAGCATGGGGCGGAACGCGTGACGCACGGCCGATCCACGTAGGCGGCCCCGCTCGCAGCGCCCATGTCGAAACGGGGTTTGCGCCGCGATAATTCGAAAGCGCGGCACATTCCGATCGTATAACAAGTGCGTGCCGCCTCGTCGCGTCACGGGCGCAGAACGCGTTCGCCTTGATCTGCTTTCCGGCCATGATAGCCCACCCACCATGCATCGCCCCACCAACATCCAACTCATCGGCCAGGAAGTTGCCATCGCTTGGGATGACGGAGCCGAAAGTTATTTCAATCCCGAGCAATTGCGCGCCGCGTCGCCCAGTGCGGAGACGCAGGGCGAACGCGACGTTTTCGGCCATCAATACGGCGGCGGTGGTTCGCGAAAATTTCCCGGTGTCCAGGTGCTCGGCTGGGAACAGATCGGAAATTACGCGCTGCGTTTTGATTTCAGCGACGGCCACCGCACGGGCCTCTACAGTTTCGATTACCTGCGAAAGCTCGCGGGGCAATGATCGATTCGCAGGAGCGGCTTTACGCCGCGATTTTTTGCGTCAACGCTTCGAAATTCGCGGCATCACGCCGCTCCTCCCCTATCGAGCCATGAGCACCGTCCTTTTCCCGCCACGCACCACCACCGCCGAGATCGAGCTCGGCACGACGTTGCAGCCGAAATTCGGCCCGGACGGATTGATCCCTTGCATCACGCAGGACGTTCATTCCGGCGACGTGTTGATGTTCGCGTTCATGAACGCCGAGTCGCTCGCGCATACGTTGAAGACAAAAAAGGCCACCTATTGGAGCCGCTCGCGCCACAAACTTTGGGTAAAGGGCGAGGAATCCGGTAACGTGCAAAACGTCCGCGAAGTTCGCACCGATTGCGATCAGGACGTGCTTCTCATCAAAGTCGAGCAAACCGGAAACGCGAACGCCTCGTGCCACAACGGCTATAAATCCTGTTTCTATCGCAAGCTCGCCGACCTCGACGATCCAGCGTTGAAACTGCAATTTACCGCCGAGCGGCTGTTTGATCCGGCGACGGTTTACAAAAAGAAATAGCCGCCGTCCCGCCGCCAGCGGAGACGTTGCGCCGCGCAGCAACCGCGCGATGCTGCGCAACCAAATCCCGGAAGTTCGGTCTGTCCCTCCGCCGCTGCGGCCCATCCGTACCCTGCCGCGGCGATCCTCCCTTTTCTGTGAGCTCCCCAACTTCTTCGTCTCCAAATTCCTTGTGCACGACCGGTGTCGCCGGATTGGACGAGATTCTGGAAGGCGGGCTGCCGCGGAACCGGCTCTATTTGATCCAGGGCGATCCGGGCGTCGGCAAGACGACCCTCGCTTTGCAGTTTCTCTTGGAAGGCATGCGGCTCGGCGAAACCGGCCTCTACATCACGCTTTCCGAAACAAAGGAAGAACTCGAAATCGTCGCCTCCGGCCACGGCTGGGACTTGGGAAAACTCCATCTGTTCGAGCTTTCCGCTCGTGAAAGCCAGATCCTGGACGAGGCCGAGACGACTTTTTTCCATCCCTCCGACGTCGAACTCAATCGCACAACGAAGATGCTGCTCGACGAGGTCGACCGCATAAACCCCAGCCGCGTGGTCTTTGATTCGCTGTCCGAAATGCGGATGCTCGCCGACACGCCGCTTCGCTACCGTCGTCAGATCCTTCAACTCAAACAATATTTCGCCGGACGGAAATGCACCGTCCTCTTCCTCGATGACTGCACCGCAGGCGCACCCGACTTTCAATTCGAGAGCATCGCCCATGGCGTCCTCACGCTCAAACGTTTGACTCCCGATTATGGCATCGCCCGCCGTCAGCTCAACATTCAGAAAATCCGCGGCGTGAAATTCCGCGAGGGCAATCATGACCTTGTCCTGAAACGAGGCGGCATGCTGATTTTCCCGCGTCTCGTCGCCGCGGAATATCCCGCCGATTTTCAACCGGAGAGCTTCGCGAGCGGGATTCGCGAACTCGATGATCTGCTCGGCGGCGGGCTCGACCGCGGAACCAGCAACATGTTCATGGGGCCGCCCGGCACCGGAAAATCCACGCTGACCGCCAAGTTCATTGCCGCCGCCGCCGCCCGCGGCGAGAAATCACGCTGCTTCGTTTTCGACGAGACGGTCCAGACGCTCGTCGGGCGTTCCCGTCAACTCGGAATGGACCTTCAACCGCATCTCGACAGCGGTCTCATTTCCATCCAGCAGGTCGATCCGGCGGAGATTTCACCCGGCGAATTCGCCCATAACATCCGCCATGCCGTCATGCACGAGTCGGTCCGGATGATCGTGATTGACAGCGTCAACGGCTATCTCAACGCGATGCCCGAGGAACGGCACCTGAACCTGCAATTGCACGAGTTATTCGCGTTTTTGAATCAGCAAGGCGTCATTACCATCATGGTTCTCGCGCAGCAGGGACTCGTTGGAATTATGCAATCGAGCGTCGAACTCACCTACCTCGCCGACACCGTTCTTCTGTTGCGCTATTTCGAATCCCGCGGCGCCGTCAAACAGGCGATCTCCGTGATCAAGAAGCGCAGCGGCAATCACGAGCGCACCATCCGTGAGTTCAGCATCGAGCGAGGAGGAATTCGCGTCGGCCCGCCGCTCACGCACATGGAGGGAGTTTTGACCGGCGTTCCAACCGTCGCCACCAGCAGCGCTGCCATCCCGTTCGCGAATGCCGGAACATGAGCGCCGCGAAGCAAACCGGCGCCAGCCACTCGCTGCCGATATGACGCCGCCGGCAGACGTTAACCGCGACGAACGCATCCTCGTGCTGGCGCCAACTGGCAACGACGCGCGTCTCGCGGCCAATTTTCTACAGAATGCCGGACTTGTCGTGGAGATTTGCCGCAACGTACCCGAGCTTCTGCGTCAGCTCGCGAACGGTTGCGGTGCGCTTCTGCTCGCCGAGGAAACTCTTTCGGTCGATGTCGTGCCGCTGTTTACCGCCGCGCTCGCGCGCCAGCCATCGTGGTCCGATTTGCCGATCGGACTGGTCACGAGCGGCGGCGAGCTGAGCCAGCAACATTTGGAGCGGCTCCGGGCGTTTGGCCAGAACGCCAATGTCACTCTGCTCGAGCGACCGTTTCGGCCGATGACCCTCGTTCGCACGTTCGAGGTCGCTCTGCGCACGCGGCGCCGGCAGTATCAATTCCGCGATTTGTTGTCCGAGGTCCAGACCAACGGCGCCCGCATCCGTCGCATCCTCGAGCAAACCGCCGTCGGCATCGCCGAAACGGATCTCACCGGCCGCTTCACGCTCGTGAACGATCGCTATTGCGAAATCGTCCGTCGTTCGCGCGAGCAGCTTCTCGCGATGCACATGCGCGACCTCGTCTACCCGAACGACGTCAACATGAGCGTCGAGCGTTTTCAGGCGCTCATCGCCGGACAAATGTCGTCGTACGTCATTGAAAAACGCTACATCGATCCGAACGGCGTCGCCGTCTGGGTTCAGGACCATATTTCCGGCATTCGCGGCCACGACGACGTCATCTGCGGAATCACGATCGCGAGCGCCGATATCACCGAACGCAAAGCCGCCGAGGAAGCCGCCATGCGCGCGCGCGATGAAGCCGTGGCCGCGTCCCGCGCGAAAGATGCCTTTGTGGCCGCGCTCTCGCACGAACTTCGGACTCCGCTCAATCCCGTTTTGCTGCTCGCGAGCGACGGCGCGCAAAACCCGGACTACTCCGCCGCCGCCCGAGCCGATTTCGAAAACATCGTGCGCAACGTTTCCCTCGAGGCGCGGCTGATCGATGACCTGCTCGATCTCACCCGGATCACGCAGGGCAAACTCACGCTCGAACGCCAGCGCCAGGACATTCACGCCATCCTGCGCGACGCGCTCTCCACGGTCGAGGCCGACGTGCGCAGCCGCCGCATCAAACTGAAGCTCGATCTCGCCGCCTCCGCTCCCATCGTCATCGGCGACGCGGTCCGGCTTCAGCAGATTTTCTGGAACGTGCTCAAGAACGCCGTGAAGTTCACGCCGATCCGCGGAACGATCGCAGTCGCCACGCGAACCGAGCTCGCGCCGCCGCGAGTCGTGGTGACGGTTACGGACAACGGCGTCGGCATGAGCCCGGCCGAACTCGGTCGGATTTTTCAAGCATTCGCCCAGGGCGATCACGCCACCGACGGCGGCGCCCGGCGCTTCGGCGGGCTCGGACTCGGTCTCGCGATTTCGAAAAGCATCGTCGAACTCCATGCGGGAAAAATCACGGCCCACAGCGAAGGCCGCGGCACGGGCGCGACGTTCACGATCGAACTGCCTCTCGTCGCCAGCGCCATCGGCGCACCAGCGCCGGACCTGGCGCCACCCGCCGCGCCGGCCCCGACCGGCGAGTCGGCGACCTCGAGCGGCCCGCGCGTCCTTTTGGTGGAAGATCACGATTCCACGCGCAACGCGCTCATGACCCTGCTGACGCGACGGAATTTCGAGGTCTTTCCCGCCGGTTCCGTGCGTGAAGCGCTGGTCATCGCCGGTCACGTCGAGATCGATTTGCTCGTATCCGACATCGGACTACCCGACGGCAGCGGCTACGATTTGATGCGGGATCTGCGCGCGGTGCATGGGCTGCGCGGGATCGCGCTGACGGGTTACGGCATGGACCAGGACATCGCGCTCAGCCGCGAAGCCGGTTTTACGGCCCACCTGACCAAACCCGTGGATGTGCGTTCGCTCGACAAAGCCCTCGACCTGGTGAAAGCGCCCACGACTTCCAACGCGCATTAGGCTGAGACGAAGGTTTTCGCCGCCGGCACACGCGGGTTGCATCGCGAGGGCGAACCCGGATTGTTCACAGTCGATGTTTACGCGCGTGACCGAACCCGCATGGAGCGAGGCGCGACTATTCGAGAGCCTGCATCCGCAACTTTCCGCCTGGTTTCGCGGGCGCTTCACCCATTTCGCGCCGGCACAACTTCGCGCGGTCCCTGAAGTTCTCGCCGGCCATTCGCTGTTGCTCACGTCGCCGACGGGAAGTGGGAAAACGCTCGCCGCGTTTCTTTCGGTGTTCGACGTTCTGGCGAAATCCCACGAGGCCGGCGCGCTGCCCAACGGCATCGTTGCCGTTTACGTTTCGCCGCTGCGCGCGCTCGCCTACGACCTGCAGAAAAATCTCCACGAACCGCTTCGCGAACTCCGGTGGAACTGGCTGCGGGTGGGAGCGCGCACGGGCGATACGTCGCCGAAAGAACGCGCCGCACAACGGCGCAAACCGCCGCACATTCTCGTCACCACGCCGGAGAGCCTGACTTTGCTGCTGAGCCAGCCCGCCTGGATTCCGGCCTTCGCCGCCACGCGCTTTCTGATCATCGACGAACTTCACGCGCTCACGGAAAACAAACGCGGCGCGATGCTGAGCGTCGCCGCCGAGCGGATGGAGGAAATCAGCAAAGTGCCGGCGCCCGGAAATCCGAACAGACGCGGATCGACGGAATCCGTTCCCCAGCCTCCGACTTCCGGTCTGATCCGCATCGGCCTCTCGGCGACAGTCGCGCCGCTCGAAACCGTGGCCGAATTTCTCGTCGGGACCGGACGCGCGTGCCGGATCGCCGAAATCATCGAGCGCAAGCCGGCGAAAGTTGAAGTCTTCTCTCCACTGCGCGAACGCGCATATCCGCCGGCCGGTTACACCGCGACCCGCGTTCTGAAGGAGCTCGGCGCGTTGATTGTTCAGCGTGAAACGACGCTCATCTTCACGAATACCCGCAGCGGCGCCGAGTCGATCGGGCTCCGTTTAAAACGGCTGCTCCCGGAATTGACCGATTTGATCGAGGTTCATCACGCGTCGCTCGATCGCGCGGTGCGTCTCGAAATCGAGGATCGCCTGAAACGCGGAGAACTGCGCGCCGTCGTTTGCTCCACGTCGCTCGAAATGGGTATCGATATTGGTTCCATCGATACCGTCGTCATGGTGTCGGCGCCGAAAGGTGTTTCGCGCGCGCTCCAACGCATCGGCCGATCCGGCCACTCGATGGGCCGGACGAGCCATGGCGTGCTGGTGGCGAGCAACATCAACGATCTCGCCGAATGCGCCGTCACCGCCCGCATGATGAGCCGCCACGATCTCGATCCGGTGAAGATTCACGAGAACCCGCTCGACGTTCTCGCCCAAACCCTCGTCAGCCTCGCCATCTTCGAAAGTGTGACGCCCGATGAAGCGTACGCGCTCGTGCGACGGAGTTATTCATTTCGCAGCCTGGAACGACCGATGTTCGATCGCGTCCTCCGTTATTTGAGAGGCGGCGGAGTTTCGCTGGAGCGCAACTACGAAAATATTTTCGGCAAGGTTCGCCTCAACGACAGCGGCTGCCTCGCCTTGCCCCGCCCGCGGATTGCCCGCGATTTCTACCAGAACATCGGTACGATCAATACCGAGGCGATGGTGCAGGTCCGGCTCAAGCGCCGCGCGCTCGGTCAGGTCGAGGAGTCGTTCATGAAAAGCGTGCGGCCTGGCGACGTGTTTGTCCTCAACGGCCGCTGCGTCCGGCTGGTCAAAACGCAGCTTCTTACCGCGCACGTCGTCGCCGCCGACCAATCCACGCCCACCGTGCCGCGCTGGTATGCGAACAAATTTCCGCTCGCCAGCGGCCTCGCCGTCGAAGTCGTACGCTTGCGGACGGAAGTGGCGAAGCGCTTGAACACGGCGAACGACGCGAGGGGAACGACGGTCCGAGCCGTCCGGGAACACCCCGCAACGGAAGCGGGTGCGCCTGCAGACGGCTCGGAGAGCCGTCCCTATCCGGAAGAGCCTGTAGATGGCTTGGAAAGCCACTCCCAGCGTGACGCCACCGATTTTCTTGTTTCGGAATACCAACTTTCCCGCGCCAACGCCAGGGCGCTCGTCACCCATTTCGCGCTTCAAGCGAAGCTTTCCGCGATTCCCACCGCGGGCATGTTCCTCGTCGAAATTTTTCGCGAGGGCGATCTCGTGCACTATTTTTTTCACGCGCTCATCGGCCGGGCCGCGAACGACGCGCTCTCGCGGATCGTCGCCCAGCGAGTGCAGGAAACCAAGGGCGGCAACGCCCTCGTCACGATCGACGACTACGGTTTCCTGCTCAGCCTGCGAAAATTTCAGGCGATGAACGCCAGCGAACTGAAGACTTTATTCCGCCGCGCCGGAGCGGAGGATGCGTTGCGCACTGCGCTCGCGGAAGCGCCGCTCGTGAAATGGCAGTTTCGCGGTGTTGCGCAGACCGGCCTGATGGTGCCACGCCGTGTCCACGGCGCCGAACGTGGTGCGCGCATGCTGCAGTGGAGTTCCGAGATCCTTTTCGAAGTGCTGCGGAAGCACGAGCCCGACCATCCGCTTCTCGTCGAAGCCTACGCCGAGGCGACGCTGCGTTTTCTCGATCTGCCGCGCGCACTCGCCTTTTTGGAATCGGCGCCCGAGCTGTCGTGGGATATTCGCGAGCTCGACCGCGTAAGCCCGTTTTCGTTCGGCATCTACGTCAGCAAAATCAAGGAAACGATGACGCTCGAGGATCCGGAGACGACCATCGAACGTCTCTACCACGAAATGTACGGGACCTTGCCCGTTTCGTAGTGTCGCAAGAGGCGTCCGGGCTGGTGTCACGTTTCATTCTCGTTTTTTTCCGTTGTCGTTCCCTCTCGTTCGGCCGAACAGGGAACGCGAAGGAAAATGAAAACGAGAACGATGACCAATGGACCCGGCTCCAAATAAAAAATTTTCAGTGCGACAATCCACGCCATCCTTACCGCGTCTCGAGATCCAGCCCGGCATCTGGCTCGATGCGCGACTGGCATTGTGGCTCGCAGCGCCGCGGCTGCTCGTAGTCGCGGACCTGCACTGGGGCTACGCCATCAGTCACCAGGTTCGCGGCAACTTGCTCCCGTCCTGGGGTGACGAAGAAATCGCCGGCCGGTTGAATTCTCTCATCGCCGACTACCGACCGCTCGAAATGCTCTGGCTCGGCGATTCTCTGCACACTCTGGACGGACGCAGGTCCGCGGAAAATTTTCTTTTGTCGTTATCGGTCCCGATCACGATTGTCTGCGGCAATCACGACGCGCTTTGGTCCCGGGCAAAAGGAACCAGCATCGTGCAACGCGGACGGTTCTGTCTGCACCACGGTGATCGCGCACCGGCCGTGCCGCCGGATTCGCTCGAAATAATTGGCCACCATCACCCCGCGCATTTCTGGCACGATGGAGCGGGCGCACGTTTACGGCTCCCGGCGCTTGTCGCCAGTGAACGACGATTGATTCTTCCCGCTTTCTCGCCGTGGGCTGCGGGCACGCCGTGGAAACCCGGCCAGCGGGGCGAAACCATCTATGCGATCGGTGCCAAACGTATCTTTACAGTTGCTTCCCGCCTTCACCCGATAGCCTGTCCTGCCGAATGAAATGTCCGCGCACGCTTTTAATGCTGGTCTGTATTCTCGCCTCCGCCGCTCCGACCCGGGCGGACCTCGCGCTCAAACCCGGCGAGTCGCTGACCTATCGCGTCGGCTGGGGAATTTTTTCCCACGCGGGTGAAATCAAGGTGACTGCGCGGTCCGAAACCAACGACCACACGCCATGCACCGCGGTCACGACGACCACCACGACGCGCGGATTTCTGAGCCGCCTCTTCCGCTTCGAGGCGCAGTCCGAATCCGTTTTCGAACGCGGCACCGACCGCATGCTGGTGCACACCGAGACCAGCGCCAGCAGCAAAAAGAAAACCAACATCGCGCTCGAATTCAACTACGCCAACTCCACCGCGCGCTTCACGGATTTCATGGATTCCGCGAACAATCAGACGGTCTCCATTCCACCCGGCGATCCGATGGACCTGATCACGAGCCTGATTCAAACCCGCTCGTGGAATATCAAACCCGGCGAAAAACGCGACATCAACGTCCTCTTCGAAAAGGAAATTTACCAACTGACCGTGCACGCGCTGCGTTTCGAGCCGGTCACGAGTTCGCTCGGTACGTTCAACACGCTCGTGCTCGAACCGCGGATGGAAAAAACCGAGCCGAAAGGCATGTTCAAGCGCGGCTCGCAAGTACACGTCTGGATCGCGCAGGACGACGAACATTTGCCGGTTAAATTCGAAGTCGAGTTCGCCTTCGGCGCTGGTGTCGCGACGCTCGTGAATTACGAGCCGCCGCCCGGAGCGGCCGCCGCCGAGTAGTCGTGTAATAAAAACCAAGCCAGCCGCGGCCGCCGATCGCGCGCGCAGGCCGCCTGCTCGCTGGCGTTCAGTTCACGACGGAACCCGACGATGCTCGCGGGCGGCATTGACGCTCGCCGGCATTTCCTGGCGGGTACGCGCGTCTTTGATGATGAAGCGCCACGGTTTTTTCGCCCAAATCGGACCGGCGTAATTCACGCCGATTCGCGGCGTGGCCTGCACGCAGTCCCGCGGCACGCGCACCCCGCGATCCTCGAGCCACAAACCGCTCGCCGGAACTGCGCGCGCGCCGTTGAGCCGGCGGTTAATTTCGAATCGCTTCGTCAACCGGCCCGGACCGTGAACGCCCTGGACTCCGCGAATCAAAATCGCGGCCGGCTCGCCGCGCGGACGCACCACGAGATTGAGCATCTCATGGATTCCGTAACAGAGATAAACGTACCAAATTCCGCCCGCCCGGTACAGCACCTCCGTCCGCGGCGTGCAGCCCGCCCGCGCATGACACGCGAGGTCGTGCTCGCCGTCATACGCCTCGACTTCGGTGATCATGTGCGCCTCGACGCGACCGTCCGCCAGTCGTCGCAACAAATATTTTCCGAGTAACCAGCGCGCGCAGGCCACCGTTCCCCGGTCGCACAGTTCTTTCGCTTTAATTATCCGACGCATGCGCCATTGATTTCAACAAACGTATTGTGAACGCAACCATCGCGCGAGCCGCCACCCGCCAAAAAGCCGACCTGCAGCTCAGCCTGCGCAATTGCATCCTCGAGGGATTGGTGGCGATGCCGATCGTCACGATGGCGCTGCCGGTGAACGTATTCCTCACCGCGCTCGTCACCAAAGGTTGGATGCTGTCGAAGCCGGCGATCGGGCTGCTGACCGCGATGCCGTTCGTCGCGAATTTTCTCCAGAT
>Ga0070683_100005078_pt1 | contig 10933 bp, 11 predicted proteins | sample KBSC713LmetaG_FD_64662 | JGI IMG/M metagenome (GOLD analysis project Ga0070683, IMG submission 64662) | Corn rhizosphere microbial communities from Kellogg Biological Station, Michigan, USA - KBS C7.1-3L metaG | ecosystem: Host-associated > Plants > Roots > Rhizosphere ...
GCGGCGACGGCCCGCCGCTCGTGCTCGTGCACGGTCTCGCGTACGACCGGTTCGGCTGGGGCCGGCTGCCCGACCTGCTCGCCGAGCGGTTCCGGGTCGTGCTCGTCGACAACCGCGGCGTGGGCGAGAGCGACGCGCCCGAGGGGCCGTACACCGTCGCGCAGCTCGCGGGCGACGTCCTCGCGGTGCTCGACGACGCGGGGATCGAGCGGACGAGCCTCCTCGGCGTCTCGCTCGGCGGCTACATCGCGCAGGAGCTCGCCCTCACCGCGCCGCAGCGGCTCGAGCGGCTGATCCTGTGCTCGGCCGCGCCGGGCGGGCCGAAGGCGGTGCCGATGCCGCAGAGCACGCAGGACGTCTTCGCCCGCTATCCGACGATGGAGCGCGAGGCGGGGCTGCGCATGTTCGCCGAGAACTCGCTGGGCGAGCGCGGCGTCCGCGAGCTGCCGGAGCTGGTCGAGGAGATCTTCCGCTACCGGCTCGAGCATGCGCCCTCCGTGCAGGCGTGGGCGGCGCAGGCGACGGCGGGCGCGACGTACGACTCGTACGACCGGATCGGCGGGATCAGCGTGCCGACGCTCGTCGTGCACGGCGGCGCCGACGTCGTCGTCGACCCGCGGAACGCCGAGCTGCTCGGCTCGCTGATCCCCGGCGCGTGCGTGGAGATCGTCCCCGACCGCGGGCACCTGCTCGTGTGGGAGGACTCGGAGCGCGTCGCCCGCCTCGTGACGGAGTTTCTCTCGTGATCGTCGGCCGCTGGCTCGACGACCGGGCGCGGAACACACCGGACCGCGTCGCGATCGACTTCGACGGGCGGCTCGTCACGTACCGGGAGCTGGCCGCGGGTGCGGACGCGTACGCCGCGGCGTTCGCCGACGCGGGCCTCGCGCGCGGCGACCGCGTCGCGACCCTGACGGGCAACACGCCGGAGCACGTGATGGCGCTGTTCGCGTGCGCGACGCTGGGGCTGATCCTGCTGCCCCTGTCGTGGCGCCTGACCGCGCCGGAGCTGCGCTACCAGCTCGACGACGCGGAGCCGTCCCTCTTCCTCGTCGAGGACGAGTACCGCGACCTGGCCGAAGCGACGGGGTCCCGTTTCGGCGCGTTCGAACCGGCCTCACATTCACGTCCGCGTACTAAGTACGCAAACGAAACCGTCACGGAATCGGACCCGCTGTTCCTCGTGTACACGTCCGGAACGACGGGGAAGCCCAAGGGCGCGCTGCTCACGCACGCGAACTGCTTCTGGACGAACGTCTCGTTCGACGCCACCACCGGCGTGCACGGCGACGACGTCGTCCTGCAGGTGCTGCCGCAGTTCCACGTCGGAGGCTGGAACGTGCAGCCGCTGCTCGCCTGGCTGAAGGGCGCGACGGTCGTGCTGGAGCGGCAGTTCGACGCGGGGCGCGTCCTCGACCTGATCGAGCGGAAGCGCGTCACGACGATGATGGGCGTGCCGCCGATCTACCTCTTCCTCGCGCAGCATCCGCGCTTCGCCGAGGCCGACCTCTCCAGCCTCGACCGCGCCGTCGTCGGCGGCGCGCCGATGCCCGAGGCGCTGCTCGAGACCTGGGCCGCCCGCGGCACCGCGATCGTCCAGGGCTACGGGCTCACCGAGGCGGCGCCGAACGTCCTCTGCCTGCCGCCGGAGGACGCGGTGCGCAAGCTCGGCTACGCCGGCAAGCCGTACCCGTTCGTCGACGTCCGCCTCTCCGCGGAGCAGGAGCTGCAGGTTCGCGGGCCGAACGTCTTCGCCGGCTACTGGCGCAACGAGGAGGCGACCACGGCCGCCTTCACGGAGGACGGCTGGCTGCGCACCGGCGACGTCGCGGAGGCCGACGACGAGGGCTTCTACCGGATCAAGGGACGCCTGAAGGACATGTACATCTCGGGCGGCGAGAACGTCTACCCGGCCGAGGTGGAGGCGGTGCTGCACGAGCACCCGCAGGTGCAGGACGCCGCCGTCGTCGGCGTGCCGGACGAGCGCTGGGGCGAGTGCGGCGCCGCCTTCGTCGTCGCGGACGGCGTCACGGAGGAGGAGCTCCTCGAGTGGTGCCGCGCGCGGCTCGCCCGCTTCAAGGTGCCCGCCTCGATCAGGTTCGTCGAGGAGATCCCGCGCAACTCGCTGGGGAAGATCCAGAAGCAGTCGCTCGTTCCGAACGCGGTGACGGTGTGAGCGCGCGTAGGCTCGACGGAGCGCGCCCAGGAGCGCGGCGGCCGGCTTTGCCGGCTGCGGAGCAGGATTCCGTCCACGGTACCGACGGACGCACGCTCTCGACGCGTGGCCTCGAGACGCGCGCGCGTCTGCTCGAGGCGGCCGAGCAGGTCTTCGGCGAGCTCGGCTACCACGACGCCTCGATCGTCAAGATCACCGAGGCGGCACGCGTCGGCCAGGGCACCTTCTACCTCTACTTCGCCTCGAAGAAGGAGGTCTTCGACGAGCTCGTCCGGGACCTCAACCGCCGCGTGCGCCACGCGATGAAGGAGGCGTCGTCCCGCGGCACGTCGCGCCTCGAGTCGGAGCTGCTCGGCTTCGGCGCGTACTTCGCCTTTACGCGCGAGCATCCCGCGCTCTACCGGATCATCCGGCAGGCGGAGTTCGTCTCGCCGGAGATGCTCGAGTACCACTACGAGAAGCTCGCCGGCGGCTACACCGAGGCCCTGCGCGAGGCGAAGGCGCGCGGCGAGATCGGCGAGGTCGACCCCGAGGTCAGCGCGTGGGCGTTGATGGCCGCGGGCGAGATGCTCGGGATGCGCTACCTGCTCTGGGGCGACGGCGAGATGCCCGAGCACGTGCAGACGGAGCTCGCGCGCATCGTCCGCTGCGTCCTGGAGCCGCCGCAGTGAGCGTAGGCTCGACGAAGCTCACGAAAGAGCGGAGGCGCCGGCTTTGCCGGCGCCGGGAGCGGGCATGAGCGCACGGGTCTCGCTGAGCGCGACTGCGTCGTATCTCCCCGAGCGCTGGATGAGCGCGGCGGAGGTGGCGGAGCGCAGCGGCATCCCCGAGCCGGTGATCGTGAACAAGTTCGGCCTGCGCGGCAAGCACATCGCCGCGGAGGACGAGCACGTGAGCGACCTCTCGGTGCGCGCGGCGGAGACGTTGCTGCGCGAGGCGGGCGTCGATCCGGAGTCGATCGACGTCGTCATGTACTACGGCTCGATGTGGAAGGACTACGCCGTCTGGCAGGCCGCGCCGTGGATCGCGCATCGCATCGGCGCGAACAATGCGTATGCGGTGGAGTACGACAACGTGTCGTGCGGCACGCCGGTCGCGCTGCGCATCGCGCGCGACATGCTCCGTGCCGAGGACGAGCTGCAGCGCGTCCTCGTCGTCGCCGCGTGCCGCGAGTCGTACCTGCTCGACTACGGCAACGAGCGCTCGCGCTTCATGTTCAACTTCGGCGACGGCGCCGTCGCCGGCCTGCTGGAGAAGGACGGCGGCCGCAACGAGCTCCTCGGCTGCCACGGGATCACGGACGGCACGTTCTCCCTGCAGGTGAAGGTTCCGTCGGGCGGCAGCGTGTCGCCGAACGGCGGGTATCGCTTCCTCGACGTTGCCGACCCTGCGTCGATGAAGAACGGCCTCGACGTCGTGTCGCTCCCCAACTTCGTCGCCGCCGCGCGCGGCGCGCTGGAGCGGAGCGGCGCGGCGCTCGAGGACGTCGGCTACCTGTGCGGCATCCACATGAAGCCGTCGATGCACCGGCTCCTCGTGGAGGCGCTCGGCGTCGACCCGTCGCGCGCCGCGTACCTCGACGACACCGGGCACATGAGCGGCGTCGACCCGCTGCTCGCGCTCGACCGGGCGGCGCGCGCCGGCGAGCTCCGCGACGGCGAGCTCGTGCTGCTGCTCGCGGCCGGCACCGGCTACACGTGGGCGGCGAGTGTCGTACGGTGGGGGGAGGCATGAACGTCGGAGACGAGTTCGGGCCCTCGTCGTGGATCGAGGTCGGACAGGAGCGCATCGACGCGTTCGCCGACGCGACCGGCGACCACCAGTGGATCCACGTCGACGCGGAGAAAGCGGCGACAGGGCCGTTCGGGACGACGATCGGCCACGGCTATCTCACGCTCTCCCTGCTCCCGGTGATGTCCTACGAGGTCGTTCCTCGGCAGGACGGCGGGATGGCGATCAACTACGGCCTGAACAGGGTGCGCTTCCCGGCGCCGGTGCCGTCCGGCTCGCGGGTGCGCGGAACGTTCCGCGTCGTCGACGTCGAGCAGGCCGACTGGGGACACCAGGCGACGATGGCCGCCACGATCGAGCGTGACGGCGGGGACAAGCCGGTGTGCGTGGCCGAGCTCGTCTTCCGCTACTACGCGTCCGCGGCCGGGTGACGGCTGATGTCGTCTGAGCGCGCTCGGCGGCACGATCCTGCGTCCTTGTCTCGTACTCGCCGATCGCACTCAGACAACGGGCAGTTACCCGGCCGCGGACGCAAGGATTGAACCGTACGGCTCTCGTCACGGGCGCCGCGCAGGGGATCGGCGCCGCGATCGCCGAGCGGCTGCGCGCGGACGGCTGGGACGTCCACGCCGTCGACCTCGCCGAGGGCGACCTCTCCACGCGCGAGGGCAACCGTGCCGTCGTCGACGCCGCGCTCGAGCGCTTCGGGGGGCGGCTGGACGCGGTAGTCGCGAACGCCGGCTTCCAGCACGTCGCGCCGGTGCGGGACTTCGACGAGGACCGCTGGGACGCGCTGCAGGCCGTGCTGCTCCGGTCACCGTTCCTGCTCGCCAAGTACGCGTGGGACGCGCTCGCCGCGTCGGGCGACGGCCGCTTCTGCGTCGTCGCCTCCGTGCACGGGCTCGTCGCGTCGCCCTTCAAGGCCGGCTACGTCGCGGCGAAGCACGGCGTGCTCGGGCTTGTGAAGGTGCTCGCGCTCGAGGGCGCCGAGGTGGGCATCTCCGCCTCCGCGCTCTGCCCGGCCTACGTGCGGACGGACCTGGCCGAGCGGCAGCTCGCCGAGCGCGGCGCCGACGACCTGCTCGCGCCGCAGGCGGTCAAGCGGCTGCTCGAGCCGGGGGAGGTCGCGGCCGCCGCCTCGTTCCTGCTCGGCCCGGACGGCCGCGCCGTCACCGGCACGCCCTTCCTGCTCGACCTGGGCTGGACCTCGCGCTAGTACCAGCGTGTTACTTGCCGGTGTAGATGCGCCGCACGATCTCCTCGATGTCCGGCTCCGCGATCTGCAGGTCGACGACCTGCGCGGCGGCGGCGACCCGTGCGGTCAGCTCCGCCGCCGGGCCCCGGAACCGCAGCCACTGCCGCGGCCCCTCGACCCGCTCGACGCGGGCGCCTTCCACCCGGAGCGGGGGCGCCGGCTCCTCGAGGTCGACGACGAGCGTCCGCTCGTCCCCGTAGCGGACACGCAGCTCGGCGATCCGCCCGTCCCAGATCAACGAGCCGTGGTCGATCACGAGCAGCCGCTCGCACAACCGCTCGATGTCGCCCAGGTCGTGCGTCGTCAGCAGCACGGTGACCCCGTCCTGCCGGTTGATCTCGACGAGGAAGTCGCGGACGCGCTGCTTCGCGACGACGTCGAGGCCGATCGTCGGCTCGTCGAGGAAGAGCAGCTCCGGCCCGTGCAGCATCGCCGCGGTCAGCTCGCCGCGGATGCGTTGCCCGAGCGAGAGTTGCCGCACCGGCGTGTGCAGGAACGGGTCGAGCTCGAGCACCTCGCAAAAGCGCGCCAGGCTCGCGCGGTACCGGTCGGCCGGGACGCGGTAGATGTGGCGGAGCAGCTCGAAGGAGTCGAGGAGCGGCAGGTCCCACCAGAGCTGGATCCGCTGGCCGAACATCGCCCCGATCCGCCTCGCGAGCTCGACGCGTTGCCGGGAGGGCTCCATCCCCGCCACCGAAATGCGGCCGCCCGACGGGACGAGGATGCCGGTGAGCATCTTGATCGTCGTCGACTTGCCGGCGCCGTTCGGGCCGAGGTAGCCGACGAGCTCGCCGCGGTCGATGCGGAACGACACGTCCCGCACCGCCTCGACGACGTGCCGCTCGCGGCGGAGGCGGCCGCGGCGTACGACGAACCGCTTCTGCAGATGCTCGACCTCGATCATCCACCCGCGCTCCGGTAGTGCCGCACCGCGAACCGCCACACGCAGCCGGCGACGACGGCGACCGCCAGCGCGACGGCGGGGGAGAGGAACTGCAGCACGCGCGGCAGCCCGAGCGGATCCTGCTTGCCGAGCACGTACAGCGCCGGGAAGTAGCAGACGAACGCGAGCGGGATCAGATACGCCAGGAGCCGCCGCAACCACGCGCCGTAGATGTCGATCGGATACTGCGCGAGGAAGTTGCCCCCGTACGTGAACGCGTTCGTGAACTCGCCGCTGTCGGTCGTCCAGAACGCGAGCGAGGCGAAGACGACCCAGACGGCGGAGAAGATCAGCACGCCGGCCGGGATGCTCGCCAGCAGCACGACGACTCGCGGCGCCGTCCAGTGGATCTCGAGCGCCGACAGCGCGTAGACGAGCACGAGCACGCCCTGCGCCGCCTTGCCGAGCCGCCGCAGCTGGAAGTCCGACGCGATCACCTGGAACAGCGTCCCGCGCGGGCGTACGAGCAGGATGTCGAAGTTCCCGTCGCGGATCAGCCGCGGGAAGAGGTCGAGATGGCCGATCAGCAGGTCGGTGAACGCGAACGTGATCGAGGAGAGCGCATAGAGGAACGCCACCTCCTGCACCGTCCACTCGGCGAGTCGCGGCGTGTTGTGGAAGATCACGAGCACCGCGACGAAATCGAGGAAGGCGATCACGAAGGCGCCCACGAGCTCGAGCGCGAACGAGCCGCGGTACTGCACCTGCGAGCGGACCTGCGCGCCGACGAGGCGGCGCCAGAGCAGGACGGCGTCAACCACCCTGGATCACGAGCTTCCGCGTCGCCGCGCGCAGCCCGACCCGGCCGAGGCCGAGCAGGACGACGGCCCAGCCGGCCTGCAGCGCGAGCACGCCCGCGAGCTCCCACCCCCCGTGCTTGCCGAGCCAGACGTCGATCGGCGTCTGCAGGATCGCCGCGAACGGCAGGAACTGGGCGACGAGCCCGAGCCAGCGCGGGAAGAACGCGATCGGCACGAGCATCCCGGAAAAGAAGAGGTTGACGGCGATCACGAGGATCAGCACGCCGCGGAGGTCGAGCAGCCAGAACGCCGGCAGGTTGTAGAGAAAGCGGAAGCCGAGGCTGACCACGACGGCGAGCGCGAGGCTGAGCGCGAAGAGCAGGGCGTCGAGCGCGCCCGGGTAGTGCAGGCGGAAGGCGAGCGCGCCGACGGCGAACGGCAGGACGCCGCGGAAGAGGAGGTGGTACGGCGCCCGCCCGAGGTCGTAGGCGAGCCAGTACCGCTGCGGGTCGAGCGGCCGCGCGAGGTCGGTGGCGATCGAGCCGTCTCGCACGCGCAGCGCCAGCTCCTGCCAGCCGAAGACGTAGACGGTCATCAGCAGGGCCTGCGCGAGCCAGACGTAGGTGACCGCGTCGTGGGCGTCGTAGCCGCCCACGTGCGTCCGGTGCCGGTAGACGGCCAGGAGGATGTACGCCTGCAGGAAGCCGAACACGGAGTTCGTGAAGACGCCTGCCGCGGTCGCCCACGGGTACGCGGCGTAGCGGCGCCAGCCGCGCTTGGCGATCTCCCAGTCCAGCCGCACGGCGCAACTCTAGGAGGCGGTTCGGCGTTTCCCCTCTGCACGCGGACGGCACCAATCGAACAAGGAGGAAGCAAATGCCTGCATGGGCATGGGTGCTCGTCGCAATCGCCGCCGGGATCCTCGTCGCACTGATCGTGTGGCAGGCGTTGAAGGCGCAGCGGTCGCGCGGGTTGAAGCAACGGTTCGGGCCGGAGTACGACCGGACGGTGGAGCGGTCGGACAGTCGCGGCGACGCCGAGACGGAGCTCGAGGCGCGGAAGCAGCGCCGCGATCAGCTGGACATCCGGCCGCTGAGCTCCGCCGCGCGCGAACGGTACCGCGCGGAGTGGCGGCGGGTGCAGGCCCGCTTCGTCGACGATCCGACCGGGGCGGTGCAGCAGTCGGACACGCTGATCCAGTCGGTCATGCGGGAGCGCGGCTACCCCGTCGAGGACTTCGAGCAGCGGGCGGCGGACGTCTCGGTCGACCACCCGAACGTGGTCGAGAACTATCGGGCCGGGCGCCGGCTCGCGGGGTCGGAGGACACCGAGAACCAGCGGCAGGCGATGGTGCACCACCGCGCGCTGTTCGACGAGCTGGTCGAGGAGACGACCGACCGGCCGCTCTCGCGCGACACCGACACGACGACCGCCACGACGACCGAGGAGAGAGTGCGATGACGATGCGCGACCACGAGGAACAGCACCAGCAGCACGAGGACGAGCACGACGCGGCCGCCCGCGCGGAGGACCAGGAGCTCCTCGTCGGCAGCGACGCCGGCGCCCTGGGCGACCGCTGGCAGCAGATCCAGGCGGACTTCGTCGACCGGCCGCGGGACGCGGTCCGCGACGCCGACGCGCTCGTCCGCGACCTGCTCGAGCGGATCACCGGGGGATTCGCCGAGGAGCGCGAGCGTCTCGAGCGGCAGTGGGACGGCGGCGACGACGTCTCCACCGAGGATCTCCGGGTGGCCCTGCAGCGCTACCGGACCTTCTTCGGCCGTCTCCTGGCGGTCTAGAGCCGTCCTGGGATCCAGCCGCTCGGCCCGGCTGGATCCAATATTGTTCGTTTTCACGTTTGCGCGCCGTCGGGATGGTCATTTAGGATCCGAGATATCGCCAATCCCGACACGGAGGCAGGAGTGAACCCAAAGGCTCGGATCCAGGCTGAGGCGGACCAGCTCGACGCGCGCTGGCGCGACGACCCGCGCTGGAAGGGGATCGACCGGCCCTACGGCGCGGCCGAGGTCGTCCGGCTCCGCGGCAGCGTCGTCCCCGAGCACACGCTCGCGCGCCTCGGCGCCGAGCGCCTCTGGGAGCTGCTCCGGCGCGAGAGCCCCGTTCGCGCGCTGGGCGCCCTGACCGGCGGCCAGGCGGTGCAGATGGTCAAGGCCGGGCTCGAGGCGATCTACCTCTCGGGCTGGCAGGTCGCGGCCGACGCGAACCTCTCCGGCAGCACGTACCCCGACCAGAGCCTCTATCCCGCCAACTCGGTGCCGGCGCTCGTCCGCCGCCTGAACGCCGCGCTCCGGCGCGCCGACCAGATCGGCTGGTCGGAGGGCCGCAACGGCACGCAGTGGTTCGCGCCGATCGTCGCCGACGCCGAGGCGGGCTTCGGCGGTCCGCTGAACGCGTACGAGCTGATGCTCTCGATGATCGAAGCCGGTGCCGCCGGCGTCCACTACGAGGACCAGCTCTCCTCGGAGAAGAAGTGCGGGCACCTCGGCGGCAAGGTGCTCGTGCCGACGTCCCAGTTCGTGCGCACGCTCTGCGCCGCGCGGCTCGCGGCGGACGTGTGCGACGTGCCGACCGTGCTCGTGGCGCGCACGGACGCCCTCTCGGCGGCGCTCCTCACGAGCGACGTGGACGAGTACGACCGCGACTTCGTCACCGGCGAGCGCACGGGGGAGGGGTTCTACCGCGTCCGGGACGGGATCGACTCGGCGATCGCACGCGGTCTCGCGTACGCGCCCTACGCCGACGTCGTCTGGTTCGAGACCTCGACGCCCGACCTCGGGGAGGCGCGCGCGTTCGCGGACGCGATCCACGAGACGTTCCCGGACAAGCTGCTCGCGTACAACTGCTCGCCGTCCTTCAACTGGCGCAAGCACCTCGACGACGACACGATCGCGAGCTTCCAGACGCGGCTCGGCGAGTGGGGCTACCGCTTCCAGTTCATCACGCTGGCCGGTTTCCACTCGCTCAACGCGGCGATGTTCGAGCTCGCGCGCGGCTACGCGCAGGAGGAGATGAGCGCGTACGTGCGCCTGCAGGAGCAGGAGTTCGCGCTCGAGGAGCACGGCTACACCGCGACGCGTCACCAGCGCGAGGTGGGGGCGGGCTACTTCGACCTCGTCGCGCAGGCGGTGTCGCCGGACTCGTCCACGCTCGCGCTCAAGGGCTCGACGGAGGAAGCGCAATTCTCGGCGTGACCTCCGATCCCGGGCTCGAGCTCGTCGGGCAGCTGCACCGCGAGCTGGGGCCGCTCCGCCTGGAGCTGCTCGAGGAGCGGCGCCGGCGGCAGGCGCGGCTCGACGCGGGCGAGGACCCCGTCTTCGTGGGGCGCGCCGGCGACTGGCAGGTGGCGCCGGCGCCGCCCGAGCTCGTCGAGCGGCGGTGCGAGATCACCGGCCCGGTCGACCGCAAGATGATGATCAACGCGTTCAACTCCGGGGCGAGCTGCTTCATGGCCGACTTCGAGGATGCGAACTCGCCGACGTGGGAGAACGTCGTCCGCGGCCACGAGAACGTGCGCGATGCAGTTCGCGGCGAGCTCGCGCTCGACACGCCCGACAAGAAGTACCGCCTGAACGACGAGATCGCGACGATGCTCGTCCGCCCACGGGGCTGGCATCTCGTCGAGCGGCACGTGGAGCTCGACGGCGATCCCGTGTCGGCGTCGCTGTACGACTTCGGCCTCGCCTACGCGAACGGCGCCCGTTTCTTCTACCTGCCCAAGCTCGAGTCGCACCTGGAGGCGCGGCTGTGGGCGGACGCGTTCCGGCTGGTCGGCGACACGTCGATCCGCTGCACCGTCCTGATCGAGACCGTCCTCGCCGCCTTCGAGATGGAGGCGATCCTCTGGGAGCTGCGTGAGTACGGGTGCGCGCTCAACGCGGGACGCTGGGACTACATCTTCAGCGCGATCAAGAAGTTCCGCACGCGCGGTTGGGTGCTCCCCGACCGGGCGCAGGTGACGATGACCGTGCCGTTCATGCGCGCGTACACCGACCTGCTCGTCCGCACGTGCCACGCGCACGGCGCGCACGCGATCGGCGGCATGGCGGCGTTCATCCCGTCGCGGAAGG
>Ga0070683_100005081_pt1 | contig 10932 bp, 10 predicted proteins | sample KBSC713LmetaG_FD_64662 | JGI IMG/M metagenome (GOLD analysis project Ga0070683, IMG submission 64662) | Corn rhizosphere microbial communities from Kellogg Biological Station, Michigan, USA - KBS C7.1-3L metaG | ecosystem: Host-associated > Plants > Roots > Rhizosphere ...
GCATCGAGCGGATCCGCGAGGGGGTCAGCCAGCGGCAGGCCCGTGAGCTGCCGGCTGGCGTGGGTGCGCAGGCGGCCGGCGGTGCGGTGGCGGTCGGTCGTGGGAGCGGGGCCGCGGTGGGTACCGGCGGCCGGGCCGGCGTGGGTGCCGGCGTCGGCGGAAGCCAGGACGTGAGCACCGGCGTGGGCGTGGGCGCCGGAGTCGGCGCCGGACGCGCCGTGGGTGTCGGTGGGCCGGGCGGGCCCGGCGGCGGCTGGAGCGGCGGCCCCGGCGTGAGCGGGCCGGGCAGCCCCGGCGTGGGCGGGCCGGGCAGCCCCGGCGTGAGCGGGCCGGGCAGCCCCGGCGTGAGCGGGCCGGGCAATCGAGACGAGGCGGGGCGCGGCGGGCCGGGCAATCGAGTCGAGGCGGAGCGCGGCGGGCCCGGCGGTCGGGGCGAGGCTCCGCGCGGGCCGGGCGGCGCCAGCGACACCGGCCAGGGAGGCGGGCCGGGCCAGGACCTCGGCGCCGGCTACGGCGGTCCGGCCGTCGGCACCGCGGCGCCCGTCGCACCGGCACAGCCCGGGCCGGCGATCGGCGGAGTTCCCGTGGTGCCGCCCGACGACCGGCCGACGGTCGACCAGCCGGCGATCACCAGTGACCCGTCCCGCCAGGTCATCGTGCCCGCGCAGCCGCAACCGGGCGGGCGTACCCCGTCGGTTGGTGAGGCGCCGGCGGTCGGCTCCGCGGCCGTCCCCCGGCAGGCGCAACCCACGACGCAACCGCGACCGACGCCGCCGCAGCAACCGGCGATCGCGCGGCCCTCCTACGACGACAGCGCGGCCTGGCGCCGCGCGACCGAACTGCACTGGCAGGGCCAGCTACAGGACGCCGAGGCCGCGTACCGCGAGATCATCGCCGACCGCAACAGCGTGCTCGGGCCGGAGCACCCTGACACGCTCGCCGCCCGCGACCAGCACGCCACGGTGCTGCGCGACCTGGACCGGCTGGGCGAGGCGCTGGTGGAGTGCGAAGACGTGCTGGCGGCGCGCACCCGCTCGTTGGGGCAGGACCACCCGGACTCGCTGACCAGCCGCAGCCACCTCGCGACGATCTACCACCAGCTCGGCGAGCTGACCCAGGCGGAGGCCGAGCACACGCGGGTGCTGCACGCCCGCACCCGGGTGCTCGGGCCGACCCATCAGGAGACGCTGATCAGCCGCAGCAACCTCGCCAAGGTGCACCAGGATCTCGGGGAGCTGGACCGGGCCGTCGACGAGCACCGCCAGGTACTGGAGGCGCGGGCCCGGCTGCTCGGACCGGAGCACCGCGACACGCTGATGAGCCGCTCGCTGCTGGCCTCGGCGCTGCACCAGGCCGGGCGGCTGGAGGAGGCGGAGGCTCAGCACCGGCGGGTGCTGCGCAGCCGGCTGCGGCTGCTCGGGCCGGTGCACCTGGACACGGCGGTGTCCCGGCACCGGCTGGCGAGCGTCCTGCACGACATCGGCCGGCTGAACGAGGCGATCGCCGAGTACCGGGCCGCGTACGACATCTACTCCGAGCTGCTGGGAGCGGGCAGCCCGTTCGCCCGGGCCGCCGCGTCCGACCTGGCGATGGCCGAGCGGGCCGCCAACCGCCGCTGACCCACGCCTTCCCGGATCTTGGACGCCCGTCGGTGCCAGGGCACCGACAGGCGTCCAAGTTCTCGGCGCTAGAAGTCGCCGCCGAAGTCGCCGCCGCCGAAGTCACCGCCGAAATCCGCGTCGCCGCCGATTTCGCCGTCGCCGAAGTCGCCGTCGCCGCCGTCGCTGCCGCCGTCGCCGGACAGCTCGTCGCCGGTCACCTCGTAGCCGCCGTCGCCCAGACCGGCATCGCCGAGCGCGTAGCCGGGATCGGCCCACATCGGGCTGAACAACGCGTCGAAGATCAGCACCGAGCCGAGCCCCCACGCGCCGGCCACGAGCGCCGTGCGCCACCACGGCTCGGAGTACCAGCCGCGGGGCACCGGCCGGCCGGCGACGTGGCCGCCCGGATGGAAGTACGGCGTCTGCGGGCCGGGGTCGGGGCCCGCGGCGTAGCGGTGGCCCTGGACGTCGACCACGCGGTCCTTGGTCACCTCCCCTGACGAAGGCGGTGGCAGGTCCGGCCCGGGATCGAACCCGAGCGCCTGCCGAGCGGCCCGGATGTACTGCAGGCCCTCCAGCGCCGTCTCGCGGGCCAGCGCGAACTGCCGTGCGGTCGACGCCGACGCGAGCGCCGATCCGGCGGCGTTGTACCGCTCCGACGCGTCGGCCAGCGCCTGCCGGACGACGGGCGGCTGATCCGCGCCGCCGGGCAGATTGGTCAGCTGGCCGCCGAGCCGCTCGTACCAGCGCTGCGCCTCCGCACGAGCGTCGGCGAGCGCGTTCGCGGCCGCTCGGCGCCGGCCCACCGTCAGGTAGATCAGCGCGCCGACGACCACCAGCAGCAGGACGGCGACGAGAACCCATTCCATGACGCGGGCGATACCCTCCGGCGGATTGTCGTACCCACCCGGCATGCTGTCGATCGTGGACGTTCTGTTGCTGTTCGTCGGTATCGCGATCGGCGTCGCGTTGGGCTGGTTCGCGGCCCGCTCCCGGGCCGGCACCGAGATCGCCCGGCTGGACGCCACGCTCCAGGCCACCCGCGAGGGAGAGGCGCGGCTGGAGCAGTCGCTGCGCACGCTCACCTACGAGGCCACCGACCAGACGCACGCCGCCGTCGCGGACGCGGTGGCGCCGCTGCAGGACGCGCTGGCCCGCTACGAGCTGCGGGTCGCCCAGCTTGAGCGGGACCGGGTGGGCGCCTACGAGGGGCTGCGCGAGCAGGTGCGGACGATGTCCGAGGTGTCCGGGCAGCTCCGGGTCGAGACCAGCCAGCTGGTCGCCGCGCTGCGGGCGCCGCAGGTGCGCGGGCGGTGGGGCGAGCACCAGCTGCGCCGGATCGTCGAGGCGGCCGGCATGCTCGAGCACTGCGACTTCTCCGAGCAGGTCAGCGCCGTCACCGACATGGGCGGGGTCCGGCCCGACCTGGTGGTGCGGCTGCACGGCGGCCGCCAGGTGGTCGTCGACGCGAAGGTGCCGTTCGAGGGGTACCTCGCCGCCATGGAGGCCGACGACGATGCCGCCCGCGCCGATCAGCTCACCCGCCACGCCCGCCAGCTGAAGGCGCACGTCGACCAGCTGGCGGCGAAGTCGTACTGGACCGCGTTCGACCCGGCGCCCGAGTTCGTCGTGCTGTTCGTCCCGGCCGACCCGTTCCTCGACGCCGCCCTCAAGCGGGAGCCGAGCCTGCTGGAGTACGCGTTCGCCCGCAACGTCGTGCTGGCCACGCCGTCGACGTTGGTGGCGCTGCTGCGCACCGTCGCGTACGCCTGGCGCCAGGAGGCCCTGGCCCGCAACGCCCTCACGGTGCACCAGCTCGCCCGCGAGCTGTACGCGCGGCTGTCCACCATGGGCGAGCACTTCGCGAAGGTGGGCACGTCGCTCGGGTCGGCGGTCACGGCGTACAACCGGGCGGTCGGTTCGATGGAGGCGCGCGTGCTGGTCAGCGCCCGCCGGCTGGCCGAGCTCGGGGTCTCCGCCGACGAGCTGACGGTGCCCACCCAGGTCGAGGTGGCGCCGCGGGCGCTACAGGCACCCGAACTCGTCGACAGTGAGTACCAGGCGCTGCTCGGTGAATGACTCAGAGCTCCACCGAGGCCGCGCGCGCCGCGGCGGCGGCTTTCAGGTCGCGCTTGAGCTCCTGCGGCAGCGAGAACGTCAGCCGCTCCTGGGCGGTGGTCACCTCGGCGACGTCGGTGAAGCCGCGCCCGGCCAGCCAGTCGAGCACGTCCATGACCAGCTCGTCGGGCACCGAGGCACCGGAGGTCAGGCCCACCGTCGTGGCGTCGGCGACCCAGGCCGGGTCGATCTCGTGCGCGAAGTCCACCAGGTACCCGGCCCGCGCGCCGGCGTCCACGGCCACCTCGACCAGCCGCACGGAGTTCGAGGAGTTGCGCGAGCCCACCACGATCACCACGTCGCAGTCCGGGGCGATCTCCTTGACCACCTGCTGGCGGTTCTGCGTCGCGTAGCAGATGTCGTCGCTCGGTGGCGACTGCAGCAGCGGCAGCCGGGTCTTCAATCGGGCGACCGTCTCCATCGTCTCGTCGACCGAGAGCGTCGTCTGGGAGAGCCAGACCACCTTGCTCGGGTCGCGGACCTGGACCTTGTCGACGCCGTCCGGCCCGTCGACGAGCTGGATGTGCGCAGGCGCCTCCCCGCTGGTGCCGACGACCTCCTCGTGCCCCTCGTGCCCGATGAGCAGGATGTCGTAGTCGTCGGCCGCGAACCGGCGCGCCTCCACGTGCACCTTGGTCACCAGCGGGCAGGTGGCGTCGATCGCGCGCAGCGCGCGGGCCTTGGCCTGTTCGTGCACCTCCGGCGCCACGCCGTGCGCCGAGAACACCACGATCGCGCCCTCGGGCACCTCGTCGTTCTCCTCGACGAAGATCGCCCCGCGCTCCCGCAGCGTGTTGACGACGTGCTTGTTGTGCACGATCTCCTTGCGCACGTACACCGGCGGCCCGTACAGGTCCAGCGCCTTCTCGACCGTCTGCACGGCCCTGTCGACACCGGCGCAGTAGCCGCGCGGCTTGGCGAGCAGAACACGCTTCCGAGGGGAGGTCACGCAGGCCATGGTACCGAGAGCCGCCCGGCGCGCGCCCTCCAAGATCATGTAGTTAGGGTGATGACATGACGGAGCCGACCGCCGAGCAGCCCTGGCCGGTGCGGGTCGTCAGCCAGAAGATCGGCGCCTGGATCGGCCGGCTGGGCTGGGTCTGGATCGACGGACAGGTGGCGCAGATCACCCGTCGCCCGGGCACCAGCACCGTGTTCATCACGCTGCGTGACCCGTCGGCGGATCTGAGCCTGACCCTCACGACGAACCGCGACGTGGTCGACGCCGGCGCGCCCAACCTGTCCGACGGCGCCCGCATCGTCGCGCACGCCAAGCCGGACTTCTATCCCGGCCGGGGCACGCTGAGCCTGCGCGCCGACGAGATCCGCCAGGTCGGCATCGGCGAGCTGCTCGCCCGCATCGAGCGGCTCAAACGCCTGCTCAACGCGGAGGGCCTGTTCGACCCGGCCCGCAAGCGCCGCCCGCCGTTCCTCCCCCGCCGGATCGGCCTGATCACCGGGCGGGCCAGCGCCGCCGAGCGCGACGTGCTCACCAACGCGCGCCGCCGCTGGCCGGCCATCGACTTCCGGGTGATCAACGTGGCCGTGCAGGGGCCCACCGCCGTGCCGCAGATGATCGACGCGCTGCGCCTGCTCGACACCGACGAGACCGTCGACGTGATCGTGCTGGCCCGCGGCGGCGGCTCCACCGAAGACCTGCTGCCCTTCTCCGACGAGGCGCTGTGTCGGGCCGTCTTCGGCTGCCGCACCCCGGTTGTGTCGGCGGTCGGGCACGAGACCGACACCCCGCTCGTCGACTACGTGGCCGACGCCCGCGCGTCCACCCCCACCGACGCAGCCAAGCGGCTGGTGCCCGATCTCGGCGACGAGCTGAGGCTGATCGAGCACGCCCGGGGCCGCCTGCGGCGCGCGATGCATCACCTGATCGACAGGGAGCAGCACCGCCTCGACGCGCTGCGCACCCGGCCGGCGCTGGCCAAGCCGCACGCCGTCCTCGACCAGTACACCGCCGACGTCACCGCGCTGCGGGAACGGGCGGCGCGCTGCCTGCGGCACGGCCTCGACCGTGCCGACGACGCGCTGCGCCACACCACGGCACGGCTGCGGGCACTCTCCCCGGCCGCGACGCTGAACCGCGGTTACGCGATCGTGCAGCGCGCGGGCGGCGCGGTGGTGCGCGACCCGGCCGAGGTCGCCGCCGGCGAACCGCTCCGGGTGCGGCTGGCCGCCGGCGAGCTCGATGTCACCGTCTCGGAACTGGAGGACCATGGCTGAGCTGACCTATGAAGAGGCCCGCGCCGAGCTCGCCGGCGTCGTGGAGAGGCTGGAGGCCGGCGGCGCCACGCTGGAGCAGTCGCTGGCGCTGTGGGAGCGCGGCGAGGAGCTGGCCGCGATCTGCCAACGCTGGCTCGACGCCGCCCGCACCAGGTTGGACGGCGACAGCGACAACTAGTCCGCAGTGAGTCGGCGATCTTGGAAGGCTAGGCACCAAAATCGGTGCATAGCCTTCCAAGATCACGCATCGGCCGCTACTTGAGCGCCCCGGCCAGCTGCTTGAGCTCGTCGTCCTTGGCCCGGCCGATCACGATCACCGTGCGCTCCGGCTCCTGCAGCACGTACGCGCGCTCGCCGTTGCGGGCCTCGTAGACCTGCCACTGCCTGCCGCCGATGTCGACGACGTCGCCGGTGGCGGTGGCATTGTCGCCGAGCTCGCGGGTCAGCAGGATGTCCGGGGGCACACTCCCCTCGATCAGCTGGGCGCCCTCCTCGCTCGGCGCGCGCCAGCCGATCCGCAGCACCGACCCGCCGGTCTGCGGCTGGTAGGTGCCGCTCACCGCGATCCACCCGGACGGGAGCCCCCGCGCCTCCAGCACCGGGAACGCCTTCGCGTCACGCGCCTCCTGGTAGAGCGGGCCGGGGTCGATCTTCGACGGCTCGTCGCCGCCGAGGCAGCGGTACAGCCCGAACAGCGAGAACACCACGACGAGCAGCAGACCCACCGAGATCACCATGTCGCGCGGGCGGCGGCTGAGCCGGGCGGCGACGGCTTGGGCGGCCGGCTCACGGGGACCCTGCAGGCCGTCCTCCACGGCCTCCTGGTCGCCGTCGTCGTCCTCCAGGTCCGCCGTCTCGTCGACCACCTCGGTGTCGACCGAGCCGGCCACCGCCGCGGGCTCCTCGGCGTAGGACGGGAGCGGGCCCGTGTCGGTCATCGGCGGAAGCGGCGCCAGGTCGGGGTCGGTGGAGTCGGGGCGCCGCGGGGCGTGCCTGCCGGACTCATCGGGCCGAGGGCTCGAAGTCACGGTGCCCATCTTGGGGTTCGCCCCCGGACGGTCGCAAGCCGGCAGGCGCATGCACGACGTCCGCGTCCACCCGAACGACCGTTCAAGGCGCCGATCTGCCAGGATGGGACGATGGCCAGTCCCGCCCGCAAGCCGCAGGATCTCGACCGCAACCTGGCGCTCGACCTGGTCCGCGTCACCGAGGCGGCCGCGATGGCCGCCGGCCGGTGGGTCGGCCGGGGCGACAAGGAGGGCGGCGACGGCGCCGCCGTCGACGCGATGCGCATGCTGATCAATTCGGTACCGATGCGCGGCGTCGTGGTGATCGGCGAGGGCGAGAAGGACAACGCGCCGATGCTCTACAACGGCGAGCCCGTGGGCGACGGCACCGGCCCGGAGGTCGACGTCGCCGTCGACCCGATCGACGGCACCACGCTGATGAGCAAGGGCATGCCGAACGCCCTGGCGGTGCTCGCGGTGGCCGAGCGGGGCGCGATGTTCGACCCGAGCGCCGTCTTCTACATGGAGAAGCTGGCCGTCGGGCCGGACTGCGCCGACGTCATCGACATCAACGCCGGCGTCGCCGAGAACCTGCGCCGCATCGCGCGGGTCAAGCGGTCGAGCATCTCCGACGTCACCGTCTGCATCCTGGACCGGCCACGCCACACCGACCTGGTCAACGAGATCCGCGACTGCGGCGCCCGCATCCAGTTCATCTCCGACGGCGACATCGCGGGCTCGATCAGCGCCGCCCGCGAAACCAGCGACGTCGACGTGCTCATGGGCATCGGCGGCACGCCGGAGGGCATCGTCTCGGCCTGCGCGCTCAAGTGCATGGGCGGCGCGATGCAGGCCAAGCTGTGGCCGCGCGACGCCGCCGAGCGGGAGAAGGCGCTGGCCGCCGGGCACGACCTGGCCCGTGTCCTGTCCACCGACGATCTCGTCCGCGGCGACAACATGTTCTTCTGCGCCACCGGCGTCACCAGCGGCGACCTGCTGCGCGGCGTGCGCTACCGGTCCGGCGGCGCGTACACGCAGTCCATCGTCATGCGGTCCAAGAGCGGCACGATCCGGGTGATCGACTCCTACCACCGCCTGGAGAAGCTCTCGCTGTACTCGATGGTCGACTTCGACGGCCGTCCCATCGAGGTGTGAGGGCGCTAGGCCTGCTGGTCGCGATCCTCGCCGGCGTGGGCCTCGCGGGGCAGGGCCGGGTCAACGGCGAACTCGGCCACCGGCTCGGCGACGGCGTGGCGGCCGCCGTGGTGTCGTTCGGATCGGGTCTGGTGCTACTCGCGCTGGCCGCGGCGGCGTTGCCGGTGGGTCGGCGCGGGCTGGCCGCCCTGCGCGCCGCCTGGCGCACTCGCCGGCTGCGCTGGTGGGAGTGTGCGGGCGGGGTCGTCGGCGGCTACTTCGTCGCCACGCAGGGCCTCACCGTCACCGCGCTCGGGCTGGCGGTGTTCACGGTGGCGGTGGTGGCCGGTCAGGTCGTCAGCAGCCTGCTGGTGGACCGCGCGGGCCTCGGGCCGGGCGGCCCGCGTCCGATCAGCGCGCCGCGCGTCGCGGCCGCGACGCTCGCGGTGGTCGCGGTGGTCGTGGCTGTCGCCGACCGCGCCGGTTCGCCCAGAGCTTTGGTACTGGCGACGCTGCCGGCGGTCGCCGGCATCGCCGTCGCGTGGCAGCAGGCGATGAACGGACGGGTCCAGGCGCGCGCCGGCGCGCTCTCCGCGGCCCTGCTGAACTTCGGGGTGGGCACGGCGACGCTGGCCGCCTGCTACGCCGTCGTGGCCGCCGTGCGTGGCGTGCCGGCGCACTGGCCGGCCGGCTGGTGGCTGTACACCGGCGGGGCGCTCGGGATCGTGTTCGTGCTCGCCGCCGTGGTGGTCGTGCGGGTCACCGGGGTGCTGATGCTCGGGTTGGGCCTGATCGCCGGCCAGGTGCTGGGCTCGCTGCTGCTGGACGCGGTGGCGCCGGCCCGCGACGCCGCGCCGTCCGGGAACGAGATCGTGGGCGCGCTGCTGACCCTGGTGGCGGTGGCCGTGGCGGCGCTGCCGGCGGGTCGTCGAATTGTCGTACCCGGCGGGTAGCGTCCGCGGGATGGTGGAGATCCGGGCGGTTGACGCCGGTTGCCGGGACGCATTGGCCGAGTTGTTCACCGCCAACGGCACCGTCGCGGGCTGCGGGTGCATGTTCTTCGTGGCCGACGCGGCCGAGTTCAAGGCCGGCTGGCACAGCCGGGCCAACCGCGACCGCCTGCTCGAAGACGCGGCGTCGGAGCCGCCGATCGGGCTGCTCGCCTACCGCGCGGGCCGGGCGGTGGGCTGGTGTGCGGCCGGTCCACGGGCGCGGTACGCGCGGGCGCTGCGTTCGAAGCTCCTCTCGGGGCGCGAGGAGGCCGAAGACGGCTCCGTGTGGTTCCTGCCGTGCCTGTTCGTGCGGGCCGGCGAGCGGCGCACGGGGGTCGCCGCCGAGCTGCTGGTGGCGGCCGTCGAGGCGGCGCGCGCGCACGGCGCCCCGGCAGTGGAGGGCTTCCCGCTGTCGGGCGGTGAGCGCCGCAACCCCGGCGACGCGTACCTCGGCACCGAGGCGATGTTCGCCGCGGCCGGCTTCGAGGTGGTCACCCGCCCCACCCCAAACCGAGTGGTCATGCGCCGCGCGTTGACCTGACCCCCCGCCGCGTTGATCTTGCAGTTGTGGTGCCATAGTTCGCCCTGCTTCAGCCCGTTTTGAATACCACCACAACTGCAAGATCAACGCGGTCGTGGGGCTAGCCCGCGTCGGAGGAGTGGCCGGGGAACAGGTGGGCGGCCGGGTCGATGGCCACGGCCGCGTTGTTCACGGCTGTCGCCGCCTCCCCGAAGCCCACGGCGATCAGCCGCACCTTGCCGGGGTACTCCGAGATGTCCCCGGCGGCGAACACCCGCGGCAGGTTGGTCGCGGTGGTCGAGTCGACCCGGATGTGGCGCTTGTCGAGCTCGAGGCCCCACTCCGCCAGCGGGCCGAGGTCCGCGACGAAGCCGAGCGCCGCCACCACCGTGTCGGCGGGCAGCACCCGCGCCGCCGGTTCGCCCCTGACCGTCACCTCGACGCCGTCCACCCGCTCGCCGCCGCTGATCCGGTTGAGCTGCGCGTTGACGATGATCTCCACCGGCAGCGCCTGGACCCGGGCCACCGTCGACGCGTGCGCCCGGAACTTGTCCCGGCGGTGCACGAGCGTCACCGACTTGGCCAGCGGCTGCAGCGCGAGCGCCCAGTCGAACGCCGAGTCGCCCCCGCCGACGATGACGACGTTGTGCCCGCTCAGGTCGGCCAGGTGCGGCACAAAGTAGCAGACGCCGTCGCCGGTGAACTCCGTTGCGCACGGCAACGGGCGGGCGCTGAAGCTGCCCAGGCCACCGGTGATGATGATCGATCCGCAGTGCAACCGGGCGCCGTCGGCGAGCCCGAGCAGCGGCTTGCCGTCGAGGTATTCGAGCGTGTCGGCCCGCACGCCAAGCCGGTAGTCGGGGTTGAACTGGGCCGCCTGCTCGACGAGGTTCGTCACCAGGTCGCGGCCGCGAATCGCCGGAAAGCCCGCGACGTCATAGATCATCTTCTCTGGATACATCGCGGTCACCTGACCGCCCGGCTCCGGAAGCGCATCGATCACGGTCGTCGACAGGCCCCGGAACCCGGCGTAGTACGCCGCGAACAGGCCCGTCGGGCCAGCCCCCACGATCGCAACGTCGACTTCCCGCACGGCAGCTCCTCAGGTCGCGTGTGCCGAACGGTAGCCAGGCGAGGGCCGGGCGGCAACGGCACCGGCGCGCGACGGAAGGCTCAGACCTCCACCGGCTCCTTGCGACGCAGCCGCGCGAGCCGCTCACGCACCGCACGCCGCCCCGGCTCGCGCGGCTCGCGCGGCTCGCGCGGCCGCCGGCGACGGAACACCACGGCCGCGATCAGGCCGCCGATGAACCCGAACAGGTGGG
>Ga0070683_100005082_pt1 | contig 10931 bp, 10 predicted proteins | sample KBSC713LmetaG_FD_64662 | JGI IMG/M metagenome (GOLD analysis project Ga0070683, IMG submission 64662) | Corn rhizosphere microbial communities from Kellogg Biological Station, Michigan, USA - KBS C7.1-3L metaG | ecosystem: Host-associated > Plants > Roots > Rhizosphere ...
CAGCGGGACGATGCCCAGCACGACGTTCGAGCGCTCGACGACGAGGCGAAGCGGAGCCCGTGCGGCATCGTCGTCGGGGCCCGCATTCGCTCGAACCGGCGCGTGCTCGGTGTCGCTCGTGCTCACGACCGCCGTGGGATCGGCGCCGCGCCAGGTGCGCGCGAGGCCGCTCGGCAGCACGACGGTGGCGCGCGTGGCGCGGTCGAGCGTGATGGTGTGCGGGAGGCCGCGCGCCATCGGCTCGTCGACGCGCGTGAAGCCGTCGGGGGTGAGCGCCGTGTGCTCGGGCACGAGGTAGCCAGCGATCGGGATCGGGATCATGAGGCGGTCATCCCTTGCCGAAGTCGGCGAGCGCGGCGACGCCGAGGCTGGCGAGATCGAGCAGCTGTCCGAGCGCGCCCGGGAGTGGCATGTGCGTGAGGGTGAGCGAGACGTCGAGCACGTCGCGCCGCGCGGCGGCGGCGGTGAAGCTCAGGCTCTGCACGTACATGTCGGTGCGGATCGTCATCGACGTCACGAGAATCAGCCCGCCGACGCGCCCCCCGGTGATGCCGGCGATGGCGCTCCCCCGTTGGCTCAAATCGGCGAGTGTCTCGAGAAACGCCTTCCAGGTGAAGCGCTCGGGACCGGGCAGGACGCCGCTCATGGTGATCGTGTCGTCGTGGGTGGCGACGATGGTGCGCGCACCGGAGGAGCCGATGGGCGGGAGGTGGTAGCTCTCGCTCAGGCTCATCGTGCTCACGGACCAGAGAGGCACGAGCGTGACGCCATCGGAGATGATGGCCGACGGCATGGCGTCGTAGCGCTGGAAGCTCTTCGGGGATGACATCGGCTATCGGAGCTGCTGGAGGCTTCCCCAATCGTCGACGTACCAGAGCCGAACGTCCCGCGGCGTGTCCGTGATGAAGAGATTGGAGACGGCCGCGGGTCGATCCTGGAACCAGTAGCTGACGGTCCTGATGTCGTGACGCACACCATCGGCATCGATGACGTACCCGGCGCGAAGCATCGCCTTGTACGCCATCAGCTGATTCTCGTCGACGTGACCGCGATTGAGCAGGAACTTCATGTCGATGATCTCTCCACCGTCGGTCAGGAAGCTGTCGCTGAGTCGGCGCTCGGTGCCCATGAGATCGAGATGGGGATTCCTGTCTTGCGGCACGACCAGTCGGCGCACGTTGAGCGGTTTCAGGCTGCTGTGAATGAGGTACTTGACGCCCCATTTCTCGAACAGCGCACCAGACGACCCCTGAACCATGCCGAGGCCGATCTCGCGAATACGCCTGATGTCTCCTGTCTGGTCGACGATCGCATCGAGCTCCGCGTCGGAGTATGAGCGGAGGCCCCTGACGGCACTGAGGCTCTCGTCGCGCACGCTCAACCCGCCCGTATCCAGTTGCTCGAACCGGAGCCGCATCGCTGGTGGCGGCGGAGCGTTCTGCGATCCCGGTACGTCGATCGCGCGCGGTCCCTTCACGACGAGATCGAGGCTCGTACGCAGCACATCTTCCGCTTGTGCCCGCACGGCCTGATCGGGATTGGCGAGGCCCTTCACGAGTGGCTCGAGTCCGCCGACCGTGCGCGGCGTGATCACACCCAGAGCACCGAAGACGGCGTGCGGGTCGTCGTAGCCATTCATGATGCCGACGATGCGATCGACCGTGGCCTTGCGGTCCACGTTGGCCAGGTCGGTCACGTCGCTCAGCGGCTTGCCATAGAGCTCGGCGATCGCCTCCACGCCTGGCAGGTCCGACGCGCGGAGTGTTCCGAGGCGCCCGATGGCGAGACCCACGGCGGCCTTGTCGTACTTGTCGCCCAGTCCCAGCAACACGCCGAGCGTGCGCGGATTCCCTTCGATCTCGAGAAAGTGCGCGATGGACTTGAGCGCGAGAGCGTTCGTGGGCTGCACGTGGCGGGCGATCCCGTCGAGAATCGCCGACGCGGCCTGACCGTCGCTGGCGGCGATGTTCGTCAGGCGCTCCTCGAGCGAGGGGACGGCCGTCTGCGTCTGCACCGTCCGCAGCCCGATCGCGATGAACTTGCGCGACGAGGCCAGCACGTCGGCCGCACCCTTGCCGGGAGGCGTCACGAGCCGTGCGAGCGGTGCGGCCGGCTCGCGCATCCCCGCGGGCAGGAGCAGGACGCGCGGCGCGTCTTCGCCGGGCTTGAGCACGCGGATGACGCCCGCGTCCTCTCTCACCTCGTAGCCCGCCGCGCGGAACTTGCGCACCAGCGCCACCGAGCGTTCGTCGGAAGGGCCGGGCTCGTACACGACGCGTCCGTTGCTCACGACGAGCCCTTCCTCGTCGATGATGTCGCGCGGTCCGGCCCCGGCTCGCCCGGGGTATTTCGCAAACTTCACGAACCCGCCGTAGGCCTCGGTGAGGTCAGCGAGATCCAACGCCTGGTCACGCGTCATCCCGAACGCCGCGAGCTGCTCATCGGTGATGTCGTTCGCGGCGAGGCGCCTGAGGGCCGCGCTCGCTCCATCCGCGAGCTTCACCATTCTGGCCTGCAGCACCTCCCAGACGTCCTCGGTCAGCGTGCCGGTCTCGAGGCCTGCCTGCGCAATCTTCGAGATCGCGCGCGCCTCGAGATGAATCGCCTCCAGATCGGTGGCGACGCGGTTGAGCACCCCGATGGACGCCAACTGCCGGCTGCGGATCTGGGCCATGATGTCCGGCGCCCCGATGAGCATTCCCATCGTGGTGAGCACGACACCGGATACGATGAAGTCGGAGACGTCACTGGGCCACTTGCCGTGCTCGATGTAGCCGAGGAGCAGCGGCGCGCCGGTCGCGACGACGAGATTGCCCCCGAAGATGACGGCGAACTGCACGAACGCCTGCTCCGGGAACAGCTTCGCTGCGCCCGCAAGGAGGCCCACGTTGAGAATCTTGAACGCGCCGAACGTGATGAGGTTGGTGCCAAACTGCTTGACGACGTCGCCGACGCTCACGGGCTTGCCGACGACGAACCGGGTGCCGACGCTCTGCACGGCGGTCATCGTGAAGGCTTCGCCGATCGTGATGGTGACCGCACCGAAGCCGAGCCCCGCCAGCGCGCCGCCGGTCATCGCGGTCGCCACGAGCGCCGCGAGCGCGACGAGGATGCGGCGATTGTTCTCCCGCCTGATGGCGTCCTTGATGAGGTCGACCATGCGATCGAGCCGCATCCGCCACTTCATCACCCAGTCGCCGATCGAGGCGAGATCGGGTCTGGCGTAGAGCGCCTGGGCCTCGGCGTGCAGCGACTCGACCTGATCCAGCCACTCGCGCTGTTCGTCGCTCGAGCCGATGTCGCCCTTGAGGACATCGTGATGGATCTGCACGCCGGAGCGCCACACGAAGATGATCGCCAGCCGCGCCGACGCCATCGACGCTTTCTCCTCGAGATCGGAGACGTGCGTGAGGTAGGTCGAGTCGCGGACGCCGGTCCAATCGGCAGCGATCAGCGGCTTGAGATCCTGGACGAACTCCCAGAGGCGAATGATCGACCAGTTGTAGTCACTGACGGAGAAGATGAGCTTGTCGTTGTTGACGGAGTAGTTCTCGAACTTGATGCGCTGCGCATTGTCCACTTCCGTCGCCAGCTTGGCGAAGTTCGTTCGCAGGCTCGCCAGCCGATGGTCGGCGGTCACCCCGATCCAGTCTTCGACCAGCTCGTCCCAGGCTTCGCGGAGCTCACCCGCCCTCTTCGCCGTCGGCATGAGCGTGCGACCAACCTCGGCGAGGAGTCCGGCGCGAATGCCTCGCAGGACCTTTGCTTCCTCGAGCACGTCCAACGCCGGTCCGTACACCGTGCCCATTGCCTGGAGCGTGCTGTCGATCGACTGCACGTGCTGGAGCACCGAGTCGACCCATCGAATGTTCTCGACGAGGTCCAGCTGAAGCAGCTGGGCGATATCGGCGGAGCCATTGATCAGGATGGTCCCCTGATAGCGCTGCAGAACCGCGGTGCCGCCGCGGATCGATGCGAGCGTGGCTGGATCCGGATGCTCGTACCGCGGTGCCAGGCGCGTGGGAGCGAGCGGTCGCGCCGCCGGGTGGCCTGTCGGCACCATGACGTACCTGGCGAGTGCTTCGCGCGACTGCGCCAGGGCACTGAGCAGCGCGCCGACGCGCTCGAGGCCGTGAACCTCACTTTCCCATTCGGCCGCCACCGCGCGCGCCGCGGGAATGGCCCGCGCGACATAGATCAGACCCCCGATCACGCTCGCGATCTGCCGAAGGACCGGCACGTCGACCGATGCGTCCTGCGGCGTGACCGTCACGTCGTTCTCGCCGCGGAAGAACGTCGCTCGGTGCGCGCTCTGGTAGCCCGCTCGCAAGTCACGCAGCAATTGGCGGAACCGCCCGGGCTGTTGCCGTGCCAGCTTGCCGAGAAGCCGGAGCACGAGAAACGTCGGCGGTCCACCGTCGGCGCGAATGCCCAGCATCACGGTGGCGATCGCGCGCGTGTTCCACTTCTCGATGAGCGCATAGAGATCGTAGAAGGCGGTGGTCGCCTTCATCTCATCGGGACTCTCCAACCCGAGCGCGATCGATTGCCAATCCGGCTCGTCGCTCTTGGCCCGCGGGCCGTCGACGGGCACGGTGGTGTCCCGCGGCTGATCGTAGGCCGGCAGACGGTACTCGCCGCGCGACGGATCCAGGCGGTCGAGCGCAGTCCGTTCCGCGGCGCGCTCCTGCAACGGCGCCCGCGCGCTGCGCCGTCGCGCCGGCGTGCGCACCTCCGCACCATCGAGCGCGCGGCCGAGCGCCTGTCTGATCAGCAGCTCCACGGCGCGACGCACGTCGAGCGAGACGTCGCCCGAGCCGGCCCCCGACCAGCAGATCTCCGGCGAGGCGATCGCGACGCGCACCTGCGCGCCGCGCGGCGCGAGCACCACTTCGCGTGAGTTGGCGAGCGCACGCCCTGCCGCGCGCTCGAGTGCCTCGCCGATCGTCTCGCGGCGATGCATCAGCGCCCAGGGCTCTGTACGGATGCGCACCGGCACCTCCACGCGCGTGGGCACGTCAGACGCTCCGCAGTCCGCGGGCGAGCGCCGCGAGGGCGCGCTCCACCACCGACTCGGCGTCGACGGGCGCGCGGGCCTCGCACACCTCGATCTCGACCGGGAAGTAGTAGGTCACCGCATCGCCCCCGAGCGAGCGCGCCTCCGCTTCGCTCCCGTCGGCCGGCAGGATCAGCTCACCCTCGTGAACGAGCGCGATCCCCGTGCGCCGCACCCGGACGGCGCGCACCTCGTCGTCGATCACGGAATCCGCACCGTGCCGCCGAGCTTGGGCTCGGCCTTGGCCGAGAGGCTGAACCCGGAGAACGTCGCCGCCGGCGCGCCGGAGATCGTCGCCGCGGAGGGCGCCGCCGAGGTGATGATGCAATCGGTCATCACCACGCTCTTGAACGACCAGTCCGCGCCCCCCTCGCTCTCCTGGAGGATGATGTTGAACCGCGTGCCGTTGAGCGCGAGCGTCGTGAGCCGCGCCGCCGTGTCGCCGATCGCCTTGACGCTCATCGAGAACGTCATGCTCTGCGGGTTGTACACCACGCCGATGTGCGTTGCCTCGATCGAGTGCAGCACTTCGGCGGTGAGCGCGAAGCTCGGCGAGAAGGAGTCGATCGGCGAGATCTCGCCGCTCGTGCCGTCGCTCGCCTCGTAGGAGACCGCGAGCCTCGTATTCCAGTCAGGCATGGTACCGCTCCGGGATGGACGTGAGGGCTAGAACTTCGGTGCGAGGGTCACGAGGAGACGGTGCACGGCCGGACCGTACGTCACGGTGACCAGCATCTCGACGGTGCGGTTGGCCCGGGCCGTGGCGACGTCGGCGTTCTCCCCCGGCGTGCGTCCACTCTCGGGAAGGCTCAGGATGTCGAGCAGCGGAATGCTGACGGCGAAGCCGTCGATCACCGCGCGGGTGACGAGCGGCTCGAGAATCCCTTCGACGCGGAGCTTGACGCGCGTGAGCCCGGACTTGGTGATGCGCGCGTCGCCCACCATCCCGATGAGCCCCGCCTTGAGCCGGAACTCGATGTCGTCGAGGACGCGGACGATGTCGATGAAGAGGAGGTCGGCATCGGTGGTGTACGTCCGCCCATCGGCGAAATGCAGGCTCGTGCCCTCGATCAACGATGGATCGATGATCGGGTTGATCCCCGCCTCGGAGAGCTGCTTGATCTCCGACGGCGAGTACTGCGACGCGAGCGGCATGGCGATGCCGCGGACCTTCTTCAGCACCATCGACACCTGCGGCTCGAAGCCGGCGATCGCCGCCATGGCGGCCGATGCCACGTCGGTCGTCGCCGAGGCACCGCGCGCCGCGACGAGGATCATCCGACTCACCGTGCTGCGGAGCGGCGTCATCGTGGCATCGACGTCCGCCGGATAGGTCGGCGACTTTGCCCTGCCCGGATCGACCGCCGCGACGCCGATGCGCTTGAGCCCCTGCGCCGACATCCCTTCGACATGCGCCTTGAGCGCCTGGAGATTGGTGGCGGGCGGGCCCGCCGTGCCGACGTCGTATTCCTCGGCGAGCGCGACGAAGGTCACGTCGTCCACGCCCTCGAGCGCGGCCAGCGCGGCGGCATAGTCGGGATCGACACGGACCCCGTAGATCTTGGACGGCGCCGGATCCTGGAGCAGCGCGAGCTTGAGCGATCGCGACAGCTGCGTGTCGTTCACCGTGGTACCGACCTTCTCGGCGAACAGGTTGACGGCATCGTCGGCGGTGGACACGACGAGCGGCGTGTTGGGGGCCGCGGTCCCGCCGCTCGGTCCAGCGGGGGTCTTGCCCACGATGGCGATCACGCCGGGCGATCGCTGCGCGACAGGAGTCAGTCCGCTGGTGTCTATGCGAACCTCGATGAATGGAAACGCTGCCAGGACAGTCATTCGTCGCTCCGTGTTTGGTTCTCGAAACCCGGTGCTGCGCGGTTGCGGTCAGATCACCACCAGGCCAATGCCTTCGCGCGCCAGCCACTGCCCCGCCGCCGCGCGGCGGGCGTCACGCGTGCCGCCTGGCCAGTCCGTGTCGTCGAACACGGTCGCCGGGACGACCCACCCGATCACGATGGAGTGATGCGGGCGCGGTGCCCCGTTGCGCGACCGCTCGACACCCGACGGCGCCAGTCGATCGCGCGCGAGGCGCGACTCCCACACCAGATCGGCGAGGGAGAACCCCGCATCGCGGATGAGGAGGCCGATGGTCATCGGCAGCCGCTGTGGCGTGGAGACGTCGGACGGGCGCCCGAAGGTGAGTCGCGCGTGCGCCGGTCGCGTGACGGTCGCCATGCTCGACAGGAACTCGCCCGCGCTCGCCACGCCCACGTCGCGCAGCCACTGGTCGACGCGTTCGGGGGTGACGAGCGTTGGCTGCGCGAACGACTGGGCGAGCCGCTGGCCAAGTCGCGTGCGTCGCTCCGTCTCGAGGACGTCGGGCTGCGTGGGGAGCGCGCCGAGCGCCGCGACGATCTCGCTGTCGATGCCACCGAGCGAGATCCAGTCGAGATCGACGTTCGTGACCGGTGCGGTGTCCGGAGTGGTGCGCGCGACGATGGCGCCTCGCCAGAGCGCGTCGACCCGCACGGTCGGTATCATCCCGAACCCCGTGAAGTCGAAGCGCGCCTCGGTGCGCACCGGCGCACCGGATACGCCCCACGCGCCATCGATGCGCCCGATGACCGATGCCGCCAGCCCGAGCTGTACGTCGTCGAAGATCGGCGTGAACGGGCCGCCGACCGCGAGCGTGGCGGCATCGTACGCGGCGCTCACGAGCTGCTCGAGCGCGACATCGTCGAAGAGCGCCGTCCGCGTCGCGGGATCCGCGAGCTTGACGAGAGTGGAATCGACGAAGTTCATGCCGGCCTGTCGCCTGGTGGCGTCCCGGTGCCCAGGGCGACGATCTCCGAGAGAAGCCGCTCGCTCGTGAGCGCTTCGATCGGCTCCATCTGCGGCAGGAGCCGGTAGCCCGCCGCCTGCTCACCGATTCCGTGGAGCGCGAGGTAGCGCGTGCGGGACTGGGCGGCGAGCAGCCCGCGCACCACGCCCTCGTCGCGGCGAGGGTCGTCGCACGTGATGACCAGATCGAACGACGACGCCGGAATCTGCGCCGTGGTGACGCTGTCCAACGACGTGGTGAGCTCGGTGACGTCCGCGTGGTCGCGGACGAGCCCGAGCAGGAGGTCACGAAGCAGTCGCGGGATGTTGAGGAGCAGGATTCGCGGTCGCATCGGCACGGTGGTCTCGCCAACCGGGCCATTCTTTCCTCCGCGCGGCGGGGCAGCCATGAGCCGCCCGGCTCATCTTGGGTTCAGAAGGATCTGGTCCCACGGAATGGGTCGTAGATCTCGCGCTTGCGACGGACGCCGGTCCACCGCATCTGTCCTCTGCCCCGCAGTGATGACGCCTCCGCAGGGTCGATCGAATCGCCTCCCATGCCGAACGAGTGAGCCGTGAAAAGCGACCGCCCCAGTCGTACCGCCCACCTCGTCGCGCTCGGCCGCGCCATGGCCGACGCGGGACTCTCGCACGTCGCCAACTTCCACGATCCGACGGCGCGCGTCTTCCTCAGCGAGAAGGGACGGCAGAGCCTCGCGAAGACGGAGCACGCCGCGCGCGAGGGCGTGCGCGGCTTCCGCCTCGAGATGGCGCGCGCGATGGCCGACATGATCGCGCTGCGCACCTCGGCGATCGACGCGGCCGTCCGCGACGCGATCGCCGAGGGCGCGACGCAGCTCGTCATCCTCGGCGCCGGCTACGACGGACGTGCCTGGCGCCTGCCCGAGCTCGCCGGCGTCAAGGTGTTCGAGGTCGATCATCCGGCCACGCAGGGCGACAAGCGCGCCCGCGTCGCCGAGCTGCCTCCCCCCGCAGGGATCGTCACCTTCGTTCCCGTGAACTTCGAGCGCGACGCGCTCGGCGACGCGCTGGAGCGCGCGGGCCACGACCGCTCGGCCCCCACGTGCTGGATCTGGGAAGGCGTCGTGATGTACCTCACACGCGACGCGATGCGCGGTACGCTCGCCGCCGTCGCACAGCGCAGCGCGCCCGGATCGACGCTGATCGTGAACTACCACACGACGCGGCGCGGGCTGTTCGCGCAGTTGATCTTCCGGTTGATCGGCGAGCCACAGATCAGCGCGTGGACGCCGGAGGAGATGGCCGCCGATTTGCGCTCGGCAGGGTTCCAGGTGCACGAGGATTCCGGGATGACCCAGTGGAACGAACGGTTCGCCGAGCGGCGGGGTAGAGTCGAGCGAGGGGCCTACATGCGCGTGGTGGTCGCGCGGAGGTCGTGAGAGAAGGAGGCCCGCGGAGTCGATGGCCACGATGTGTCCTGCAGGCGACATGACAGCGAGCGGGCGTCCGGGGCCGGGCCGCGTCGAGCGGCTCTGGACCAAGCGCGCGCACAAGGGGCCGATGGACGCACAGACGTCGATCGAGCTCGTGCCCGGCCGCGGCGTCGCGGGGAGCGCCGATCGCGGCGGGCGCAGACAGGTCACCCTGCTCGAGCGCGAGGTGTGGGATTCGTTGATGCAGGAGCTCGGGAGCGACGCCGGTCCGGAGACCCGCCGCGCCAACGTGCTCGTCTCGGGAATCGATCTCAGGAAGAGCCGCGGTCGCGTGTTGCGGATCGGTCAGGCGCGCCTGCGCGTCGCCGGCGAGGTGAAGCCGTGCGAGCGGATGGAAGAATCGGTGACGGGACTGCGCGCGGCGATGTTCCCCGAGTGGCGCGGCGGCGCCTTCGCCGAAGTCCTCGAGGGGGGAACGGTGACGACGGGCGACACCGTAGCGTGGGAGGAGTCGTAGCGCGACTCAACGCACGTAGCGCGGGTACGTCGTCCTGGCGGCGCGCGCGTGGGTGAGGTCGAGCTCTCGCGTCACGAACGGCTCGGCGTCCGAGGTGAGCGCGAGCACTTCGCCGTCGGGATCGATGATCCAACCCTCGCCGGCGAATGCGTCGCCGCGCGCGCTCGCCCCGCTCCGGTTCGACGACAGGCAGAACGCCCCGCTCACGATGGCCGCCGCCCTCGCGCCGACGAGCCATCGCTCGCGACTGCTCGCCGGCGTCGCACGCGGAACGACGATGACGTTCGTGCCGCGCTGGCCGAGCTGCCGCGACACGTCGAGCATCCACAGCTCCGTGCAGATCTGCACGCCGAGGACGACGCCGTCCGCGTGCACGGGATCGAACGCGCCGTCGCCCGGCGCGTACCACGACGCTTCCCAGAATCCATCCTCGTCCGGGAGATAGCGCTTCTCGTGGATGGGCAACGTGCAGTGCGGCGTGGCGAGGAACGCTTCGTTCAACCGCCGGGCCTCGCGCTCGATCGGCCGCGTGCCGACGACGAACGCCGCGCCGAGCTGGCGAAGCTTCGTCTCCCACCGGCGGTGGAGCTCCACGGCGCGCTGCCATATGCGCGCGTCGTACTCGCGCCCGGAGGGAAACCAGCGCGCGAACGGCAGCTCGGGCAACAGCACGAGGGTGCTCTGCTCGGCGCGCACGTGCGCACAGAGCGCCTTCCACTGTTCGTCGAAACGATCGCGCTCGTCGGGGAGCTGACAGACGGTGACGCGCACGCCGTCACCGCGTCGCCGGTACGATGCCCACGCGCCGAGCGTTGACGTCCTCGCGCACGCGCCAGCTGCGGCCGTCGTCCTCCGACACGACGTTGCGCCAGTGGAAGCCGTTCGGCGTGATGGCGGAGAAGATCCACCGCTGCGGCATCCCGCGCGCCGTCCGCGCCTCGAGGAAGATCTCGTCGCCGTCGGTGCGGACACGGAACTCGCGCACGACGTGATTGACGGGACTGATCCAGATCGAGCGCCAGTTGCCCGCCGAGCGATCGAAGAAGCGGATCGTCGTCCCGTACTCCTGTCCGTCCGTTGCCGGCGTTCCGCGGCGGGGAAAGATCCACACGTCCTGCGTGGC
>Ga0070683_100005086_pt1 | contig 10929 bp, 4 predicted proteins | sample KBSC713LmetaG_FD_64662 | JGI IMG/M metagenome (GOLD analysis project Ga0070683, IMG submission 64662) | Corn rhizosphere microbial communities from Kellogg Biological Station, Michigan, USA - KBS C7.1-3L metaG | ecosystem: Host-associated > Plants > Roots > Rhizosphere ...
GGCGGCCTCAATGAAGGCGTGTGGCCCGCGCTTCCCGCGCCCGACCCGTGGCTTCCGCCCAAGGTTCGAGCGACTCTCGGCATGCCGACGCTCGAGTTCCGCATCGGCCTTGCCGCCCACGATTTCGCGAGCGCGCTCGGGGCGCCCGAAGTCCTCATCACGCGCGCCAAACGCGAGGGCCGCTCGCCGACGGTGGCGTCGCGCTTCCTGCTGCGTCTGGACGCAATCAGCGCCGGCCTTCCGCGCGACCGGGTGCTCGAACGGATCACTCGGGCGCTCGACGATCCGGGTCCGCCGATTCCAGCTGATCGGCCGGCGCCATCGCCGCCTGCCGAACAGCGCCCCGCAAAGATTTCGGTCACCTCGGTCGACCGGCTGAAAGCGGACCCGTTCGCTTTCTATGCGAGCTCGATCCTGAAGCTTCGAATGGAAGACGCGGTCGACGCCGACCATACCGCCCGATGGAAGGGCGAGGCCGTTCACAAGGTGTTCGAAGAGTGGCTGCAGCATGACGATTGCCACCCGGGCAAGCTTCGCTCGCGCGCCGAGCAACTTCTTGGCCACGAGGCGATTCATCCGATGCTTCGCGCGCTGTGGGCGCCGCGGCTGTTGGAAGCCATCGACTGGATCGCCGACCTGGAGCGCACGAACCAGTCGCAAGGCAGGCGGCCTTTGAAGGCCGAAATCACCGGTGAAGCGCCGCTGCAGGGCATTATCGTCCACGGTCGAGTCGACCGGATCGACCGGCTTCCGGACGGCGGACTTGCAATCGTCGACTACAAGACTGGCAAGCCGCCATCGAAGAAGGCGATCGAGGCCGGCTTTGCGCTCCAGCTCGGCCTGCTTGGCCTGATCGGGCGCGCGGGCGGGTTCGAGGGTGTTAGCGGCGAACCGGAAGTGTTCGAATATTGGTCGCTGATCCGCGACCGGGGAGGCTTCGGCAAATGCGTCCGCGCGGACAAGGACATGGACGAGGGCGAGTTCCTTGACCGCGCCTTCCGTTCATTTGCCGACGCTGCAGCGAAATGGCTGACCGGGAACGAGCCTTTCACCGCCAAGCTCAACCCCGCCTACGCGCCTTATGGTGATTACGATCAGCTTATGCGGCTCGAAGAATGGTACGGCCGCAAATGACGCTAGGTCCGCGGCTTCTTCTTGACCTTGGACGCGTAAAGCAGCGCGGCGACAATCGCCGCCGAGCCGATGCCGACGGCAACGCCGGCCTTGACCAGTTTCGTCCTGCGCTCTTCGTTCGCTCTGTCGTTCTCGTCGCTCATAGCCAAACATCTATGGCGTCGAGCGCCGCTTTGGAAGACGCATGAGGCGACGTTTCACCCTCTTGCCCCAGCTCGAGGGCGAACAGGCGCTTGCCGCAGAGCCCAGGGTGCATGCGGCGCTTTCGGCGTCGGCGGGGACGGGCAAGACTCAGGTGCTGACCGCGCGCGTGCTCCGGCTCCTGCTCCAGGGGGCGCGGCCGGAATCGATTCTCTGCCTGACCTTCACCAAGGCGGCAGCGGCGGAGATGGCGAACCGCATCGGCGCTCGGCTCGCGGCGTGGGTGCGCCTCCCGGACAAGCTTTTGAAGAAGGATTTGTTCGCACTCGGCGAGCGCGACGACCCGAGGACGCGGCAGCGAGCGAGGCAGCTTTTTGCCCGTGTGCTCGACTGTCCCGGCGGCCTCAAGATCCAGACGATCCATGCCTTCGCCCAATCGCTGCTCGCTGCTTTTCCGGCGGAGGCGGGGATCACTCCCGGCTTCCAGCCGATCGAGGGCAGGGCGGAGCAGGAGCTGGTTCGCCGAACGCTCGCCGACCTCATGGCCGATGCCGAGGAACGCGGCGACAGCGCACTGATCGGCGACGTTCAATGCCTCAGCCGCCGCCTCGGCGAGTTTGGCGCCGTCGAATACCTCCAGGCCTGCGCCCGCAAGGCCGAGGCGATGGAGCGGCTCGGTCCGGCCGACGCGATCGAGCCGCTGATCCGCGCGCGGATGCGTCTTCCGGAGGGCTCGGTCGAGCAATATCTCGCGGTCCAGTGCGGCGACGATGGGTTCGACTGCGACCTGCTGCGCGCCATTGCCAGTGCCAACCGCGCCTGGGGCACAAGCACGGGAGCGAAGATCGTCGACGACATAGAAAGCTGGCTCGAAATGGCGCCCGAGGCGAGAGCCGCCGCGTTGCCGGACCTCGCCACAGTCGTATTCACAGGTAAGGGCGAGCTCAGGAAGACGCTCCCGGGGCAGCTCAAGGCCGATGCCGATTACTCCCGCCACGTGGAAAAGCTCGCGAGCAAGATCGCCGAGCTGTTGCAGGTGCAGCGCGCTTCGAAGCTGGCCGCTGACATCGCCGCGGGCCTCAGGGCAGGGCAGGCGTTTGCGGCAGCCTATACGCGGGCAAAGCGCGCCGCCGGCGTTGCCGACTTCAACGACCTGATCGACTGGACACGAAGGCTCCTGGCTTCCCCGGGAATGGGCGACTGGGTGCGTTACAAGCTCGACCGCGACGTCGACCATGTGCTGGTCGACGAAGCCCAGGACACGAATGCCGCGCAGTGGGAGATTATCGAAAGCATCGTTGAGGAATATTTCAGCGGCTCGAGCGAGAGCGAGCAGCGGCGCCGGACCTTGTTCATGGTCGGCGATTTCAAGCAGGCGATCTACGGCTTCCAGGGGACGGACCCGCAGCGCTTCCGCGAGGCTCGCGAGCATTTCAAGCGGCGCGCCGAGCAATTGTCCGCAGGCGAGGCCGCTACAGAATTCCGCGATCTCTCGATCGCCGCGAGCTTCCGCTCGGCGCAGCCGATCCTCGATGTCGTCGACAGGGTGATCGACACCCTCGGCCCCGAGGCGATGGCGCTGAGCCGGCGGCCGCCGATGCACCGCGCGCATCACCTCGGACGGGCCGGCCAGGTCGAGCTGTGGCAGCCGTTTGAGCCCGAATTCGACGAGGACGAGGACGAGGGAGAGGAAAGCTGGATCACGCTTCGGGCGCGGCGATATGCCGATGCGCTGGCGGAGCGCATCCGCGAGCTGGTCGAGGACGCGCCTTACCTTCCTTCGAAAAAGCGCGCGCTGACTCCCGGCGACATACTGGTCCTCGTGCGCAGCCGCGGCGAGCTCGCATCGCTGATCGTCGCGCGGCTTTTTTCCGCCGGCGTGCCGGTGGCCGGCGTCGACCGGCTCCATTTACACGAGCCGCTGGCCGTGCAGGATTTGCTCGCCGCGGTGAAGTTCGCGGTGCAGCCGGACGACGATCTCAGCCTCGCGTGCCTCCTGGTGTCGCCGCTGATCGGCTGGGACCAGGAGCAGCTGCGCGCGCTTGCTTTTGGGCGAAAGAGCAGGCTCTGGCGCGAGCTCCGGCAGCGCGCGCTGGAGTTTCCGGACGCCTATCAGGCGCTTTCCGAGTTGCTCCGCATCGCCGATTTCACGACCCCGTCGGTATTTCTCGAAACGATCCTCTCCGGGCCGATGCAGGGGCGGCGCAAGCTCTACGGCCGGCTCGGCATGGCGGCGCGCGATCCGGTCGACGAGCTGATGAACAGCGCGCTAGAGTTCGAGCGCAACGAAACCGCTTCGCTCGACCGCTTCCTCGCCTGGTTCTCGCGCGGCACCGTCGACGTCCAGCGCGATCCGGGCGGACCAGCCAACGAAGTGCGGGTGATGACCGTCCACGGCGCCAAGGGGCTCGAGGCGCCCGTCGTCATCCTGGCCGATGCGACGGCCGATCCGGCGCGGCTCGGCCGCACGCCGATCTCGCTCGATTTCGATCTCGGCGATGGCGTTGCGCCGCTTCTCCGGCCAAAGAAGGAGGAGCGCTGTCCGCCGTTCGAGGAGCTGATCCTCGCCGAGGAGAAGCGCGACCTCGAGGAGCATTGGCGCTTGCTTTACGTCGCGCTGACGCGCGCAGCTGACCGGCTGATTGTCGCTGGCGCCGCGCCCAAGCCGAAGAAGGACAGATTGGACCCGCGGCCAGCCAATTGCTGGCATCTCGCAGTCCAGGCGGCGATGCAATCGCTCGAAGCGCAAACGGTCGATCATGAAAAATGGGGCGCCGCCCTGGTCCATGGCGCCCCCGCACAGACGAAGCCAAAGAAGACGGCCGTGAAGACGCCCGAGGTGCCAATCGAAATCCCGTTGTGGGCGCAAAGGCCCGCACCGCCTGAAGCGCGGCCTCCGCGGCCGCTCGCCCCGTCTGCGATTGCAGCGGATGATGAGAGCGCGCCGCCGCCGAGCGAAGCGATGCGCGCGGCGGCATTGCGCGGCAGCCAGATCCATCAACTGCTCGAGCGGCTGCCGGAAGTTGCTCCCGAGGAGCGCCGAAGCGCCGCGGACCGCTGGCTCGAGCGCTCCGCCGGGGTCGCCGACGCGGCTCAGCGCCGCGACATCGTTGAACAGGTTTGCGCGATCCTATCCGACAGTCGCTTCTCCGCGCTGTTCGGCGACAATTCGCTAGCCGAGGCGCCGCTCGCCGCCACGCTCCCGGACGGACGCGTCATTGCCGGGACGGTCGACCGGCTGCTGATCGAGGACAGCCGAATCTCGGTGATCGACTTCAAGACCGGCCGAGTGCCGGCAAGCGACGCCGAAATCCCCAATGCGCACCGGGCGCAGATGCAGGCCTATGCCGCGGCGCTGCACGTCATCTTCCCCGGCCGGCGGATCAGCGCGTCGCTCCTGTACACGGCCGGTCCGAAGCTCGTCGAACTGCACTCTTGAGGGCTGCAGGGCCAACGCCCATATGGCCGTTAACCCCTGACAGGAGATTCGTGCGCCATGGCCACCAAGACCGTCACCGACCAGAGCTTTTCAACCGACGTTCTCGGTGCCGACGGCCCGGTTCTCGTCGACTTCTGGGCCGAGTGGTGTGGGCCGTGCCGGATGATTGCGCCCGCGCTCGAGGAGATCGCCAACGATCTTGGCGATAAGGTCACCGTTGCCAAACTGAACATCGACGAAAATCCCGATATTCCGAGCCGTTACGGCGTGCGCGGAATCCCGACGATGCTGCTGTTCAAGGGCGGCCAGCCCGTCGCCCAGAAGGTCGGTGCCGCTCCGCGCAGCCAGATCCAGCAGTGGCTGGAGGGCAATCTCTGATCGCTTCGCCTCTCCCTAGAAGGAGGGGAGGCTTTGCGTAGCGAACGGCGCGGCAGAGGCAGCGGCCCGTCGATCCTGCCATTTGTTCACGGTCCCTTTAATTGACTACGGCTAGGGCGCTCCTTACATCGCCCGCGACAATTTCCCAGAGCGTCGGCAAGAGGTTGTCTCGGCTGCCAAGCGCCCGGGTTTTTAAGGGATATTCATGTTCGCCGCAGTGGCAAAGAGCATCTTCGGATCGGCCAACGACCGCTATGTCCGCGGCCTTGGCAAATATGTCGACGCAGTAAACGCGTTTGAACCCAATATTCAGGCGCTTTCCGACGCCGAGCTGAGGGCGCAAACCGACCGTTTCCGTGAGCGGCTGCAGAATGGCGAGAAGCTCGACAGCATCCTGCCCGAGGCGTTCGCGACGGTCCGCGAAGCGGGCATCCGAACGCTCGGCCAGCGTCACTACGACGTCCAGCTAATCGGCGGCATCGCGCTGCATCGCGGCGAGATCGCCGAGATGAAGACCGGCGAAGGCAAGACGCTGGTCGCAACGCTCGCCGTCTATCTCAACGCGCTCGAGGGCAAGGGCGTCCATGTCGTTACCGTCAACGACTATCTCGCCCGCCGCGACGCGGACTGGATGGGCCAGATCTACCGCTTCCTCGGGATGACCGTCGGAGTGATCGTTCCGAACCTTTCGGACGAGGAGCGTCGCGCCGCCTACGCAGCGGACATCACTTACGGGACGAACAACGAGCTCGGCTTCGACTATCTCCGCGATAATATGAAATACAGCCGCGACCAGATGGTCCAGCGGCCTTTCAACTTCGCCATCGTCGACGAAGTGGACTCGATCCTGATCGACGAAGCGCGGACGCCGCTTATCATCTCCGGCCCGACCGACGACAAGTCGGACCTCTACATCAACGTCGACCGGCTGGTGAAAACCCTCGTACCGTCGGACTACGACCTGGACGAGAAGCAGAAGAGCGTCGTCCTCACCGAAGAGGGAACGGAGAAGTCCGAACGGATGCTCGAGGAAGCGGGCCTGATCGAAGGGCGCAACCTCTACGACATCGCCAACACCCAGGTCGTCCATCACTTGAACCAGGCGCTCAAAGCCAACGTCATGTTCAAGAAGGACATCGACTATATCGTCAAGGACGGGAAGGTCGTCATCATCGACGAGTTCACCGGCCGGATGATGGAGGGCCGGCGCTGGTCGGACGGCCTTCACCAGGCGGTCGAGGCCAAGGAGGGGGTGACGATAGAGCCTGAGAACCAGACGCTCGCCTCGATTACCTTCCAGAATTATTTCCGAATGTATCCCAAGCTCGCCGGAATGACCGGCACGGCGATGACCGAGGCGCCCGAGTTCTTCGACATCTACAAGATGAACGTGGTGTCGATCCCGACCAACGTCCCGGTTCAGCGCATCGACGAGGACGACGTCTTCTACAAGACGATGCCCGAGAAGTTCGCCGCGATCACCGAGGAGCTCAAGCAGAAGCAGCAGATCGGCCAGCCGGCGCTTGTCGGCACGATCTCGATCGAAAAATCCGAAATGCTGTCCGAGTTTCTTGAGAAAGCCGGGATCAAGCATTCAGTACTCAACGCCCGCTTCCACGAGCAGGAGGCGCATATCGTCGCCCAGGCCGGCCGCCTCGGCATGGTGACGATCGCGACGAACATGGCCGGTCGAGGCACCGACATCCAGCTCGGCGGCAACGTCGATTTTCGGATCAACGACGAGCTCGGCGAGATGGAAGAGGGGCCGGAGAAGGACGCGGCGATCGAGCGCATCCGCAGCGAGGTCGCCGAGGAACGGCAGAAGGTGCTGGACGCCGGCGGTCTCTACGTCCTCGGCACCGAACGCCATGAAAGCCGGCGCATCGACAACCAGCTGCGCGGCCGCTCGGGCCGCCAGGGCGACCCGGGCCTGTCGAAATTCTATCTCAGCCTCGACGACGACCTGCTGCGCATCTTCGGTCCGCAGACGATGTTCTCGCGCCTGATGAACAAGAACCTCGAGGACGGCGAGGCGATCGTCAGCCCGTGGATTTCGAAGGCGATCGAAACCGCCCAGAAGAAGGTCGAGGCCCGCAACTACGACATCCGCAAGCAGGTCGTCGAATTCGACGACGTGATGAACGACCAGCGCAAGGTCATCTACGAGCAGCGGGCGGATATCATGGACGCGGAGAGCGTCGCCGAGGTTGTCGCCGACATGCGCGCCGAGACCGCCGCGGCGATTGTCGCGGTGAACTGCCCCGAGGGAAGCTACCCCGAGCAATGGAACGTCGATTCGCTCAAGGAGAGCGTCGAGGCGGTGTTCGGCCTCGAGCCTCCGATCGACGAGTGGCTCCAGGAGGAAGCGGTCGACCCGCTGATGGTCACCGAGCGCATCCAGAAGCTCGCCGACGACACGATGGCCGCGAAGCTCGAGGGCCTCGAACCGGAACGCTGGGCGGACGTCGAAAAGCAGATCCTGATCCAGACGCTCGACCAGCATTGGAAGGACCACCTCGCGACGCTCGATGCGCTGCGCCAGGTCATTCACCTCCGGAGCTACGCGCAGAAGAAGCCGATCGACGAATATAAGCAGGAGGCGTTCCTGCTGTTCGAGCGGCTGCTGGTGTCGATCCGCGAGGACGTCACGCGGATTCTCATGCGCGCGCAGGTGCAGCTCGAGCCGACTCCGCCGCCGGCGCTTCCCGACTTCATCACGCAGCACCTGGACCCCTTCTCGGGCGACGACGACACAGCCGATATCGACGCGTCGACCGGCGCAGTCCTCTCGAGCGTGCCGTTCGGGATCATCCCGCAGCAGCCGCTGCCGCAGCGCGAAGCGCCGGGCGGCGTGGTCGAAGCGCCGATCAGCCGCAACGCGCCGTGCCCGTGCGGGTCGGGCAAGAAGTACAAGCATTGCCACGGGCAGCTCGCGTAGCTGCTCCGGCGCGAAAGCCGGTGGGAGCGGTCGATCGGTCGGAGCTGCGGCGTGCTTACCGGCCCGATGAAGAGCAAGTTGCGACCGAGCGCGTCACCCAGGCTCGCCTGACGGCCGACCAGCTCGGCGAAGCTGCCGCGGCCGCTCGAGCGCTGGTCAAGGGCGTGCGCGCGCACAAGCCGTCCGGCGTCGACGCCTTCCTCCATGCCTACGATCTCGGCTCGGACGAGGGCATTGCGATGATGTGCCTCGCCGAAGCGCTTCTGCGCATCCCCGACGCGCATACGGCAGACGAGCTGATTGCCGACAAGCTTGCCGGACCGGACTGGTCGGAGAAGCTTGGCCAATCGGGCTCGGCGTTCGTCAATGCCGCGACCTTCTCGCTGCTTTTGACGGGCAAAGTCCTCGAAGGAGCGCAGGATCGTTCCGATAATTGGAAGGCGGCCCTCGGCCGCGCGGTGGGCCGGCTCGGCGAACCGGTAGTCCGAACCGCGGTCCGCGAAGCGATGAAGATCCTCGGCCGCAATTTCGTGTTCGGCCGGACGATCGACGAAGCAATGCAGCGCGCGAGGCCGGAGCGGGCTCGCGGCCTTAGCCACAGTTTCGACATGCTCGGCGAAGCCGCCAAGACCTACGAGGATGCCGAGCGGTACGCGGAAGCTTATCGAAGCGCGCTCGATCGCATCGCGAAAGAGGCGAAGGGCGGCTTCCGGCGTTCGCCGGGGATATCGGTCAAGCTGACCGCCTTGCACCCGCGCTTCGAATATACGCATGGGGAAGAGGCGGTCGCGGCCGTCGTGCCGGTGGTGCGTGAGCTCGCCATGAAGGCCGCCAAGGCCGACGTCCACTTTACGATCGACGCCGAAGAGGCCGACCGGCTTGAGCTGCAGCTCGACGTCTTCGAGACGCTGCTCGCCGACGACGAGCTGTTCGCGAACGGCTGGGGCGGCTTCGGCATCGCGATCCAGGCCTATCAGAAGCGTGCCGCTCCCTTGTGCGACTGGGTGATCGAGGCGGCCCGGGCGCATGGCCGAAAGCTGATGGTCCGCCTCGTGAAGGGCGCCTACTGGGACACCGAGATTAAGGCGGCGCAGGTCGGCGGTCTTCCCGACTATCCCGTCTTCACGCGCAAGGTCGCGACCGATGTTTCGTACCTCGCCTGCGCCAGGAAGCTGCTCGGCGCGCCGGATGCCATCTATCCCGCCTTCGCAACCCACAATGCGAACACGATCGGGCAGGTGAAGGCGCTTGCCGGGCAAAAAGAGTTCGAGTTCCAGCGTCTCCACGGCATGGGCGAGGAACTCTACGAGGAGCTCGCCGGGCTCGAACAGCACCTCGGCGACAAGCCGACGCCGGTGCGCATCTATGCGCCTGTCGGGAGCCACAAGGAGTTGCTCGCCTATCTCGTCCGGAGGCTGCTCGAGAACGGCGCCAATTCGAGCTTCGTCAACCGGATCGCCGACGAGCAGGTCTCGATCGACGAGCTGATCAAGGACCCGGTCGCCGAGCTTTCGGCGCTGGAGCCCAAGCGCAATCCGAAGATCATCCTGCCGCGCGACGTCTTTGGCCCCCAGCGCCACAACAGCGCCGGCTGCGACCTCTCCGACCCCCTCGTCCGCGACCCTTTGCTGCAGCGGCTGAAGGCCCTGGAAAGCCGCACCTGGACCGCGAAGCCCGCGATCGGGAAGGGGGAGCCGAGGGCGATCACTTCGCCGCAGGACCGCCGGGTGACCGTCGGCACGGTGTTCGAAGCGAGCGCCGAAGAGGTCGACCGGATGGTCCGCGCGGCCCATGCCGCGCAGCTCGGTTGGGATGCGCTCGGCGGGGAAGCCCGCGCGCAGCTGCTCGATCGCGCTGCAGACCTTTATGAAGAGCATCGCGAGGAGCTCTGGTCGCTGTGCATCCGCGAAGCCGGCAAGACGCTGATCGACGCTGTACTCGAGGTTCGCGAGGCGGTCGATTTCCTCCGCTTCTACGCGTCCGAGGCGCGCCGCGAGTTCGCAAGGCCGATGCCGCTTCCCGGACCGACCGGCGAGCATAATGAGCTGCGGCTGCATGGCCGGGGGGTGTTCGCCGCCATTTCACCGTGGAATTTCCCGCTCGCAATCTTCACCGGGCTGACGTCGGCGCCGCTCGCGGCAGGCAATGCGGTGGTGACCAAGCCGGCCGGCCAGACGCCGCTGATCGGGGCGTTCGCGGTCGAGCTGATGCACCGCGCGGGCATTCCCAAGGAAATCGTCCAGCTCGCGCCCGGCGGCGGCAGGGTCGTCGGGGGGGCGCTAACGGCGCATCCGCTGCTCGCCGGAGTGGTGTTCACCGGCTCGACCGAAACGGCGCGGATGATCAACCGCACGCTGGCCGAGCGCGACGGGCCGATCATCCCCTTCGTTGCCGAAACGGGTGGTCAGAATGCGATGATCGTCGACAGCTCGGCCTTGCCCGAACAGGTGACTCGCGACGTCATTTCCTCTGCGTTCCAGAGCGCGGGACAGCGTTGCTCGGCACTTCGCGTGCTGTTCGTCCAGGACGACGTCGCCGACGGCATGATCAAGATGATCTCGGGTGCGATGGAGGCATTGCAGGTCGGCGACCCGGCGGAGCTTGCGACGGACGTCGGCCCGGTCATTGATCGCGACGCCAAGCAGCTCCTGGACGGGCACATCGAATGGCTCGACCAGAACGCCAAGCGAATCTGCCGCCTGGAGCCGCCCAAAGAAGCCGCCAACGGCTGCTTTGTGACACCCGCCTTTTATGAAATTTCGTCGCTAAGCCAGTTGAATCGCGAGAATTTCGGCCCGATCCTCCACGTTGTTCGGTTCGCGGCGGACAAGCTCGACAAGGTCGTCGAAGCGATCAACGCGACGGGCTACGGCCTGACGCTCGGCCTGCAGAGCAGGAT
>Ga0070683_100005087_pt1 | contig 10929 bp, 10 predicted proteins | sample KBSC713LmetaG_FD_64662 | JGI IMG/M metagenome (GOLD analysis project Ga0070683, IMG submission 64662) | Corn rhizosphere microbial communities from Kellogg Biological Station, Michigan, USA - KBS C7.1-3L metaG | ecosystem: Host-associated > Plants > Roots > Rhizosphere ...
CCGGCGACCGCGGCGATCCACGGCTTGCGCGTCGCGGTGACCTTTTCCCAGCCGGCGAAGAAATCATTGGAATACATGTCGGCGAAGCCTTGGCTCGACATCTCCTTGATGTCGGCGCCCGCCGCGAACGCCTTTTCCGAGCCCGTGAGGACGAGGCAGCGCTGGCCCTCGTCGGCGTCGTAGCCGGCGAAGACCGCGATCAGCTCTTTCAGCACCTCGCTGTTGAGCGCGTTGAGCGCCTGCGGACGATTGAGGGTAACCAGCGTCACGGCCCCGCGGCGCTCGATCAGGACGGTGTTGTACTCACTCATTCTTGCGTCTCCGGGAACGGCGTCCATTCTTCGCTCGGCGGGAGCGGCGCGAACAGGACGTCGAGCATTTCCTCCGTGACGTCCTCTGGAATCTCCGGCTCCCACTGCGGATCGCCGGTCTTGTCGATCAGAAGGGCGCGTACCCCCTCCCGAAAGTCGTGGGTGCGGACCACCCGTCCGGCGAGCGCATATTCGGCGCGCATCTCGTCAGCGAAGCTGGCGCGACCGGCGCCCTCGGCGAGCAGGCGGAGCGAGACCTTGCACGACAGCGGGCTCTTGGTGCGCAGCGTCGAAAGCTCTTTCTCGGCCCAATCGCCCTCATCGCTCTCGAGCGCGGCGATGATCTCCTCGAGCTGGTCGGACGCGAATAGTTTGGTGATCAGCGGCAGGTTGGTTTCGACTTTCGCCTCGGGCACGCTGTTCGCCGCGGCGCCGAGCGCGCCCTTCGCGCGATCCGGTGCCTTGACGATCCGCTCGACGAGGTCGGAAAGGCCCGCCTGCTCGACATAATGGGTGGCAAGATTGAGATAATGGCATTCGGCGCCGTCGAGCCGCGCGCCGGTCAAAGCCATGAACTGCCCGACGCGGCCGGGCAGGCGGGACAAATACCAGCCGCCGCCGACGTCGGGAAACAGGCCGATGCCGGTCTCCGGCATCGCCAGGCGCGTGTTCTCGGTTGCGATGCGGAAGTTGCACGGCTGCGAGATGCCGACGCCGCCGCCCATCGTGATCCCGTCCATGATCGCGATCGTCGGCTTGGGGTAGCTGAAGAGCAGATGATTGAGCCGGTATTCGGCGAAGAAGAAATGCTTGGCGTCCGACGCATCTTCGCTGCCGCTCCGCGCGAGCATCACCACGTCGCCGCCGGCGCAAAAGCCGCGGCCCTCGGCATGGTCGATGATCACGATTTCGACCGCGGGATCGTGCATCCACTTGAGCAGCGCTGCGCTCATCACCTCGCACATCTGGGTGGTCAGCGCGTGGATCGCCTTCGGGCGGTTCAGCCGGATTCGCCCGACGCCGCCCTCGACGAAGGTCAGGACGTCGTCGGTCAATTTCCCTCTCCCCAGCGGGGAGAGGGCAGGGTGAGGGGGCTCGAGTGCCGAGAAGGATCGCGAGCGTCGAGCCCCCTCTCCTGTATCCTCTCCCCGCCGGGGAGAGGAGATTGCGCTGATGCCGCGATCATGGCCATCACTGCCGGAGCATGTCGCGGCTGACGATCACGCGCATGATCTGGTTGGTGCCCTCGAGGATCGAATGGACCCGGAGATCGCGCCAAAAGCGTTCGATCGGATAGTCCTGGAGATAGCCGTAGCCACCGTGTAGCTGCAGCGCGCGGTCGACCACCGCCGAACCGGTGTCGGTCGCGAGGCGCTTTGCCATCGCGGCGAAGCGAGTCTTGTCGGGCGCGTTCGCGGTCACCTTGGCGGCCGCGACGTAGAGCAAATAACGCGCGGCCTGCAGCTCGGTTTCCATGTCGGCGAGCGTGAACTGCGTCGCCTGAAAATCCGCGATCGCTTGGCCGAACTGCTTGCGCTCCTTGGTGTACTTAACCGCCTCGTCGAGGCAGCGCTGCGCGCCGCCGAGCGAGCATGCGCCGATGTTCAAGCGGCCGCCGTCGAGCCCCATCATGGCGATGCGGAAGCCTTCGCCTTCGCCGCCGACGCGGTTCTCGACCGGCACCCGGACCTCGTCGAAATTGACCTGCGCGGTCGGCTGCGAATGCCAGCCGAGCTTCTTCTCCTGCGCGCCGAAGCTGACGCCCGGCATGTCCTTTTCGATCACTAGGCAGGAAATGCCCTTCGGGCCTTCCTCCCCGGTACGAACCATGGTCACGTAAATCTCGTTCTCGCCGCCGCCCGAGATGAACGCCTTCGACCCGGACACGACATAATGATCGCCGTCCAGGATCGCCCTGGTCTTGAGCGCCGCGGCGTCGGAGCCGGACGACGGCTCGGTCAGGCAATAGCTCCCCATCCGCTCCATGGTGATCATCGAGGGCAGGTACTTCTGCTTGACCGCGTCCGAGCCGAAGCGGTCGATCATCCAGCTCGCCATGTTGTGGATCGAGATGAAGGCGCTGGTCGACGGGCAGCCGTAGGCCATTGCTTCCATGATCAGTGCCGCTTCGAGCCGACCGAGGCCGATTCCGCCGCTCTCCTCGGAGACGTAGATGGAGCCAAAGCCGAGCTCGGCCGCCTCCCGGATCGTGTCGTGGGGGAAGATATGCTTCTCGTCCCACTCGGCCGCGAACGGGGTAATGGCGTCCGCGGTGAACTTGCGGGCCATCTCCTGAATCTGAAGCTGGTCGTCGGTGAGGTCGAACTGCGTCATTGCGCAGGCGGCCTTAGGGTGAGGCTCGATTGTCAGCAAGCCCGCTGCCGACGTCATTGCGAGCGGAGCGAAGCAATCCCGGGAGGTGTGGATTGCCGAGTCGAATGCGGCTCCAGCAATGACGGTCAGGCGGCGGGTTCTTCCTGCAGCAGTCCCTCGAACTTCAGCACGTGGCGTACCGATGGGCGCTCGAGCATGCGGTCGCGGAAGGCGCGCAAGTTCGGCCACTTGTCGAGGCCGAAGAACTTCTCGGCCCAGCCGGTCATCACGAACAAATAGGGGTCCGGCAGCGTCAGGTTCTCGCCCATCAGGAACGGCCCGGTGCCGAGCCGCGCGTCGATGTAACCAAGCTTGTCGGCGAGCACCTGGCTGAAGAAGGCTTTGGTCTCCTCGCCGGCATTCGGCTTGAACAGCGGCGTGAAGCTCTTGTGCAGCTCGGTGGTGATGTAGTTGAGGCCTTCCAGCACCCGGTAGCGGCGGAAATTGCCGAGTGGCGGCAGGACCTCGGGCCAGCTGGCGCGGTCGCCGAGATATTGGAGGATCACCGCATTCTCGGTCAGCACCTCGCCGCTGTCGAGTTGGAGCGCCGGCACCGCGCCTTTGGGATTGACCGGCAGATAGTCGCTTCCGTCCTCGAGCGTCTTGGCGCCAAGGTCGACCCGTTCGGCTTCATGCTCGATGCCGATCTCGTGAAGCAGGATGTGCGGCGCCTGCGAGCATGCGCCGGGCGAATAGTAAAGTTTCATTGGGCCGCTCCTTTCAGTGGCTGTTGCCCAGGTCGTTGACGTCGGGATTGTCGTCGCCGGTGGAAAGCTCGCCGTTGGTCGCCTCGCTGCTTTCGTCGGGCGGCAGAGTCTCGATCTGCGCGTTGGGCGGAATTTGCCCGGAGCTGAGATTCGCATCCGGGGACATCAGCTGGTTTTGGTCAGATTGTTGCGGCGCCTTTTTGCTGCAAGCAGTGATCGCAATAGCGGCGCAGGCAAGGATCAGGATTTTAGCTGCATTTTGCATAGCTGAAACTCGCGCTTGGCTTGGTTTCTGTGCGGGTGAGGATCTGCTTGTCCGCCTTCAACGCTTCATAGCGCGTCCAGCTCTGCCCTTCGCCGGTGAAAGCGAAATTGCCCGCGATCGAATTGCCGTCTGCCTCGACATCGCCAGTCGGAACGGCGCGCGATTCATAGAAGCGCAGCTCGTCCGGCGTGACGATCAGCAGGCCCTTGGCATCGCCGCGGGTCGACGTGCAATCTCCGGGGGTCAGGCCCCAGCGGCCGTGGAGCGCGGCGGGAATGATGGCGGCCGGGGCGGGCAGCGGCTCGGCCGGGCGGGTCTGCTTGTGCGGCTCCCCGATGGCGGTCGGCGCGGCGACCTTGATGTCAGGGGGCCCGGCCATCGCGTTCGCCTGGCTGTCGACGGGATCGCGGCTGCACGCCGCCATGGCGAGGACGAGCAGGCCGCTGATGACGGGAAAGCGAATCACGCCTCTTCAACAACCAGCCTCCACAACTTGTTGCACGGCTGTTGTCCGTGGTCCGTCTCAGTAGCTCACGGCGGCGAGGCATGGCACGCGATCGTCGGCGCCCTCGCGGAAATTTGCCTTGGTAAAGAACCAGCCGTCGCGGTTGAACCCGCGGAACGCGTCGCTGGTCAGCCGCAGCGCGAAATCCGTCTGGTCGGAAACGACGTAGGCGACGCCTCCGTCGTGGGCCTGCTGGGTCACCGCCGTGCCCCCGTATCTAACGACGATCCGCCCCGGCTCGCGCCGTGCGCCCGACCAGACGTTGACCTCGCGCCCGGCGAGCACGAGCCGCGCGCCCTGCACGCCGGCGCCTTGCGATTGCGGAAGGATCAGCGCCCGGTCGCCCCTCGCGAGATGGATGGCGTAGCCGCCGCCGCAGAAATAGCCGGGACCTCGATATTCCTCGGTGCGCGGACCGGTCCATTGCGGCGCCATCGGTTGCGCCAGGGCCGCGGCCGCGAGCGTGATCAGGATCATGAGTCACCCCCATCGCCGGAACGATGGGGTGCTTCTACGCTTCAAATGGACGTTGCGCCAACTGGCGCGAACTCAGCCGAAGGTCGGGATGTGGAACGCCTGCTTGTCGTCGGCATCGACGAAGCCGTCGGGCCAGCGCTGCGTGACGACCTTGACCTTGGTCCAGAAGCGCACGCCTTCCATGCCGTACTGGCCGATGTCGCCGAAGCCGGAGCGCTTCCAGCCGCCGAAGCTGTGGTAGGAGACCGGGACCGGGATCGGCACGTTGATGCCGACCATGCCGACATTGACCCGCGCTGTGAATTCGCGCGCGGCGTGGCCGTTGCGGGTGAAGATGGCGACGCCGTTGCCATATTCGTGGCTGGTCGGCAGGCGAACCGCCTCCTCGAAATCGCGCACTCGGACCATTTGCAGCACCGGACCGAATATCTCGTCCTGATAGCTCTTCATGTCGGGCGTGACGTGGTCGAAGAAGGTCGGGCCGATGAAAAAGCCTTCCTCGTGGCCCTGGAGCGTGAAGTTGCGGCCGTCGACGACCAGCTCGGCGCCCTCGTCGATGCACATCTGGATATAATGTTCGATCCGCTGCTTGTGCGCCTTGCTGACGACCGGGCCGTAGTGCGCTTCGGGGTCGGTCGAGACTCCGACGCGCAGCTTCTCGATCGCGGGAATGAGCTTGGCGCGCAGGCGATCGGCGGTATCCTCGCCGACGGGAACCACGACAGGCAGCGCCATGCAGCGCTCGCCCGCCGAGCCGAATGCCGCGCCGGCGAGGTCGTTGACGACCTGGTCCAAGTCGGCGTCCGGCATCACGATGCCGTGGTTCTTGGCCCCGCCGAACGCCTGCACGCGCTTCCCGTTGGCGGTGCCGCGCGCGTAAATGTACTGGGCGATATCGGATGAGCCGACGAAGCTGATCCCGCCGATGTCCGGGTGGTCGAGGATCGCGTCGACCATTTCCTTGTCGCCGTGGACGACCTGGAGAATGCCGTCGGGAAGGCCGGCTTCCTTCATCAGCTCGGCGAGACGCACCGGGACCGAGGGATCGCGCTCGGATGGCTTCAGGATGAAGGCGTTGCCGCAGGCGATCGCCATGCCGAACATCCACATCGGGATCATCGCCGGGAAGTTGAACGGGGTGATCCCCGCGCCGATGCCGAGCGGCTGGCGCAGCGAATATACGTCGATGCCGGTGCCGGCGCCGGCGGTATATTCGCCTTTGAGCGCCTGCGGGATGCCGCAGGCGAGCTCGATCACTTCGAGCCCGCGCTGAACGTCGCCGCGCGCGTCGGCCAGCACCTTCCCGTGTTCCGAGCTCAGCAGATGCGCGAGTTCGTCCATGTGTTTCTCGACCAGATCGCGATACTTGAACATGACGCGCGCCCGTCGTTGCGGGTTGGTCGCCGCCCAGCCCGGTTGCGCTGCCTTGGCCGCATCGACCGCCTTCTGGAGGTCGGCCGCGGTGCCGAAGCGGACATGCGCCTGGACCTGACCCTGGTTGGGGTCGAACACGTCTCCCTGCCGTTCGCCTGATGCAAAAGTGGAGCCGCCGATGAAATGGTCGATGCTGCGCAACATGACTGACGCGTCCTCGATTCTGGTGATGTGGGGTCGGCCCATCCCCTAGACCCGCGCGTCCGCAAATGCCAGTTGCCGAAACGATCAAGGGGAGAGTCGACGATGCGGAAGCTGGCGATCTTGACGTGCGTCATGCTGGTGGGCGCGGCGCCGCCGCCGAAGGCGGCGAGCCCGGTCGACGCGAAGCTGCGCGCAATCGTCCAGCCGGTCAGCGAGCAGCAGCTTCGGCATACGATCGAGACTCTGGTCAGCTTCGGGACTCGCCATACGCTCTCCTCGCAGACGGACCCGAAGCGGGGGATCGGCGCGGCGCTCACCTGGGCGCATGACGAGTTCGGCCGCTATTCGGCGGCGTGCGGCGGCTGCCTGACGATCGTCAAGCCGGGCCAGCAGTTCACCGGCAAGCGAATTCCGAGCCCGACCTGGGTCTATGACATGGTCGCGATCCAGCGCGGCACCGAGCGGCCGAACGACGTGGTCATCATCCAGGGCCATATCGACAGCCGCGTCAGCGATGTGATGAACTTCACCTCGGACGCTCCGGGCGCCAACGACGACGGCTCGGGCGTCGCGGCGGTGATGGAAGCCGCGCGGGTGCTCTCCAAGCACAAGTTCCCCGGCACGATCGTCTATGCCGCGCTGTCGGGGGAGGAGCAGGGGCTCTACGGCGGCAAGGTGCTGGCCGATTATGCCAAGGCGCAGGGCTGGAACGTCGTCACCGTGCTCAACAACGACATCGTCGGCGGCACCTGCGGGTCGGACGGTGTGTGCGATTCCACCCATGCGCGGGTGCTGTCGGAAGGGCCGCGCTCGCAGGGGCAGGTTGAGCTGATGGCTGCCACTCACAGCCTCGGCGGCGAGAACGACGCACCCTCGCGCAACATCTCGCGCTACCTCGACAGCCTCGCCGACCGGCTGAACAACGGCCTCGACGTGCGGCAGATCTGGCGCACCGACCGCTTCGGGCGCGGCGGCGACCATATCCCGTTCCTGGAGCTCGGATTCCCGGCGGCGCGGCTCTCCGTCGCGGTCGAGAATTACGACTGGCAGCACCAGGATTTGAGGACCGAGAAGGGCGTCGTTTACGGCGACACCATCGACCACATGGACTTCAATTACCTGGAAAAGGTCGCCAAGCTGAACATCGCCGCGCTGGCAGCCATCGCCAGCGCTCCGCCGCCGCCGGCGCCGAAGGTCGAGGGAGCGGTGAGCACGGATACGACGCTGACGTGGGGATCTGTCCCGGGGGTCAAAATGTACAAGATCTATAAGCGTCGAACGGACGCTACCAACTGGGAGCCTTCGCAGACGTTTCAGGTTGATTATTGCGAAAAGGGCGAGTGCCCGCCTCACGAAATCAAAGCAGTACTCCCGCACATTCGCGTCGACGATTGGGTATTCGGAGTCTCAGCTGTCGGAGGCGGCTTCGAAAGCCCGGTCGCCTCGGCGGTGCCGGGCGGCGCGTTCAGGCCGTACGTGGCGCCGGAGAAAAAGCCCTGATCGTCACCCTGAACTCGTTTCAGGGGCCATTTCTGCGAAGTGCGGAGTGCGTCTCCAAAATGGATGCTGAAACGAGTTCAGCATGACGACAGCAAGGGAAACCGACCGGCCCGCCGAGCAGCGGCCGCTGGCGGGGATCGCGCTTCGGCTGCTGACGGCGCTCCTGCTGGCGGTCATGTTCGCGCTGGTGAAGCTCGCCTCGACGCGCGGAGTGAACGTGGTCGAGAGCCTGTTTTACCGGCAGTGCGGCACCGCCGCCGCGGCGACCGCCTTCGTCGCGGTCGGGCCTGGGTTTGCATCGCTCAAGACACAGCGTGTGTGGGCGCACGTCGGGCGGATGGCGCTCGGACTCAGCGCCATGGGGCTCAACTTCCTCGCCTTCATCCTGCTTCCGCTCGCCGAAGCGACGACGATCGGATTCTCGGTGCCGATCTTCTCCGTCATCCTTGCCGCGATCATGCTCGGCGAGCCAACCGGAAAATGGCGCTGGGGAGCGGTCGCCGTCGGCTTCGCTGGCGTGCTGCTCATTGTCCAGCCAGGCAGCGGCGACGTGCCGCTTGCCGGCGCTTCGGTGGCGCTCGTTGCCGCCCTGCTGACCGCGTCTGTCACCATCGTCATCCGGAAGCTCGGCGCGACCGAGCGTGCCGCCACCACCGTCTTCTGGTTCGCGGTCAGCTCGCTGGTCCCGATGGGGCTGCTGATGCCCTGGTTCGCGGTTCCCCACGATCTCGCATCCTGGGGAATCCTCGCCGGAATGGCGGTTGCCGGCGGCCTCGCGCAACTGACTCTGACGGGCGCGCTTCGCCTCGCTCCGGTCGCGCTCATCATGCCGATGGATTACACCAGCCTGCTATGGGCGGTGCTGCTCGGCTCCTGGCTGTTCGGCGAGCTTCCGAGCCCGTGGACCTGGGTCGGCGCCCCGATCATTATCGCCAGCGGCCTCGTCATCGTCTGGCGCGAGCACCGGTTGCGCCGCCGCGCGGCCTTGGAGTCGCAGGCCGCGACCACCACTTGAGGTGGGAGGAGATTGGCAATGGCCGGCGGATGGACCCGCGACGGAGCGGTTCAGGACCAGATCGACGACACCGTGAAGGACGCGATCCTTCGCGCCCGCGCGCTCACGCCCAAGGGGGAAAGCGCGGAGGAATGCGACGATTGTGGGGAGCCGATCCCGAAGAAAAGGCGCGAGGCGCTTCCGGGCGTGCGCACCTGCGTCGCCTGCCAGGCCGAGCGCGACAAGGCGGTGGTCCATTCGACCATCAACCGCCGCGGAAGCAAGGATAGCCAGCTGCGTTGAAAATCCTGTCCTACAGGCGGGTCTTTCGATTAGGCGCCGTCTTATGATCCTTTCTCTACCCGCTCATTCTTCAGAAGGTCACAAAGTAGATGAAGCAGAAGAACCCCCGATCCGACTGGTGGGGCCAGTCGACGGAGGGGGTTCTCCCCCGATTCGCACCCGCCTCGCGACCCGGACCGACGCCTAGCCATGGCCCGCAAACCCTCTCCCGGACTTCCATCGCGAAAGCAGATTCTCGACTTCATCGCTTCATCGGGGCAGCCGGCGGGAAAGCGTGAGATCGCGCGGGCATTCGGGATCAAGGGCAATGACAAGATCGCGCTGAAGAAGTTGCTCAACGACATGGGCGACGAGGGGCTGATCGAAACTTCGCGCGGGCGCGCGTTTCACCAGGTCGGCGGGATCCCGAAGGTCACGGTGCTGAAGGTCATCGAGGCCGACGAGGACGGAGCGGTCTGGGCGAAGCCGGAGAATTGGGAAGCCGATACGCCGCCGCCGAAGCTTCGCATCATCGAAAAGGGACGGCACAGCGCGCTGGGTATTGGCGACCGGGTGCTGGCGCGGACCGAGGAGCGCGGGAAGGGCTACGTCGCGCATCCACTGAAGAAACTCGCTCGGCAGGCGGAGCTGGTGCTTGGAGTCCTCCGCAAGGAGGGGACGCGCTTCTGGCTGACCCCGGTCGAGAAAAAGGAGCGGCGCGAGCTTCCGGTCAGCGACGTGAAGGAAGGCGAGGCGGGCGACCTCGTGCTGTGCGAAGTATCGGGCCGCGGGCCGCGGGTGATGGCAAAAGTCGACGCGGTGCTCGGCGATCCGTTCGCGCCGAAAAGCTTCAGCCTGATCGCGATCCACAAATACGAGCTTCCCCACGAATTCAGCAATGCGGTGATCGAGGAAGCGAGGCGCGTCGCGAAGCAGCCGCTCGGCGAGCGCGAGGACCTGACTCACCTGCCGATCGTCGCCATCGATCCTGCCGACGCCCGCGACCATGACGACGCGATCTGGGCGGAGCCCGACGGCGAGGGCGGATGGAATGCGATCGTCGCGATCGCCGACGTCAGCTTCTACGTCCGCCCGGGAAGCGAGCTCGACCGCTCCGCCCGGGCCCGAGGCAACAGCGTCTATTTTCCGGACCGCGTAGTGCCGATGCTGCCAGAAGACCTGTCGGCGGACATCTGTTCGCTCAAGGCCGGCAAGGCTCGGGCGGCGCTGGCCTGCCATTTGAAAATCGCCAGGGACGGAAGTCTCAAGAGTTGGAGATTTTCACGAGCGAAGATTTGTGTAGCTGCAAACATTGCCTATGAAGATGTGCAGGCGGCGATCGATATCGCCAATGAAGAGCGCGTCGAACTGTCTTCACCCGTCTGTTACATGCCCGAGGTCGAAGGCCCGGTTCCGAACGCGCTCGTCGAAAAAGCGCTGAAGCCTTTGTGGGGTTGCTGGCGAGCCTTGCTCGCGGCGCGCGAAAAACGCCAGCCGCTGGAGCTCGATTTACCCGAGCGGCAGGTGATGCTCGACGAAAAAGGGCGGATCACGTCGGTTGCGCCTCGCGAGCGGCTCGACGCGCACCGGCTTGTCGAGGATTACATGATTGCGGCGAACGTGGCCGCCGCCCGCGCGCTCGAAGCGAAGAAGTCGCCGGTGATGTACCGGATCCACGAGCCGCCGGGCCGCGAGAAGCTCGAAGCGCTGAAGGACTATCTCGACACGTTCGATATCCCGTTCGCGCTGGGGCAGGTGATCAAGCCGGAGACGTTCAACCGGATTATCGAACGCGTTGGCGAGGCGGACTTCCGGCCGGAGATCATGGAGCAGTTGCTCCGGACCCAGATGCAGGCGCGCTACGGCCCGGAGCGGCTCGGCCATTTCGGCCTGGCGCTGCCGACCTACGCGCATTTCACCTCTCCGATCCGCCGCTA
>Ga0070683_100005088_pt1 | contig 10928 bp, 10 predicted proteins | sample KBSC713LmetaG_FD_64662 | JGI IMG/M metagenome (GOLD analysis project Ga0070683, IMG submission 64662) | Corn rhizosphere microbial communities from Kellogg Biological Station, Michigan, USA - KBS C7.1-3L metaG | ecosystem: Host-associated > Plants > Roots > Rhizosphere ...
CTGTGCCGCGACAACAATATTCCGATCGTCGTCTTCAACATCCGCCAGGACGGCAACCTCGCCCGAGTGTTGGCCGGGAGCGGGACGGCAACGATCGTTCAGAACGGAGAGTAAGCCATGACGACGACTGTCCACACCGACGACCTCAAGCGCCGAATGCAAGGCGCCGTCGACGCGTTCAGGCACGATCTTGCAGGCCTTCGTACCGGCCGCGCCTCGACCGCGCTGGTCGAGCCGGTCCACGTCGAGGTCTACGGCACGAACATGCCGCTGAACCAGGTGGCGACGGTGTCCGTGCCAGAGCCGCGGATGTTGTCGGTGCAGGTGTGGGACCGCTCGAATGTCCAGCCGGTCGAGAAGGCCATCCGCAACGCCGGTCTCGGAATCAATCCGATCGTCGACGGCCAGGTCATCCGCCTCCCGATTCCCGAGCTCACGGAAGAGCGCCGCAAGGAGCTTGCGAAGCTGGTTGGGCAATATGCGGAAAAAGCGCGAATCGCCGTACGCAACGTCCGCCGCGACGGCATGGACCATCTGAAGCAGGACGAGAAGAAGCACGACATCAGCGAGGACGAGCGCAAGCGCCTCGAGCATGAAGTGCAGAAGATCACCGACGACACGATCAAGGAAATCGACGAAGCCGCCGCAGCGAAGGAAAAGGAAATTCTCGGCAAGTGAGCGCCGCACCTGCCCCCAAGGGCGCAGCAGGACTTGCAGCCGACAACGGGGCCGCGCGCCGACGGCCAAGGCACGTCGCGATCATCATGGACGGCAATGGCCGCTGGGCACAGCAGCGGGGGCTTCCGAGAGTCGCTGGGCACAAAGCAGGCGCGGAGGCCGTCCGCCGAGCGATGGAGGCCGCGGTCGAGCACAATGTCGACGTGCTGACCCTGTACGCTTTCTCTTCGGAGAACTGGAAGCGAAGCCCCGAAGAAATCGCCGACCTGACGGGCCTCATGCGCTTCTATCTCGAACGCGAACTGGCCACGCTTCACAAGCAAGGGGTGAAGGTTCGTCTGATCGGCGACTATTCCGCGTTCGGCCCGGAGCTGGTCGCGCGCCTTGAGCGCGCCGTCGAACATACCAGCGACAATGAGCGGCTCACGCTGGTGGTGGCGCTGAACTACGGCTCGCGAGCGGAAATCACTGCCGCGGCGAAATCGCTCGCGGCCAAGATCGCGGCGGGGGAAATGCGGGCCGACCAGATCGACGACGGCACGCTCGAGGCCGAGCTCGAGACCCACGGGCTTCCCGAGCTGGACCTGCTGATCCGCACGTCGGGTGAGATGCGCCTGTCCAACTTCCTCCTTTGGCAGGCGGCTTATGCCGAGCTCATCTTCCTCGACAAGCTGTGGCCGGATTTTCGCGAGTCCGACTTCGCGGAAGCGCTCGAGCGATTCGCGGCCCGCGAGCGGCGCTTTGGTGGTCGGTGAACGAACTCGCAATCCGCACAATTACGGCAATCGTCCTCGTCGTTGCGGCGCTGCTGGTGGCGTTCCAGGGCGGCTATCTGCTCGCGTTCGTCGTCGCCGGTGTCGCAACCGCCATGTTCTATGAATGGAGCCGGCTGACACGAGGGTGGGGCATATTTTGGTACGTCGGGGGCTTCGTCTACGCGCTGCTGCCGGCGCTGGCCCTGTTGTGGATCCGCGAACGCTCCGGGTTCGACCTCCTGCTGTGGGTGTTCATCGTCACCTGGTCGACGGACATCGGCGCCTATCTGGTCGGCCGGCGTTTCGGCCGCCGCAAGCTCGCGCCGGCGCTCAGCCCGGGAAAGACGGTCGAGGGCCTAATCGGAGGGGTCGTTGCAGCCGCCGTACTCGGGGGCGCCTGGGCTCTTGACGCAAAGCTCGGTGCTGCGCTTCTGCCGCTGGCGCCTGTCCTCGCGCTGGCTGCCCAGGCAGGCGATTTGTTTGAAAGCGGAATGAAGCGCCGCGCCGGCGTCAAGGACTCCGGCGCCTGGCTTCCCGGCCACGGCGGCTTGCTCGATCGACTTGACGGGCTGGTGCCCGTGGCTGTGCTTACGGCGGCTGCCCAGCTAGTAGGACTGACATGAGGCGCAGGATTTCCATCCTTGGAGCGACGGGATCGGTGGGCAAGTCGACGCTCGACCTCGTCGAGCGCAATGTGGATCGTTTCCAAGTCGTCGCCGTGACCGCTTGCACCAACGCGTCGGCGCTCGCCGACATTGCGCGCCGGACGAACGCCTCCGTCGCGGTTCTTGCCGACGAGTCCCGCCTTTCCCAGCTCCAGCAGCTGCTCGCCGGCAGCGGCTGCCGGGCGGAAGCGGGCGAGGCCGCCCTGACAGAAGCCGCTTCGGGCGATGCCGAGCTGGTGATTGCCGCGATCGTCGGCTGCGCTGGATTGCAGCCCGTGATGGCGGCAGTCGACGCGGGCAAGACTGTCGCGCTCGCGAACAAGGAGGCGCTGGTCACCGCGGGCGAGCTGATGACTCGCGCCGCCCAGGCGAGCGGCGCGACCTTGCTGCCCATCGACAGCGAGCATAACGCCATTTTCCAATGTCTTGCTGGAAGTCGCATTGAAGACGTCTCAAGAATTATCCTGACCGCCAGCGGCGGCCCGTTCAGAACGGCTTCGACGGAGCTGATCGCCGGAGCCACGCCGGCGCAGGCGATTGCACACCCGAATTGGTCGATGGGCGCGAAGATCTCAGTCGATTCGGCCACGATGATGAACAAGGGCCTGGAGCTGATCGAGGCGCACTACCTGTTCGGGTTGAAGTCCGATCGCATCGACGTGCTGATCCATCCGCAATCGGTGGTCCATTCGCTGGTCGAGTTCGTCGACGGCTCGGTCCTTGCCCAGCTCGGTTCGCCGGACATGCGCATTCCGATCGCTTATGCGCTCGCCTGGCCGGAGCGGATCGCGACACCGGCGCAGAGGCTGGACCTTGCGGCGCTCGCGCGGCTCGATTTCGAAGCTCCCGATCTCGGCCGGTTTCCAGCGCTTCGGCTCGCCCGGGAGGTGCTTGAGGCGGGCGGCGCTGCGCCGATCGTCCTCAACGCCGCGAACGAAATTGCGGTCTCAGCTTTCCTCGACGGCCAGCTGCGCTTCCCGGACATTGCCCGCTTCGTCGAGCAGGCGCTGGAAGGATCGGCGTCGCCGGCTCCGGCGTCGATCGGGGACGTGCTCGAGATTGACCGATCGACGCGCTCGCGGGTTGAGGCATTGATGACCGAAAGCTGCCACTGATGCTTCCTCAGCCGCCTCTCTGGCTCGTCCTGGTCGCCTTCGTCTGCGCGCTCGGGCCGCTCGTCTTCTTCCACGAATTCGGCCACTATTTCGTCGCACGGCTGTTCGGGATTCCGGCCGAGACCTTCTCGATCGGCTTCGGGCATGAGCTATTCGGGTGGACCGACCGGCAGGGAACGCGATGGAAGGTCGCGTGGCTGCCGCTCGGCGGCTATGTCCGGTTCGTCGGCGACATGACCCCGGCGAGCAATCCTGCCGAGCTCGAAAGCATACCGCCCGAGCTTCGCGACCGCGCCTTCCAGCTTCGACCCGTCTGGCAGCGGTTTCTCGTCGTTCTTGCCGGCCCGTTGTTCAATTTCATCCTCGCGATCCTGATTTTCGCCGCCTTTTTCACCTTCGTCGGCACGCCGCAGACGAACGTCGTCGGCGCGATCGTCCCCAACACTGCCGCAGCCCGTGCAGGCCTCCAGCCGGGGGACCGCATTCTCGAGGTCGCCGGCCAAGGCACCCCGAACTTCAACGATATTTCCAACGTCGTCGCGATTCGCCCGAACGAAAAAGTCTCGGTTACCATCGAGCGCGCGCACAAGGTGCAGAAGCTCGAAGTCACGCTGGGATCCGACATGGTCGAGCAGACGGCGGGACAGAAGGTCCGACGCGGACTCCTCGGAGTCTTCCCGACAATGCAGGTGATGGAGCCCGTACCGGTCTATCGGGCGGTGCCGATGTCGGTGGATTACACGCTGAGCTTCACCCGATCGATGGTCGACGGAATCGCTCAGATTTTCCGCGGCAAAGTGTCGCCCAAGGAGCTCGGCGGGCCGATCAAGATCGCGCAGATCGCGGGGACTGCCGCAGAGCTGGGGCCGCTCGCCTTCGTTCAGCTTTTGGCGCTGCTCTCAATTAATCTCGGATTCATCAACCTGTTGCCAGTCCCGATGCTGGATGGAGGGCATTTATTCTTCTACGCTGTGGAAGCAGTCCGCCGCAAAGCGCCAAGCGCGGATGCGCTTGAATGGGCGTTCCGCGGCGGCCTCGCACTGATCGTCGCACTGGTTTTGTTCGTGACCTTCAATGATCTGGGCGGTCATGGCTTATTCGAAGGGCTTCAGCGCTTGATTGGCTAGGTAGGTTGGGGCAGGGGCAGTAACCGGGGCTTCGCGGCGAAGCGCGCCGTTGCACCAACAGCACAAAAGGCGGGGACGCGTGATTTCTAGGACGACGACGACTTTTAGCCGGCGGGCAGGCGCGCTGCTTCTGATCGGTACCGTGCTAGCGGGATCGGCTGCGCCTCTGCTCGCGCAGTCCGCCCCGGCACAAGCGCAGCCGGCCCCACCGGCACCGGCAGCGGCACCCGTCCAGCAGCGGGTGATCCAGTCGATTGCGGTACGCGGCAACCAGCGGCTCGAGGCCGAGACGATTCGCGCATATGCGAATCTCGTCCCGGGTCAGAGCTACACCGCTGAAACCCTCGACCAGGCGCTGAAGGACCTCTACGCGACCCAGCTCTTCGCCGACGTCACGATCACCGGCGGCGAAACCGGCAACATCGTCATCAACGTTCGCGAAAACCCGGTGATCAACCGGGTCATCCTGGAGGGCAACAAGCGCCTCAAGGACGACAAGATCACGCCCGAGATCAAGCTCGCGCCGAGGCAGATATTCACCCGCTCCGCAGTCCGTGCCGACGTCGACCGGATCCTCCAGCTTTATCGCACGCAAGGCCGCTTTGCCGCCCGCGTCGAGCCGAAGATCGTCCAGCTCGACCAGAACCGCGTCGACGTGGTGTTCGAAATCCACGAAGGCGACCTCGCCAAGGTCAGGGCGATCAACATTCTCGGCAACAAGTCTTTCTCGGACGAGCGCCTCCGGAAGGAGATGTACACGCGCCAGGCGGGGGGAGTCCTCGGCTTCCTGAAGTCGAACGACACCTACGATCCCGACCGGCTCGCCGCCGATCAGCAGAAGCTTCGCGCATTCTATCTGACCGAGGGATATGCCGATTTTCGAGTCGTCCAGGCGCTTGCCGAGCTGACTCCTGATCGCAAGGACTTCGTCATCACCTATGTCGTCGACGAAGGGCCTCGCTATCACTTCGGAACGGTCGAGGCGGACAGCGCGCTGCGCGACTTCCCCAACGCCAAGGTGCTTCAGATCGCGAACATCCACCCCGGCGCGTGGTTCGACGCGAAGGAGGTCGAGGATGCGGTCACAAACCTGAACGAGGCGGCGGGGAACCTCGGCTACGCCTTCTCCGACATCAGCCCGTCGTACAATCGCGATCCCGACAAGAAGCTGATGAATCTCGTCCTTCGGGTCGGCGAGACTCCCCGCGTCTATGTCGAGCGGATCGACATCACCGGCAACACGACGACGCACGACAAGGTCATCCGGCGCGAGTTCCGCCTCAATGAAGGCGACGCGTTCAACGCGCAGAAGGTCAAGCGCAGCAAGGACCGCATCCAGAGCCTGGGTTTCTTCGACGACAAGTTCGAGATCAAGCAGTCGGAAGGCTCTGCCCCGGACCGGATCGTGCTCGGCGCCAACGTTGTCGAGAAACCGACGGGTCAGCTCGAACTTTCCGGCGGTTACTCGAGCCTCGAGCGGTTCATCATCCAGCTCGGCATTTCACAGAACAATTTCATGGGCAAGGGCCAGTCGGTCGACGCGCAGGTCAACTGGTCGCTTTACTCGAAGTCGATCTCGGCAGGGTTCACGGACCCTTATTTCCTGGACAAACCGATCCTTGTCGGCGCGCAGCTTTTCCGGCGGGATTACAGCAGTTTCAATTATATCGGGAACACCCGAAACACCACTTACAAGGAAGTGAGCACCGGCGCCGCGCTGAGGAACGGATTCTCACTGAGCGAATATTGGAATCTCGGCACTCGATATATCCTCAGCCAGGACAAGATCAGCCTCGACAAGAGCACGTTCTACGCGCTCAATCCGGTGACCAATAAGGTCGAGTGCGACCCGCTTAAGGCGGGCGTCTATTTGTGCGACCAGCTTGGCAAGCGGCTCACGTCGCTAGTCGGCGTCTCGACGTTGTACGACGACACTGACGGCATTCATCCGACGCGCGGGTTGCAATTGACCTTCAGTCAGGATTTCGCCGGCCTCGGCGGCGACGTTCGCTATCTCCGCAGCCAGGCGTTCGCGACCAAATATCACAGCTTCGGCAACTGGATCCTGTCGATACACGGCGAGGGCGGCTTCATGAAGTCGCTCCAGAAATCGCCGGGACCGGGACAGGACCCCGTGCGCATCACCGATCGCTTCTTCAATTCAAACATCCGCGGTTTCGATATCCGCGGCATCGGTCCGCGCGTCGTTCGTGTGCCATACGATTCGACCGGCAACCTCGAGCCGATCGACATCAACAAGGACATCAACGACGCGATTGGCGGCAAGGCCTTCTATCTTGCCCGTATTGAGCTGGAGCCGCCGATCAGTTCGAGCCTCAAGAGCCTGGGACTGCGTCCGTCCATCTATGTGGATGCCGGGTCGTTGTGGGACATCACCCCGCCCATTTTGAACGATATCGTCGCCATCTGTTCGCCCAACGCGGGCACCACCAATTTGACGTCGTACACCAGTCCAAGTCCGACTTGCTTGACGAAGTATAATCCGGTCAAAGGCCAACCGCCGATTCCGGTGCCCAATGCAAGCCAGTTCACCCCCAGTCCGGGATTCAAGGAGCTGTTCCTTGGCAATTCCGGCAAGCCACGCGTTTCGATTGGCATCGGGGTCAACTGGGTCTCACCGTTCGGGCCGCTGCGGCTCGACCTGGCCAAGGCGATCGTCCACCAAAAGGGCGACGATCCCAAGCTCTTCACCTTCAACGTAGGAACTCAATTCTGATGAAGACACTCCTCATTTCCGCGGCCTTTGCTGCCGCCTTCCTCGCGCCCTCCGTGGCGAGCGCCCAGACGGTCCCGGGGGCGATCGTCGCCGTCGTCGATCTTCAGCGCGTCACCGACGAGTGCAATGCATGCAAAACCGCCAAGGCCGCCCTCCAAGGCCAGGTAACCGCCGAGCAAAACCGGGAGAAGACGCTCGGGGCTCCGTTGCAGACAGAGCAGCAGTCGATCCAGACCGCGATTGACGCGCTGAAGGGCAAAGACCCCGACGCGGCGCTGCAAGCCCGGATCAAGGCGTTCCAGACCAAGGCTCAACAGGCGCAGGACGACGTAACTCGCGCGCGCGCTCAGCTCCAGGCGAACGAGGCGTTCGTCCAGAAGCAGATCGCGGACAAGCTGGGCCCGATATATCAGCAGGTCATGCAGCGGCGCGGTGCGAATCTTCTGCTCGAAGTCGGCGCGACGCTGGCGACTTCGACCAGCATTGACGTGACCAATGACGTGCTCGCCGCTTTGAACACGGCGATGCCGACGATCAGCACCACCGCGCCCGCGCCAGCCGCGCCCCAGGGCCGCTAACGGATGACGGAAGCGAGCGGAAGCGCCGCCGGCCCGCTGGACATCAAGCGGGTAATGGCGGCGCTTCCGCATCGCTATCCGATGCTGCTGGTCGACCGCGTCGAGAGCCTCGATCCCGAAAAGGGCATCGTCGCGATCAAGGCGGTGACCATCAACGAGCCTTTCTTCCAAGGCCATTTCCCCGCTCGCCCGATCATGCCGGGAGTGCTGATCGTCGAGGCGCTGGCGCAGGCCGCCGGGGTTCTCGCGGTCGAGGCGCTCGGTCTCGCGGGATCGGGCAAGCTCGTCTATTTCATGGCGATTGACGGGGCCAAGTTTCGCCAACCCGTCGAACCTGGCGTCCTCCTCCGGCTCGAGGTCGAATTCGTCCAGAAGCGCTCGTCGGTTTGCAAGTTCGCCGGTCGAGCCACGGTCGACGGCAAGCTCGCCGCGGAAGCGAACTTCACCGCGATGATCGCCGATCCGCCCGCGGCCTAGCCGCCAGAAAGCCTCAGCCCGGCATAGATTGCCCGCGGCTCGGTGCGGTAGCCGAACACGTCCTCGTAGTGCTGGTCCAGCGCGTTCGCGGCCCTTGCGAAGAGCTCGAGCCCCGGCCTCACGGCGAATCCGACCCGAGCGCCTGCGAGCCAGTAGGAGCCGAGAGTCACGCGACCGAACGGGAAGGTGTCGCGTTGGTCCAGGTGCGGTCCGACATAAGCCAGCGACGCGCCGTAGGTGAAGCGGCCTTCCGTTCCATCCACAGCAATGGACCCACTATGCTTCGGCCGCCGCAGTTCTCGAACTTGCGTAATGCCGGAGGCGTCCGGCTCCGTCGCATGGAGAAACGAGTAGTTCGCCGATAGCCGCAGGCGCTCGGACAGATTCCAGGCGAGTTCGGCCTCCGCGCCCGCACGCCTGCTGGTCTCGGCGCGGTTGGCGGTGCTGAAAAGGAACGTCACCGGGTTATAAACGTCGACAATCTCGTCGTGCAGGCGCTGCCGGTATCCTGTCAGCGAGGCCGCAACAGCGCCTCGGCGATAGCGCAGCGATGCCTCGAAACCGCGCGAGCTTTCCGGTTTGAGCGACGGATTGCCGAGGAAATCATTGGGGAAAAAGCCGTACAGATCGAAGAAGGTCGGCTGCGCGATCCCTTCCGAATAGGAGCCGGCAAGCGCGAACCCTCGGCCGAGCCGCGCGAGCAGTGACGCCCGTAGCGCGGTCGAGTCCTTGAACCGGTTGAAAGCGTCGCGGCGGATCGCGACGTCGCCCGACATTCGCTTCGTCTCGCCGCGCCACTCGAACGTCAGCGACCGATGCTCACGGCTGCGGTCCTGGTCTGACAATCCGCCATAGATCGTGTCGCGGGCGTTGAAGGTCTCGCGTTCCGCGCCCGCGGCGGTGATCAGGGTGTTCGCGATCGGTCCGGTGGAAAACCGGTGTTCGAGTTGGACGGTGATGTTGCGGCGCGTGCCCTTGGTCCGGTTGATCTGCTCGTCGGCGAGGTAATTGCGGTTGGACGAACTGAGCAACGATGCGCTGATTTGGCCGCTCCACGGCCCGTCTGAATCGCCGACATCGGTCCAAAGCCGGCCAGCGATGAGGGCGTTGCGGGTGTTGTCGAGCGTCTCGGTGTGAGCGAACGTCACCGGGTCGAACCCGTCGAATTCGCTTCTGCCCGTGAGCGTGATCAATGCCGCGCCGGTTTCCACGCTCGGCGCGATTTTCCACGAGCCGCGCAGCCGGCCCGAAATATTGCGATAGCCGTCCTTGTCGCCATGCCCGGCGAAGCTGTCGATTCCGGTCGCTCGCTGCCATCCGAGCGCGCCGGACAGGCTCATCTTGCTCGAGACGATCGCTTCCGACGCGGATGCGCGGCGAAAGCCGAATGATCCCCCCTCCGCAGCCGCGGAATAACCCCGAGCATCGGGCAGGCCATTGATCGCAATGACCCCGCCGATCGCTTCCGAGCCCCAGAGCGCCGACTCGGGCCCGCGGACGACCTCGATCCGCGATGCGAGGTCGGCGTTCAGGAGCTCGAAGCGCGGCGCATCGCCGGCGGCCGGATCGTTGATCTTGATGCCGTCGACGAACAGCAACGTGTGGTTGGCTTCGGCGCCCCGGATCCTGACGTCGGTCTCCGAACCGGCGGGGCCGGAGACATCGACCGCCGCGGACGGCGTCAGCCGCAGCAGGGCAGGGACGAGCGGCTCGCCGAGCCGGACAATCCGCTCGTTGTCGATGATGGTGACGCTGGCCGGGGTATCCGACTCCTTTTCAGGGAGGCGGGATGCGGTGATGACGATCTGGTCGGTATCGATGGGCGTTGCGAACATGGAGATCCTCCTGTTGACGAACCTGTCGTCACAGAGGGATCCGCCGCCTCGCGCAGCATCGCCCACGCCCCGCGGCTGGTCCCGGCCGAGGAAACGGACGACGGACCAGGGCAGGTTCCCGACTTTGCCAACCTAGCGGCCGGCATTCACGGTTGCGGGCACAGCGCCGGAATCGCACCGGCTTCCCTTTGAACCGCCCCCGGTCCGATTTGCATCGGCGGGCGGCACCCTGGTCGGCTTCGTTGCTAGTCGGGCTGTCAAATTGCGGTCAAGCCGATTATTGGACCGGACATGACCCGACTGATCGCGCTCCTCTCCGCAATCGCCGCAGCCGCCGCGCTGCGTCTCGTCCCGCATCCGCCGAATTTCTCGCCGATCGATGCGATGGCCCTGTTCAGCGGAGCCTATCTCGGGCGACGCGCGCTCGCGTTCCTTGCGCCGCTAGCGGCGCTGTTGCTCAGCGACCTCGCGCTCGGCTTCTACCCGGGATTCTGGGTCCAGTACGCGGCGGTCGCGCTAATCGTCCTGATCGGCTGCTTGGTGCTGCAACGCCGCTCGGTCCTGCGCGTCGGTGCGGCTTCCATCGCGGCATCTGCCTTGTTCTTTGTCGTGACCAACTTCGGTACCTGGGCGCTCAGCGGCATGTACCCGCATACGCTTGCCGGCCTCGGCGCCTGCTACGTCGCCGCGATCCCGTTCTTCCAGAACACGCTGGCTGGCGACCTCTTCTATGCGGGGCTCCTGTTCGGCGGCTTCGCGCTTGCCGAGCATCTGGTGCCGCGGCTGAGGGCAGGGGAGCCGCAGCCCGCCTAAGTTGCAACTTCGCGCCTCTCGCTGTAGAGGCGCCCCAGCTTCCTGCTGCTGGTCGGAAACCAGCTGCTAACCCAAGGAAAAACCACATGAAGTCCGGTAGCCATCCCGATTACCACATGATCACCGTCGAAATGACCGACGGCACCAA
>Ga0070683_100005090_pt1 | contig 10925 bp, 4 predicted proteins | sample KBSC713LmetaG_FD_64662 | JGI IMG/M metagenome (GOLD analysis project Ga0070683, IMG submission 64662) | Corn rhizosphere microbial communities from Kellogg Biological Station, Michigan, USA - KBS C7.1-3L metaG | ecosystem: Host-associated > Plants > Roots > Rhizosphere ...
CCCGGCTACACCCCAACGGTGAAAGACCCTGGCAAAAGCAAAACTTCGACTAATCGATCTAGTTGACCGCATGTAGCGCGGGGAGACAAGGGGCTGGTGTTGATACTTACTATAAAAGACGTTGATGGTGGTCCGGCTTGCCCGCTCTTGTACAATCACTTGCAGGGCAATTCGCAGCGCCCCGCGGTATCCCACCGGTTTGCGAGCAGCCGATGCGTTCAAGATATACCCTAATCCTCCTCACGGTGACGGCGTTGGCGATCGCCCTGGTGGGCGGTGGAGCGTGGTGGCTCCTGCGGCAGCCGGCCAATCGAACTGGTCCGGCTTCCCTCCAGGCAGCCGTCGGGTACGCGGATCCGGCAGTGTGCGCGGATTGCCATTCTGAAATCGCCGCGACCTATCAAAAAACCGGAATGGGACGCTCCTTCCGGAAACTCGGGTCAAAGGGAGATTTGGGTGCGCCCGCCACCGCGAAGCCCTTCTATCACGCGGCTTCGAAAAGCTTCTTCAGCATGGTCTTCCGCGATGGCGCCTGGTTTCAGCGGCGCTGGCAGACGGGCGTGGATGGCAAGGAAACGAATGTAGATGAGAAGCGCGTGGATTACGTGCTGGGTTCCGGCAACCACTCGCGAACCCTGTTGCACCTGACGGAACGCAACACGCTGCAGGAGCTGCCCCTCGGGTGGTACTCGGAAAAGGGCGGTTTCTGGGACATGAATCCCGGTTACGATCGTCCGGACTACGCAGGTTCCGTGCGCCCGATTTATTACGAGTGCATGTTCTGCCACAACGGATATCCGAAGATCCCGGAGGGTGCGCAACGGGACGCGGCCCAGGCTACATACATGTTGCCGCTGCCGGAAGGCGTCGACTGCCAGCGGTGCCACGGGCCTGGGCAGAGCCATGTGGACAAAGCCTCACGAGGCGATTCGGCAGAAATCGTGCGAGCCGCGATCACGAATCCGGCGCGCCTGAATCCGGATCGCGAGATCGAGGTTTGCCTCCAATGCCACCTGGAAACGTCGAATCAGAAACTGCCTCACGCCGTAATCCGCTTGGATCGCGGTCCGTTCTCGTATATCCCCGGACAGCCGTTGGCGGATTTCAAGGTGAATTTCGATCGCGCGCCCGGCAAGAATACCGACTTTGAAATCGCGCACGCGGGCTACCGGCTTCGGGAATCGCAGTGCTTTCTGAAGAGCGGGCTGACGAGCAAAGGCCAGCTTCGATGCACCAGTTGCCACAATCCTCACGACATTCCCCGCGGGCAGGAAGCCGTCTCACACTACAACCAGGTGTGTGCCGGGTGCCATCAGTTGGGCGCCTCACTCGCGAAAAGTTCCTTACATAAGGAAGGCGCCGACTGCGTGAGCTGTCATATGCCACGCCGGCGAACCGACGACGCGGTACACGTCGTGATGACGGATCATCTCATCGCGCGCCGACCGCCGGCGGGGGATCTGCTGGCGGAAAAGCCCGAACGCGCCGAAACCGCTGCATCTTCTTATCAAGGAGAAGTGATCCCGTACTACCCCGCCAAACTCACTTCGACCGCGGACGACGACCTGATTCTCGCGGTCGCGCAGGTTCGCGAACAAAGTAACCTGAAGGCCGGTTTGCCGCTCCTGGCATCCCAAATCGCCAAGCATCATCCAACGCAGCCGGGATATTATGCGGAGCTGGCGGAAGGTTATCTGGCCGTCAACGATACCGCCTCAGCCATCCGATCTTTCGAGGACGCTTCACGGCTCGATCCTGACTCCGCGCCGCGGCTGATCCAGTGGGGAGACGCGTTGATGCAAGCCGGGCAGTGGGCGCTGGCGGAATCGAAACTGCGGCGCGCCACGGAGCTAGCGCCGGGAGATCCGCGAGCCTGGGGCAGGCTGGGGTGGGCCTTGTGGCAACAAGACAAGGCGGCGGAGGCGAAGTCGGCGCTCGAGAAAGCAATCGGCCTGGATCGCGAGGTTCCCGAACTGCGGAACAATCTGGGCCTGATCCTGTGGGGCACGGGTGACCGGGCCGCTGCCGAGAAAGAATTCCGCGCCGCGCTCCGGATCCAACCCGGAGTCTCCGAGTGGCGATTGAATCTCGGTCGCGCACTGGCCGCGCAAGGCCAAACCGCGGAAGCGCGTTTCCAAATGGAAGAGAGTCTGCGGCTGAAGCCCGACAATACAGAAGCCCGGGTGGACTATGCACGAGTGCTTACGGATTCGAACCGTCCCGCCGATGCCGAGAAGCAAGCCAGGCTGGCTGTGGAGACCGATCCGGGCTCCGCGCCTGGTCATGAAATCTGGGGGGCGCTTCTGGGCGAGAAGGGCGATCTTGCCGGTGCAAAGCGAGAATTACTGGAAGCGGTTCGCCTCCAGCCCACGAATTGGCGCGCGCGGGTCGAACTGGGGATCGTGTTGGCGCGCCAAGGCGACCGTGCCGGCGCTCTTCAGCATCTAACCGCCGCCGCGCAGGGTCCCGATCCGGACGCGCGAGCCGCAGCGCAGCAAGCGTTGAGCACACTCACAGGCAAGTAGCCGCGAAGTTTCCACGCAACTCAGGTTACAGTCACTAAGTGACTCTGGTTCTCCTGCTGTTGCAAATCGCGGCTATCCTTGCGGCCTGCCGTTTGCTCCATGCGATCGCGGGACGCATCGGGCAACCGCCGGTGATCGGGGAAATCGTCGCAGGTCTGCTGTTGGGTCCCTCTTTTTTGGGATGGGTCGCACCGAGCCTATATGCGCGGCTATTCCCCGCAGCGAGCTTGCCGGCCTTGAACGAGCTTAGCCAGATCGGTCTGGTTCTGTTCATGTTCCTGGTGGGACTTCATCTGGATCTCGCAGAGGTTCAGGCGCTCCGGCGGGTGGCTGGTTTAGCGGGCCTGCTCAGCATCGTGGTTCCATTTGCCCTGGGTCTGGCACTGGCGCGTCCGCTGCACGTGCTTGCGCCGTCATCGGCGATGCTGCCATTCACGCTGCTCATCGCGATCGCCATGAGCATCACCGCGTTCCCCGTGCTCGCGCGAATTCTTGCCGATCAGAAACTGACCGCGACCAAACTGGGGCACATCGCGATTGCATGTGCGGCCTTGAATGACGTGTTGGCGTGGTCGATTCTCGCATGGGTCGTGGCGATTACCCGATCCGAGGAAGGTTCGCCACTGGGTCCGTTTGTGATCCTGGTGGTTTACATTTTCGGAATGTTCGCCGTGATTCGCCCAGCCCTTCGATGGATGGCGGGTCGGATCACGGCCACCAGCGAACTTTCGATCATGCTCATCTTTATGTTTTTATCGAGCGCGTTTACCGAACTTGCCGGATTCCACGCCTTGTTCGGAGCTTTTCTCGCGGGAGTCATTTGGCCTCGCAGCGATTCGAAGAGGCATGACGTGGCAGCCAAGATCGAACCGCTTGCCACGACGATGCTAATTCCGTTATTTTTCAGCTACACTGGCCTGCGAACGGACGTCGGCGCGCTGGGGGTTAATCTCGGGCTGACTGCGCTCGTGATCGCGCTGGCGATTGCGGGAAAGGTCGGCGGCGCATTTTTGGGAGCCCGGATCACAGGGTTCGACGTTCGCAATGCCCTGGCGCTCGGAGTTCTGTTAAACACACGTGGCCTGGTAGAACTGATCGTCTTGAATGTGGGCCTCGACCTCGGGCTGCTGCCGCCGGCTCTGTTCTCGATGATGGTTATCATGGCGTTGGTGACAACTGCGATTACCACTCCCGCGTTGAAGATCGTGCTGCCGCTGGAGTATCGGCGCGCCGCTTTGAAAGCACCTTAGCGCGCCGAACCCGCGCGGAACTTACGTTGATAAGATGTCTGGGGCGCGCAGCGTGCCTAGAAACACCATGGCTCACTTAAATCTGGAACCTCTGTTCACCCCATTTACGATGAAGGGCATCACCTTGCCGAACCGCTTCGTCATGCCGGGAATGCAGCGCCAGTGGTGTGACAACGGCGTGCCGCAGCCGCGGATGGCGGAATACTACCGGCAGCGAGTCGAGGGCGGCGTGGGACTGATCATCACCGAATCGTGCGCTGTGGATCACCCTTCCTCCACGCAGGTTCCCATGTACTGTCGCATTAACGATGCGACGATGAGCGCGTGGGAGCGTTGCTTCGAAGCGGTAAACCGCGCCGGCGGACGCATGTTCCTGCAGCTGTGGCATGAGGGAGCGGTGCGGAAAGAGGGCGGCGATGGTCCTTACGCTCAGTTCCCGACGTTAAGCCCTTCCGGTCTCGTTCACGAAGGAAAGCCCAACGGACGCGCCGCCTCGGCGGAAGATCTGGATGCGATTCGCGAAGCCTTCGTACGCGGGGCCCTGGCCGCCAAAGAGATTGGCGCGGCGGGCGTGGAAGTTCATGCTTGTCACGGCTATCTTCTCGACCAGTTCCTTTGGGCAGAGACGAATCGGCGCACCGATGGCTATGGCGGCGAGGATATCCGGGCCCGGGTACGGTTTCCGGCGGAGATTGTGCGGGCGATACGTCAGGCCGTGGGTGAGCAATTTCCGATATCGTTTCGCTTCTCGCAGTGGAAAGAGGTAAATTACAAGGCACGTATTACACCAACGCCGCAGGATCTTCAGGCCATGCTGACGATTCTGCGCGCCGCCGGCGTCGACGTATTTCACGCTTCCGCACGCTACTTCTGGATCCCCGAATGGCCGGAATCGGACCTCGGCATCGCCGGTTGGACCAAGTCTATGACCGATGCTCCGGTGATTGCCGTCGGAAGCGTTGGCCTGGACACGGATGTGATGGACAACTTCTTCGGCAAGGAAGCTAAGTCCACCGGCGAAACGGGGCTCAGCGAATTGCTGCGGCGCTTCAACAACCGCGAGTTCGATTTGATTTCGGTCGGTCGCAGCCTCATCGGCGACGCGGAATGGGTGAATAAGGTGCGCGATGGCCGCTTATCCCAAGTCCGCATGTTCACGAAGAAAGACGTGCTGGGCGATCTCGAAATCGAAGGCTTTGTTGCCGAGGCTCACGCGGGAGAAGCTTGACTCGCGGTCCTGTGCAATTTTTGCATCAAGAATACTGATACCGACTATCACCCCCGGGACCGTTGACGCCCACTTTCCAAGGGAGTATGCTCCTCAGCACTTATGTTGGGCGGGACTATGGGTAAATAACGGAACCTGCCACAAGATAGCGAGGAGATGTTTCAATGCATTTCGCCTTTCTAGTGGGACGCAGAATGTCGGGGAAGTTTTTCGCATTTGCATTTTTAGCTTTTGCATTTTTCATGGCAACGGCTCTGTTTGCGCAATCCAACCAGGGCAGAATAACTGGAACTATTTCTGATCCGGCGGGCGCCGTCGTTCCGACCGCCCAAATCGAAATCAAAAATACCGATACAGGAGTTATCTATCGCGGCGGCACGTCTGAAACGGGAAACTACGTAATTTCCGCACCCTCAGGAAACTACGAGCTCACGGTGACAGTGACGGGATTCAAGAAGTTCGTGCAGCAGAATGTGCAAGTGGTCGCCGCTGCGGATACGCGCAGAGATGTGAAGCTGGAGGTCGGCGCCAATACGGAAGTGGTAACAGTCCAGGATACGGCGCCCTTACTCAAGACCGAGAGCGGTGAGGTCAGCCACCTGGTCGAGGTAAAAGATCTGACCGATCTTCCCGTGCTCAACACAAACTACAGCAGCATGCTTGGCGCCGGCCAGATGGGCGCGATCCGGAACCCGCTGCAATCCATGCAGCTCCTGCCCGGTGTGAATTTCTCCACGGACAATGCGATTGTCGTGAACGGATTGCCGAGTAACAGCGAAGCCATCCGCATCGAAGGCCAGGAGGCTACCGGAAATATCTGGAAAGCGATGCAGTCCCTAAGTCTGGGTGGCGGCGTGGATGCCATCCAGGAGGTAAATGTCCAGACCAGTAATTTTGCCGCGGAGTACGGCCAGGTTGGCGGCGGCGCAATTAACTACACCATGAAGTCGGGCACCAATCAACTGCACGGCAGCGCCTACGACTACTTCGTGAACGAAGCTCTGAACGCCGGGTTGCCATTCACCGATGCCGGCACGCAAAGCCCGAACAAAGCGGGGCAGCACATCCGCAACGCCGTGCGACGGAACGATTACGGATTCACGGTGGGTGGCCCGATCGCGATTCCAAAAGTCTACAACGGCCACGACAAGACGTTCTTCTTTTTCAATTTCGAGCAGTTCCGGGAGAGCAGGACAACTTCCAACAGCATTCAGACAGTGCCTACGGCCGCCTACAGGGCGGGCGATTTTTCCACATCCGGCTGTTTTGCTTACGTCCCGGGTCCCGGCTGCGTGGCCACCGTGCCTATCGTTAACACCGTAACGGGTGCCCCGGCGGTTGATCCGGCTGGCCAGACGCTGAGCTTTGGGGAGATCTTCGATCCCGACACAACCAGGACTGTTAACGGAGCGCAGGTTCGCAGCCCTTTCCCCAACCAGCAGATTCCGCTCACGAGATTCGATAAGGTCGCTGCCAAGATTCAGAACTTTTTCCCGATTCCGAACCAACCCGGCATTATCAACAACTATCTCGCGCCCGCGTACCAAAACTGGAAGCACGATACCAACTGGTCTTACAAGCTCGATCACTCCATCAGCCCGACCATTAAGATCGGCTGGTATTTCTCGCGGCTGCTGTCGAATTCTCCGAATGCCAATAGCGTCACGGAGCCGTACAACGCCCCGAACCCCACCGCCAACAGGAACATTACTACGCGGGTCAATTACGATCAGACGCTCAGGCCAACCCTGCTGCTGCACATCGGCGTCGGTTACATCCAGCAGTATCAGCCGACGGACTATCCCAGTTTCGACCAAGGTTCTCTTGGTATGAAGGGCTATTTCCAGCCCAACCGCTTCCCCTCCATCGGCGGATTCTTCGATGGCAGCAACCCGTCCGGGACGAACATCGCCGCAGGCCTGCAGAACTTCATCAGCGGCGGATATGGCGGCCCGAACTTTGGCGGAATTGGTCCGGCCTTCGTTGCCTTTCTCTGGGAGGAGAAATCGACGGCCAACATCAGTTTGACCTGGGTCAAGGGGAACCACTCTTTCAAGTACGGCGGTGACCTTACGATCGACGGATATCCCGAAAGAAGCGGATGGCGGGCCAATGGCGCCTTCGGAATTAACAATGCCGAAACCTCCGACCCCTGGCAGAATCTTCAGCCTTTCAACTTTGCAGTTCCCACCGGCTTCAGTTACGCCAGCTTTATGCTGGGCTTGCCGGACGATATCCAGATCAGTCCGAACACCCAGACGAAGACGGGGCAGCACAGTCTCGGCCTGTTCTTTCAAGATACATGGAAGGTCACGCGGAAGCTGACGCTGGACTATGGGCTGCGGTACGATTTCCAGACCTATTTGACGGAGCAGTACGGCCGCATGCCGATTGCCTCTTTCTCCACGCCGAATCCGACCGTACAAGGCCGTTTGGGCGCCGTCCTCTACGGGGCCAGTTGCAAGTGCGAGTTCTCCCACAACTACCCCTGGGCCCTCGGTCCGCGTCTCGGAGCGGCATACCAGATCGATTCGAAGACAGTGCTACGAGCAGGCGCGGGCGTCACGTATGGCGTGGTGCAGACCCCGAACGGCTTGCAATACAGCCTGGCGGATTACTATACGTTCAACTCCGTCGGCTATGGCGTCCCTCCGGCCACGGGTGCTTTCGAAAACAACCCCTACCCCAATGTGACCTGGCCGAACTTCGATCCCGGCAAACAGCCAATCCTGACCGCCGGCCAGTTGCCGCCGTCGTCCCCGAACACGATCTTCAATCCGTCCGCCCGGCCGCCGCGAACCTTTCAGTGGAGCGCGGGGGTGCAACGCGAACTGCTAAGGGACTTGGTCCTGGATGTTTCGTATGTGGCCAATCGGGGAGTGTGGTGGGCCGCGCCAGGTCTGGACACGTACCAATGTAATTGCCTGACGGACCAGATTCTGGCGCGTTACGGGCTCAGCCGCAACAACCAGGCGGATCTCAATTTACTCACGAGCCTGATCAGTTCTCCGCAAGCCATCGCACGCGGATTCACCCCGGCTTACCCTGGGATGCCTCCGAATTCAACGGTCAACCAGCAAATCCGCCCGGTACCTCAGTGGGCGTCCGGTGGTCCACAATCATTTCTAGGACCTCCATCCGGGAAGACCTGGTATGACTCGCTCCAGACGAAGGTGACCAAGCGATTCTCGCACGGCCTCTCCGGACAAGCCTCGTTCGTTTGGGCCCACGCCACGGACCTCGGTGCGGGATCGGAAGCGCCCATCTTCCTTTCGTACAACCCCGTGATCAGCGACATCTTCAACCCGGAGCTCGCCAAGCAGCTCAACCAGCTGGTCCCGCCGGTTTCCCTGGTCATTTCCGGTTCTTACACTACGCCGAGAATGCCCGGCAACAGCTTGGGAGTACGCACCGCTTCCTGGATCATGCGAGACTGGCAACTTGGCGCGCTGCTCAAATATCAGAATGGCGCTCTGATTTCGGCTCCGGCATCCTCCAATCAGCTCATAAATCAGTTGCTGCGGCAGGGAGGGTTCAACGGGGCTCCGATTAACCCGGACAATCGCGTTGCCGGCGTGAACCCGCTGGCCGTCGATCCCAACTGCGGATGTTTCAACCCCCAGACCACGCTGGCCCTCAATCCGAAAGCCTGGAGCGAGCCGGCGGCGGGTCAATGGGGGACGTCCGCTGTGTTCAGCAACGGTTACCGATGGCAAAGACAGCCTGCTGAATCGATGAGTTTCGCGCGCAACTTCCCCTTTGGAAAGGAAAAGCGGTTCAACGCGCAGTTCCGGGCCGAGTTCCAGAACATCTTCAACCGGCTGTTCCTCTCGGCGCCCCAGACCGGCAACCAGGGGCTCGGCCCCTTTGGAGGGTCTGCGGTAGGCATTTCCAACGCTCCGACAATTACGGGCGGCGTGTACACTGCCGGGTATGGCTACATCAATACCGTCGGCGGCGCCGGGGCCCAGCCGAGGTCCGGACAAGCGGTTCTTCGGTTGACCTTCTAGCAGTTTTAGCGGTTGCAGAATTGGCCGGGTCTCACGAAGGGCGGCCCGGCCTTTTATTTCTACCGTCGCAACCGCTGCAGCACATCAGCCGCTTCTGCACGAACCTGCGGGTCGGACCCGCTCGCCGCGATCTTCATCTGATCCGTTGCAGCCGCCGCATTGCCGCTGCGTCCCAAGGCCATCCCCAGCTCGAAGTGCGCGCGCCAGAGGTCGGGCTTTAACCGGACAGCGGTTTCCAACTGCCGGATGGCCGCGGCGAATTCCCCTTTATCCGCCAGGAGCCGCCCATAGTCCAGCCGGGCTTCCGCGGAATCCGGTTTCAGCCGGATCGCCTGCTCGAATTGAAAACGTGCTTCGGGCAATTCGCCGCGCGTGGCTAGCACCCGTGCCAGATTCAAGCGCCAATCGGCGATGCCAGGCTGAATGCGCAGCGCTTCCCGAAACTGCTGCTCGGCGGCTGCCTGATCCCCCGTGCCCCATGCGACGTTGGCGAGATTGTTGTGGACCTCGGGCACGTCCGGATCCAGGGCAATCGCGCGTTCTAGGTCCGTTCTCGCTTCTGGTCCCTTATCCTGTTGCCAAAGAACCCAGCCCAGCGTCGCCCACCCAGATGGCTCCTCAGGAGCCAGGCCAACGGCACGCCGCAGCACCTCTTCCGCCTGCGCGAGCTGGCGGTTTTCCATAAGCGCGTTGCCCAGCTGGACCAGGCGGAATGCAGTCGGCTCCCGGCGGGCTGCCTCCTCGAAATACGGGATTGCCTTCGGCAAATCATTCGCCGCGCGGTAGCCTTGGCCCAGTTCCGCATAGAAACCAGCTTGAGCGGGATGGTAACGCTCCAATAGGTCCGCCAGCTGCGGGAGACCTTCTTTCAAATTCCGCCGGTCGCGAATCTGGGCCACGGCGGTATAGAGGGCGTTCTCCGGAGTGTTGGCGAGCGGAGCCGGATAATACGGGACCACCACGGTTTGATAATCCGGCGCCGGCTCGATGACTTCCGTCTTCGCCGCCAGAAGATCTCCCGATGGCTTGTGCCGCTGAATCAAATGATCGGTCATGATCACATGCACCACGTCGTCGGTTCTGCGCTTCGGCATGTGGCAGGAGATACAATCGGATCCGGCTGCATGTGGTCCGGAAGCCGCCGCGCGTTGCAGCATATCCGCATGGCAGGTCGCACAAACGCCGTTATAGCGCGCCGTTGCCGCCGGCCCCCGAGTAATATCGTGCGGATCGTGGCAGCTGGTGCAGCGCAGCTTGCCGGCGCTCTGAAGATAACACTGCGATTGCCGCAGCCGGTACGCGCCGTGCGCGATTTCAAAGCGGTCCTTCATCCCTCCGGTCCGGTCGAACTCCAGGCTGAAATCGCCCAAAGGCTGGCCCGGGATGTACGAGAATGGCGCTTTGTCAAACCGTCTAATGGAGTGCGGCAGATTCAGACTGGTCGTCTCCATATGGCATTGCAGGCAAACCTCCAATTCCCGGTCCGCATCCAGCCGCTTCGGGTTCACAATGGCGGCTCGGATTAAATCCGGCTTGCCTCCCGCCGACGCGAGGTCCACATGCCGTTGTCCTGGTCCGTGGCATCGCTGGCAGTCGATGCCCTGCGGAAGCGGCTGCTCGAAGACCATTTCCGCGCTGGCGTTGGATTGGAGGGCCTGGGGGATCTTCGGATAGGCATTGTGACAGGAGATGCACTCGTAGTGCACCGGCCGAACCGAGCCCGGATAATCGGGCTGATCGTACCCGGGGCTCATGTCCCAATAGCCGCCCTTTTCCGAGTACCAGCTCAACGGCAGGACCTGAAGCGCGCCGCGGCTGGTGAGATGAAGATACGTGAACGAATGATTTCCCGAGCCCACGACGAAATCCGTTTGTTTTTCGTCGACGTTGGTCTCTTTCCCGTCGAATCCGA
>Ga0070683_100005093_pt1 | contig 10923 bp, 10 predicted proteins | sample KBSC713LmetaG_FD_64662 | JGI IMG/M metagenome (GOLD analysis project Ga0070683, IMG submission 64662) | Corn rhizosphere microbial communities from Kellogg Biological Station, Michigan, USA - KBS C7.1-3L metaG | ecosystem: Host-associated > Plants > Roots > Rhizosphere ...
ACAAGAGAATTGTCCGTCACGCATAAGCCCGCTCGCATCTCCGATGCGGTGCGAACAAGGCAATCCCCGAGCCGGGTTGCGGCGTTATGCGCGAAGATCGGGGCCACGGTTGGGCCGGCTACGGCTCCTTCGTCCAGCGCGCGGCGATCTTCTTTCCCTCATCACCCGGCACCCAGATCACGACGACTTTCGCGCCGGCGGGACCGGTCTTGTGTCGGATCTTGTCCGGCGGCTTCACGTATCCGACCATCCCGGGTTTGAGAATCTGACTCTTGCCATTCACGATGTGCTCGAGCTCTCCCGAGAGCACATAGAACATCTCGATTGCGCCGTGCGTGTGATCGCCGGAGTCGGCGTTCGCGGGGAAGGTGAGCTCACCGACCGTCACCTCGGGGCCGACATTGCTGTCGTCGAGCATCAACTTCAACGTTGCGCCACCAGGAGATCGGTAGGTCGTCCCCTGCTTGTCACTTTGCGCCGATGCAGGGAAGGAGATGGCAGCGAGGAGGAGGGCGATCGCGCACAATCGGCGTGTATTCATGTTCTTCGAGTCTCCGCACCACGAGTCAGACAATGGGGCCTCGCGAAAGTATCTTCCTGAATCTCATAATGCGCGAGCCGACGATGAAGCGCCAACCTTTCGGTCAGACGGTTCGTCCCCAAGCGCTTGGCGCACTATTGCTGTGCGGCGTGTCGCTCAGCGCTGCCGGCGCGCAAGCCATTGACTGCCGCCCCGCCCCATCCGCGATAGCAAGCTCGCGGGAGGACCCGGCGACGGTGTGCCGTCTCCTGTCGGCGTTGGCCGCCGACTCCATGGAGGGGCGAGCGACGGGCAGCATCGGCGCTCGCCGCGCATCCCGATTCATCGCCGAGCAATTTCGCGCCGCGGGACTGGAGCCGGCGGGCGACAGCGGCTACTTCCAGCGCGTCCCCCTCGTGCGCACGCAAGGCTCGGACGTGAACGTGATCGGACGTCTCCGCGGGAGCGACCCGAAGCTCAAGGACTCGGTCGTTCTCGTCGACGCGCACTTCGACCACCTCGGACTCGCGCCGTCGCCGGTGGACGTCGACTCGATGCTCGCCTGGCAGGCTCTCGTCGCGCCGATTCGTGCCGAACGTGAAGCGTGGCTCAAGAGCAGCGGGTTGGCGGCGCGGGCCGAGCGCGGCTCGCGTCAGATGACGGATGACGAGCGTAAGACGATGACGTCGTTCTCGACGCGCATGGCCGCGGTGACGGTGAACATGGACAGCATCCGTCGACTCCATCCTAACCCGCGGCGCGATTCGGTGTTCAACGGGGCGGACGACGATGCGTCGGGAGTCGTCGCCGTGATGGAAATCGCGCGACGACTCGCCGCCGGCGGCGGGCCGCGCCCGAAGCGAACGATCATTTTCATGGCGACGACCGGCGAGGAGGTCGGTCTCGTCGGCACGAACTGGTATATCCAGCACCCGGCCGTACCGAATAGCGCTCTCGTCGCCAATCTCGAGATCGAGATGATCGGGCGTCCGGACTCGCTGAGCGGCGGCAGGGGTCGCGCCTGGCTGACGGGCTTCGAGCGCTCGACGATGGGCGAGATGTTCGCCGCGGCCGGTCTTCCGATCGTGCCGGACAAACGGCCGGGTCAGAGCTTCTTCGCGCGCAGCGACAACATCGCCTTCGCGCGCATGGGTATTCCCGCGCACACCCTTTCGTCGTTCAACCTGCACACGGATTACCATCAGGTGACCGACGACGTCAGGGCCGTGGATTTCGAGCACATGGCGGCGGTGATCGACGCGGCGGTGAAGGCGGTCGACTTACTAGCGAACGGGCCGGCGCCCAAATGGAATCCGGGTGGGAAGCCGTGATACCGTTGCCGTGCAGGCGCCGATAAACGTTACTTCGCGTGCGATTGGCCGAGCGCGGACGCCCAATTGGTGCGGACCACGAGCGGAACCGATCGCGCCGCGGCGGAATCGGATTGCGTTGTGAGCAGAAGAAAGTCGCCGTTCGCGAACACGTCGAACGACGATCGCCCGAAAACGCTCATGTAATCTTTCATCGAGAACAGCGGCCGCACGCCGCTCACGGCGAACTTCGGTGACGTCGTGACTTGCGCCGCCATCATCTGGCTCGTCGGTGAGCGGAGGACTTCCGTCAACGCGTCGCCGGCGATGAAAAACAACTCGCGGCCGTCGCGCGACCACACGGGATCGATGCCACCGGCCGGTGACACTCTCACCTCTTCTCCACCGCCGGTGGTCGGTCGGACGAAAATCTCGTTCGTCCCGGTCCTCGACGACTCATACGCGACGAACCGGCCGTCGGGCGACACGCGCGGTGTGGCTTCGCGATACGGTCCGGCCGCGAACACCGAGAGCTTGTTTAAGGAATCGATCGGCGCCACCCACAAGTCGAGCGATGTCGGCCCGCCTACGCCGACGAAAGCGCTTCCGTGCGACGGACCGATGTCGAACGCATACAACCTGCCGGGCGCGTGAAAGACGATCCGCGGTTTCGCCCCCTCCGTCAGTGGCACCGCGTATTCGTTCTGATCGACCACACTGCGCGAGAAATAGAGCTCCGTTCCGTCGCGACTCCAGACCGGATGATCCCCAAACAGGTTCGTCGTGAGGCGCACCGCCTGCCCCGTTGCCAGATCCATTCGCCAGACGTCGGCGCCGAGCAGTTCCGATCCGTTCATTCCTTGTCCCGAAGCGTAGGCGATTTGCCTTCCATCCGGAGAGACGCGGGGACTCGCGTACGAGCCCGGCGTAGCACCAATGAGCCGCTTTACGCCCGATCGGTTGACGATCGCCGGCTGAAATTGGCCGACCATCGAGGTACGCCCTTGTATGAACGCCAAAGTCCCGTCGTCGGCGACCGAAAACGGCACGGCTCCGCCGCTGCCGCCGCCAACACCGGTGGCCACTATCACCGGCGACCCGGTGATTCGCAAACTGCGCGCGTCGAACGGAACAGCTTCGAGCAAATCCGCCGGCGTCGCGAACACGATGTGACCAGTCGGAGAGTAGCGCGGTGACATGCCGTGGATCCCGAGGTTTATGACCTTTCCATCGGGAATCGTGACGACGGCGAGCATCGACGAATCCTGAGCTGCGTTGGTCGGCTTGACGATGATGAGTGCCGCACGACCACCGGGCAAAGCGTCGGGAAATCCAAACGCGTGAGCGCTGTCCGGCTTCGCCAGCACCGAGCGCGATCCGGTTTCCGCGTTCAGGAGGACGAGGCTGCGGTCGGGCCCGATCGTGACGACTTGCGTTCCCTCGTGCCATGACACCTGGCCGTTGACAAGCACCGAATCGATGACCGTTCGGGGCGGTCCTCCATCGAGGCCAACACGCATGATGGTCCCGCGACCTTGAAGGCGACGAAATCCGAAGAGCAGTTCCTTGCCAGGTCCGAAGACCGGCGACACGGCATCCTCGGTGCCGCGGATCGGCAAAACCTCGCGGTCGCCCAGGCGGCGCAAGTAGAGCATCCGGTGCGCCGCCCCTTTCGCTTGGCCGACGAAGACGAGCGTCCGTCCATCGTGCGAAAGGGCGACCGATGCTGCCGCTCCCGCCGAAGGCAGCGTGAATCCGTCGGGAAGCGCGAGCTCGAACTCCGAGCTCGCCGGGGGTTTCGCCGGCTGCCGCGCGCGGAGTCCGAACCACAGCGATGCGCCCGCGAACGCCGTCGCGATTGCCCACGCGGCCATTTCCCTCGAGCGCGCCGGGCGCGACCCATGCTTCGAGGCTGCTGCGTTGCTCGACGTCGTGCGGGTGAACGGACGCGCCCCACTCAGCGCCTCGGCGAAGTCACGGGCAGTTGCCCACCGGTCGGCGGGCAACTTCTCGAGCGCCTTGTCCACCGTTGCCTCGACGTGCTCGGGGACACTGGGCCGAGTCGCGCGGATGCTTCGCGGTTTCTCCGTCAGCACTCGCGCGATCACGGCTTGCGAGGTCGAGCCGGTGTGCGGCGCCTCACCGGTGAGCATCTCGTACGTGAGGGCGCCGAGCGAGTAGACGTCGGTCCGCCCGTCGATCACCCGATCGCCGGTCGCCTGTTCCGGCGACATGTATTGCGGCGTGCCGAGCGAGAGTCCGGTCTGCGTGATGCGGGCACCGCCGGCATTCGAGATGGCCAAAGCGATCCCAAAGTCGGCGACGAGCGGCTGGCCTTCGTGGAGCAGGATGTTCTCGGGCTTCAAATCGCGATGGATCACGCCACGGCGGTGCGCGTAGTCGAGCGCGCCGGCGATCGCGCTGGCGAGACGAACGGCTTCATCCACCGGCAGCTGCTTCTCGCGCTCGAGCCGCGCTCGAAGGCTTTCGCCCTCGACGTACGGCATCACGTAGAACAAGAGATCGCCCGCCGCGCCCGAGTCGAAAAGCGGAAGCAGGTTCGGGTGCTGCAGGTTCGCCGTGACCTCGATCTCCGATTGAAATCGATCGACGCCGACGACGGCGCCGAGGTCTGGGCGAAGGACCTTGAGCGCGACGCGCCGGTGGTGACGGAGGTCCCGCGCGAGAAAGACTCGCGCCATGCCGCCCTCACCGATCAGTCGTTCAATCGAGTACCGATCGGCGAGGGCGGTGGCGAGAGTGTCGGTCGAGAACACGCGAGCCCTACTGCGGCGCCACCTCGCTGATGTTCGTATCGTACAAGATCTTCCACTGACCGTTGACCTTCTTGAACACGGTCATCGTCGTTCCGTGATCTTCCGCCTTCTTTCCTTTCGGATCGGTGAACGACATGCGATACGGCGCCTTGACCACCGCGAGATCGCCGGCGTCGGACACGGTGACGACGATATCGCCAACGCTGGCCTTGAGATTTTTCATCGTTGCCAACGCGGCGGCGAACTCCTTCGTCACCGCGGCGGGTCCCTGAGTCGGCGGCGCTCCCGGCATGATCTCGACGCCATCGTCGAGGAACAACGCGCCAAAGGCGGCGGTATCGGCAGTCATGAGCGCGGCGGGAAGCTTTTGGTAAATCGCGCGGAGAGCCGCCTCATCCGCCGCCTTGTTTGCCGCCGAAGGTCCTCCGGCCTGTGCCACTCCCGCCCCTTGTGTTGCACTGCCGGGTGATCCGCCGCATGCCGCGGCTAGGGGAAGCGCAATCGCCAGCAGCGCCGCTACGCGTCTACGCATGAGACCCTTCCTGAAGAGGTGGGCGATACGATACGACGCCCCCGGCCCCGGCGCCAACAGCGTCCCGCCCCCTAAAGCTTCGCGACCGCCGCCTTGGCCAGCGGAACCAGCTTCACTTTCTCCTGGTCATTCGTGAACGGCTTGGGTTTATACCCGGTCAGGATCCGAATGGTGATCGCTTTGTCGCCTTTGCGGACCCAGATGAACGGACTGTCGGGGTAGATCTGATAGAAGGCCTCGTCACCGATGCCGGACACCGGCTCGACCTTGATCTTCGCAAGCGCGGGATGCATGGCGATTTGAAACGCTCTGACCGAAACCGTCACCAGGGCGACGCGCCGACTGCTGTCCGACGCGGCAGGGTCGGCCGACCAAATGCAGCCCGTCGGATCCCCGTTCGTCAGCGGCTTGCCTGGTAGACTCGTCTGCTCCAACGCCTTGCTCGCATCCGCGGCGGTGAGGAGCGAACACGCAGCAGGTGCGGCTCGTCCGGCCTCGAAACGCACAGCGGACAGCGAGAGCAGCAGGAATCCACTAGCGGCGATCGAGATGAGTCGGCGTTGCGTCTTCATGGTCGAGTCTCGCGCGAGGGTTTTGAAGCGCCAACTGTACGGCGCTACATTGGCCGCAAACAAGCGAGCACGGCGTTTTCTGGTATCTGGACGCGTTTCGACGTGTATGGTACCGAAGTACCATGACGCCTTGTGTTCACACACGTAGTATTGCTCTTTCGGATCGAGGACCACGAGCTGGACGAGGTTTGAGTGACTGAGGTCGTCGTTCGCCTGGACCCGCCCTCCGCGCGTCCGATAGTTTCGCGCGATGCTGTTGTCGGGTCGCTGTTGTTTTGCTTGGCGCTCGTTGCGTATTTCACCGCGAACGCGCACGGCGCCCACCTGGCCAGCCCTCTTCCGCTCGGCCTGTTCGTGCTGCTTGCGGGGAGCTACGTCGCCCTCGGCGTCCCCGACATCGCACACCGCCTGAACGAGGTACTCGGCGGGCGCCTCGTTCGTATCTTCGCTGGACCGGCCGTGCTCTGGTCCGCCTGCGTGGTCTACGCCGTCGGTGCGGGTCTGTCGGTCGGCGATCGCGCCCTCGATTTCGCCGTCTACCTGGCGATCCCATCGCTGGTCCTCTCCAGCGGCCAGGCCAAGCCGGGCCAGTTGCCGTGGCGGGAGCTTGCCGTCGCGGCGAGCCTCGGTGCCGGCGTCAAATATCACTTGTTGCCGGCGCTGCCTGTGCCGGCGCCGGGCGGCTACGACGCGTCTCGACTCGTCGGGCTTGTCGCCGGACTGTACTTCTTCCTCGTCGCGCGTCCGCTCGACGGCGTCGGCTATCGATGGCTTATCACGCGGCGCGACGCCGCCACGGCGGTGCTCGTGTTCCTCGGCTACGCCGCGATCGCGCTGCCAATCGGGTTCGGCACGGGGTTCATCAGATGGAACCCGCGCGCCGCGGCGCCGGCCCTGCTGCTTCAACCCGTCGTCATCTATCTCGTAACGGCGGTGCCCGAGGAATTCCTCTTTCGCGGCCTCATACAAAATCTCTTATCGCGATGGCTCAGCATCCCCGTCGGCCTCGCGATTGCATCGGTCATCTTCGGCTTGTCGCATCTTCCCGATCCGCGCTACGCGATGCTGGCGACGATTGCCGGTGTCGCTTACGGGTTCGTGTACCTCCGCACGGGTAAGGTCACCGCGGCCGCCATCACGCACGCACTGGTGGACGCGGTGTGGGTGATTCTGTTGCATCGCTGACGCTGTTAGCAGGAGCAGGAACATGCAGGTGCGGTCGCCGTCCCTCGTCATCCGATCCGCGGTTCAGCCGATCGGTCCCTCGGTCCATGCGCTCGAAGCAGGCACGGTGTTCTTCCTCCTGCTCTCGTACATCTGGTACTTCCAGGCGCGCATGCACTGGTCGTGGATGATCCTCCTCGCGCTCGTGGTGCTGTCGCACGCCGTGCGCGGTGAAACGCCGTCCGGGCTTGGCCTGAGGAGAGGAGGATTCGCCGAGTGCGCGCGGCGGTTCACGATTCCGGTATTGATCGTCGCGGCGGTTGGGGCGATCGCCGGCTTCGCGCTGGACACGGTGCGAGATGTCGCCGCGTGGCGAGTTGCCGGTGTTCTGCTCGGCTACTGCTGGTGGGCGCTCTTCCAGCAGTATCTATTGAATGGCTACTTCGCGAACCGGCTGAGCGCGTCGTTCGACGCCAAGTATCAGTACCTCGTCGCTCCGACGGCCGGCGGGATGTTCGCCGCCGCGCACGCGCCCAACATGCTGCTGATGGGCGTGACGCTCGTCGGCGGAACGGTGGCCGCGGTGGCGTACCGGCGTCATAAGAACCTGTTCTTTCTCGCCTTCGCGCACGCGCTCATCGGGACGATGATTTGGTTCGCCGTGCCCGACACCGTCAGCCATCATCTTCGCGTCGGACCGGGGATGCGCCGAACGCACGCGCGTCACGTTCAACAACCCGCCGCAATCATCCAATCGGCACCGACGCCCGCGCGGTGAAATCGCTCGCCACGGCGGGTGATGCTCGGCGTCCCACCAACAGAAACAGCAATATCGCCGCGACGGCGCCGAGCGTGTCCATGAACATGTCTTTCTGCGCGTCCCAAACGTCGCCCTGACTGCCGAGGAAGTTGGCGCCGGCTTGCGCGTTCCCGCCGTACGCGGCGTAGCCCCATTCGATCAGCTCGTACGACATCGCCACGAAACCGATCGCGAACAGCGCGAACGAACAGGCGAGGGGAAGGCTCATCTTCCGTCGCGTCACCAGGTACTCGAGGATGCCGAATGCGAAGAATCCGACACTGAAGTGGCCGACACGATCGAACATGTTCCGCTTGAACCCAAACAGGCGATCGAACCAACCGAAGGGAACGCGCTCGAACGTGTAATGCCCGCCGACCGTGTGCCAGTAGGGCAGCACGGCCATCATGAAATAGGCGAGCGGTGAAAAGCGAACTCCGCGCGCGTAGAGAACGACGAGCGTCACGACAATCGCGACGATCGGAACATTCTCGACCCACCAGGTCGTTCGATCGTACGGATTGATCGCGCCCCAGATGAAGAGTGCGATATAACCGCCGAGTAGGATCGCGGGAACGACCCGCGCGTCTCGGCTAGCCAACGTACGTGTAGGTGAACCCCTTCTCCTGCGCCCGGTTGGTGACGATCACGCCCGCGGCGACGACGCGCGCGGTCGGCGTGACGAGATTTGCTTTGAGATCGGCTTCGACGTCGGCCGCACTCGTTCCCGAGTCACGTGCGACCGTGCGCGCGATGCGCGACAACGCCATTCCGCACACGGCGACGATCACGCCGCGGGTGGCGAGATCGGTCGCCGTGCTCGCGTGCGCGTTCTTCGTCGCCGGAACACCGCCTTCGTTCACCTTCTGCGATTCACCGAGCTTGTACTTCGCCCACATTGCGTCGTTGAAGCCGAAGACGCTCGCTTGGTGCCGGACGCAAACGATGGCGTTGACGTCGGAGTCCTTGAGTTGGTAGATCGGCCCCGTGTTCGCCGTGAGGAAGTTGCGCGCGAAGGTCCAGCCTTGCGGCCCATTCTCGACGCTCGTGCAATCGAAGATGTTCTTGTGCTGGCCTTTGAGGTCGTCGAGCCACGCGTCGGCGGGATGGGTCGGTCCACCCGACGGTTGAGCAGAAGCCCTCGAGGGAAGGGCGACGATGCCTGCGACGGCGGTGCCGATTCCGGCGAGCCGGGCGAGGAAGGAGCGACGGACGACGGTGTCGTGGGGCCGGAGTGTCATTGGGAGGCGGGGCGATGATGGAACGAGACTGTCCGTACGCGGGAGAACATGCTAGCGCAGCTTTCGCTTCGCTACTCCACCACGGCGGATCTCAACGCATCGCTCACGACAGGCGCATTAACTGTCCGACTCCTTCTCGGCGGCCCGGTGACGCGAAGCGACGCAGCTGTCCGCGTCCGCATCAACGAAGTCGTCTTCCGACTCGCCGCCGCGAAGACGATGAGTTTGCTCGGCGCCATCTCCACGGGCAACGTTATCGTCGGTCTGCTTGGACCCGCTTCGTCGCTTCGCGCTCCGTTCCTTTCGCTCCATGAGACTGTCCCCCTGCCTTGGACGAGCGAGGCGAGGAGCGTGCCAATTGCGTCGGGAGTCCCTGAGGGCAAGATTCGATGACGCCGCCGCACTGGCGGGCGCCGAATTCGCGCGCTCAGACTTGAGCGGGAGCCGGCTGGAGGCCGCTGTCCTTCTCGGCATGGAGCTGCGGCTCCATGTTCGATCGCCGTCGCGGAAGCGTGAAGAGAAAACTCGCTCCACCCTCCGGATTCGGCTCGGCCCAGATTCGCCCGCGGTGCGCGTCCACGATCGCCCGACAGACCGAGAGGCCGACGCCCGTTCCGTCGGGCTTGGTCGTGTATGACAACGAGAACATCCGGAGTGTGTCCACCTCGCCAAGTCCGATCCCGTTATCGCCCACCTCGATTCGCACCTCGTTGCCATTGTGCGACGATCGAATCCAGACTTTTGGGTTGGCGCGCGATTCGACCGCGTCGATCGCGTTACCGATCAAGTTCAACAGTACCTGCTGGAGCTCGACGCGATCGCCCGACACCATCGGCATATTCCGGGTCAGATTCATCTCGATGCTCACGTTGCTGTCGTTCAACCGCCACCCGGCGAGCGACCGCGCCTCTCCGATCACCTCGTTCATGTCCAGCGGAACGGTGCGCACGGTCCGATGACGGAACAGTTCGCGGTTTCGCCGAAGCATCTCGGCCGCGCGCTGGCCCGACTCGACCACACTCAGCAGACCAGCGCGCACCTCGTCGATGCCGGGTCCGCTCTCGGGGAGAGCACGGAGGCTGCTCTTTGCCTCGAGGATCATGGCGGTGATCGGCTGAATGGTCTCGTGCGCCAGCGCGGCGGCGAACTCACCCATCGCCGTGAGGCGGGAGACGCGGTCGAGCTCTCTGGTCGCGAGCCCCATTCGCTCGTGACTCTCTCGTAACTCGCGGGCGAGCGCCTCGCCGCGAAGCAGGCTACCGCTCAGCGAGAAGCTCATCACCAGCATCACGCCGAGCGGAACGAGGCTGATGAAATAGGGCGTCGGCATGGAGGGTCCACCGGCCACCATGAGAAGCGCGCGAATGAGCGCGAGAAGCATCGTCGGCACGAGGATTCCGCCAATCAACAATGCTTCCTTGCGCCGCCCCTGCCGGCCCGCGGTAAGCGACGCGTCCACGAAAAAGACAAGGATGAGGACAATGCCCACGTTGCCGACGAGCATCCAAGGGTTGGTCGGGCCGACCGGAATCGTCACGCGCTCGCCGAGGATGGTGACGGTCTGGATCGTCGTGACGTCCCGAAGGATCACACCGACCGGCATCGCGAAGTTGAGGACCAACGCGATGGCTCTCACCCCGAGCACCCACCACACCAGCCAGGTCCGCCCCGCGTCCAGATACTGGCGCACGAACAGCATGAGAGAGATCACGCCCCACGTCAGGGGGACGTACATCCAGCGCAGCAGGGCGGCGGAGTACGCCACCGAACTGGCGTGCATCAGCGCAATGTTGCACCCGACGATGACGGCCGCGCTCAGCGCACAGTTGGTGAGCAGCAGGTTGGTCCAGGCGCGGCGCGATCGCAGCCAGACCAGCAAGTGGATTCCGGCGACCGTTAGACAGGACGCCGCGATCATCGAGCAGATGACGGTGATCCAATTCATGCGCGGGGTCGTTGCAGTGAGGCGAACGGATGGGTCGACCCGATTGGACCAATAGAACGCCCG
>Ga0070683_100005094_pt1 | contig 10923 bp, 11 predicted proteins | sample KBSC713LmetaG_FD_64662 | JGI IMG/M metagenome (GOLD analysis project Ga0070683, IMG submission 64662) | Corn rhizosphere microbial communities from Kellogg Biological Station, Michigan, USA - KBS C7.1-3L metaG | ecosystem: Host-associated > Plants > Roots > Rhizosphere ...
CCCTCGCGGTGCGCCGAGCGATCACCGAACCGCCGCGTCGCCTCGGCGCGTGCGTGCTCGGGCGCGGCGCCGGCGGCGATGAGCTGCGCCGTGCGCTGCTCGATGTGGAATGCGAGCTCGTCGTCGATCTCGTGCTCGACGTGCCGTTTCGTCAAGCGAAGCTGCACCGCGCGACGAATGCCGAACGGCAGCCTCATGCCGGATTCTCGGTCGTGCGCAGGGCGCGTCCGATGCCTTCGGCGTACCGGTGCCAGACGGGGGAGTGATTGCGGAGCAGCGTGCGTCCGGCGGCCGTGATGGAGTAGTAGCGTGCGCGGCGATTGTTGGCTGACAGGCCCCACTCGCTGGTGACGAACCGCTTGCGCGCGAGCCGATGCAGCGCGGGGTACAGCGTTCCCTCGTCGACGAGGAGCTGTCCCGTTGCGTGCTCGATCCATTCGCCGATGGCGTAGCCGTGGCGTGGCCCCCAGGTGAGCGATTTGAGGATGAGGAGGTCGAGGCTTTCGCGGAAGATGTTGAGCTCAGTGTCGGCCATGGCGGACGATACGATCTCTCCCTTGGTCCGGCAAGGGGAGACAGGGTCCGGATGACAGGTCTTTAAAGAGCGACGCGAGATGCTGGCACCGTCTGCCCCGAACAGGCACCGTGGTTTCGGCGATGTTCGGTGGGAGTGCGACTTCGGGATGTGGGAATGAGCGATCCGCGATGGGCAGTGGAATGATTGCGGCGCGGCGGTCAGCGATTCGGGAGTCGCAGTCAGATATGCGCGTGGGATGATCGCGCGTTCGCGGTGGGGAATGAATGCTCCGTGCGTGCACGCTCGCGGCTCGGACTCGGGAGGGATGAGCGTTTCAGGTGGAAGGGTGGCGTGCGAGAGCGGTCACGTGAGCGTCGCAGCCGTGCGCCCGGCGTCGGACGCGGTCACGTCAAGGTTTCGACTCGGAGACTCAGCGGCGCGGGGTGGCAGCGTCATCGTCGCGCGTGCGGCGATGACGGTTCCGCATTCAGCGTGTCATGAACGCGGCGACGGCGATCAACGATTTGCACAGGGGAATGAAAAGATTGTCCGATCCGCTCGAGGCGCACGATGGTGAGGGGTCGGCGATTCGCGCTGTCGAGTGACTGATTCGGCCGAAGCGGTCGCCGTCGCGCGGCCTCCCACACATTGGACCCGTCAAGGCACGTTCACGGTGCGCCGAGGCAGTCGACGTCCGGGACGGTGCGGTCGACGTCGAGCTCGGGTGGGATCGTCGGAGCGAGCGGTGGATTCGTCGTCGGGAAAATCGGGGTCGAGTCCGGTCGGTGTCGGGATGGCCGGCGCGCGAGCGCGACGAATCGTTGCGGTTCGTGGCTCGGGCGCGGGTCAGCGACAGCCCATCAGGAATGATGTCTTACAGAACGCATCTCACTTGAGAGTCGTCTGATGCCGCCGGCGATGTCGGCGGCGCACCCGTGGACCGTCCGGTCACACGAATGGAGTGCTCACGCGCGCTGGTCATTCGGAGGTCGCCGACGGACTACCCGGTGATCGCGCGTCACAATGTGGAGGCGCTTGGACAGAAACCGAGTGCGAACTGGAGCGGATGTCCCGTCGTGCAGGGTCGGGCACGGCCGGTCGATGGTGGGAGCGAGGCGAGGCGGCTTCGACGATGGGCGATCGTGGATCGGACACGACGGAGGTGGACTGCGTGAAGGACGAAGCAGCCGGTAAAGCGAAGAGCGCCGAGCGGAGTGGCGACGGGCGCGCGGGCAGACACACGGGTTCGCCGAGGAGACAGAGGCGCCGCGGGCGCGATCACCTGGTGCTGATTGGCAATGTCGCCGAATCAGCGCGGCGGATCGGCGCCTTCAGCCCGGACCTTCCGACCTTCCTTGGAGTCGCACCAATGATCCCCTTTGCTACCAATCTGCTGGTCGAGACCGCCACCGGGAGCGCATCCGGATTTCGGCGTGCGGTATTTTGACTGCGGCAACCGGTGCATGTCAGCCATGGTAGGGCCACAGTGTCTCCAGATGACGCCTCTTACGGCCTCGAACAACGTCGTTCAGCTCAGAGGACCAGTAGTCACGATCGACCTTGGCGACGCGTCGGGCGCAATGGTAAACATCGGCCCTCGTCAGGCTGCGCCGACTGCACGGTCGGCGATCTTCACGAATGGATACGCCTGTGGTACCTGAAAAAACAAAACAGCGCCGATGGCATTCGGCGCCGCTGTGCTGTGTTTCTACCTGACAGTCTTTTACGAAATCGGGACGGCTGGGATTTGAACCCGCGCCCCCTGAACCCCATTCCGGTCCGACAACGTGCTCTCGGCGCGCAAAGTCGTATAGAATCGCACGTTAGCGCACCTGAATACCTACAGATCCGCGAATGGTTTGGCGCCTTTTGAGGCGCAAAACATACCCCACATACCCCAACACTGTCGCGCCTGCTGAAGGGCATCGCCGCGCGTATTTAGCCGTCAGGTGGCCGGCCACAGATAGCGGCATTTGACGGGACAAATTGCGTGGCATAGATTTGGGTGAAGGAGGAACTCAATGACTCGGACTGAGCTCGAAATGGACTTTGCCGGAGCGGCGCTTGGCTGGGTCGAGCGCGAGCTCGAGATGACCGATCCGGAAATCGGCCAGACGCTTGGCGTTGATCGGAAAACGATTTACCGCTGGCGCAAACGCGAGAGCGCCCCGGCGCCCGAGCAGCGCAAGCGAATGGAAAAGCTCACGCAGCTCAAATGGTTCCTTGAGAACTCGTTTCGAACGGCCGCCCAAGGCAAACGCTGGCTCCATCAAGCAGTTCCGGCGTTGCGCGGACGCACACCCCTGTCCGTCCTCATTGAGGGAGACATCGACGGCGTTTTGAGCGTGCTCGGCACGCACGCGTCCGGGGCTCACGTTTGAGCACGCGATCATCCGCACCCATCATCTGATCCGCACGCCTCGTGGATTTTGAGGGACTGGTTTGGCGATACGTTCCCCGCAACGCGCACGCACTGCACCTCGGATTCATCTTGCTCGCGCGCGGTCGTTGGAATCGATACGCGGAGTACGGTTGCCTCTATACGTCCCTTTCGCCCGAGGGCGCGCGGGCCGAGTACGCGAAGGAGCTACGCCGGATCGGCATTGACGCTGAGGCGGATCAGCCCAAGGACCTGGTGTCATTGACCGTCGGCGTCGCGCGCGTGCTCGACCTCACCGATGCGGATCGGCGAAAGCACTTCGCAATCACGTTGGAGACGTTGACCGGCGACGCCGAGGATGACTTAGAGAGTTGTCGAATCGTCGCCGACATCGCGCGTCTCGAAGGATACGACGCGATTCTCTCGCCGTCTGCCGCGCTCGATGCTGGACGGAATCTCAACCTGTACATCGACGGTCGCGCGGATCATTTGCGACTCATGGATGGGCCGGATCGCATCCCGCTGAACTACGAACCCTGACCGTGGCGCGTCGCGAGGATCCGACGCACGATTCCATCGGGTGCGTCGTGCGCCACGAGCTGCCCGATCCGCTCGCGCGTTTCTTCCGACGCACCGTTGGCCTCGGCCGCTCGCATCGTGTGCGAGAATGCGTCCAAAATATCGCGGCCGGTGATCTCGTATCCGCGCCCCTCGACGATCCAATGGAGGGCGAGCAGACCCGCCTCCATCGCGAATGCAGGCTGGCGCGCGGCGAAGTCTCTTGCGGAGCGCACCAGGGTCCGTGGGTCGCACGGACTTCGGCGCGCGAGATCCAACGCGAGGTCGTAGAGCCTCGCCTCTTTGGCCGCCGCAAACCACTTCCCCTCCTCGCCCGGTGTGTCCGCGGCGAGATCGGCGAGAATCTCCGATGGCTGCTTGTGCGGGTACTTCTTCGCGACCGCGCGGAATGTCGCCAGGTAGGTTCCGCGACGATTCGCGCTGCGCCCGTATCGTTCGTACGCCTCATCAGCGAAGCCCGACGACAGGAGAATCTCTTCACACACGCGATCGACGGAACCATCTGGCGTCCAAGGGCCGCGTAGCGATTCCGCATATTTGATCGCTTCCGCTTTCTCTCCGCGGGCCGCGTGCGCCTTCACCGCCCATTGCGTGTAGTGCCAGAACTTCTCCGTCTTGAGGATGTCGATGATCTCGGCGTAACGCTCAGCGCGGAACAACGCACTCAAACACGCCGACGTGCCATGAAAGTGCCCGCGCATTTTCGGATCCGGGCTGAGTGCCATTCGCGTCATGCCAACGAGTTGGTCTGCCCACTCCGAGGCGACCTCCTTCGAGGCGCACAGGTCGCCCCAGTAGTCCGCGAGCGTCTCGATATACGGCATCGCATCGGCCTCGTGCGCGACCCAGAGCTTTTCGAGCCATTTTGCCCGTGTTCGTCGGTCGGCGCGAGCCCCCGCGATGATCGTTACGAGATCTCTGATCGCGCCGCTGACCGCCGTACCGATCGCCCCTGACGAACTATCGATCTGTTCGAGTGCCGGCGACATGCGTTCAATGAGCGCAACGGCACCCTCAGCCGCGAGAATCCGATCTGTGCGAGCGACGGCGTTGATCTCCGCGAGCGCCTCATTGATGCGTTCAATTGCTAGCCGAGATCCGCGCCAGCCGAAGGCGTTGCGCCGAAATCGCGATTTGAACTTCCAGGCGTATGCTTGTTTGGACGCGCGAGCCATCGGGGATCAGTCCCACAGTTCCAGGTCGTCATCGCCGTCGTCCGTCTCGCCAAACCCTGCGACACCGAACAGTCCGAGCGTCTGCGGAAATGCGACGACGATCTTGCCGATCGTCTCGATCAGCTCGGCCTTGCCGCGCGCATCGAGCTTTCGCAGGAACACATCGACATGGAGAAAGCTTTCCGAATTCATTTCCCAGGTTGCACGAAGCGCGCGAAGGTGTTTGCATGGCCACTCATCGGACGGGCACGTGCAGTCGCCGTCCAGCTTTCGCGTCAGCTTCAATCGCGTGCGATAGTCACCGTAGCGGCCTACAATCTCGGCTGAAACGTTCGCGCCGCACCGGAGTCGCTTCGTCATCATCGGACTATCAACGTACTCGGCCGCGGCATCGGCCTTCGCGACCGGCGTAGGCGCGCCCGACGCCGATTTTCGTTTCGCTAGATCCGCCGATTTCCGCGATCGGATCGCCGAGAGCTGCGAGCGTTGCCGATCTGGACCCGACTGTTCTCGGCGATCGAGCGGCGGCAGCGCCGCAGAAGGAATCTGCAATTTGATGGATCGCGCGCGGCCCGCGACGCGAGTGATGAGCCGCTTTCGCTCCAGCGTCACAACCATCTGATGAACGCTTGGCGGCGTCACGCCGAAGTGTCGCTGCAAGTCCGCCTCGGCCGGCGCGCACCCGTGAATGCCTTCGTACGTGTGAATGAAGGCCAAATACTGGCCCTGCAAGGGAGTAAACGCCGCCGTGGGCGACGCGCCCGTTCTCTTGATTGGCGAACTCACCGTCGGTCCCCGCGTGTTTGACGAGTTGCCAAAACATACACCGCGTCGCGCGGTGCGGTCGCCTGTGCCGACGACTCCTTTCACCGTTGGACGGCGCCATCGCTCGGCGTGCCCGAGACTTCGGAAGACACTCGTTTCGACGCTCCGCCTCTCCCGACCAATTCGTAACCGCTAACAAGGATGCCTCCGATGCTGCCCGACCAACCCACGGCGATTGACGGATGGACGCGAAGTCCGCTGATGGGGATTCTGTCACGCTCCGTAGGACGCTGGGGCGAGCGCAAGCGACTCTTTCAGAAGCGGGCGGGCGGTCCGTTCTACTGCAGCGTGTAACTGACCGACGGCCGACGACACGTTCGTGGCCTGGGCATGACGGATCATGCCGAGGCGTTGCAGATCGTCACCCGTCAACGCAACCCTCGGAACGGTGCCAGTGTGCCCGCCCGTCGCGACAGTCTTGAAGCGCTTCCTCAGGTAACGCTCGCCCGACTATGGGAACGATATCGACGTGAGTGCGACACCTTCCGCGACACGGACCAGACGCACCAGTCCGATACGGCCACGCGTGCCGCGATCTTGATTTCGTTCTTCGGCGCGGACTATGACGTCGAGCGCTTGGGCAAGGATGCGCAGCGCCGCTACGAACGCGCCCGCGCCGCGGGCGGTCTACGCTACCGGCATGAGCGCAGGATCGCGCGATTCGGGCGCGTGCACACGGAGACCATCGTGCATGTAGCGCAGCCCACGCGCGCTCGATCCGCCGAGGCTGATCTCGTGCTCCTTCACGCGATGCTCAACTGGGCGACGACAGTGCGTGGCGGCAGCGCAACGAACCATGCGCCCTAGCTCCATGCGAATCCTCTAAAGGGAGTCGAGCGCCGGCCGGAAAAGAATCCGCGCCGACCTGTGACCTGTCAGGAGCGATTCGATGCGACTCGCCGTGCAATCCAAGCGCGAAGTGCTCTCGGTCCGGATGGCTCGGCCGAGCGACTCAAGTGGATTCGCCTCGAGCTTGCGCTCGTGTTAGCCGAGTCGACGGGCCGACGGATCGGGGCGATTCGTCAATTGCGGTGGGAGGACATCGACTACTCGATGCCGGCGATCACCTGGCGTGCCGACGCGGACAAGATGGGCGTTCTCTGGACGATTGATCTCTCGACTGCGCTGGTCGCCGAGTTACGACGATTTCAGACGCGACTCAGCGGCGTCTGCGGCTGGGTGTTTCCTGCCGCTCGACTTCCGGATCAACCGACGGATCGCTGGTCATTGGTGAAATTCCTGCTCCAGGCGGAGCGTGATGCTGGCTTGCCAAAGCTCGTCGCGATCGAATCGCGGGTCCTGTCCGCGTTGCGCGACGCTGACGGGATCAGCAAACGCGAGTTGCGCGAACGCGTCGGCGGTCGAGCTGCAACGGTCGACGCGGCAGCGGCGCGACTCATCCAGCGCGGGCAAGTTCGCCGCGTCGACAACCGCTACACACTCGTCGCGGCGACAGCCGAGGTCGGTTCGGAGCGTGTCCCGAACGACCGCCGGACACGGTCCCGGACACCCCCCGTGTCCCGAGCCTAACTCCTCATGGGACATGACACTTAGCACATAGCCGGACACGCCTAGTGTCCACGTGCTCCCGCCCTTAAGGGCGGGACACGGACACGGTGCCGGTGATTGTCGGCCGCTTTCCAACTTCGCGGTTATGCGGATTCCGTCGGGAAACCGGCCGCGGATGTTGCGGTTCCGAAATAAACGCGCGCCGCGGACGGCGGTCACGTGCACGACATCCAAACGCAGTTCGGCCACGCACTTACGATCTGGGCGCGCTTCACACTGAGTTGGCCCGAGGAGGCTTTTTATGCGGGTTTCCGCTGGTTTTATGGGGGAAACTCACGGCGCTTCGCAATGGAATGGTCCGACGCGATGTCGAACGGTGACCCTTTCCGCGCGTCGCGCGCCGATGTTGCGCGCATGCACCTCTGGGACAAATACCCCGAATACTTCCGCGGACGTTAGGCGTTGCTCTATCAGGTCAACGGCGAGCTGCCAATCACGGTTCGCACGCGCGCGGAGTCAGACCGTGCGCGGATTGCCGGCGCGCTCGCGCGCGAACAGTTCGCCGAAGAGGGTCGCGAGCTGACGCACGCCGGCGCACAGCTCATGAGATTGCAAGCAGCGCGGCTCAATGACCTCTACGGGCGCGCGCTTGCTGAGAAGCGCTACAGCGTATGCGAGCGGCTCATCCGACTATCGGCGGAGTTGTTCGGACTCTTCGGCGCGCTCCGCGTGCAACTGAACGTGACGGGCGAAACTGCGGCAGTTGCCGAAAGGGATCTGCCCGAGACGTCGATGACCGAAGACCAGCTCAAGAACGCGTGGACGACGATCCTGCTCAACGCGGTGAAGCGCGTACGTGAGCGGAACGGACCGATCGATCCGTCCGTGAGCTGATGCAAGGCATGAACGCTCGCGGACGTCTGCCCCGCTTAGAGTCAGTCGTCCGGGCCGCCAGGACATCACAGACTGCACAGGCGCAGGGAAATGACGGGGTCCTTCGGGCAAGGAATCGGTGACGTTCCTTTTGACCTGACGCGCATTTTGCCGCCAAGAGGAATTTACTTCGTCACCCACTGAGCCATCTTTAACTGTGCCTTCAAGCTTTTGGTCGCATCTGACACCCCCGTCGCGAATGTCCAACGATCTAGGCGACATCGTTTCCGAGTTGCGGGAGTCCGTTCGATCCGGCGACCCGTCCGCACCGCTGCGGCTTGCGGGCGCTCTCGGTTGGCGCGAATCCGCCAATCACGTCGAACCGCTGTGGGCTCCAGTCGACGGCTTGCACACTGCACGGGGATTCATCGGGGCAGACCCGGCGGCCTTGTTCGTTACGCCTGACCGGACAGGGGGTTCCGAATTGACGGCGGATTCGGCGCTCTCGCGATCAGCCTTCGCCGCGTATCACGCATCTGTGAACTGGGGGGCGCTGCTGGATGAAGAAGGCGTCACCGTTTTTAATGCCCGCTGGCTTCGCAACGGGGATTGGTTCCGGCTTCCAAGGCTCGACTGGGAGCAGGCGGCGAACGACCCACAACTTCTTAGACTGCTAGACCCCACCTCGATCATCGAAGAGCGAATCGACCGGGAGGCGACCAAAGTCTTTGCCCCGGACGATTTCTTGAGAGCAGTAGATGACGCGCTAGTCACGCGCCTGGATGCTTGGCGTGCTGAAGCTCTCGAAATCGCCAAAGAACCTGAAGGGATGGACGCTGCCCTGCAGCGTCTATTCGCGCAGCTCTTCGTCCTGCGCGCAGTCGAAGATCGCCGGATCATGGCGGAAGGCATCCCCTCGCTTGATTCCGTCCGACGCGGCAATACGGTGGACCGCTACGCTCTGGCGACGATCTTCGCGCTCGCGGAACGACAGATTCAGTCGGAGTTATTCTCCGATCGCCCGGCGGATTCGATCCCTGATGAGGTTTTGGCCGGCGTCATTCGTGATCTGTACGTGCCTTTTGGGCTGCCGAGCAATGCCGCCCGCTACAACTTTGCGTGGCTCGACGTTGATGTCTTGGGCCGCGCCTATGAGAAGTATCTCTCGACTGTGCTACACGCGGGCGATCCCGTGCCCCAAGTAGACCTCTTTCAAGAATCACGTCGCAGCGTCGAGCCGCAGAGCGTGCGCCGCGCCGGCGGCGTGTACTATACTCCCGAATTCCTAGTTCGATCGCTCACGGCCCAGGTCTTCGATGCGATCGAGGACATACCCGGCGTTTCATGGCGGAAGGAAAACGTTGAGACCCCGCCGCGGTTAGTCGATACACTCGCATATATCGCGGACGGATTAGGACCGCCGCAGAATGGCGATGGCGATGGCGACCGGCTACCCGTCGTTGCGGATTTCGCGTGTGGCTCGGGCCATTTCCTCGTCGCGGCTGCGGACCTGCTTCTCCGGCGTCTGCGGTTGCAAGACCCAAATCGCGACTGGCCGAGAGAGTTGGTAAGTGGTCGACACCTAATTGGCGTCGACATCGACCCCGGTGCCGTTACGCTCACGAAGTTAAATCTCTGGATTCGATTCGCGGCGGATCCTCGGTCGTTGCCATTGCCCGCGCTTCACGAATCGATCATCTGCGCCGACTCTCTCAGTGTCGACGTTTGGGACAAACTGCCCTCACGGTTCAACGCCATTTTGGGCAACCCGCCATTCTTAGCGACCGGAAAAGTCGCTCCTCGTGAGGAACTTGCGAAGAGGTTCCGCACAGCCCAGGGCAGGTTCGACTACGCGCATCTCTTCGTCGAGCTCGCTGCTACAAAGCTGGCGACTGGCGGAGTTCTGGGTTTGGTAGTTCCCAATCGCGTATTCAGAAACGATGACGCGAACCTCGTTCGCGAAGTGATCACCGAGAACACCGATTTACTAACGATCGTTGACTTCGGCTCGGCGGAGGTGTTTGAAGGAGTGGCGGCCTACGTTGGCACGATCACGGCACGGAGGCGCGAGCCAACAACACCAGAGAGCCAGTCGGTGCGCGTGGTTCGCGTGCACAATGTCGAGGCGCGCTTTCTCGGCGAGTTACTTCGCAGAGCCGCCGAGGATCAGGGAGAACTTCGAAACGACACCCTCCATGCGTTCGACGCACCGCACCCGCGGGGTGGTACACCCTGGCTACTATTGCCGCGAAGTCAGATCGTGCGCCGCGCGCGAGTGACGGAACGATCGCGCCCACTCTCTTCAATCGCGCTATCGCGGCAAGGCATCCGAACCGGCCAGAACGACGTCTTCATTCTTTCTCTCGAATCCGCCGCTGATGACTTTGCACGTGTCCGCAACGGGTTTGGTGAATCGGCAATTCTGGAAACGGCCCTCCTACATCCCGTCATTTTCGGATCTGAGATTCAGAGATATGACATCGTCCGCGGAGCTCGTCGGCTACTGTACCCATATCGCCAAGGCGCGCTCGTAGAAGAGAGCGAGATGGAAACCCGATTCCCGCGGACTTGGGCATACTTACAGCGCTATCATGACATTCTCAGCGCTCGTAGCAGTCTCGCACGGAGCTCCCTGCGCTGGTACGAGCTGATTCGCAAGCGCGACGTCAGTTGGCTGTCGAGTCCCAAACTGCTGATTCGCGATCTTGCGATCGACCCGGCGTTCGCCCTCGACTCATCTGGCGACACCTACCTCGTAGGTGGGACCGCCGTCGTGCCACAGTCGCCCGAGTTGCTCATTCCGCTGTTGGGCTACCTGAACTCCCGCCCGGTCGGTGAGCTCTTTCGCCAAATTACGCCGGCGTTCAGGGGCGGCTTTCAGAAGTTCGAACCTCGACACCTGGATAGCATTCCTATCCCCCGCCGCTTGCTGCACGAGTCGGACGAAGCCGGCGCGCTCGCCGAGATGGTCAGCGTCATTCTTCGGGTAAGGGCAAGCGGCGACCAAGCAGCGGAAAAGGAAACCGATCGCCTCATCGATTCTTTCATCAACACAATGTTCGACC
>Ga0070683_100005095_pt1 | contig 10922 bp, 9 predicted proteins | sample KBSC713LmetaG_FD_64662 | JGI IMG/M metagenome (GOLD analysis project Ga0070683, IMG submission 64662) | Corn rhizosphere microbial communities from Kellogg Biological Station, Michigan, USA - KBS C7.1-3L metaG | ecosystem: Host-associated > Plants > Roots > Rhizosphere ...
GGCTTCGGCATGGTGCCGGGCTCGGCGGCGCTTCTCGAGTTCGCGCCCGGCGACGCGTTGCCGGCCGAACCGGGCTTGCCCGGCGCCCACAACCGTGAGAACGCGGCAGCGGCGACCACCGCCGCCCGTGCCGCCGGGATCGGCGACGACGCGATCGCGGAGGCGCTGGTCACGTTCCCGGGTGTCCCGCACCGCCTCGAACTCGTCGCCGAGCTGGACGGCGTTCGCTTCGTGAACGACTCGAAGGCGACGAACACGGCTGCGGCCCGGCGTGCGCTGGCCTCGTATGACGTGCCCCTGCACGTGATCCTCGGTGGCTCGCGCAAGGGGGAGAGCTTCGACGAGCTGGCCGGTGAGCTCCACGGACGCGCCTACCTGATCGGCGAGACGGGGGACGAGCTTGCGGGCGCGCTCGATCGCGCGGGCGTCCCGTACCTCCGCTGCGGCGACCTGGAGACGGCGGTCTTCGCTGCTGCCGCCACGGCAGAGCCGGGGGAGGTCGTCCTGCTCTCGCCGGCCTGCGCGAGCTACGACCAGTTCCGCGACTTCGAGCAGCGTGGCGAGGAATTCCGGAGGCTGGTGCAGAACCTATCCGGGTGAAGCGCGGCCACCTGGAGTCGAACGTCCTCGTTCTCGTCACGCTCGCCCTCGTCGCCTTCGGCATGGTGATGGTGTACAGCGCCACCTCCGCGTCGGCGACGATCGGCGGGGGGAACCCCGCCTATTACCTGAAGCGGCAGGCGATCTTCGCGTTCCTCGGGCTCGGGCTGCTCGTCGCTGCGCGACTGTGGAGCTACCGGTCGCTGCGCCACACGGCGCCGGTGCTCGTCCTCGGGAGCCTCTTCCTGCTCCTGGTTGCGCTCGTCGGCGGGCAGAACGTCAACGGCGCCCGTCGCTGGATCGACCTCGGGGCAGCGTCGTTCCAGCCCTCTGAGATCGCGAAGCTGGCGGTCGTCGTCTGGATCGCGCTCTACCTCTCGAAGCGGCCGGTGCCGACGACGCTCGGCGAGCTGACGAAGCCGATCGGGCTGATGGTGGCGGCGTTCTGCGCACTCGTGCTGGCGGAGCCCGACCTCGGCACCGTGATCGCGATCTGCCTCGTGGTGGGCGCGATGCTGCTCGTCGCCGGCGCGCCCGTTCGCCTGCTCGGCGTCTCGGCGGCGATCGTCTCGGTGATCACGGTGGTCGCAATCTGGTTCGAGCCGTACCGGCGCACCCGCTTCTTCAGCTTCATCGACCCGTGGCGCGACGCACAGGGCGCCGGTTACCAGACGGTGCAGGCGATGATCGGGATCGGCTCGGGCGGAGTCTTCGGCAAGGGCCTGGGCGAGAGCGTCGGCAAGATCTTCTACCTCCCGGAGGCGCACACGGACATGATCTTCGCGGTCATCGGCGAGGAGCTCGGACTGGTCGGGGCAACGCTCCTGATCGCCGCGTACGCCGCCTTCGGCTGGGCGGGGCTGCGCATCGCGTTGCGCTGCCACGACCCGTTCGGCAAGGGGCTCGCGGTCGGGATCACGACGCTGATCTGCGGCCAGGCCGCGCTCAACCTCGCCGCGGTCGTCGGCGTCGCGCCGCTCACCGGGATCCCGCTGCCCCTGGTGTCGTATGGGGGGACCAGCCTCGTCGTCATGCTCGCGTCGGTCGGCATCCTCCTTAACATCGCGCGCAACGATGGCGTCGAAGTCGCAGCTCAGGTGCGTGATCGCGGCCGGAGGGACCGCCGGTCACGTGATCCCGGCGCTCGCCGTCGCGCAGGCGCTCCACGCCCGCGGCGTGAGCGTGAGCTTCGCCGGCTCGCCTGACCGCATCGAGGCGCGGCTCGTCCCGGAAGCCGGCTTCGAGCTCGACCCGTTCCGGATCAGCGGCCTGCCACGGCGACCGGGTGTCGCACAGCTGCGCGCGGCCCTCCTCGCCGGTCGCGCGCCGCGAGCCTGCGCGCGCATCCTCGCCGAGCGCAGCCCGGACGTGGTGTTCGGCGGCGGCGGTTACGTCGCCGGGCCGATGGTGTACGCGGCGTGGAGGAAGCACATCCCGGCCGCCCTCGCCGAGGCCGACGCGCACCTCGGGCTGGCCAACCGGGTTGCGGCGCCGTTCGCCCGGAGGGTGTTCCTGGCGTATCCGGTTGGGGGGCGGACGGGTGCGCGCTACCAGGTCGTCGGCCGCCCGGTACCGGAGCGCGAGCGTGCCGCCCCGGACGAGGCGCGGCGGCGCTTTGGGCTTCCAGCGGTCGGGCAGGTGTTGCTGGTGTTCGGCGGCAGCCAGGGTGCCGCGGCCGTGAACGAGATCGCCCTTGGTGGATTCGGCTCGGAAGGGCCGGCAGTGCTCCACCTCTGCGGCGAGCGCTACCTCGCCGGTCTGTCCGGTCGGGTCTCGCGGCCCGACTACCGGCTGCTGGGCTGGACGGACGACTTCGGTGCAGCGCTCGACGCGTGCGACCTGGTGCTTGCCCGCGCCGGCGGCTCGGTCTGGGAGGTGGCGGCCGCGGGCAAGCCGGCCGTGCTCGTTCCCTCGCCCAATGTCACCGCCGACCACCAGACGAAGAACGCACGCTACTTCGAGCAGGAAGGGGGAGCGGTGGTCGTGCCGGAGCCGGCGATCGCGCGTGTTCCGGCGATCGTGCGCGACCTGCTGGGGGACGGTGTCCGGCTGACGGAGATGGGCAACGCGATGCGCCGGGCGTCGAGGCCGGGCGCGGCCGAGGAGATCGCCGAGGAGCTGATCGCGCTTGCGCGGGACTCCTAGCGGGGTGAGCAGTTGTGTCCCCGGGCCTCGCTGGGCGGCACGCTGCGGCGTCCCCGGTCGTATCGATAGTGATCGACTATCGGGGCTCGCCGCACCCTTGCATCGCGCTCGCCCAGCGAACTTCGGGAACGAATGCCCACCACGCTAGGAGCCCCGCTCGACGGCCGGAGGATCTGGCTGGTCGGGATCGGCGGCGCCGGGTTGTCCGCGTACGCGCTCCTCGCGCGGGCGTGGGGGGCGGAGGTCGCGGGTTGGGATCGGAACGAGACGCCGTACCTCGGCCCGGTCCGCGCGGCGGGGATCGACGTGAGGATCTCGCCCGAGCCGGAGGCGCCCGCGGGGTGGGAGGTGTTCGTCTCCAGTGCGTATCCGGGTGTTCCGGGTCGGCCCCGGGCCGAGCTGCTCGCCGAGCTCGTAGCGTCGAGGAACGCAATCGTCGTCGCCGGCGCGCACGGCAAGACCACGACCGCGGCGATGATCGCGTTCGCGCTGCGGGCCACCGGCCGAGATCCCAGCTGGATCGTCGGTGGCGAGGTGCCCCAGCTCGGCGCCAACGCCGGGGCGGGGGAGGGGTGGCTCGTGGTCGAGGGGGACGAGTCGGACCGGTCGGTGTTCGCGCTGCGCCCTCGGGTGGCGGTGGTCACGAACGTCGATCTCGACCACCATTCGGAGTTCGCCGCGCGGGCGGAGGTGGCCGAGCTGTTCGAGCGCTGGCTGGCGGAGGTGCCCGAGGTGGTGAGGGGTTGGGAGCTCGAGGCCCTGGACGCGGGGCTGGCCGTTCCGGGGGAGCACAACCGACGCAACGCGGCCGCCGCGGCGGCCGCGCTCGAGCTGGTGGGAGTTCCGCCGGGGGAAACGGTCACGGCGCTGGCGTCCTTCGAGGGTGTCGGCCGCAGGTTCGAGCTCGTGGGCAGCGCGGCCGGTGTCGACGTCTACGACGACTACGCGCACAACCCGCAGAAGCTTCACGCCGCGCTCGCGACCGCGAGGGAGCGGAGCAGCGGCCGCGTGCTCGTTCTCTTCCAGCCGCATCTGTACTCTCGCACGCTCCATTCCGCCGCCGAGCTCGGCAGGGAGCTGGCCGCCGCCGACGTGGTTGCCGTCACGGACGTCTACCCGGCGCGGGAGCAACCGCTCGAGGGGGTGACCGGGAAGCTCGTGGTCGACGCCTTGTGCGACGCGAGGCCCGGGTTCGCGCCCGGTTGGACACCGGCTCTGGAAGACGGTGTCCGCTTTCTCGTCCGCCGGGCACGCGCCGGCGACCTCGTGGTGACGGTCGGCGCGGGCGACGTCGACCTGGCCGGGCGCTCGATCCTGGCGGAGCTGAAGGCGTCGTGACGCCTCTCGGCGGCCGCGGCCACGCTCTGCGGGTGCTCCCTCGTGGTGTGCCCGCCTGCTGCCAGGGGCCGCCCGTCCGCCGCGGGGCACTATCCGCTCGCAAGGCCTTCTCCACCCGCTGCCACGCCCTGTTCAGCCGCTGTCACACATCCGGCGCGTTCGCGTCATCCACCCGTGTGTTTTCGACGGTTAGGCTCGCGCCATGGGACGGGGAGGTGGGGCGCTCCCACAGGCGTCCCGAACCGGACCCGTCCGGAGGGGCCGCGTGAGGATCGAGGAGGGCGTCCCGCTCGCGCGGATGACGACCGTCGGGATCGGCGGGCCGGCGGCCGCGCTCGCTCGACCCCGCACGCTGGCAGAGCTCGAGGAGGCACTGGACTGGGCCGCCCGCCGCGGGCTCGACGTGCGCCCGATCGGGCTCGGCTCCAACCTGCTTGCAGCCGACGCGGGAGTGGACGCGCTCGTCGTCCGTCTCGAAGGCGAGCTCGCGGTCGCGGAGGTGCAGGAGACGGTGCTTCTCGCCGGAGGCGGAACGCCCAACGCCGTCTGCCTTCACCGTGCCCGCGAGGCCGGCCTCGGCGGATTCGAGTTCGCCTGTGCGATCCCCGGCACCGCCGGCGGAGGCGTTCGGATGAACGCAGGCGCCTACGGCAGCGACTGGCAGGCGATCGTCCTGCGTGCGCTCGTCGTCGACGCGGACGGCGCCCGCTGGCGCAGCAACGACGAGCTCGAGCTCTCGTACCGGCATTCCGCGCTCCTCCCCGGCCAGGTCGTCGCGCAGGTCGAGTTCCAGCTCGTCGCTCGGCCGGTCGCCGAGATCAAGGAGACGGTCGCCGCCATGCAGGCGCGCCGGAAGGAGACGCAGCCGACCAACAGGCGAACGTTCGGGAGCGTGTTCAAGAACCCGGATCACGAGCCCGGGGCAGGACGGATGATCGAGCTCTGCGGCCTGAAGGGGCACTGCATCGGCGGTGCAACCATCTCGCCACGGCACGGGAACTTCATCGAGAACGCCGGCGGAGCGACCGCCGTCGCGGCGATCACGCTGATGGCCGAGGCTCGCGAGCGCGTGCTCGACCGCTTCGGGGTCGTGCTCGAGCGCGAGGTGGAGCTGCTCGGCGAGCTCGAGCTCCCGCCGGTGAGCGCGGACCCGGGCTAGCCGGCCGCAGGACCGCGTCGGCCCGCGGCGAACCGAGCCGGAATGGCCACGCGCTCGTCCCCGCCGCTGCCCGGCGACCGCCGGCCCCTGCTCGTCGTCGCGGTTGCGCTCGTACTCGTCGCCTCGGGGTTCGGCGCGTATTTCGGTGCGCGCCAAACGGGGATCTTCGCGCTGGACCGGATCCAGGTCACCGGCGCGCCGCCGTCCACGGCGGCCAGGATCCGGGCAGCGCTGCGCGGCTACGTGGGGAAGAGCCTCGTCCGCTTCGACCGGGCCGACGCCGCCCGCCGTCTCGCCGCCGTCTCCGAGATCGCCGACGCACGCTTCGACCGCGACTTTCCGCACACGCTCAGGATCCGCGTCCGTCTCGAACGGCCTGTCGCCGTCCTGCGCCGCGGCTCGGACGCCTGGCTCGTGTCCTCGTCGGCGCGTGTGCTCGAGCACCTGGACAAGCGCCCGTATCCGCGTCTGCCGCGGATCTGGCTACCGGCAGGAACCGAAATCTCGGTGAACTCGACGCTCGCCGGCGTGGGAGCGAGTGGCGTGGCCGCCGTGGCTCCCCTCCGGCCGCTCCACCTGGTCGGCCGAGTCCGCCAGGTCCTCGCCGGCGACGGCCAACTCACCCTGGTGCTCGCGTCGGGCACGGAGCTTCGTCTCGGGGACAGCGGCGACCTGCGTCTGAAACTGTCGATCGCGAAGCAGATCCTGCCGCTCGCGGCCGGCGCCTCCTACGTGGACGTGAGCGTTCCCGAACGTCCTGTCGCCGGCTACAAGTCTCAAGTCGGAAGTTGAGGTTGAGTGTTTGTCCCTGCAAATCGCGTTGACAAGCCGTGCACGAGCCCCTACCCTGCGGAGACCGAAGAGACCTTTCGGCCCCAATCCTGAAGTAGACATCGAGACTGAGAGACGGGAAGCGCCATGAGCATGAGAGATCAGTCAGGGAGCTACCTCGCCGTCCTGAAGGTGATCGGAGTCGGCGGCGGCGGGACGAACGCTGTCAACCGCATGATCGAGGCGGGCCTGACCGGCGTGGAGTTCATCGCGGTCAACACCGACGCCCAGGCGTTGCTGATGAGCGACGCCGACGTGAAGATCCACATCGGCTCACAGGTGACGCGCGGTCTCGGCGCCGGCGCCGACCCCGAAGTCGGCAGTGCCGCAGCGCGGGAGTCCCGCGACGAGCTGAAAGACGCGCTCAAGGGCGCGGACATGATCTTCATCACCGCCGGAGAAGGAGGGGGCACCGGCACCGGCGCAGCTCCGACCGTCGCGTCGCTGGGCCAGGAGCTGGGCGCGCTGACCGTCGGCGTGGTCACGAAGCCGTTCGCCTTCGAAGGCCGCGTTCGCTCCGAGCGGGCCGCGGTCGGCATCAACGAGCTACGCGAGTTCGTCGACACCCTGATCGTGATCGAGAACGACAGGCTGCTGCAGGTGATCGAGAAGAACACGTCCGTGCTCGAGTCGTTCCGGCTCGCCGACGACGTCCTCCGCCAGGGCGTCCAGGGCATCACCGACCTGATCACCGTGCCCGGTCTCGTCAACCTGGACTTCGCCGACGTGCGGACGATCATGCGCGAGGCCGGTTCTGCCCTGATGGGGATCGGCACCGCCGCCGGCGAGAACCGGGCAGCGGAGGCCGCCCGGATCGCGGTGTCGTCGCCGCTCCTGGAGTCGTCGATCGAGGGCGCCACCGGCATCCTCCTCAACGTCACCGCCGGGCCCGAAGTCGGCCTGTTCGAGGTCAACGAGGCGGCCGAGGTCGTCACCGCCGCCGCGGATGCGAACGCGAACGTCATCTTCGGCGCCGTGATCGACCCCTCGATGGGCGAGGACGTGCGCGTCACCGTCATCGCCACCGGCTTCGGCCAGCAGCTGCACCGGCGCTCGGGCCGCAGGCAGGAGCGACAGCCCGTCGCCGTTTCCGAGGCTCCGGTCTCGCGTGAGTCCGATCAGGGCTTCGACGTGCCGTCGCAGCTCGAAGTGCCGTCGTTCCTCCGGGACGACTAGAGAGCAGCGCGGCCCGCGACGCGGGCCGTTCCGTCAGGGCTCTGACCCGAAGGGGCAGAGGCCGCGGGTAGGCGCGGGCACTGAAAGAAGCGTCGGAGTAGCATCCGCGCCGGTGCAGGAGACGCTCCGCCGCACGCCGCTGCACGATCGCCACGTCGCCCTCGGCGCGCGGATGGTGCCGTTCGCCGGCTGGGAGATGCCGGTGCAGTACGAGGGCGTGATCCCGGAGCACCGGGCGGTTCGCCGAGACGCCGGCGCGTTCGACGTGTCCCACATGGGCGAGCTCGAGGTGGAGGGACCGCGAGCGACGGAGCTGCTCCAGTCGGCGCTCTCGAACGATCTCGGCCAGATCGAGCCGGGCCAGGCGCAGTACACGCTGCTGACCAACGAGCAGGGCGGAATCGTCGACGACCTGATCGTCTACCGGCTCGATCCCTTCCGGTATCTGCTGATCGTGAACGCGTCGAATCGCGAGGCGGCCTACGAATGGCTCAAGGACCGCGAGCTGCGCGGGTCGGACGTGCGCGACGTCTCCGACGAGTACGGCCTGATCGCCGTGCAGGGGCCGCGCGCGCTCGAGCGTCTCGGGCTGGATCCCGCGCCGGCGTTCACGTTCGCCGAGGGTGCGGTGGGCGGCGTCACGTGCATGGTCAATCGCACCGGGTACACCGGCGAGCAGGGCGTCGAGCTGATGGCGATGGCCGACGAGGCCGGCGAGCTCTGGGATGCGGTGCTCGAGCGCGGCGTCGCGCCGTGCGGGCTCGGCGCCCGCGACAGTCTCCGGCTCGAGGTCTGCTACCCGCTGCACGGCAACGACATCGGACCGGACACGGACGCGATCTCCGCCGGGCTCGGCTGGGCGTGCGCACTCGACAAGGACTTCACCGGCGTCGAGGAGCTGCGCCGGATCAAGGACGAAGGCCCCGAGCGCCGGCTCGTCGCCTTCGTGATGGAGGAGCGGGCCGTCCCGCGCCAGGGCATGCCGATCGTCGAGGGCGGCGAGGTCACCTCGGGCACGCACTCGCCGATGCTCGACGTGGGAATCGGGCTGGGCTACGTCCTGGCCGGGCTCGCCCAGCCGGGCAGCGAGCTGACGATCGACGTCCGCGGCCGGCACCGCCGGGCACGGACGGTCGAGAAGCCGATCTACAAGCGAGAGGAGTGAGCCGTGGCAGCCGAGAGCTACCCCGAGGACCTCAGGTACCACCCCGAGCACGACTGGGCCCGGATCGAGGGTGACACCGCCGTGCTCGGCATCACTTGGTACGGGCAGGACGCGCTCGGCGAGCTCGTCCACTACGAGCCGCCGGACGTCGGCGCGACGCTGTCGAAGGACGGGGCGTACGGCGAGGTCGAGTCGGTCAAGGCCGTCTCCGATCTGATCGCTCCGCTCTCGGGCGAGGTGCTCGAGGTGAACGACAAGGTCGTCGAGGCGCCGGAGACGGTGAATGACGATCCCTACGGCGAAGGGTGGCTGGTCAAGATCCGCGTCGCCGACCAGGCGGAGACCGACGCGCTGATGGACGCCGAAACGTACAAGTCTCACCTCTCGACGCTGTGAGCCACCTCTCGCTCACCGACGCCGATCGCGAGGAGATGCTCGCAGCGATCGGGGTCTCTTCTGTCGAGGACCTCTTCAGGGACATTCCCGAGGGGGTCAGGTACAGAGCCGCGCTCGATCTGGAGCCCGCGCTCACCGAGCCCGAGCTGGTCGCCCACCTCGAAGAGCTCGCGTCCCGGAACGCGCACACCGGCGTGGAGCTGTCATTCCTCGGCGCGGGCATCTACGACCACTACGTCCCCGCGGTGGTCGACGCCGTCCTGCAGCGCGGCGAGTTCCTGACCGCCTACACGCCGTACCAGCCGGAGATGAGCCAGGGCGTGCTCCAGACGATCTTCGAGTACCAGACGGCGATCTGTGAGCTGACCGGCATGGACATCTCGAACGCGTCCGGCTACGACGGCACCACCGTCGCCGCCGACGCCTGCTTCATCGCCAAGCACGCCACCGGCCGGTCGAAGGTCGTCCTCGCCGAGACGGTCAACCCGCAGGTGCGCCAGGTGGTGAAGACGTACGCGCCGGGGTTCGGGCTCGAGGTCGTCGAGGTGCCGCACCGCGGCGGCACGACCGATCCGGACGAGTTCGCCGCCGCCTGCCGCGAGGCGGCGTGTGCGATCTTCCAGCAGCCGAACTTCTTCGGCTGCCTGGAGCCGGCACCCGACCTGGCCGCCGCCGCGAACGACGCGGAGGCGCTGCCGGTCGCACACGTCGACCCGGTCTCGCTCGGCGTGCTGGAGGCCCCCGGCAACTACGGGTGCGCGATCGCAATCGGCGAGGGGCAGGGCGCGGGCAACTACCAGTCGTTCGGCGGCCCGCACTACGGCTTCATCGCCGCCCGCGCCGACTACACCCGACGCATGCCGGGCCGGATCGTCGGCGAGACCACTGACGCCGCGGGGAAGCGCGGCTATGTCCTCACCCTGCAGACCCGGGAGCAGCACATCCGCCGTGAGAAGGCCACGTCCAACATCACGACGAACCAGACGCTGCTCGCCCTGGCCGGGCTCGTGCACCTGACCTGGCTCGGGCCGCAGGGGCTCAGAGAGGTGGGGGAGACCTGCATGGCCCTCGCCGAGCACGCGAAGGAGCGGCTCGCCGCCGCGGGGGCCGAGTCTCTGTTTCCCGGCAAGGCAACATTCAAGGAGTTTGCGGTCCGGGTCGGACGGAACGGTCGCGACGTCGTCCGGGCCGCGCGGGAGCGGGGCGTACACCCCGGCTACGCGCTCGGCCGCGACTACGAGGGGCTCGACGACGCCCTGCTGGTGGCGGTCACCGAGAAGCGCACGCCCGACGAGGTCGCTCGGCTCGTGCAGGTGATCGAGGAAGTGGCTGCGTGACGAGGCTGATCTACGAGCGCTCGCGTCCGGGCCGCCGCGCGTCGGGCATCCCCGCTCACGACCTGCCGGCGGCCCACGTGCCGGCCGAGCTCGCCCGGCGGCATCCGCCCCGGTTGCCCGAGGTGGCGGAGCCCGAGCTCGTTCGCCACTTCACCGAGCTCTCGACCCGGAACTTCGGCATCGACACCGGCTTCTACCCGCTCGGCTCCTGCACGATGAAGCACAACCCGCGCGTGAATGAACGCGTCGTCGGCCTCCCCGGCTTCCGCGATCTGCACCCGCTCCAGGAGGAGGAGGGGGCGCAGGGCGCGCTCGAGCTGATGTGGCGGCTGCAGGAGATCCTGTCCGAGGTCGCCGGCCTGCCCGCCGTCTCGCTGCAGCCGGCGGCGGGAAGCCAGGGCGAGCTGACCGGCCTCATGCTGTTCCGCGCGTACTTCGCCGACCGTGGCGAGCTCGACCAGCGCCGGGAGATCGTCATCCCCGACACGGCGCACGGGACGAACCCGGCGAGCGTGACGATGGCGGGCTTCGAGCTGGTCGGCGTCAAGACCGACCCGCGCGGGAACGTCGACGTCGTCGACCTGCGCGGGAAGGTGGGGCCGCAGACGGCGGGCCTGATGCTGACCAACCCGTCGACGCTCGGCCTGTTCGACGAGAACATCGAGGAGATCGGGCGGATCCTCCACGGCGCGGGGGCGCTCATGTACTACGACGGCGCGAACCTGAACGCCGTGTGCGGGATCTCGCGGCCCGGCGACATGGGCTTCGACGTGGT
>Ga0070683_100005102_pt1 | contig 10918 bp, 9 predicted proteins | sample KBSC713LmetaG_FD_64662 | JGI IMG/M metagenome (GOLD analysis project Ga0070683, IMG submission 64662) | Corn rhizosphere microbial communities from Kellogg Biological Station, Michigan, USA - KBS C7.1-3L metaG | ecosystem: Host-associated > Plants > Roots > Rhizosphere ...
GTCGCCGTGTGCCGGTGCGCCTCTATCCCTTTGGGGTCAGCCGCGAGCGACTGGAGCAGGCGGCGCGCCAGATGCAGGCGCCCGTCGAGATCAGCCGCGACAAGCGCACCGCCGACGCAGTCATCACGGTCAAGACCTTCTACAATCGCCAGAGCGCCATGCTGGAGGAGGGCGAGCGCAAGCGCGTCTACATCCTGAAGTCCAACACGGTCGCGCAGATGCGGGAGTGCCTGGCGCGCATCTTCGAGTTGCGCGCCAGTGAGGAGTTCGCCTCCGCACAGGCGCTGCCAGCCCAGCGGCCCGAGCCGTCGGGACGAGCCGGGCAGGCTGGGCGCATGATGCTGCTGGAGCGCACCACGCCCGTACCCGAGCGCATGCATCCCACGACGCGGGCTATCCGCGACGCGGAGGACGCCATCCACCATCTGTTGAATAGCGGGCAGAGTCAGGTGGAGCTGCAACCCGCCACCACGACCGTGCGGCGCATGCAGCACAAGCTGGCTGAACGCTACAATCTGGAGTCGCGCAGCTTCGGCAAAGATCCCTACCGCCGGGTTCGGATTTTTGCGCGCTAGACCTCTCCCCCTGTCCCCCTCCCCTTCAGGGAGGGGGAACCTGTTTCAGGGGATATGGTGAATGGCGAACAGGCGCGACCTCACCCCCAACCCCTCTCCCACGGGGAGAGGGGCTTTTGGTTGCTGCTGTGGCTGCCTGTCGCCTGCCCCGCGCGCTTCGCCTCGTCTGTGGCTCCCCCTCTCCCTGTGGGAGAGGGGGCTGGGGGGTGAGGTCGCCTGGTTGACGTGGCGGGCAGGCTGCGGCTATGCTGCCCTCGTGAGTGTTTCAGGCGGAGATGCAGGCGGAGATGGAGGAGTGAGCAGCGATGAGCGAGCCAGAGACGGCCCAGGCGCCCCTGAAGATTGGCCTGATCGCCGATAGCCCCGTCTTCCCCAGCGATTGGGCGGCGATTGTCGAGCATGTCCGCACGGCTGATCAGCTTGGCTACGATTCCGTCTGGCTGGGCGAGGCGTGGGGCTACGAGCTCTTCACCTCGCTGGCCGACCTCGCCCGCGAGACCAGCCGCATCAAACTGGGCGCGGGCGTCGCCAATGTCTTCTCCCGCTCGCCCGCCGTCATCGCCAGCACAGCCGCCACGCTGGATGAGCGCTCGCACGGGCGCATGCTGCTGGGGCTGGGAACCTCCGGCCCGCAGGTGATCGAGCACTGGCACGGCCAGTCCTACCAGAAGCCGCTGCGCCGCCTGCGGGAGTATACCGAGATCATCAACCGCATCATCGCGCGCGAGCCGCTGAACTACGACGGCGAGGTGTTTCAGCTCCAGCGCGGCTTCACCATCCGCTTCCATCCGCCGCGCCCGCACATCCCCATCTACATCGCCTCGCTCACTGAGAAGAGCATCCGCCAGACAGGCGAGATCGCCGATGGCGTGCTGCCGACCTACTGGCCCGCGCACGCCTACCCGGAGCTGCGCCGCCTGCTGGACGAAGGGTCAACAGCCGCTGGCCGCCCGGCTGGCGCGGTGAAGATCGCCGCCTACATCACCACCGAGGTGCTGCTGGATGAGAGCGAGCGCTCCAGCGCCATCGCCCGCGCTGCCGCACCCATCGCCTTCTACATCGGGCGGATGGGAACGTTCTACGCCGACATGCTGGCCAGCCACGGCTTCGCGGATGAGGTAGCGGCGGTGAAGAAAGGCTGGGAGTCTGGGCAGCGAGGCGGCATCGCCGCCGTCAGCCCGCGTCTGCTCGACGCCACCGCGCTGATCGGCACAGCGGACGAGATCGCCGCCCGCCTGCGCGAGTGGCAGGCGCTGGGCTTGCAGGAACCGCTGCTCTCGCTGCCCCAGAGCGCCAGCGAGACGGTCGCGCCGCGCCTGGAGGCGCTGGCCCGCGCCGTGGGGCTGAGCTAGCGATGGATCAGCGATGAGCCAGCAGCAGGCGGCGTCATAGAAAGACCGCGCCTGAGAGGCGACATCTGTCTCTCAGGCGCGGTTTCTATTCTCTGGTTGCGAGCGCTACAGGCCCTCGGTGCGCTGGCGCAGCTCCACCTCTTCATCGGGCGAGAGGTGGGCGCGCTGGGCGATCTGCTCGGGCGTCAGGTGGCCCAGTTCGGCCTGAATCTGCTCCGCAGCCGTCTTGGTGTCCATGTCGGCGGGAATCTCGCGCTCCACAACCTCCTCGGCGACCACTTCGCCGTCCACCACCACCTTGCGCCGCACGCGGATGCGCTTCATCTTCGGCGGCTCCGGCGCGGCGGCGACTGGCTCTGGCGCAGGCTCTGGCTCGTGATGACTGTGCGCCCAGGCCTCACCCGCCAGCGCTCCAGCTCCAGCTACCCCGGCGAGTCCCGCCAGCTCGCCCAGATGCTCATCATGCGATGGCTGCGGCTCTGGCTGCGGGCTGGTCGGCTGATCCCAACTGGGCGTCGGGGCGACCGGCGCCTCGGCTGGCGAGCTATAGACCGAGGCCACCGGCGGCACATACGACTCGGCGGGCGCTTCTGCACTGTGCGGCGCGAAGTAGTCTGGCTCGCCAGGAAGTGGAGGCGGCGGCGCATGGTAGACCGCCGTGGAAGGCTCCTCCTCTGGCAGCGCCGAGAAGGGAGCGGCTGGCTCCCAGCCTGGCGCCTGCCGCTCGTCGGGGAGCTGCACATAGGCCGGGCTGGCGTTGGCTGACGCGACATCGGCGGCTGGCGGCGCCACCGCTGGCATATTGGCGTCCGTTATGTCGCCCAGGTCATCTCCGAAGTCATAAGCGTAGGCTGGCGCAGCGGCCGCCTGCGCATCAGGGGCGTCGGTGGCGTCGAACTGTGGCGGCTCGGACGCGCTCGGCGGGTAGGCGGGCTGCGTCGGCTCATCGAATCCCGCTGGCTCATACGGCTCGTAGGACGGCGCGGGTTCTGGGGCTGGCTCGTGGGTGGCTTCGTGGGCGGCGCCATACAGCCCGGCGCCCAGCGCGGCGGCGCCCAGCCCAGCGGCTCCCAGACCCGCCACTTCCAGCGCCGATGGCCCTGACACGCGGTCGATCTCATAGCCATCGGTGACGCGCGAGCCTTCTTCGGTGTGGGTGCGCGTCACGGTCTCAGCCACCGGGATCGGCGCAGCGTCGGGTGTGGCGCCGGGGAGGGTATCAGTTGTGGTGTTGGTGGTCGTCCAGTCGCCGGTGCGCTCGGCGTCGGCGCGGTCCTGGTCGGGATCAGCGCTCACGTCGAAGCGCGACATCTCGGAGTACGAGATCGTCGCCGATCCGGCGTGCTCCTCGGCCAGTTTGCGGGCGTCGGCGACCTCACTCGCTGTAATGATGCCCGCGCCAGTGGCGGCGGCTCCCGCGACTGGCGCCGCGATGCCAGCCGCCTGGGCCTGCGCCTGGGCGCGCGCCGCGTTCGCCTCGGCCCGCTGGATCGCCTGATCTTCAACCGTGTGATCCGCGAGCAGATTCCCCGCGATGATGCCTTCCGCCAGCAGCAGATTGCGCTGGTAGACCTGATGGTCGATGCGCCCCAGGTCGATGATCTCCCAGATCAGCGCCACCAGCAGCAGCACGACACCCAGCGCGTCCAGCAGCGCGCCGACGGGATGGTTTGCCAGCTTTTCGGTGAGCGGCAGCGTTTGTGTGAGGCCAGCGACGAGCGCCGCGACCCCGGCCACGAAGAGCGCGAGATGTGCGAGCGCGACCCGCCATTCGCCCAGATAGAAGCGATGCGCGCCAGCGGATCCCAGGAAGAAGCAGAGCAGGAAGGCGGCGGTCGGGTTGGTCGCCCGCTCCTCATACTGCTCGCGGATCATCTCCTGGCGTTGCGGGTCGAGTTTCGCGGTCAACTGTGAGATATCGACGCTCACCCTGACTTCCCTCCCGATGCGCCAGCGCGCCTCTGTGCGGGGTCGCACAAACGCGCGCATGCCATACAGTGATTGGATTGATCGCCTGCCAAGGCGTGGATGAATAAGAGCAAATCGCCTCAGCCGCCGCGCGACCGGCGTGTCAACTGCGCACGCTTGCAAGCAGGCTCTGGGCGTGGGAAACCTACGTTACAGTAACATAGCTGACTTGGGCCGTCAAACGATGCCGTACGCTGTCCAGTGTCGATCAACGGCCGCTCCGCGCCTACCGAATTCTGCGTAGCTGCCACTCTTCGCCGCGTGTGCAGCGTTGACGGCGCTCGCCTGCCGCCCCTATACTGTTCACTGGAGGAATGCGCCTGCGTCCACCTGGCAGTGTGGCCAGCGACCGCGCGCAGGGAGTATGGAGAGGAGCGCAGCATGACGACCACCGTGGCGCCCATCACGTCGCCAGCGACCGCGCAGCCCCAGCCCGAGGTGATCCTGAGCACGCAGGGGCTGACCAAGCGATTTGGCGCGCGCCTCGCCGTGGACGGCCTCTCGCTGGAGGTGCGGCGCGGCGATGTCTTCGCGCTGCTGGGGCCCAATGGCTCTGGCAAGACAACCACGCTGCGCATGCTGCTGGGCCTCGTCTGGCCCACCAGCGGCTCCATCAGCGTCTTCGGGCAGGACTTCTCCGGCGACGCGCGGCGACAGGCGGCGCTGCGGCGCATCGGCGCAGTGGTCGAGCAGCCCACCTTCTACCCCTACCTGAATGCGCGCGAGAACCTCGGCGGCATCGCCACCTTCGCCGGGTTGGCCGCCACGCCGCAGACGCGCGCGCGCATCGCCTGGGCGCTGGATCAGGTGGGGCTGACCCCGCGCGCTGGTGACGCCTACCGCAAATATTCGCTCGGCATGAAGCAGCGACTGGGCATCGCGGCGGCGCTGCTGACCGACCCGGAGCTGGTCATCCTCGACGAGCCGACCAACGGCCTCGATCCGGCGGGCATCAGTGAGGTGCGCGCGCTGATCGCGCGGCTGGCGCAGCGCGGGGTGACGGTGCTGCTCTCCAGCCATCTGCTGCATGAGGTGCAGCAGGTCTGCACGCGCGTCGCCATCATCCAGGTGGGCAGGTTGATCGCGCAGGGCGCCGTCAGCGAGCTCTTGCAGGCCAGCCGTGGCGTGCTGCTCAGCTTCGACCAGCCCGATGGCGCACAGCGCGCGGCGCAGGCGCTGTATGCGGCGACGCTCCCGTGGGCGCCCTTCGCCAGCTACCTGCACGAAGGGGGGCCTGTCGCTGGCCCATGGCGACTGCTGGTCAGCGCGCCACACGAGCGCGCCGCCGACCTGAATGCGCTGCTGGTCGGCGCGGGCGTCACCCCTGCCGAGGTGCGGCGCCACGAGGCCAGCCTGGAGCAATATTTCCTCTCGCTCACTGGCGGCGCGGCGCTCGCGCAGTTGGCGCCTGCCTACAACACCAGTGATGCCCATGTGGACGCCCCGCAGACACCGGCTGAGGCGACCCCCGACTCGACCACGCAAGGAGGTCAGGCATGATCGCTCCATCTACGCCCACTGGATCAACAGGCGGCGCGGCGCCCAGCGTCGCGACGCCAGCGGCGCCCACGCCCGGCGGCTCGTGGCTGGTAGAGTTCGCCCGGCTCGTGCGCTGGGAGCTGTTTCTGGCGTGGCGGCGACGCGCCATGGTGATCACGCTGGGGAGCTTGCTGCTGGTGGGCTACCTCCTGATCATATTGTTCCAGTTCGGCGTCTACATCAGCGAGTCGGCTGATGGCCAGGCGAGCGCGATACAGGGCGACGCCCTGACCTTCCCCGGCGCGATGAGCATCGGTGGTGGCTACGTCACGTATATCGGGCTGCTGCTCTTTGTCGTGCTGGCGGGCGCATTGATTGGCTCGGAGTATAGCTACAGCACGCTGCGGCTCTCGCTGGCGCGTGGGGTGGGTCGCGGACGCCTGCTGGCAGCGCAGATCGTGGCGATGGCGCTGATGGCGCTGGGCCTGACCGCGCTGATGCTGCTGCTGAGCGCGCTGGTGGGGCTGCTGGGCACGGCGGCGGGTCTGCCGCAGACGAGCGCCACGATCAACGCGGCGCTCTTTGGCGAGCTGATCGTCTATTGGCTGGCGCTGGCGCTCAACATCTTTGCCTATGGGCTCATCGCGCTGTGGATCGGCACGCTCAGTCGCTCAGTCGCGGGCGCAATCGCCGGGCCGCTGGTCTTCATCTTCGTCGAGGTGGTGGCTGGCGAGATCCTCACCGCCATCGCCGCCGTGACGCGGCCCAATACGCTGGTCAACCTGATCGCCCACCTCCCGGCATACCTGCTGGGCGTCAACGTCGGCGCGCTCATCTCGCTGGCGGGCGATGGCCCCTACCCGCTGACCAACGGCGAGCTGAGCGTTAGCCTGCCGCATGCGCTGATCGTGACGGTCGTCTACTGCGCGCTGTTCGTCGGCATCAGCTATCTGGCGCTGTCTCACCGCGACATCCTCGAATAGCGTCGAATAGCGGCCCGATCGACGGTCAGCTCGTCTCGCCGCCGATCGGCGTGCCCGAGACATCGGGCGGCGCCTGCTCGACAATGACGAGCTTGCGCGCGACATCTTCGCCCGCCACCATCGGCACGGCGGCCGAGGCGTCCACATCCACGCACCAGGCGAGATCATCGCCCAGCCCCACCTGCTGGACGCTGCGGGCGGCGCGTGTCTCGGCCAGCGCCGCCGCCAGCCAGCGACGGGGATGCGCATCCAGATCGTCGCCGTCGCTTTCGTCAGCGTCAGCGTAGGCGCGATACTGCGCTGCCAGCAGTTCGAGCGCATAGGGCGCGCCCGCCTCCAACTCCACCGCGACGCCCATCTGCCCGGCGATGCGCTGGAGGGTATGGATCAGCCAGCCCGCGCACAGGGAGTCGTCGTCAGCAGGTTGTTCGCCTAGCCCGGAGCAGATGATCGCGACGCGCCCTGGCTCGGTCGCCGTAGTGAGCTGGCGCGCAGCGGTCAGCGCGGCAGCGCAGACGGCGCTGGCGTTGCGCAGGGAGCCGGCGAAGACCGGGCCGCCGCCCATCGCGGCGTGCAGCCCGCGCGCGCCGTTCGAGGTAGAGAAGAGAATCTCGCGTCCGCCCAGCCGCGCTTTGCTCCACTCCTCCGGTGAGTTGCCGTGGTCAAAGTCGGGCGGCGCGACGGCATTGACCTCGCCCGCCAGGATGGCCTCGGGCAGCGAGACGCGCGCCCGCCGCGCCTGCTCCACATCGCGCGCCACCAGCACCCGCCGCGCGCCGTGCTCGAACATCACCGCGAGCGTGGTGGTGGCGCGGATGACATCTACCACGATGTAGGCGGTGTGGGCGCGACGCGCGGGATGCAGGTTGATCTCGCCAAGGCTATGGGCGACGCTGAGGATGATGGGCGCGGCGCTATGTGAGGCAGACATGCGGGAGAAGCTCCTTTCTCTCGAAGCATACCGCATCCGCTCGGCGCGCGCCGGTTGGGGGCGCTCTCGGCCTTGAAAGGCAGGAGCACGCAGGCGGCGGCTTGAAAACCGCGCGGCGCGCCCGCCTGCGGCGGCGCCAGGCGGGGCATTCATGCCCCATCCGCGCGTGCGCCGACCATAAATGGCCGCGATTCTGTACGGCTAGGGGCCGTCTCTGCGCCGTTGCGAGCGCGGCCATCGCGTTGTATTGTGGGTGTATGCCACTGCGCTGAGCGTGCTCTGGCGCGGGCGATGTCGCCTGGCGCAGACCGCCGACCTCGTGGGGCGAGTGGAGACGATATGGCGTTGGAGCAGTTGAACCAGATGGCGCTGCTGGTGGAGCGCAACTGGTGTGCGGCGTGGGCCTCGCTGGGAGGCGTGCAAGCGCAACCGTCTACTATCGTGGACGACCAGCCCAACGCCCTGCGGGTCTATACGCCTGGCATGGCCGAGACGCTGCTCAACATGGTCATCCGCTACGCCAGTCCCCATCCGGTGACGATGGCCGACATCGAGGCGGCCGTAGCGCCGTACCGCGAGCATCAGCTGCCGTTCCAATGGTGGCTGACGCGCGGGCTGGAGCCTGCGGGTCTGCGCGAGCGCCTCTCTGGCCTGGGGATGGAGACCTGGGGCGGCGCCGCCATGATGTGCCTGCCGCTGGAGAGCTGGCAGGCGCGCTATCCGCCAGCGCCCGCTGCGGTGAGCCTGCGCCGCGCGCTCAGCGACGACGAGCAGGTCGCCGCCCTCAATATCATCTGCAACGTCTTCTACATCCCGCACGAGCCGATGCTGCGCTGGACAGCGCTGAACCCCGCCTTCGACATCTGGCTCGCCTGGATGGGCGCGCGACCGGTGGCGGCGCTGGCCACGTTGATCGACGGCGAGACGGTCGGCGTCTACCACGTCGCCACGCTGCCGGGCGTGCGACGGCGCGGCATCGCGGGGAATCTGCTGGCGCTAGCGCTGGCGGAGGCGCAGGCGCGCGGCTGCCGCTGGGCCACGCTGACGGCGACCCCCGAGGCGCGCGCGCTCTACGACACACTGGGATTCCACGCCTGCGGCCTGCTGGAACAGTGGATGCCTGGCCAACGCCTGACGCGCGAGCTCGCCGGCGACCCGCTGCGCGGCGCGTTCGACGGCTACTGGGGCTGAGGTGTAGTGAGCATCGCGGAAAGGGACAAGCGGCGATCATGAGTGACCAGCCAGAGCGAGAGAACAAGCTGATGAGCCTGCATGACGCAGTCGAGCGGTTCGTGCCAGATGGCGCGAGCGTGGCGATGAGCTGCGCGCTGGAGCCGCTGATTCCCTTCGCCGCTGGACACGAGATCATTCGCCAGGGCAGGCGCGATCTGACGCTGATCGGCCCCATCTCCGACATCCTCTTCGATCAGCTCATCGGCGCGGGCTGCGTGGCGCGCATCATGGCGGCGTGGGCGGGCAATGTCAGCGAGGGGCTGGGCCACAACTACCGCCGCGCGGCGGAGAAGGGCCAGCCGCGCAGCATCGAGATCGTGGATTACAGCAACTACAGCATGGCCGTGGCGTTGCAGGCCGCCGCGCTCGGCGCCCCCTACATCCCCATCCGCTCGCTGCTGGGCAGCGACATCGCGCGCGACAACTCCGGCATGCGTCCGGCGCCCTCGCCGCTGGATGGCACGCCGACGCTGCTGGTGAGCGCCGTGCAGCCCGATGTCGCCATCCTGCATGTGCAGCGCGCCGATGCGCTGGGGCGCGCGCACGCCTGGGGCGGGCTGGGCATCTGCGAGGAGGCAGCGCTGGCGGCCAAGGGCGTCATCTACGTCGCCGAGGAGATTGTGGAGCCAGAGGTGATCCTGAGTGACCCCAACCGCGTGCTGGCCCCCGGCTTCAAGACGCTGGCCGTCGTCCATGCGCCGGGCGGGGCGCATCCCTCGCCTGTGCAGGGCTACTACAACCGCGATCACGCCGCCTTCGCCGAGTATCACCAGGCCACACGCACGCCGGAGGGATTCGCCGCGTGGCTGCGCGCCTGGGTGCTCGATCTGCCCGACCACGCCGCCTATCTCGACAAGCTTGGCGCCGAACGCTGGCAGTCCCTCGCCCTCCAGCAGCATCACCTGGCCGCGCCCGTGGACTACGGCTATTGAGCGGCGCGGCGTCACGCTAGACTTCGGCGGCCAGCGCATCTACCTCGCGGCGCAGCGCGACATCCAGGCTGGGATTCCAGCCCTGCAAGCCACGATACGACGCCTGCTGGATGGGATCGCTGAGGTCGAAGCCGCTATGCTCGAAATGCAGGCGCGTGCCGTCGCCCTCTGGCTCCAGGCAATAGGTCACCAGGGTGTGGAGCGCGCCGCCGACCCAGGTATAGGCCAGCAAGCGCGGCGGCTCGCAGGCCGTCACCTCGGCGTGGCATACGCCGTCGAAGTTGAGCGCGGGCATCGGGGTGGTCTGGAAGGTGAAATGATGGCCCACGCGCGGCTCGAAGTCGTTGGGCATCAGCCAGCGCGCGATGGCCTCGCGGTCGGTGAGCGCCCGCCAGACACGCTCCGGCGGGTGCGCGAAGTACAGGTCATGCGTGATAGATGCGCTGGTCATGAATGCTCCTCTTCTGCCTCTTCTGCGTCCAGATAGTCGCCCAGACGTTGCAGGCGCTGCGGCCAGAAGCGCTCGTAGTGGGCGAGCCAGGTGTGAATCTGCGCTAGTGGCTGCGGTGTCAGGCGGTAGACGCGCTCGCGCCCCCGCCGCTGCTCTTCCACCAGCCCGGCCGTCAGCAGGATGCGCAGATGCTGCGACACGGCAGGGCGACTGACGCCGAAGTGACGCGCCAGATCGTGTACCGGGCGCTCCCGTTCGGCGAGCAGATCGAGCATGCGGCGCCGCATCGGGTGCGCGATGGCGGCGAAGACTTCTGGCTGCTGGTCATCCTGCATGACGGCATGATACGTAAGGATATGCTTACGTGTCAAGGGTCGCGTGTTAGTTCTGCGCCTCCAGCGCGGCGGCGCGCCAGGTGGCTGGTGGCTGCCCCACATGGCGCTTGAAGGCGCGGTTGAAGGCGACATCGGAGTCGTAGCCCACACGCGCCGCCACCTCGCCCAGGCTCAGGCTGGTCTGCTTCAGCAGCGATTGCGCCAGATGCATGCGCCAGGCTGCCAGATAGCGCATCGGCGCCTCGCCGATCAGCGCGGTGAAGCGGTCGGCCAGCGACGAGCGCGAGACTGCGACGGCCTGGGCAAGCTCCTCGACCGTCCATGCATACTCCGGGTGCGCGTGCAGCAGGCCCAGCGTCTGCCCGACGACCGGATCGCGCACGCCCGCGAGCCAGCCAGGACGCCCCTCAGGAAGCTGCTGCATGTAGCGCCGCACGATCTCGACGAAGAGCAGCTCGCTGAGCCGCGCCAGCATATCCATAGCGCCGGGGCGCTCGTCGCGCGACTCCTCAACCGTGTGCCGGATCGTCGTCGCCAGCCACTCCTGGGGCTGGATATTCAACGTGATGGGCGCAGCGCCGACGTGGTTCGCTATGGCTCCCGGCGTCGCTCGCTCAACCTGCGCGCCATCAGGATGGACGACCATTAGGTCTGGCAGCGCGCTCAGCAGCGGATTGAA
>Ga0070683_100005103_pt1 | contig 10918 bp, 10 predicted proteins | sample KBSC713LmetaG_FD_64662 | JGI IMG/M metagenome (GOLD analysis project Ga0070683, IMG submission 64662) | Corn rhizosphere microbial communities from Kellogg Biological Station, Michigan, USA - KBS C7.1-3L metaG | ecosystem: Host-associated > Plants > Roots > Rhizosphere ...
GAGAGCGAGGCTATCGCGGCAGCAACGGTGCGGGCGGCAGTGGCGGAACGGCGAGCTGCGCGAGCTCCAGCGCCTGTTCCGGGAACCAGCCGCCGGCAGGTGGATCGTTCAGTCCCCACAGGGGATCGAATACCGCCTGGGCTGCCGTGGTCGTCGGCCACCCGGGCTTGGAGTATACGCCGTAGTCCCAGGCGCGGGCACCGCCGCTGGCGGCGCAGGGACCATCCGACTCTCCGACGGTTTTGATCCAGAGAAACGCATCCACGAGAGGGCTGCCCGTCCGGGCCGTTGGTCGCGCACCAACTCCCGACCCCGGCGGATTACACCAGTCGCCTCCAGCCAGCGCGGCAATCGTGCCGGGCGCCTGGTTGAAGGGCGGCTGAGCGAAAACGCTCATTCGCCCGGGTGATTCTGTTGCAAAGGCCGGGTCCGTGGTGGCGTTGGTGGCGTGCGTCTGGCCGTTGCGGCTCGTATCGATCACGAAATGGGGCGGATCCGCCGGCGGCGCCGACAGGTTCTGCGCATACCAGGCATCCGTCAGGGACCAGGTGCTGTAGTCGTCGGCATTCGCCGGGAAATACTGACTGGCGCAGAAGTCATAATGGCCGAGGCGCCAACCGCCCTGGGACGCGTCCGCGGCGAACGAGATGCACTCACCGATCCAGGTGCCATACTGGATCAGTGCTGCATTCGGTTGATAGTTGGACACATTGAGGAAGAAGCCCTGCACGCGGGAAAGACCCGCCTGCACGAGCCGGCTGGCCATATCGCCCACGGCTCGCCAATGACTGTGGCCGGCGTCGAGGTATACCCGTGTGCGGGGCAGTGCCTCGAAGGCCCCGACGGCGTACCCGAGTTGTGTGTAGCGATCGGCGGTGAGTTGGCCTGTCGGATCGTAACCACAATCGCTCGGCAGGTTTGCGAGGGCGTCCGGTTCCAGAATGATGATCGCACGGCGGTCGCGGATCGCACCCGCGATGGCGTCTATCCACTCCTGGTAAGCGGGGGTCGTCTGCGCGCCGCCGGCGGAGTACCCGCCGCAATCGCGCCCGGGAATGTTGTAGAGAACGAACACCGGCCGGGCGCCTTCGAGCGCCGCATCGCGCAGAGTCTTCTCGACCTGCTGCGCAACTTCCGTGGGCGCGCCTCCGGTGAGCCACACGCCCTGGGGTTGGGCCAGCATGTTGAACAGAGTGAAAGCATTCCGCAGCTGGTGGGCCTGCAGAAGCTGGTCGAGCTGACTCACCGCCGCGGCATCGGGCTCACGCAGGGCAAAACGGGTTTCCGGATCGATGCTCCGGTCGTCATTGCCGGGTGTGCCGGCGAGTGTGGGCAGTGGAATGAGGCAGACCGCCGCCAAAGCGACCAGGGCCATCCGGCGCCCGCGCGAAAGCTGGAACAATGGCGTCCCTCCCTGCACTCATCCGCCGCAACCCGCCGCGGCTCCCGCAAGCCTGATTAGAGTCCTGAATGTCAGCGGTGTCAACAGTCTCGGCCCGCGTGCGTTCGTAGCGGGGCTGCGCGTCCACGCTCGAAGTTGGATCGACCGCTACGCTCACGATCGATGTAACTTCAACAACATACCCGCATCCGGGCGCCGCGTGATTCCAACTTCGAGGTCCCGGACATCCACCCCCCGGAACCCCGGAACTTGCAGTTCGCGACCAGGGGCTGATTGTATTTCAGAAATCTTGGGCGTATACAGCCGGAATGATAGCGCTATCATCGTGAGGTGAGCGGCACAAACAACTGTACGTCGAGTTTGTTCCCATTGTGTTTGCCTTCCAAGGAGGGGGATTCTCCATGACGACGATTCACAGGCTGCGCACGCGGCTGCTCGCCGCTGCGCTTTCGTTGACTGTTCTGGCATTCCTGCCACCGCAGGCGCCCGCGCAAATTGCGGCCGGCCAGAGCAAATTTCTCGGCAGCACCACTACCGGCGCCTCGCAGGCCACTTTCAGCAAGTATTGGAACCAGATAACGCCGGAGAATGAGACCAAGTGGGGCTCTGTTCAACCTACATCACAGACTGCCTTCAACTGGGCGCCGGTGGATGCGATCTACAACTTCGCGCAAACGAGCGGCTTCAAGTTCAAGTTTCACAACCTCGTGTGGGGAGCGCAGCAACCGCCCTGGATCACCTCGCTTTCGCAGGCCCAACAGCTTGCCGCGATTCAGGCGTGGATCAACGCAGCGGGCGCGCGCTATCCAAAGACATGGGCGGTTGACGTTGTCAACGAGCCTCTCCATACGCAACCGTCTTATATGGCCGCCCTTGGCGGGGCCGGCACGACGGGCTGGGACTGGGTGATCAACACGTTCCAGATGGCGCGCAAAGCATTCCCGAATTCGCTGCTCCTCATCAATGAGTTCGGCACCGAGAACGATGCCAACGCACGCAGCCAGTACCTCCAGATCGTGAGCCTTCTGAAGGCCCGGGGCCTGGTAGATGGTGTCGGTGTTCAGGCCCACTTCTTCAATCTGGACAGTATGACCGCCGCCCAGATGACGACGGCCCTGAACTCGTACCAGACATCGGGTCTGCCGGTCTTTATTTCCGAGCTCGACATGACTGGTGGCGGCACGGATGCCGGACAACTGGCTGAGTTCCAGTCGTTGTTTCCGGTCATGTGGAACCACCCGGTCGTTCAGGGCATCACGACCTGGGGATTCGTAGTCGGACAAACGTGGCACGATGGCACGGGACTTCTGAATGCCAATGGCACAGAGCGTCCGGCATTGACGTGGATGAAGGGCTTCGTAGCCGGCAACGGCAACCCGCCGCCGCCCCCGCCGCCCCCGCCGCCGCCGCCACCACCCCCGCCGCCGCCGCCGGCTGGTGCGTGCCACATCACGTACGCCATCACCAACCAGTGGAATACCGGCTTTACCGCGGGGATAACGATCACCAACACGAGCACGGCCGCCATCTCGGGCTGGACGCTGAAGTGGTCGTTCGCCAACGGGCAGACCGTTACGCAATTGTGGAACGGCAATGCCACGCAGAGCGGCGCGAATGTGACCGTTACCAACATGAGCTATAACGCCAACATCCCCGCGGGCGGCAGCTACAACGGGGTCGGGTTCCAGGGAACCTGGAGTGGCACCAACTCACTGCCGACGGCGTTCACACTGAATGGCACAGCCTGCAATTGAGGCAGGAGCCATCATAATGAATAGAACCAGAAGTGTTTGGGCGGCCAGCTTATTGCTGGCCGCCTCCTTTGGCGCAGGTCAGGCCGCCCTGGCGCAGACCGCCAGTTGCAACGTCGCCTATTCCGTGGTGAGCCAATGGAACAACGGCTTCCAGGGCGATGTGAAGATCACCAACACCGGACCGGCCGTCACGGGTTGGACGCTCATCTGGACGTTCCCCTCGGGCCAGACCATCACGCAGCTGTGGAATGGCGTCGCCACACAGTCCGGCGCGTCGGTTACGGTCAATAACGCGTCCTTCAACGCCGATCTGGGCACCGCGGATGTCGGTTTCACGGCAGCGATCACCGGAGCCAACACGGCTCCGGCGAGCTTCACCTTGAACGGAGTATCCTGCTCTGTGAACGGTGGGGCCGCACCTCCGCCGCCACCGCCTCCGCCGCCACCACCGCCTCCGCCCCCACCACCTCCGCCCGGAGGGGGAACGGCTCAGGCCGATGGTATTCCGATGCCGGCAACCGTCGCGCTGCAGGGCGTGGCCAACGGTCCTCTCACGATCCTGAACTGGGGAGGCTTCAAAGCGGCGACGTCGTGGACTTTTGACGACTCGCAACCGTCTCAGATCGAGCACTTCGCCGACATTCAAGCCGTCGGCGTGCCGGTCACGTACTACATCGTCACGGGGCTGGCCTCTTCGTTAGCCAATTACAACAGCACCTGGGCTGCCGCCGTGAATGCCGGTGACGAGATCGGAAACCACACTCAGGACCACTGCCACCAGGATCTGACGGGTTGCATTACGAATCCGAGCACCGGGGCCCTGACGTCGGAGATCGATAACGACACCAACTTCATCACCTCACACTACGGCCAAAAGGCGGTCTGGACGGGTGCTTCGCCGTACGGAGACACCGGCTACAACGCTCCCGCTTCGTCGCGTTTCCTGGTCTATCGGGGTGTCGCGGGTGGGTCGATCAAGCCGAACGACAACACCAATCCGTTCAACCTGCCATGTCATCTCGCCGCCCAAGGCGAGACGGCTGCGCAGTTCAATGCCGTAACGGACGCCGCCCGTAGTGCCGGTGCATGGCAGATCTACCTCATTCACACCATCAGTCCGACGAACAACGTCTGGTTCAATCCAGTCGCGGTCACGGACGTTACCGGTGCGATGACGCACGCCAAGACGGTAGGAGACACGTGGGTCGATTCCGTCGTCAACGTGGCGGCCTACTGGCGTGGATTGAAGGTTCTCGCCACGGCGAATCGTTCCACCTCGGGAACCAGCACCACGTGGAGCTGGACCTTGCCGGCTCACTTTCCGAGCGGCAAGTTCCTCCGGGTAACGGTTGCGAGCGGCACGTTGTCCCAGAAAGGAGTCGCGATCGTCAAGAACTCCAAGGGCTTCTTCTCGGTATCGCTCGATGCAGGCTCACTCACGCTGACACAGTAGCGGTAGTGATCTCGAGGGGGCCGGGCGCAGGCCCGGCCCCTAGTTTGTCCACCAGACTACAAATTCCTTGAACCCGATGTAGCCGTCTCCCTCGATGTCGGCGACCTCGAAGTCGAGGAGACATTCCTCCCTCGAGACATCGCCGTCCAGTTTGATCAGGAGAGCGTGGAACTCCTCCGGGTTGATGAAGCCATCGCCGTTGAGGTCGCATGAGTCGAATGTCATGCGCAACTGCGTGAGCTCCGCTTCGGTCAGTCCTGCCATCGGCTCTCCTCAGCAAGCGAGTGCTGCTGTCCTCATCGTGCGCATTCAATACCGCCAGGCCCGCCAACACTAAACAGCGCAGGTGCGGAATGTGAACCGCGTCATGATCGGGCCGTTTCCACGCGGCACGAGACTGTATGCCTGCGAGGGCGCTTTACAGGCGCCGCCGCCTTGTAGAGAACCGCCGCCGGCCCCCGGTCGCTGGACGGTCGCTACAACAGTGTCCGGGCCGCGCCGGGGCCTGAATCACCCGATGGCGCTTTGCTCAGCTCCTCGGCGCTTTCGGTCAGCGTGCCGGGCGCGGACGCCACGACCTTCCTGCCGCCACGCAAAGTCGCGGTGACCTGCCAGAGATAGGTGCGGCCACGGCGCAAAGGCCGCCTGGGCCGCCAGACCGTCGTGCGCAAGGCCGGGCTGCGCTGAACGGGGTGCAATCTCGCATCGACAATGGCGACCGAGTATCGGATCGCCCCTGGCAGGGGCTCCCAGCTGAATTCCGGGCGCGTTTCGGAAATGGTCTTTCCGACGGGACCCAGCAACGCGAATCCTTTGTTGGCTTCCGGCGTCCCGGGGGAAGGGGACGCAGATGCGGAAGCTCGATTTGCTTCGGGGGCGGTGGATGCTCCAGCGGCTCGCTGAGCCGGGATCGCGGCGGCGACCCGTGTGTCGTTGGTTTGTGTGTTGGCCGCGGCCGGTGCGACAGGAGGTTGCGCGACCGATGTGGCGACCGACACCTTGTTGGTTCGGGACTTCTCATGCCTCAGCCAAAAAACCGCTGCAACTGCGGAGATGAAAATGACCGCGATAGCCGCTCCGAGCGGCAGCGAGAGTTTACGGCGTCGCTTGCTCCGTCCAAACTCGCGGGGCTGGGACTCCGGGCGCGAGAACCCGGCCAGCTCTCCTTTGAAGGTTCGGAGATCCTCCAACTCGGCACGGCAGGCCTCGCACGAGTCCAGGTGAGTCTGGCAGAAGCTCGAACGAGCCGGCGCGAGCCGGCCGGTCGTATAAGCTTCCAGATCCTCAGGGGTCAAGTGGCGGGCCGACTCCAGCTTGGAATCCGTTTCTGACAGCTGATCCAACACCTGCGTAGTGCCTCCCAGGCCACGCGTCCACCAGACGCCTGCGAAAATGTTTTCACACGTCGATCCCGGAAGGGCGTGACAAGCTTAATAGTTTCGCGATGGCAGCATGGGAGCGCGCGCAGGTTCCGTTGCGGCGGCGCAAATTGTCTGTGGGTGTAGACACTGGCTCTTTCTACAGCTTGACGCTATACCCAGCCCACTCGCGCTCCGGTGCAGCGAATCGGTCTTGGTCCTACATGGGGATGCGGCTGCGGGCGATGCCTGTCCGACCGTCAAGCGCGGCAGTCTACGGCCATGAGTGCAGTACTCGTAGCAGCGTTCAGTGATCATGCCACCGCCGAGCGGGTTCGCACCCGCCTCGTGCAGGATGGATACCCAACCGACAGGGTGCAGCTCACCTCGTCCCAGGAGCTCGGGCAGGCCAAGCTCGTGCCGCGGGCGAGCGTTGGCGAGAAGCTGGCGGAATACTTCGACAACCTGTTCGAGGCCGGAAGTGGAGCCGACAGCGAGGGCGCGCGCTCCGCCCGGCTTTTCCAACGCGCCGTGCTCGAGGGCAAAGCGGCAATCGTCGTTCAGCCGCGTGGGGATATCGAGACGCAGCGCGCTCTGCAGCTTCTGAATGAGGCCGAGCCCGTGGAGCTGCGCGGTGCGGATCTCGAGAATCAAACGCTGGAGCACGCCGCAGCCGAGACCGAGACGCCCGTCGTCACCTGGATGGGCAAAGTGCTGGCCGCGCCCGGGGCTCCGGATACGACCGGCCTTCCCAAGTTGCCCTGAGACAAACATAACTTAGCGCAAATTAACCCAGGATAGCCGCGCAGCACAGATCGCGGCGCAACGTCTGTCCGGGTCTCTCGCTTGCTTCAAAGTTGGAAATCAATCCCATCGGACGGAGCAGGTGCAGAGATGAAGATACGGTGTCTTACCCTCGTGATAGGTTGCGTGTTGCTCTGCACACGCCTCGCAGAAGCGCAGACGCCGCTCGCGCAGCCGGGCGAGCGGGCTATCGATGCGACCGTCGGCAACGATGTCCTGCAGCTGCGCTACCTGGGTGCGGCGCCGCCGCTGAGCGGGGTGGGCGGCAATCTCGATTTCGGGGCCCTCCTGACGGAGAGCCGCGAGTTTGACGCCACTGCCGCCTGGATGTTCGATACCGACTTCCTGCCCGTGCCGCGGCTGCGGTTTCAGGTTGGACCGCGGGTGGATCTCGCGTGGCTGGCCGCAGGCAGTAAAACTAACGTATTTTCCCTCGGGATCACCGCCAGTGCACGTTATGAGTTGATCCAACGGCTCGGCTTGTCTGCTTTCGGCAGTGCTGCCTATTCACCGGGCGTGCTCACCTTCGGCTCCGCACACAATCTTTATGACTTCACCGCCGGCGCGGAGATCAAGCTCGCAGGACGCCTGTACGCCCTCGGCGGTTATCGCTGGTTCAAATTCACCCTCGTCAACCAGCCGGACGAGCGACTGGTGAACGAAGTGTTTGCCGGCGTACGTTGGCAATTGGAATGAGGGGGGCGACCGCAATGCGGCCGCCCCCGGCCAGGTGAAGAAAATGGGGCTCCGGCGGTAAATCTGGGCCGCAGGAACCCTTCGGGCGCATGTACATTGCACCAGTATGTCGCCGATTGAAGTCATACCAGACGCGCCGTTCTTGAGCGGCATCGAAGCCGCTGCGCGAGCCGCCCGCAGTCCCAACATGGTGGAGTCCATGAGGCTCGAACGCGTGGAGCCTCGCATGCAGGCGGGTCTCCACCACCTGCACAAAGGACGTTACCGACGGATAGAATACGGGGAGGAGGGCTTGCGATTCGGTACCCTGGTGCGCATGGGAGAGGCCGAAGATCATCCCGTCGTTCGCGCCCTTTATCCCGTCATCCGCGACACGCTGATGCTCACGTCATCGAAGCAGATCCGAAACATGGCTACCGTTGGAGGAAATCTGCTGCAGCGTAACCGCGGATGCGCAATCCCCGGTACGGGTCGGAGTTGCATTGCAGCCTATTCCGGCGACTTTGCCCAAGCGCTCATCGCGCTGGACGCCACCGTCGACACCATCGGGGCGTCTTGCGGGCCCAGGCGCATCGAGTTCGCGCAATTGCATCGCCTGCCCGGTGAGTCCGGACGCCTGGAGTCGTCGCTGCAACCCGGGGAGTTGATTACCTTCATCAACATTCCGGCCGGTCCCTGGACGCGGCGCTCGCGATACATCAAGATCGCTCTCGCATCAGCGGCAGTTGCACTGCATATGGAAGGCAACGAAGTGAGACAAGCTCGTGTGGCTCTGGGAGGAGTAGCGACCGCTCCATGGCGTTCGCACGAAGCCGAAGCCATACTGAATGGTCACACGCTGGATGTGAGTCGCGCCGCTCGCGCTGCGGAGGCGGCGTTTGCAAAAGCTCGCTCCCCCGAGCACAACGCACTCCAGATTCCTCTGCGCAAGCGGACCCTGATCCGCGCTTTATTGGAAACGAGGGCAATGCAGGTTTGAAGGGGTCCTCTGACGAGTCAGCCGCCCCGGTGGCTGCGCCGTCACGCTTGTCCAGTGCAGTGTGGGCTCTGGGTCTGACGAGCCTTTGTATGGACATCTCGTCCGAGATGATCCATTCGCTGCTGCCGGTATTCCTGGTCGTCGGTCTGGGCACATCCGTCGCCTACCTCGGCATCATCGAAGGCGTTGCCGAGGCTACAACCTCCATTGTCAAGGTATTCTCCGGTGCGCTGTCGGATTACTTCGGCCGGCGCAAGCCTCTGGCGCTTTTAGGGTACGGGATGGCGGCATTGACCAAGCCGCTCTTTCCCTGCGCCTCGAGCGCGGGGATGGTGTTCCTGGCGCGCTTTATCGACCGCCTCGGCAAGGGCATTCGCGGCGCGCCGCGGGATGCTTTGGTTGCAGACGTCACCCCGGCGGAGCTACGGGGTGCAGCCTTCGGCTTGCGCCAATCACTGGACACTATCGGCGCGTTCGCGGGGCCGGTGTTGGCCATCGTGCTCGCTGCCGTGTTCTCAGGTGAGCTGCGGACGGTGTTGTGGATTGCCGTATTGCCGGCATTTATCTCGGTCGTCGTTCTGTGGGTTGGCGTTCGCGAGCCGCAGCGGCCGTCGGCCCCTCAGGCAAAGGAACGTAGTGTTGAACTGCGTGTGCGTGCAATGCCGCGTAGTTTTTGGATCGTGTGCGCCGTCGCGAGCGTATTCATGCTCTCCCGGTTCTCCGAGGCATTCCTCGTGTTGGTCGGGCTCCATGGTGGCCTGACGCCTGCTTTGGCCCCGCTCGTTCTCGTTGCCATGAATCTTGCCTATCTGCTGTCGGCCTATCCGGTCGGGAAGCTATCCGATCGCATGCCGAAGCAGAATCTCCTGGTGGCAGGTTGCGGTATTCTTGCCCTGGCCAATGGTGTGCTGGCGTTCGCTTCAAACCCGTTCTTGCTGATCGTGGGCGGCCTGCTATGGGGCCTGCACATGGGCTTTACCGAGGGTGTGTTTGCAGCCATGGTGGCGAATAGCGCTCCCCAGGACTTGCGCGGCAGCGCCTTTGGCATTTTCAATATGTTGCGCGGCCTGGTCCTGCTGGGGGCGAGTGTCTGTGCCGGTCTGCTCTGGGAACAGATGGGGCCGCGAGCGACCTTCGGTTTTGCCAGTGTGCTCGCAATCCTCACGGTGTTCGCGCTATGGAGTGCAAAGTGTCGAAGTCCCGCCGCGAATTTCTCGTGACCTCCGGTGCAATGCTGGCCTCGGCCGCCGCCGCCGCGGAGGAAGAGTCGACTCCTGCCGGAACACCGCCCGCATTTGGCACGAGCCCCGCCGTTGGTCCCGAAGTGACCGCGGCGACGTTCGGCGCCGCCGAGAAGCTCGTGCAAGTGGATTTGACGGAGGCGGAACGAGCAATGGCTGCCGCAAGCTGGCGCAACAGCATGGCTGCCCTTTGTGAGCGTCGCGTCGGGCCACGCAAGGTCAAGTTGGATGCAACTGTAGCGCCATTCTCGACCTGGAATCCCATGCTTCCCGGTCAAAGTACAACCGCCCGTCAGGATCGCTTCATTCGCAGCCCGCGTGATCCGGGTCCCATTCCGACGTCCGATGCCCATATCGCGTTCGCTCCCCTGTGGAAACTCTCGCGTTGGCTGGAGAGCCGCCAACTCAGCTCGGAGCGCCTCACGCAGATTTATCTCAAACGCATTGCAAAGCTCGATCCAAAATTGCGTTGTATCATTACTCTGACGCGCGAGCTCGCGCTCACCCAGGCGCAGCAGGCGGACCGCGAGATCTCCTCCGGCCGCTATCGTGGCCCCCTGCATGGAATTCCGTGGGGTGGCAAAGATCTGCTCGACACCGCTTCTATTCCAACCACGTACGGCGCGGAGCCCTTCAGAAACAGAGTTCCTGACAAGGACGCCGCCGTCGTACGCCGTTTGCACGACGCAGGCGCGGTGCTCATCGCAAAGTTGAGCCTCGGAGCACTGGCGCTCAATGATGTCTGGTTCGGTGGTCAGACGATGAACCCGTGGCTCCTGGAGGAAGGAGCAGGGGGCTCGAGCGCCGGACCCGGGGCGGCAACGGCAGCGGGACTCGTAGGTTTTGCAATCGGGAGCGAGACCGAAGGCAGTATCGTGGACCCGAGCATGCGTTGTGGTGTGACGGGATTGCGTCCGACATTCGGGCGGGTTCCGCGCACCGGCGCCATGACACTCGCATGGTCTCTCGACAAGTTGGGTCCCATGGCCCGTAGCGTGGAGGACACCATGCTCATACTGCAGGTGCTGTCGGGTCCGGATGCCGGCGATCTCGCCAGTGTTCCCAGCCATCTGGACTTTGACGCAACGGCTCCTGTTACCGGGCTGCGGGTCGGGTATTTCGCGAAGTGGATGCAGGAGGATCCGGCGACCGATGTCGATCGCGCTGCGCTGCAGAGTCTCGAGAAGCTCGGGCTGCGGCCGGTCGAGGTTTCGATCCCCGATTGGCCCTA
>Ga0070683_100005104_pt1 | contig 10918 bp, 10 predicted proteins | sample KBSC713LmetaG_FD_64662 | JGI IMG/M metagenome (GOLD analysis project Ga0070683, IMG submission 64662) | Corn rhizosphere microbial communities from Kellogg Biological Station, Michigan, USA - KBS C7.1-3L metaG | ecosystem: Host-associated > Plants > Roots > Rhizosphere ...
GTTCTACGGTGTCGGCTTCGCTGTCGGCCTCGTGGTCGCGCACTGGGTGCCGTTGCGCTTTGCCCGCCCACCCGCCGTTATCGTCCTGGCGGGTCTGCTCCTGGCCGCGGGCATCGGCCTGGCGCTGGCTGGCGTCGTGGCCGTGCTGCGGCACAAGACCACGATCGTCCCGCACCGGCCGGTGTCCATCCTGGTCACTGGCGGGCCTTACCGGATCTCCCGCAATCCGATGTACACCGGGCTGGCCCTGGCGTTTGTCCTGCTCGCGGTGCTCCGGCCGGCCATCCGCCCGGAGGAGGACTACCTGACCAGCCGATACACCGACGCCTACGCCAGCTACCGGCAACGGGTGCGACGCTGGTTATGAACCACCGGCCCCAGGTGCCTCCTACCGCAACAGGGCTGCCGCCAACGAGTCGCCGATGAACTGGCCGTACCGGGCGGCGTCCCACCCGCAGCGCACCACGAGAAGCTCATACAGCTCGGACGAGCTGTAGGTCCACAGCACATCGGTGGCGACCTTCAGCGTGACGCCGGGCTTGAGAATGACCGCGATCGGCCAAGGTGCGGCACAGGTCCGACGGAACTGGACCCAACTGTTCGCCGGCATACCCGACCTGACCGCCCGCATCCTCGATTCGGCCGTGGCCGGCAAAACCATGTGGACCGAATGGGAGATGTCCGGCACCCGCCGCGACGGCGGCGCCCATCTCATGCGGGGTGTCATCATCTTCCAGGTCGCGGCGAGCCGGATCGCCTCGGCACGGTTCTACCTCGAACCGGTCGACCACACCAGCGGCGACGTGGACGCCACGATCGCCCAAGCTACGACGACCGACCCGCAACACCCGCAAGGCCAGGCCCGGCCGTGATCCTCGTCGCCTGCGGCACCGGCACCCCTCGGCACACCCCTGGTCCGGACCCTCACCGCGAGCGCTGCCGCCGTATATGTACTGACCCGCCACCCAGGCCGCGCCGCCGCCTTGCACGAAGAAGGCGTCGAAGCCGTCGTCGGCGACGTGCGGCGCCTTGTGCGACAGTGGGCCCCTGCGCCCCAGTGCGGAATCCCTCTCGTTGGGATCAAGGCGGCCCCGACAGGCCGCACGCGCCGCCTCACGGGGGCCGGGCCAGGCCCGCCGCCGACGCCTTCCGCTGCCGCTCCCGGCGCCGCCGCGCAGGCAGGAACGCCAGCGTGCCGGCACGCTCCGCTGTTAGCGCTTGCGGCTTTATTGGTTCGGGCAGGAGCTTGCCAGGAACTCCTGTGGTGGTTGGCCGTTGACGTTGGCCCATGCCGGGTTGAGGGACAGTGCGAGTGGGGGTGCTTGCCATGCCGCGCCGGATCGTTGGATTGCTCCGTAGTCCCAGCGCAGGTCGGGATCTGGTGTGCCGGCGTTGAGGAACTGGACGACCCGCTGTTTCGCGGCTGGCTGCTGGATGAGCAGGCCGTGGGGGGCCGGTATCTGCACGACTGGGACTTTCGCGCGGACCCCGGGCGGTACCGCGGCGGCGTCCAGTGTGGGCAGGAAGGCGATGGTCTTGACTCCCCGGACGGGGCAGAGCATGCGGTTGTTGCGAAACAGTGGGGCGTTGTCCGTCAGTGAGCGGATGAACGGTTCGTCGGCGCTGTTGGGTAGGTCGTCGACCGCGCCGAGGACGGCGAAGATCGCCCGTAGTTCCCAGCCGGTGGCGATGCCCCAGCCGGTGTGTGCGTGCCGGGGTGGGTAGTAGATCCGTCCGGCGCGGATCGGTGGGCTGAGCAGCACCACATGGTCCACGTTCGGGTGCGGCATGGTCACCAGGTAGTAGTGGGCGATCAGCGCGCCCTCGCTCTCGGCCAGCAGCGCAACCTTATGACCGGTGCGGGCGTGGACCTGATCGATCTGCGCCGCCAGGAGTCGGGCGCTGTCGACCATCGACTGATGCGTGGCCGTGGACGGGTAGGGCCGCGGGGTACCGTCCGGCTCGATGCCGCGGTAGGAGTACCGCAGGATCGGTAGGATCCGGCCGCTGGGCTCCCCGCTGTAGTGCGAGTTGTACCCGGCCAGGAAGATCACCGGCCCGTCGGTCGCCTCCGCCTCCAGCCGTAGCAGTGCCGGCGGCTCCGACACCTCCGGCCGGCGGGTGGTGCTCTCCTGCACGTCCCCGACGGTGAACATGAAACCGGCGACCAGGGCGATGACGATAGCGGCGACCGGTACCCGCCCCCAGCGCGCCTCCCCCTCGAGCCGCACCGCGATGCGCACCGCCCACCACCAGAACAACCCGTTAACCCCACCCGTGACCGTGGCCACCGCAACCGAGAATGCGGGCGGAACGACCCAAACGAGCACGCCACCAGCGGTCAACGCGGCGAAGTTGAGTACCGACAACCCGACCGTGTCGGCCGGCGGCAGCCCCCGCCACCAGCCGGGCACCATCCCGCCGCGCTGCAGTACGGGCGCCATGACCAGCACCGGCACCAGTTCACCCAACACGTACCAGGACACCGAGACGTCCGAGGCCACCACGCCCATCGCCGCCCACGGCGACAGGAACGCACCCAGCACCGCCGCGAACACCACGTTCCGGGCGCCCAGCCGGGCCAGGGACGGACGCGGAACCCCGGACGGCCACGCCAAGGCGGTCAGCGCGGTACCCAGCAACCCCCGTACCGCGATCGCGGCCAATGACTCACCGACGAACCCGGCCCAGGACCGGTGGTACACCAGCACCCAACGCAGATCATGCAGCGTCCCGTACGGCCACATCGCGCTGACCTGCGGAGTGAGGCTCAACGGCGACGAGAAACCGACCGCCCGCAGCACCCCCGCCTCAACCCCGGCCGGGACGGCGCACAACACCACCAGCAGGAACAGGCGCAACCACCGCGACCGCACGAGACCCCCCCCGCGAATGCTCCTCAACCTTCCCAGATCGTCCCCTCCATACCCAGAGCACCCAGACGTATACGCGGGTACGGGCCAGGACTATCTCGTAAACGGTTTGCCCCGTGAGGCGCTGGTGCGCCGTGAGGCGCCGCTAACCGAAGGAGGTGCAAGTCCTCCTCGCCGGGTTGTCGCAGCAACCCGGTAGGAGCTGAGCGCAGCCCGACCCGGGAGACGCCGGGGAGGGTGGGAAGCAGCGCTGACAAAGCCGGGACGGTTCGGTACTGCCAGACGAGTCGGGTCCGGCGAGCGAGATCAGACGGTATACGAGAGGAACCAGCGTCATAAAGCTCCGTAAGCGTGGCACCGGCTCAAATCTGGTGGATATGGGCCGGGGTGTAGGGCACGGCTGTCCGTTGTGGATGGTCGACTCCGAAGCCGGTTTAGCGTGCCGGTGGGGAGGCCATGGTGAAGGTCTGCGGCGTAACCATGGCGATGCTGCCGGGGCAAAGTTGGGTGCCAAGCTGATCGATCGGTTTGCGGTGAACACGCCGCCAGCATGAGCCAGGGCGAGTTGGGTGACCAGGTCGGGGTGACCCGGCAGACCGTAAACGCCATCGAACGCGGCAAGTACTCGCCATCCCTGGAGGTCGCCTTCAAGATCGCCCGGGTTTTCGGAGTACCGCTGGAGGAGGCGTTCCAGTACCCGGACTAGCCTCGGGCTAGCTCCGTCCGACCGCTCGATCGTTGACCTGCTCGCTGTTTAGCTCGATCCTTGGCCAAGCCCAATCTCTGAGGGCGATGCAGACAGACGCTGCCCCTGGGTGCGCCTACGCCGGCTCGTGTTCATTCACGCGGTGCCAGCACCATCGTTTCCCGTGCGCCACAGGTGGGGTCGCGAGGGTGAGCGGTACCTATCCGGTGCGGTCAGGTTGTCAAAGGCTGGGAGTATCGTGAGAGGTGAACGTTGCCGAGGTACGCCATGTTTGGCGGTTCGTGATCGCGGCAGGGTGATGATTGAGCCGAGCCGCGCAGGAGCCGCATGAGCCATCGCACTTCCGAACCCGCCCGTGAACAGCACGTGCACCGGGCAGTGGTGCCGCCGATCGGGCTGTTCAGCCATCCGCCGGAGGCTGACGTGTTCGAGCAGCGCCACCCTCCGGGCGGCCACGGTGACGGCGCCGAATGGCGAGCGACATCGTTCTCCGGCGGGCCGCCGAGCAACACCGCCGGTTCTTCCGCAACGAGGAGAACTAACGCGGGCTATCGGCGACAGCCCGGCCGGCGGCCCAGTACAACGACTCCTCGGTTCCATCATGACCCAGGCGCCGCTGGTCGCGGATGAACGGCCCCCAGACGTCCTGTCTGGCCATGCCGGCCTTCTTCATCGAGTTGTTCGTGCCGTTAGCGGGCCGACCGGCATGACAGAAGTCGACAAGCGCAAGATCCTTCAGACACTGCGGGCTCGGGGGCTTTACGCCAGAGCGGACTGGGTGGACCGGCAGCTACCGGAGCGCGTCGATCTGGAGAAGAACGCCGGGCTGCTCGCGACCCTGCGCATCAGCCCGTCTGAGCTCACCGATCTCCCGCCGTGATCGGGCGCAGGGACACCGCACAAGGCCATGTGTCAGGCTCCGGGACTGGCCAAGGTCATGCGCGGCAAGGGCCCCCGGCATCGCTGGCGGCCAAAGGTTTCCGGCTACGGACCATCGACGGTGTTGCGCATCATCCGCGGCTAACACGAACATGGGCAGTTGTGCGAGGAATGGCCGTGAGCGTCGCTCGGCGGCGGGCGTCAGCCCGTGCGTCTCGGTGTTGCCGACGGCGTGGCCGGCAGGGCGTTCGGCTGGTAAACGGGTGGGCCGGGAAGGATGGCTGGACGAAGCGCCCCGACGGTACCCAGGTTCATCGCAGCACGTCGATGACCTGTCCGTACTGGTCGACCGCCCGGTATACGTACCGCCAGACGCCGTTGACTTTGACGCAGGTCTCGTCGACGTGCCACCTGTCGCCTGGTTCGCCGAGGTGCTCCTCCACCAGGTCCCACTGCATGGCGGGCGAGTCGGGCAGCGTCGGCCAGCAGTGGGTGAACCACTGCACCCATCGGTAGACGGTGACTTGGACGGCCTCGACGCCGCGCTCGACCAGCAGCTCGTCCACGTCGCGGTAGGAGAGTCCGTAGCGCAGGTACCACCGGACCTTGACGACGATCACCTCGGCCGGGAACCGGAAGCCGGCGAACGCGGACTTCGGCGGTAGCCAAGAGCGTGAGCAGATCGATGACTTCGCTGCTCAACTCTGCCTATATCTTGCCAACACATAACGCAACGGAGCCGTCCGAAGGTCTGTGGCGAGCTGGTCCACGTCGGTGGTGGCGAGGTCGCCCCGGCTGCGGTTGACGCGACCAGACGCCCTCCGTGGGGTTGAGATCGGGGGCGTAGGCGGGCAGCTGGATAACGTGCGCCATCGTGGCAGGCGCCGTCCGCCCGAGGCGAACGTGGTGCCCCGACGTCAACCCGTTGGTCAACCGGCCCACGAGGCCGCCCCGTGCTACATGCGCCAAAAGCCCCCGCGTGCAGTCCCGGCCGTCTCGCGCGGCCCATCGGGCGTGGTTGCCGCTGTGCGGTTCATGCCGCGCCATGCTGGGAAGATGAACGGGGCGAGCGTGGCGAGGAGCATGCATGCGCCGCTGGTTAGCGCGGCCGTAGTCAGTCCGGCGCTGGTGGTGAGTGCGCCGCCGAGAAGCGAGCCGAACGGGATGCCGACCCAGGCGCTGGCTTTGATGGCGCCGAGGGCGCGGGTCTGCAGGTGCTCGGGTATTCGTTCATATGTAACGGCGCCAACGATGGGGTTGAGCGCGCCTGTGGCAAGCCCGCAGAAGGCGGTGATCGCGAGCGTCGGCGGGAGTGTGGTGAAGAACGCGAGGGCCGCGTGGCGAGGTGCGCCGCCGAGGAGAAAACCAATCCCGTAGGTGGCTCGGCGGGGCAGGCGTGGTCCGAGCCATGCCGCGGTGAGGACGCCGACGAGCGCCCCGATGTTCATCACGCCACCCATGAGGCCGAGCGCGGCGGGTTCGTGGATACGCTCGCGTACCCAGACCGGTATGAGCACGGAGGTTAGCGCTTGCCCGAGCAGGTTTGTAACCAAATTCATGGTGGCGATGCCGAGCAGCAGCCGATCGGCGCGCACGGCTCGCAGTCCCTCACCGAGTCGCGCGAGGTAACCGGCCGTGTCTGGTGCGACCCGGGGCTGCGCCGCAGCCGGCACCAGCGCTGCGATCAACGCCGCAGCGACGGCGAAGGTGAGCCCGTCGACGAGCACGACGACGGGAGCGCTGGCGATGCTGATCACGATGCCGGCCAGCGGCGCGCCGATGAGAATGCCGGTCCGGTCACCAGTCGAGTACAGGCCGGCGGCGCGTTCTGCCGGAATGTCGGTGAGCCGGGCTGTTCCGGGCACCAGCGGGCTTGTGGCCGCGTCGGCAACGCCGCGCGCCGCGCCGGCGATGGCCACGATTGCAACCAGGGCTCCGAACCGGAGTGTGCCGCTGGCGTAGAGCGTAGGGATGGCGCAGACGGCCGCGGCCGCGGCGGCATTGCCGAGCACGCAGCCGCGTTTGGCGCCAAACCGGTCAACGAACGGCCCGACGGTCGCCTGCAGCGTCACGTACGGCGCCATCTCGGCAAACCCAACCAGCCCAGTCCGCCCCGCGCTACCTGTTGTAGTCAATACCAGCCATGGGATCGCCAAGGCCGACATTGCCGTACCGAGCATCGAGATCCCATACGCCAACACCAGCGCGTAGAGCGGCAGCCTGACCCTCACTCTGGCCACCCGCGCCACGGCTGCCGCTCTAACAGGGCAAGGCCGGTCGGTGGCCGTTTCTGATCTCGTATCACTTCGGTGCTCGCTCCTTCCGCGAGCAACATGGTGAGCCCCAACCTGGAACGTGCATGATCGTGCCACAGGCACGCCGAACCAGGCCAGGTACGGATGGACTACCCATTCGGCGACTAGGTCGCCGTGTTCAAGGTCGGCGGCCGGATGTTCGCCCTTGTCGCTCTCGACGGGAGCCTCGGCTTCGTCAACCTCAAGTGCGACCCGACGCTCGCTTGGAACTGCGTGCTCTCCACTCGTCGATCCGCCCTGGTTACCACCGAACAAGCGTCATAGGAACACTGTCGAACTCGACGGCTCGGTGGACTACAGCACGCTGCGAGAGATGATCCAGCACTCATACGGGCTCGTCGTCAGCCGCCTGCCAGCTGCACAGCATGATCGACTTCCGGGAAGCCGACCACAATCTACTTGAGGCCTGTGCCTGCTCCCGAACGACGAGACAGCGATTTCTTCAATGAGTGCGCGGCGTCAGCCCGGTTGACGATCACACGACATCCGAGCAGTCTGGAGAGCCAGAACGGCGCAACAGTGCCGCGGCGGCTACGTCCTCTCGTCTGCTACTTGTTTGAGGATGATTCGGCAAGTTGCGCGGCGCATTCGATCAATATCCCGTCCGGTCGGCGTGTCGTGATGATCTCGGCGCCAGGGGCGAAGGAGTATCGGCGGTTGCCTGCGAACTCCTGAGGAGAGTCGTCGCCGATGCTCCGGGTGCCCATCCTGCCGCGGTCGCTGCTGCGGGTGCTGGATGCGTTCCGGCCGTGCCTCAGGCGGTAGTTGGGCAGGCGGTGCCGGCGACGTTTGACCGCTCCTACTCTGCTGATCCCGGGGCCGCCCGGTCCGTGAGCGAGGTGTTCGTCGAGGATCGAGAGGGCCACGTTACTCAGCAGGGGTGAGAGGATTGAGCCTTGCGGGGTCGGTGCTGGTTGTTTCGATGGCCGTCCTCGACTGCGCACCGGCGCCCGGGTGACCTCGGTGCGCGGTCACCCGGACACCGCAGCTATGTCGTCGGCCTGGCTTGGTGCAGAATCTGGGCCAGCTCGGCCGGTCGGCTGAGCATCGGCCAGTGCCACGTCGGCAGTTCCTCGTACTGCCATGAGTCGCCGGCCATGTGCCGACACAGTGGCATCGCAACGGCCATCTCGCGTACCTGCTCGACGGTGAGGCTCGACAGCACGCCGAGGCGGGGCAGCTTCTCCCAGGCCCCGGTGAGTCGCACCGGGGTGGTGGCGGTTGCCCATGGTTGGGCCACCGATCGCTCACCGAGCAGCGCGACGATCGACTCGTCCACATCTGCTGCTCTGGCCGCCAGTTCGGCCCACGACGGGGCCGGCAGCCGCCAGCCATCGCCGTACTCGGCGACCATCGTCGCGTTGCGTTCACGTTCCTGGGGTGGGCTGAAGTCTTCGCTTGCCGCCCCGTCGGATAGTGGGCCGGTGTCGACGAAAACCAGCTGAGCGATGCGGTCGGTCATGCGGTCCGCGGCGGCGGTCGTCACGGCCGCGCCGGCGTAGCTGTGTCCGACGAGGACAACATCGTGCAGGTCCTCGTAGCCGAGCAGGTTGACCACGTCGGTGACGTGGACGTCGAGGTTGGTGTCCGGGCGGGCCAGGTGGGCGCGCTCGCCCAGGCCGGTCAGACTCAGCGGGTACACCTCGTGGCCGAGCCCACGCAGAGCGGCGGTGACCGGGCGCCAGGCCCACGCGCCGAGCCAGAATCCGGGAACGAGTACGAACGTCGTCATGCACCAGACGCTACGATCAATACTGGACAGATTCCGCCCGGATTAGGAGTCGGATCATTGGTCCGGCCCACTGCGCGCGTACTGGCGTTGCTGGAGATCCTCCAGGCCGGCGGCGGCTTCACCCTCGCCGACCTGGCCGGTCGGCTGGGCGTCGACGAGCGCACGGTCCGTCGCTACGTCGCGCACCTCGCCGATCTCGGCGTCCCGGTCGAGGCCCGGCGCGGTCGCTACGGCGGGTACCGGCTCGCACCCGGATACAAGTTGCCGCCGCTCATGCTCACCGACGAGGAGGCGGTCGCCGTCGTGCTCGGGCTCGTTGCCGCTACCCGGGCGGGGCTGACCGCCGCCGAGGGCGCGGCCGCCGAGAGCGCGACCGCGAAGATCCGCCGGGTGCTGCCGGCCATCCTCGGCCGGCGGATCGATGCGCTGCTGGCCACCGTTGACTTCACCGCACCGGTCCGCAAGCCCTCCCCGCCCGGCATCGAGGTGCTGCTGATGCTCGCCGAGGCGGCCCGACATCATCAACCGGTCAGCATTGCCTACACCACCTGGCGCGGCCAGTCCGGCGAGCGGCGGCTCGACCCGTACGGGCTGGTCTTCCACGCCGGCCGGTGGTACGTCACCGGTCACGACCACAACCGCCAGGCAGTGCGGACGTTCCGGCTCGACCGGATCGGGACGGCCCGTCCCGCCCAGGGCGGGTTCGACATCCCGGCCGGCTTCGATCCCACCGCGCAGGTACTCGCCGGTCTGGCGGCCGTGCCGTACGCGCACGACATTTCCGTGGTGCTGCACACCAGCCTGGCTCAGGCGCAGCGACGGATCCCGCCGTCGGTCGGCGCGCTTACCGAGGTGCCCGACGGAGTGCGCCTCACAGCCCGGGCGGAACGGCTCGACGGTGCGGCACAGATGCTCGCCGGGCTCGGCTGGCCATTCACGATCGACCGACCGGACAAACTCAAGGACGAGATACGCGCCCTAGCCGCCCGACTGCTCACCGACGCCGATGCCGGCAGATGAGTTCGGCACCGTCAACGGGCACCACCTGGGTAGGTTCTTTCGGCACCACAAGTAGCCGATGCGCGGATGGTTGATCACGCCGTCTGTTGGACGCAGTGGCGATCGCCGGGTCAGCGGATTATGGCGGTGAGGCGTTGCACGGCGGCGGCGTGAGCGGGTGGGGCTCGTGGGACTTGCCGCCGGTGCGGCCGTGGACGCCGGCGTCGCCGATGACGATGCCGCGCTCTCGGAGCACGACTAGCACAGACGATGACCGATACTTACCGGGTGCATGTTGAGCAGCCGGGCCATGCCGAGGAGGTTCCGCTTCCCGCGGGGAGGATGACGCCGGGCATCCGGACCCACCTCCGCCGGATACCCGGTCACCACCAGGGTGGCTGCGGGGTAATGGTTCGTGTCGCCCCACCGACACGAACCCCACGGTAGGTCCGCTGCATCGTCGACCGCCTCGGCGCCCCTCGTTTACCCCCCGAAAACTCCTGCCAATCATTGACAATCAGTAACAAGCGATGATTAACGCTGTGGTGCGTTTCTGCAGCTCAGTGCCGGGTTTTCGACAACTAACGACAAGCCCGGGACGGTCGCGGTTGGTAACGGGCGGTTCCGGGTTCGAGTCCCGGCGTCGGCTCCAAATCCGCATGTGAAGCCGGGTGTCGGACGCCACAAACGATGATGGTGGTGGCACCTGATAAGCGGCAGCCGAGACGCCATACATTCGCGGTCTTTCGCGCCGACCGCTCCAAGGTCGTCATGCGTCGATGACGAGAGTCCTACACCGTGTCGGTCGGATCGGGCTCCACGAGTTGACCTTCGTGGTGCTGTTCCTCGCCCTGGTCCTCATCCCGCTGCGCCGGCAACCCTGGGCCTGGTGGACCTGCTGGGCCATCATGATCGCCAACCTCGGGTACACCTTCACGATCGCCCGCCACGACTCGACCATCCTGACCCGCAGCCTCATCGCGGACATCGCGGTACCGGTGTTCCTGCTGCTGTGCGCACCAGCAGTGTTCACCAAACCAGGAACGGCTCCGACAGCCACTGTGGGATCAGTGAAGCGAACAGCGATAGCTGTTGAAGCCATGATGCGGCTTGCCCGGCCGACTTCGCCGCGGACGTGATGACACTCAGACGGCGAGCCTTCGCGGCACCGCATCGGGACGGCCGGAGGTAAGCACCCTGGCCAGGCCACGACGCAGCGTCCGCAACTGGTCCGGTCCCATGGCGAGGGTGAACCTCATGACGGTCGGCGTACCCAGCGCTGATGCCGCTTGCTCGGTGAGCCGTAGTACCAGGTCCTCACCGGCGATGTCGCACTCAAGCACACCGCCGTAACAGCACGCCTGGCCGGGATCGACCACAAGGCAGTACGTATCCATCCCCAACCGGATCTCCT
>Ga0070683_100005105_pt1 | contig 10918 bp, 7 predicted proteins | sample KBSC713LmetaG_FD_64662 | JGI IMG/M metagenome (GOLD analysis project Ga0070683, IMG submission 64662) | Corn rhizosphere microbial communities from Kellogg Biological Station, Michigan, USA - KBS C7.1-3L metaG | ecosystem: Host-associated > Plants > Roots > Rhizosphere ...
TCCGGCCCTGGGAGTCGGTGAGGCGACCGTCGTCCAGGATCTGGAGCAGGATGTTGAAGACGTCCGCGTGCGCCTTTTCGATCTCGTCGAAGAGGAGCACGGCGTACGGCTTGCGGCGGACAGCCTCGGTGAGCTGGCCGGCCTCCTCATGTCCGACGTAGCCGGGCGGGGCGCCCACGAGCCGGCTGACCGTGTGCCGTTCCTGGTACTCGCTCATGTCGAGGCGGACCATGACGTCCTCGCTGCCGAACAGCGCGTCCGCGAGCGTCCGGGCGAGCTCGGTCTTGCCGACGCCGGTCGGTCCCAGGAAGAGGAAGCTCCCGTCCGGCCGGTTCGGGTCGGCGAGCCCCGCGCGAGCCCGGCGAACCGCCTCCGCCACGGCTTCGACGGCCTCGTCCTGGCCGACGACGCGCTCGTGCAGCCGTTCCTCGAGCTTCAGGAGCCGGTCGCGTTCCTCCTGGGTCAGCTGCGAGACCGGGATTCCGGTGCGCCGCGACACGATCTCGGCGATGTCCTCCGCCGCAACCTCAGGTGCGCGGGCGCGGGCTTCCTTCCGACCGTCCTGCTGGGCACGCTGCCGCTGGGCACGGTGCTCGTCGATCTGCGCCTTCAGCTCGTCCGCCCGCTTGTAGTCCTCGGCCGAGATCGCCTGATCGCGCTCACGCCCGATCCGGCGAAGCTCCTCCTCTGCGGCCCGCGTGTCCTCCGGCTTCGCCTTCGAGCGGAGCCGAACACGAGCGCCCGCCTGGTCGATCAGATCGATCGCCTTGTCCGGGAGGAAGCGGTCGCGGATGTAGCGGTCGGACAGCTCCGCCGCTGCGATGATCGCCTCCTCGGTGATGCGCACGCGGTGGAACGCCTCGTAGCGGTCCTTCAGGCCGGTGAGGATTTCGATCGTCTCCTCCACCGTTGGCTCGGAGACAAGCACTGGCTGGAAGCGCCGCTCGAGCGCAGGGTCCTTCTCGATGTTATTGCGATATTCGTCGAGCGTCGTCGCGCCGATCATGTGCAGTTCTCCGCGCGCGAGCGCCGGCTTGAGCATGTTGCCGGCGTCCATCGATCCTTCTGCAGCGCCGGCGCCGACGACGGTGTGGATCTCGTCGATGAAGACGATCAGACTGTCGGCGTTGTCGCTGATCTCGTCGATTACGCCCTTGAGGCGCTCCTCGAACTCGCCGCGGTACTTCGTCCCGGCGATCATGCCGGCCATGTCGAGCGCCACCAAGCGCTTGCCTGTGAGCGTCTCCGGCACATCGTCGTTGACGATTCGCTGCGCGATCCCCTCGACGATCGCGGTCTTGCCGACACCGGGATCGCCGAGGAGCACGGGATTGTTCTTCGTGCGCCGCGAGAGGATCTCGATCGTCTGCTCGATCTGATCGGAGCGGCCGATCACCGGGTCGAGCTTGCCCTGCCGCGCCTCGTCGGTGAGGTCGCGACCGTATTCGTCGAGCGTCTTCGTGGTGCTCGCCGGCCGGCCGCCGGCCTCCCCGCTCTCGACACCGCGGATGACCGCGCCGCGCAGCTTCGTATGCGTGATCCCGAACCGGTCGAGAAGCTCGCCCGCCTCGGTCTCGGAATCGCTTGCGAGCGCGAGCAGGACGTGCTCGGGCCCCACATAGGACGCCCCGATCTGCCGCGACTCGTCGTAGGCCGCCAGAAGCGCGGCCTTAGCGTCAGGGGACAACGAGGGCGCCACATCCGTGCGCTCCTGCTCGTCGGCCTCTTCCTCGATCTGCGCCGCAATGGCGGCAGGGTCAGCCCCGAGCTGGTTGAGCACGTGCTGAACGACCTCGTCCTGGGTTGCAGCCCAGAGCAGGTGGACCGAGTCGACGTCCAGGCTCCCCCGTTCCATCGCTTTCTGGGCGGCGCGCTGGAGCAGTTGGCGCGTGGCGTCGCTGAAGTACTGGGTGACGTCGATCTGCTCGGCGGGGCGGCGCGGCCGTGTGGTGGTCGTACCACCCCCTGCACCAGGGCCGCGGGCGCCGAAGGCGCTGTCACCGAAGAAGTCGGCGAAGAACTCGTCGAAGCGGCTCCGCCCACCGAAGGGCGAGCGCGCTCCCGCGCGACTCCGACCCTGGAGCTCCCGCAGGTGCTCTTCGCATACAGCGATCGTGCGCTCCTCGCCATTCTGACTGATCCGCACGGTTGCAACGGCAGGGCGAACCCCATCGATCTCGCACATCGTGGTGGCCATTGGTCAAAGACCTCCTCGCAGCGGGCTTCCCGACACGCGAGGACGGGGCAGCGGGGCCCGCCTAGGTTGTACCGGATGTTACTGATCGGCGCCGTTGGGCGCGGCGGTTGTCGGTCCCGCTGAAACCGCCGGTAAGACCTGGTCGTCGGGACGCCTGCCACCACCACCCGCGACGCGGACCTCGGCAGGCCCGCAATCCGACAGCGGGATGACGCTGAGCGTCGGTCGTGGGCGTCAACTCATTGGCACTGGTGCAGGCGACCGTGCGTGCTTATCACCGCCCGACCCCCGGCTTTGGTCGGTACGGGTCGCTCTCTGCTCCAGTCCGATCAAGGCCCACTGACGGCACTCCGCTAAGTTGTCGACATGGGCGAGTCGCTGCGCGTGACGATCGTCTACGAACCGGGCGAGGACGGCTCGATCGTCGCCTCGATCCCGGAGGTCCACAACGCGCATGGCCAGGGGCGCACGCGCGATGAGGCGCGGGGCGAACGTGATCAAAGAGGCGCCGAGGCGGCGCACTCGGCGTGAGGGAGCCTGAACGAAGTGTCAGGCTAGGCGTGCTCGTCGCACCCGGCCTGCCGGAGGAGGTTTCGATCGGGATCGCCGACGATCTGGCCGAAGACCTGCGCGAGGCGCACGGCGCGCTCGGCTGGAGGACGGACTTCGTCGTCGACCGGCTCGCGGTCCCGCCGGCCGAGACAACCCAGCTCGTCGAGGCGGCGCGGCGCGCGCTGCTCGAGCGGGGCTGGGACTTCGCCGTCGTCGTCACCGATCTCCCATTACGGCACGGCAGCCGCCCGGTCTCGCGTCACGTCAGCCGCACGCACGGGGTCGCCGTCGTCTCGCTGCCGGCGCTCGGCCCTCTGCACCTGAAGCGGCGGCTTCGGCGCGTGCTCCGCGAGTTGGCCGGGGAGCTTGTCGGTGCGGGGAGCTCGTTGCGTGAGATCGCGGCCGATGCCGAGGACGTTTCGAGGTTCCCCTACGTGCCGACGGTGATCTTCGGGCACCTCCGCTTGCTGGCGGGAATGGTGCGCGCGAACCGACCCTGGCGCCTGGCGGCGAGGCTCTATGGCGTACTCGCCGCGGCGTTTGCCGCGGGCGCCTACGGCATCGTGGCGTCCGACATGTGGCGGCTCTCAGCAGCGCTCGGTTGGTGGCGGCTACTGGCCGTGTGCCTCGCCTCGCTTGCTGTGACTATCGTCGCTGTGATCGTCGCCCACGAATTGTGGGAGCGCGCGCCCGATTCGCGTGCCCGCGCGCAGGTGCTCCTCTTCAATGTCACGACGGTTATCACCGTCACGATCGGGATCGCGTCGCTCTACGCAGCGCTCTTCATTCTCGTCCTCGCGAACGCCGTGCTCGTGATCACCGCGCCGGTGCTCGCGGACGCCCTCGGCCGCGACACGTCGGCGCGCGACTATGTCACGCTCGCCTGGTTCGCAGCTTCCGTTGCCACCGTCGCCGGCGCACTCGGTACGGTGCTCGAGTCGGACACGGCCGTCCGGGAGGCCGCCTACGCGGGAACCGCCTCACCCGAAGACATGGAGGCCGAAGAATCCTGACTACATCGTCGTAGTCCAGCTACCACCGGCGCGTAGCCGATCCACGGGTTAGATCACACAGTTGCGGCGGCGTCCGGCTGCGCTCGCCAGTCCGCGTGCACGCCCCTACGGCCGTGGTGCTGCGAGCGGCCGGTTCGCCGCCGTGTGGTCCCCTGATCAGCTCGCCTTATCGGAGATCTGCTTTCGCTCGTGGGAGATCGAGATCCGCTTCGGCTTGACTTCCTCCGGCTTTCGCAGGCGGACGGTCAATACTCCGTCGTGGTAGTCGGCCCTGATCTGCTCGGTTGCGAGGTTGGGCTGGAGGCTGAAGCTGCGGACGAAGCGGCCGCTCCAACGCTCAACGCGGTAACGCCGTGCAACCCCCTCGGTGGACGATCGTTCGCCGCTGACCACCAGCTGCCCATCCACGGCCTCAACGGAGAGATTCTCGGAATGGCATCCCGGCACGTCGAGCTCGATCACGACGTCATCGTCGGTCTCGTAGATGTCGGCAGGGGGAAGCCATCCCTTGCGTGATGGGTCGGTTGCGAACATCCGTCCGACCATGCGATCCATGTTCTCTCCCATCGACTGCAGCTCGGCGAGCAGGGGATCGCTGCGAAGGTTGAGTGTCATTGATGACCTCCTCTCTGGAAGTGGCTGTTCTGCTTTCCAGGTAAGCAGCCGGCGACGGGTGTCAACCCCCCGAGGGTGATTCTGTTGCGGCAGTGCGAAGTTTGGCCACCGCACGGTTCTCGATCTGGCGTACTCGCTCTCCTGACATGCCCAGCCGCCGCCCGATCTGGCGCAGGGAGAGTTCCTCGCCTCCCAATCCGAACCGCCATCCGAGCACCTCCCGCTCCCGCTCGGTCAGCGTCGTCATCAGCGCCCGCAAACGACTGCCGGTGAGAGCGGCCAGGACGTCGTCGTACGCCTGCGCTGAGAGCGGGTCGGCCAAGAGATCACCGAGCGATCCGGCCGCCCCATCGTCAGCAGAGTGGGGCTGGTCGAGCGAGAGCGCCGGTCGCTCCGCGCGTACCACGTCCTCCAGCCGGCGCTCACCCCATCCCAGGCGCCGCCCCAGTTCAGCGTCGCTGACCGGCTCGGGCGTCGCGTGTTCCCGCGCCTCTCGCAGGGCGTGGATGTCCCACAACACGTGGGTGGGCAGCCGAACCGCACGCGACTGCTCCGCCACCGCCTGCTGCATCGCCTGGCGCACCCACCAGCCGGCATACGCCGTGAACGGCACCCCCCGCTCAGCCTCGTACCGTTTCAGAGCCCGCAACACCCCCAGGATCCCCTCCTGCAGCAGGTCTGCGTGGTCGACGTCACGCCCCGCATAACGCTTGGCCATTCGCGACACCAACGGAAGCACCCGCAAGATCAACCGCTCCCGAGCGTGAGCATCACCCCCAGCCGCCTCCACCGCCAGCCGATCAATCCCCGCACCGCCTCGCTCGGTCGCCTCCAGTCGCCGCACGCGCAACGCCACCTCAGCCCCGGATGCATGCTCCCCCGGCGGCAGCTTGCGAATGGCGCGAAGCTGCTGCCCCTCAAGCGCCGCGCGGTCGAAAACCTCCTCAAACCCCTGCTCGCTCATCTCGGCCAGAGTCTCCCAGGCTATGCAGCCGCCGAGTGAGCCACCCTAACCACAAAGGCCCCGCCCGAACCGCAGCGCGGCCTAGTTGTGAGAGGTGCCGCCCGTAGCGGCGGGCCATATCCGGGCCCTGCGGCTCAGTTCTGATCGCGCCGATATCCATGAAGAAACCGGCTCAAGATTGACTCTCTAGTCCAGCGTCGAATCGCTGTCCCATCCGCCATTGCTGGGCAGGGATGCGATGCTCTCCGCGGCTTGGTCGAGCAGCGCGGCCCAGGCGTCCTGCTACAGACCGGCCGGTCACCTGAGCGCCGCACGCAGCCCTGCCAGATCGGGCGCCCCGAAGACGATGCGGTTTCGAGTGGCAACGTACACCAGATCGAGGTCGATTCCGGCCCTGGCGATGCGCCGGGTGAGATCGGCGAGCACGCCGGGTTGGTCCTCGACATCGACCACCACCACCTCGCGCTCGCGGCTCACCGCAAGGTTGGAGATCCCAAGCGCATGCCTGACCGCCTCGGCGTGAGGGACGAGGATGTGGAGCTCAGCTCGATCGCCCGGTCCGATGCAGGTCGCGGCCGCGATGTTCACGCCCGCGTCGCTGATCGCCTTGGCGACGTCGGCCAGCGCGCCGGGCCGGTTTTCGATGTCGATAACGAGGTCGAATGGCATGTGACGGTCTCCTTGAGACTGGGGCAGCACTGCGTCCGACTCCAACTCTGCAGACGATGCTTCGGGTTGCTCTTGCGGGAGCCTGCGCACGCGCCTCTCCTGATGCTCCCGCTGACGCGCCCCAGAAGTGGTCGCTGCCCGGTGGTCTGTCCGCGTGGGGCCTCTGGTGCTCGAGTGGGGACTCCCTGACGGGAGGATGCTAACCGGACTGCGCGGCATCCCTCCGTCCAGACACCGATGAGCCGGTCGCGAGCCTCATCGATCATCCGCAAACGATACCCCGTCTCACTCGAGGCGGATGCCCGGCAATGGCGTCGAGGCCGCCTGCACGGGACATACGTGCCACGTCTTGTGGACGAGGCGCCAAAGGGCCTTGATGACCTCACGCATTATGCGGTCGTTGCGGTAGGGTGTTGTCCCGACTGAGAGGCTCCCCAGATGCGTGCCGTGCTGATCGTTTCCCTTGCCCTGTGGGTAGCAGGCGTGGGTATGGCTCAGTCGGCGGAGGCGTCGGATGGCCCGCTGAATGGTCGGATTAGTTTCGGGAAGATCAGCCCGGCGGTGGGTGATTTCGTGATCTGGTCGGCGCGTGCTGACGGTAGCGATCAGAAGCGTCTTACGCACGTGCCGAGCTTCTTCTCGGACTGGTCTCCGAACGGCCGCCGGATCGCCTTCGACTTCGTCGATCAGACCGGCGTGCATGTGGCCACCATGACTGCCGGCGGGCGTCAAACCCGGCAGTTGACGTTCGGCGTGGGTGTCCAGGAGGTGCCCAAGTGGTCACCCGACGGGCGGTGGATCACATTCGATGCCTCGCCGACGTTGCCGGATGACCCGGCCGGCTTCAGCACAGCGATCTGGATCGTCCGGGCCGACGGATCGCACGCTCGACGTGTCAGCCATGGCGGTTTCGACGTTGAGCCAGTCTTCTCGCCGGACGGCTCGCAGATCGCGTTCGCACGGCTCGGAACAGTCACTCCCAGTGGCCTCCAACTGGCGGCGGTCTACGTTGTGAACGTCGACGGCACACACCTGCACCGTGTCATCGCGGCCCGGGCAGGGCTCGAACACCCGGACTGGTCACCCGACAGCCGCTGGATCTCATTCAACATCACCCCTGAGGCGGGCGGCCAAGTCGGCGGCGCCGTCATGGCCCGCCATCCCGATGGCACGGACGGCCGGGTTCTTCACCGGCCGACGGCACGCTTCGTCTTCTTCAAGGCGGTCTGGTCGCCAGACGGTGACAAACTCCTGGTCGGCTGCCACGACCTCAAGATCGGGATCGACAAGCTCTGCAGGATCCGTCCAGGAAGTGCGCGAGTGTCGGTCGTTATCAACACGACACGGATTCCCGTGAACTTCCCAGCATGGGGGGCTCGTATCCGATAGCCCTGAGCAACGGTATGCTCGTCATTCGTGGCTCCGAGCCGATAGGAACTCAAATGGGACGGCTTCCTGGCGTGTCCCCACCTGCAGGGAGCGGGCGGGCGCGGCCGACGACGCCACAAACTGCGCCACCCAGGGGGGAATAGGGGATCAAACCGGTGCTCGCGCCTGACCGCCATCGACGTGCCGCACAGCATCCCGTTTTTGTTCGATTTTGACCCGCCAAGGATCGATCGCACAGGAGCCGCTGCTTCAGGCTCCGGCCTCGCCACCTTGGGCGGGGCTGGCTACTGGTGGAGATTTGACCGACTCCTCATCCAGGTCAACGCAGCAGCGGCGCTCCGGCTAGGCGAATACGCGAACGACGCTGCGGCGACGATCTCAGCTCCCTCCCGGGGTGGTTTGACCCGGATCGCGCGAGTTCGCAAGCGAGGACGTCCGATTGGCCCTCAGAAACGGCGTACGCAACCGAAACGGGGCTCAGCGGATTCGCACCGCTGGCGGCGCGCCTCCTCACGTAGACTCGCCGTGTGGTGTCCGATTCGGGTCCGGGTGGGATCACGGGTGACGCGTCGGATCTGCGCTCCTTCCTGATCGCCGATGTCCGTGGCTACACCCGGTTCACGAACGAGCGCGGAGACGAGGCGGCCTCCCAACTCGCGGGGCGGTTCGCGGCGCTGACGCGCAAGGTCGTCGCCGAATACGGCGGCACCCTGCTCGAGCTCCGCGGCGACGAGGCGCTCTGCGTCTTCGCGTCCGCCCGCCAGGCGATTCGGGCGGCAATCGAGCTGCAACGCCGATACCGAGAGCGGACGGACGGAGAGCCGGCTATGCCGCTGGGCGTCGGCATGGGCCTGGACGCTGGCGAGGCGGTACCGACGGAGGGCGGCTACCGCGGCGGTGCGCTGAACCTGGCGGCCCGATTATGCAGCATCGCACTCCCCGGCCAGATCCTCGCCAGCGAGGCGATTGTCCACCTCGCCCGTCACGTCCCGGGAGTGGAGTTCCTCCCCCGCAAGCGCGCACATCTGAAAGGACTCGACAGGCCGGTCAATGTCGTCGAGATCGTCTCCGAAGAGCCGCTCCCTCCCGCTCCCACGTTGCCGCCGCCCCGTCGGCGCCGTCGCACGGCCGCCCTGGCCGGTGCGCTCGTGGTGTGCGCGTCGGTCGTAGCCGGGGCTGCAGCGTGGCAATCCTCGCGATCCGGTGAGCCGGCCGCGATCCCCGGCAACTCCCTCGTCGCGATCGAGACCGCGTCCAACGACGTCGGATCGCCGGTCGGGGTCGGGTCGACGCCGACGGCCGTCGCGGCTGGGAACGGCTCCGTATGGGTGCTGAATGCCGACGATCGGACGTTGTCGCGCCTTGACCAGACGACGGACGAGGTCGCTCCACCGAAGGCACTGCCGGGTGAAGGAACACCCGCCGCGATTGCCGTCGGCGAAGGCTCGCTGTGGGTCGTGACCGCCGTCCAGCGCACGTCGTCGCAGGTGCGACTCGCTGTCTCCTCCGCCGAGTTGCTGAAGCTCGACCCACGCACCGCCGTCGAGTTTCCCCGCAGCCGCGTACGGCTGGCCCAGCCAACGGAACGCTCCTTTACCGGGCAGGCCAACATCAAGGTGGCTGCCGGAGGCGGCCGCGTCTGGGTGGTGAACCCGGCCCGAACGGTCTCGGTGATCGACCCGGTGCACAACTCGGTGATTGGGACGGCTACCGACGTGGACGCCGGAGCGATCGCCCTCGACGGCAGGAGCGCGTGGGTAGTCGATGCGGGCCCGGCCATCACGCGGATCGACCGAACCGCCACCGTGAAGCAGCGGATCCACGTGCCGGCGATCAGCCTCAGCTCGCTTGTGATCGCCGATGGAGCGGCCTGGGCGGTCGATCCCTACGGCGGCCTCCTGTACCGAATCCAGCTGCCCGGCGGCAAAGTCGTGACCACGGTCCGGGTGGGGCAGGGAGCCGAGGCCGTGGCGGCGGGACGGGGCGCGATCTGGGTGGCAAACCCGGTCGCGGGCGTGGTGCTCCGGATCGACCCACGCAACCAGCGGCCGGTGGCGCGGCTGCCATTCGGGAGCCCACCGCTCGGGCTGGCGACGACCGCAGACCGCGTATGGGTGACGACCGGCGGTGTTCACGACACCACAACCTCGGCTGCCTCCTCGTGCGACGGCATCTTCTACCGGGGTGCCGGCGCTCCCGACCGGGTGATCGTCTCGGACTTCCCGATGCAGGGCGCCGCATCGGCCACGACCCTACCGATGGCCGCTGCCATCCGGCTCACCCTCGAGCAGCACGGATTCAAGGCCGGGCCTTACACGATCGGCTACCAGGCCTGCGACGACTCGACCGCGCAGTCGGGGAACTACGACCTTGGCAAGTGCGTCGCGAACGCCAAGGCGTACGCCGCCAACCCCACGGTGATCGGCGTCATCGGCGCACACAACTCGGCCTGCTCGGGAAACGAGCTGCCAATCTTGAACCGCGCTCCAGGTGGCCCGCTGCCAATGGTGTCGCCGACGAACTCGGACATCAACCTCACACACGAGTACAAAGACATCCCCGGTGGCACCGGCGGCCTGTATCCGACCGGCGTGCGGAGCTATGCCAGGGTGTATCCAGCGCACGATGCACAGGCGGCAGCGCAGGCGATGCTGCTGCGACGTCTGGGACGCCACCGTGTGTTCGTCGTCGAAGCTGCACGCGATCTCTACGCCACTTCGATCGCGGTGTCGTTCCGCCACGCCGCCCGGCGGCTTTCTCTCGGCATGGCGGGCAGGGCGGTGTGGGATGAGCGCCGGTCGACGCCCGCCGAGCTATCCGCCCGGATCCGCCGCTCTGGGGCTGATGCCGTGGTTCTGGCAGGCCTGCTCAACTACGGCTTCAGTGCGGACGTGGTGGCTCAGCTTCGCTCCACACTGGGCCAGCGTGTGGCGCTGGTGGGCGACGACGGGTTCCTACCCATCCCAATCCTGCTCCGGGACAGCCGAGGCCTGGCGCGCGGCATGTACATCACGGCCGCGGCGGCCTTCCCGGGGAACCTGACGGCGACGGGCCGCGACTTCCTGCGCAGGCTTGCGGCTGCATATCCCGAGCAGCCTGAGAGTGGCTTTACGCCCTACGCAGCCCAGGCGACAGACGTTCTTCTCGCAGCGATCGCTCGCTCCGACGGTACGCGCCGCTCTGTGACAGCGGAACTGCTCGGCGTGAAACTGCGGGATGGGCCGCTGGGGAGCCTCGCGCTCGACGCGCAGGGAGATCCCGTCCGGGCGATGGTATCCGTCTTCCGTGTCTCACCAGGCGGCCGCATCGACGGTCTTCCATTCGACTACCAGGATTCGGTGCTCTCGACGGTCCTCACTCCCGATGTCGATCTCTCGAAGGCGGGCGCCGTGCGATGACGCGTGCCACCTCGCTGGTCGTACGCGACCCGTTTAGCCGGCGAACGGCCGCGAGCACCACAACCTGGCCGGGGACCGCCTGGGCGGGTCAGGTGCCGAGATCAGTGGCGCAGAGGCTGGC
>Ga0070683_100005108_pt1 | contig 10914 bp, 13 predicted proteins | sample KBSC713LmetaG_FD_64662 | JGI IMG/M metagenome (GOLD analysis project Ga0070683, IMG submission 64662) | Corn rhizosphere microbial communities from Kellogg Biological Station, Michigan, USA - KBS C7.1-3L metaG | ecosystem: Host-associated > Plants > Roots > Rhizosphere ...
GCGGGCCTGGCGCGCGCGGGAACGCCGCCGAGGAGGCTCGAGTCGAAGGCGACGACGACGTTCGACAAGGTCGGCGAGGGCTTCGCCATGACGAGGATGGCGCTTCAGATCCGCGGCCAGGTCGACGGGCTCGACGACGACGCGTTCCGGCAGGCGGCCGAGAGCGCGAAGGAGAACTGCCCGGTCTCTCAGGCACTGAGCGGCAACGTCGAGATCACGCTCGACTCCGCGCTCGCGTAAGGCTTACTTCAGCGTCTTCAGATAGGCGACGAGGTCGGCCAGGTCCTCGTCCGAGAGGATCCCGCCCCAGTGCGGCATGCTCGCGATCGGCGGCTTCCCGATCACGCTCCCGGAACGGATCATCTCCGTGATCTTGGCGTCGGTGTTGAACTCCTCGCGGAAGTCCTGCCCCGAGAGCGGTGGGATCGTCTTGTCCTCCGAGAGCGGGTTCGGCACACCGCCGAGGCCGCTCGGGCCATGGCAGTTGATGCACCCGTTCCGGACGTAGAGCGCGGCGCCCGCCACCGCCTCTCCCTGGTCGCGCGGGACAGGAACGGGATCGGCGTCCTGCACCTTCGGGAGCCCGTCATGGATGTACGCGACGAGGTCCGACACCTGGCTTGGCGAGATCACCGGGCCCCAGACCGGCATGTACGGCTTCTCGGGATTCGACGACTCGCCGAGGCCATGGTTGATGATCGAGCTCAGCTGCGCGGTCGTGAGGCTGCCACCGATGTCCTTCAGCGCCGGGACGTCCGACGATACGTCTCCTTTGCCCTGCTCACCGTGACAGGACGCGCACGCGAACTGGACGAACAGGTGCGCACCCATGGCGACGTGCGGATCGCTCGGATTCGATCCCGCGCTGCTCCCCCCACCGCCACATCCGGCGAGGAAGGCTGCGACGAGAATGCCCGCGATAACCGAACCGACCGCCGTGACGTAGCGGGACATAGGGGCGAGTATCCGCCTCACCCACGAGGATTTCAACCCGGAGGTTCAGTCGGAGCCCCGCTCGATCCGCCGCGCCGCGAACTCGCCGAATTCACCGCCCATCGAGCGGTAGCCCGCGGCCGCTCGGGCGACGTCGTAATCGCTGCGGCGAAATTCGAAGTCTCCGTCCCAGGTCGCCCAGGCCGCACGTGGGTCGCCGTCGAGCGGCATTCCGGCGCTGCCCGGATTCACCAGCTGCGTCCCGTTCGGCCCCGACCGGCGGAACTGCTGATGACTGTGGCCGAAGACCACCGTCCGGTCGCGAACGCCGTCGAGCATGCGCTCGTCGTCCGCCGAAGGCTGCGGCGGAAAGCTCTCGACGTCCGACAGCGGCGAGCCGTGGACGTAGAGGTTGCCGTCCAGCTCGGCCTGCGCCGGCAGCCGGTACAGCCAGCTCACGAGCTCGTCGGCGAATGAGCCGCGGAACAGGTCATAGGTCTCCATCACCTCGGGCCGATCGAGCGGAGGCTCGCGGAGCCAGCGTTCGCCGTTGCCGCGGATCCAGGTCGCGTTTGGAAGCTCCTTCAGACGCGCGAGCGTCTCGTCGGGCCACGGGCTGGGCGTTCCGTAGTCGCCGCCGAGCAGCCAGCGGTCGATGTCGAGCGCGCCTGCGTCCCGCAGGACCCGTTCCAGCGCCGGAAGGTTCCCATGGATGTCGTACAGGATCCCCAGCATCCTGGATAGGCTCGCAGGGATGAAGGCGATCTGCCTCGTCAAGCAGGTGCCCGCCCTCGGCGCGATCGAGTTCGACGAGGAGACGAAATCCCTGAAGCGCGAGGGCGTGCCGCTCGAGCTGAACGCGTATGACAGGTACGCAGTCCAGCACGCGGTGTTGCTCGCCGAGGAGACGCTTGCGATGACCATGGGCCCTCCGCAGGCCGAAGAGGCGCTGCGCGAATGCCTGGCGCTCGGAGCCGACCGGGCGATCCACCTTTCCGATCGCGCCTTCGCGGTCGCGGACACGATCGGCACTTCGAGAACGCTCGCGCTCGCGGTCCACAAGGAGGGAGCCGACGTCGTCCTCTGCGGCCGCAAGGCGCTCGACTCGGAGACCTGGCAGGTGCCGCCACAGGTCGCCGCCTTCCTCGGCTGGCCGCACGTGACGAACGTCGCGGCGATCGAGCGCTCGACGGGCTCGCTGCGCCTGACGCGGGAGACCGACTTCGGCGAAGAGGTCTTCGAGGCGCCGCTTCCGCTCGTCGTCTCCATCGGGCGCGAACCCGACGAGCCGACGACAGGAGATCCCAGTGGCGCGATCGAGGTCTGGCAAGCGAGCGACCTCGTGGACGACCTCCGGCCGAACGACAAGCGCTTCGGCCAGACCGGGTCGCCGACGCGAGTCCTGGCCGTCCGGGACTCGCGTCCCGAACGCGCCGGGAGCCGGGCCGCGAGCCCCGAGGAGGCGGCGGCCCGGATCCGCGAGCTCCTCGCCGAGCGTGCGCCGGAGGCGCTCAGCTGGGAGAAGCCGGGCCACATCGGCGACGAGCCTGGCGCAAGCTACGACTGCTGGAGCGTCTGCGAGCTCGTGGACGGGCGGCTCCGCCGAGTCTCGCTCGAGCTGATCGGCCGGAGCCGCGACCTCGCCGGCAAGCTCGGCGGACGCGCGGTCGCGCTGCTCATCGGCCATGACCTTGAGGGCGCTGCGCGCGAGGCCGCCGCACACGGGGCGGAGGTCGTCCATGCAGTGGACGACCCGGCGCTCGCGGAGTACCACCCCGAGCTCTGGGCGGAAGCCCTCCGCCGCATTCTCGTCGAGCACGAGCCGCGCGCCGTCCTGATCCCGGCGACCGGGCGTGGCCGTGACTACGGGCCTCGCGCGGCGGGCGAGCTCGAGCTCGGGATGACCGCCGATTGCGTCGGGGTGGACATCGCGAAGGCCGGGCGCCTGCTCCAGCAGAAGCCCGCGTACGGCGGAAACATCGTCTCGGTGATCCTCGGAGCGACGACGCCGCAGCTCGCAACGGTGCTGCCGCGCATGTACGAGCCGCTCGAGCCGCGCGACTTCAACACGGAGATTCATCGCCTCGACATCGGCACGCTGCCCGAGCCAAAGGTGAGGCTCGTCGAGCGAACGGGCGGACGAAGCTCCTTCGACCTCGACGAGAAGGACGTCGTCGTTGGCCTAGGCCCGGATATCGATCCCGCGCTGGTCGAGCTCGTCGAGCAGGCGGACGCAGCGGTCGCCGGGACACGTGAGGCATGCGAGGCCGGGCTCATTCCGCGAACGAGGCAAGTTGGGCTCCTCGGGCGGCCGATCGCGCCGCGCCTCTACCTCGGAGTCGGTGTCGGCGACGAGCTCGAGCACTGGGCCGGCACGGTCAAGGCACGCGTGATCGCGACCATCGGCGACCCGGTCGAGGCCGCCGACGTGACGCTTGCGGCAGACCCGCTCGAAGCGCTTCCGATCCTCCTTGACGCGGCCCGGTGAGAGCGCTTAAGTGCGCGCCTTGGCCGAGACGATTCGCGTCCTGCTCGCCGACGACGACGAGGCGTACCTCGCGTCCCTGCGTGAGCTGATCGAGAGCCAGCGCGAGCTCTCGGTCGTGGGCACTGCGACGAACGGCCTGACCGCCATCGAGCTCGTCGACGAGCTCGCCCCGGACGCGGCGGTGCTCGATCTGCACATGCCGCTCCTGGACGGAGTGAGCACCGTGGCTCGCCTGCGCCGCGACCATCCGAGCCTGTGTCTGATCGCGCTCACCGGAGACGAAGCGCCGACGCTGCACCGCGCCGCCCGCGACTCCGGGGCCGACGACGTGCTGCTGAAGAGCGAGCTCATCGACGCCCTCTTCGACCGCCTGACGGCCGCGCGGGCGACGGTCTAGAGGACTCGCACGGAAGTGGCGAGGGCCGGAATCGAACCGGCGACACCACGGTTTTCAGCCGTGTGCTCTACCAACTGAGCTACCTCGCCAGGCGCTGGGCAGTGTAGCCGTGGCCTGCGCCCGCCTATGGGTCGACGACACCTCGTTTGGGTGACGCGAGCGCAGCGCCATTCGTCGCGCTTTGGTTGGTGCCCCCCGGTTGCCGACGACGGGGCCTTGGTGCGGCTCGCGCCGCTTCGCGGCGCTTTGCTTTTTTGCGCACGAAGCGCGCAAAAAAGGACGTCGGGGCCGGTGTCTCCGTGCCGCCGACGTCCTGGTGAGACCGAATGTACGCCTAAGACGCCTTCCGCGCCACCAGCGCCGTCCCGTTTCCGGCTGCAAATTTCGCAAAATCCGAGAATCCCCGCTTCTCGAGCTCGGCCCTGAGCACCTCCGGCGGAACGTAGATCGGGGTCTGCGGCCCGCCCGAGAACGAGAACACGATCGCTGCGCCAGGCCCCGTGACGCGGGCGAGCTCATCGAAGAACGGGATCATGTTCGCGAGCGACACGAGGTCGAACGATCCGGCGGCGTAAGGCAGCTTCTCCGCGTCGGCCTCCTCGAAGCGAACCCGGTCCGCGAGCTCCGGCGGAGTCAGCCGTTTCGCCTCGGCGATCATGTCCGCTGCAAGGTCGGCGCCCACGACCTCGGCGTCGGGATAGCGGCGCGCGAGCAGGAACGCCGCGCGGCCGGTTCCGGTCCCGAGATCGAGCACCCGCCCGGGCTGGACATCGACCGAGTCGAGCGCCGCCACGAGCGGGGCGAACGCCTCATCGCTTCGCATCTCGTCCCACGCCGGTGCGATCCGGTTGAACTGGGCCCGGGTCAGCCTCCGGAAGAGCGGCCACAGCCGTGGCCTACGCACGACCTGGTTCGTCGTGAACCGCGCGAACTTGCGTCCCAGCTCCTCGAGCATCAGCTTGCGAGAGTGATCCGGACGTCGGTGCCGGGATGGGCGGAGAACGTCACGGCGGCGCTCCCGCCGCTGATCGCGATCGCGATGTTCTCGTAGGCGTCCTCGTAGAGGATGATCTCACCGTCGCGCGCGTCGGTGAACGTGCGGGCGGCGATCGCGTAGTAGCGGTCGGAGGAGAGCTCGAGCTCGACCTGCGTCCCCGGCACTGCGCCGAGCTGCTCGACGTCGCGCCTCGTCAGGTTCAGCTGCATGTTCCCGAATCGGTCGACGTAGAGGCAGCGCGCGCGGATCCGCCGCGCACTGATGTCCGGCTTCGGCACCTCGAGCCGGACGAGCGAGTCGGGCTCCACCGCGGGGCCGAGCTCGCCGATGTCGAGCCCCTGCGCGAGGTGTGCCGCCGCGGGCGCGAAGACATCGCGGCCATGGAAGGTTGCGGACACCGGCTCGAGCGCGTACTCCCGGTTCGAGATCTCGTGCGCCGCCTCGATGCCGCCGAGCTTCTCGGCCGCCGGCACGAGCAGGCCATTGTCCGGCCCCACATACAACCGCCCGTCCGCCCCGCGGATGGCGATCTCTCGGCGATCGCCGCCGACTCCAGGGTCGACGACCGCGAGGTGCACGCCCTCGGGCACGTACGGCAGCGTGTTCGCGAGCACGAGCGCGCCCTGGAGGATGCTCTGAGGCTCGACCCCGTGCGTGATGTCGATGATCTCGACCTCGGGCGCGATCCGCTTCATCACGCCGTGGCAGGTTCCGACGAAGTCGTCCTCGAGCCCGAAGTCGGTCAGGAACGTGATCAGCACGTCAGGGCGACGGTAACGAACCGACCGCGGCGACGAGGCCGTCGAGGTCATGCGTCTTCGCCTGGGCGACGACCTCGAGGCCGGCCTCGCGTGCCGCCGCCGTGGTCTCCGGCCCGATCGTGACCGCCGGGATGTCCACGCCGAGCGCCGCGAACGAGCGCGCCGCCGAGCCCGACGCGAGCAGGACGACGTCTCCTTGCGGTGGGCCTGACGGCCGGAGGAGTCGTGTCCGGTAGAGCGGGACGAAGTCGGCGCCGAGCTCCTCGATCGGGCGCTTCCGCGCCCCCTCGGCGGCGGCGAACAGAACGCGTCCAGCCGGCCGCGGGAACTCGTCCAGCAGGCCGTCCTGGGACGAGACGCGCGGCACGAAGGCGGCCTCGACCCCGAGCTCGCGCAGCGTCTCGGCCGTTCCCGGGCCGACCGCCGCGACCCTCGGCAACGAGCCGGTGGCGTTCGCGACGAGCTCGCGGGCGCCGTTCGGGCTCGTCACCACGACCCAGTCGTAGCCCGCGACCTCGACCGGCTCGCCGAGCGGCTCGATCTCGATGAGCGGGCACTCCACGACCTCGTGCCCGAGCTCCTCGAGCCGGCGGACGAGCGGCCCGGCCTGCTCTCTCGGCCGCGTGACGACGACCTTCACGCTGCGAGCGCCGCCAGCTCCGCGCCGAGCGCGGCCGGATCGTCGCCGGTCCGCCGCTCGAGCCAGCGCCCGTCCGGGTCGGCGACGAGCGCGGTCAGCGTCGTGCCGTCGTGATGAGCCGCAATCGGTGCGAGGCAGCCTCCGCCGATCGTGGCGACAACCGCCCGCTCGGCCTCGACACGCCGCGCCGTCTCTTGATCACCCGTCGCGGAGACGAGCTCCTCCTCACCGGCCCGCACCTGCAGCGCGAGCGCGCCCTGGCCGGCCTCCGGGAGCATCTCCACCGGATCGAAGCGGTGGCCGATCTGCTCCGCGAGCCCCAGCCGATCGAGGCCGCACGCCGCCAGCACGACCGCGTCCAACCCGCGCTCTCCCCGCTTGCGCAGCCGCGTGTCGATGTTTCCACGGAGTGGCTCGATGGAGAGCGAAGGCTCGAGCGCGAGCAGCTGAGCCCGCCGGCGAACCGAGGCTGTCCCGATGCGCATCCCCGGCTTGATCTCGCTCGCCCCGCACAGCGCGTCGCGTGGATCCTCCCGCGGCAAGTACGCGCCGACGGCCAGCCCTTCGGTGTCCGTCGAAGTCATGTCCTTCGCCGAGTGCACGGCGATGTCGATCCGCCCGTCGAGCAGCGCCTCCTCGAGCTCCTTGACGAAGACGCCGCGCGCCCCGATCTCCCCGAACGGCTTCGAGCGGTCGCGGTCGCCCGCGGTCGTGATCGGAACCAGGGCGATCTCGATCCCGGGGCCACGGAGCCGGTCGGCGGCCAGCTCCGCCTGCGTGAGGGCGAGCCTACTTCCCCGGCTTCCGATTCGAAGCACTCTCGTCCTCGCCGAGCCCGAACAGGTGCCGCGCGACCTCGACGTAACCCGCGCCTTCCGTCGCGGCGGCCTCCTTCATGCGGACGATCGGCACGTGGAGGAGCTTGTTCACGATCTGGGTCGTCAGCGACTCGACCGTCCGGCGCTCGCTCTCGGAGAGGCCCTCGAGACGGCCCTCCGCCTTGGCCAGCTCGCCCGACCGGATGCTCTCCGCCCGCTCCCGCAGCGACGCGATCGCCGGGACGACGTGCAGGCTCGCCTGCCAGTCGCGGAAGCGCCTCGCCTCCTGCTCGACGATCGCCTCGGCCCGCTCCGCCTCGCGGCGCCTTCCGCTCAGGCTCTCGCGCACGACGGCCTGCAGGTCGTCGATGTCGTATAGGTAGCAGTCCTCGAGCTCAGCGACCGACGGGTCGACGTCGCGCGGAACAGCGAGGTCGATCACGAACAGGGGGCGGCCCTTCCGGTCCGCGATCTGGCCACGAGACAGGATCGGATCGGGCGAGCTCGTCGAAGACACCACCACGTCGGCCTGCTCCAACTCCTGTCCGAGCTCGTCGAAGGAGACGACGCGCGCGTCGAAGGCCTCGGCGAGCCGCGCGGCGCTTTCCTCCGTCCGGCTCGTGACCGCCGAGATCGTCGCGCCTCGCGCGGTGAGCGCCCGGGCCGCCAGCTCGCTCACCTCGCCCGCTCCGACGAGGAAGACCTTGCAGCCCTGGAGCTCCCCGAACACCTGCTGCGCGAGCGCGGCGGCCGCCGACGAGACGGATGCGGGGCTATGCGCGATCGCGGTCTCGGTCCGCACCTTCTTCCCGACCCGGAGCGCCTCGCGGAAGAGCCGGTCGAGAACCGGGCCGCGAGCGCCCGCCTCGTACGCGGAGCGAACCTGTCCCAGGATCTCGCCCTCGCCCGGCACGAGGGAGTCGAGCCCGGCCGAGACGCGGAACAGGTGCAGAGCCGCGTCCTCGTCGCGCATCCGGTAGAGCTCGACCTCGTTCCCGAGCAACGCATCCGCTCCGAGCGCCTCCACGGCGTCCGGATCCGGATGCGAGAAGTACAGCTCCGTGCGGTTGCAGGTCGACAGGCACACCGCCTCGCCGCCGTCGGCCAACCGCGCCGCGAGCTGCGCCGACTCCTCCAGGTCGAACGCGATCCGCTCGCGCACATCGACCGGCGAGAGCCGATGAGACGTTCCGACGAGAACGAGGCTCATCCGAAATGCCCCGCTTGCAAGGTCAGCTGCATGGCCACGACCAGCGCGAAGCCGGCCAGCGTCGCGTAGGCGGCCCTCCGCCCGCGCCAGTCGGCCCCGTACCGGAGGAGCAGGAACACGCCGTAGACCACCCACGTCAGCACTGTCAGCACGATCAGGGGATCGAGCTGGGACCCGTGCCGAAGGCGGGCAAACCCGACCGCCATCCCGAGCGTCAGCACCGGCAGCGAAAACGCGACCGTCCGCGCAAACAGGCTCTCGAGCGTCACGAGCGACGGCGCGCGAAAGCGCAGAACGGTCGAGCTGCGCCGCTTCAGCTCCCGCTCCTGCCACAGATAGAGGCCCGCGAGCGCCGCGGCCAGGGTCAGTCCCGCGAACCCGGCCAGGACGAGCCCGACGTGCAGCCCGAGGAAGAGCGACGAGTACCGGCTCGTCCCGGACACGTCCATTCCGCCCGCGGCATAGGAAACGGCCAGAAGCAGCGCGGCGAGCGGCATCACGACCAGGCCGAGCAGCCGGAACCGAGGCTTGCAACCCCAGATCAGGTACGCGCCGACGACGAGCCAGACGAAGAGGTTCAGCGACCCGGCCCACGTGTCCCAGGGGAAGCCGTCCGCCCGAGCCGCCTGCGCGATCAGCAACGCCGTCTGCACCAGCCAGCCGACCCGAACCCCCCACGTCGCGACCCGGCCCATCGAGCCCGGGCGTCGCGCATCGCCCGCATATGCGACGGCGGCCTCGCCGTAGGCGAGGAAGGCCGGCCAGAAGAGGAGCTCAGCCACCGAGCTTCTCCCGAGCGGCGCGCGTCACGTCAGCGAGCTCCTCCTCCAGCCGCCCGACCTTCAGCGCAATGATCAGGACGTAGACGAGGATCGATCCCAGCAGGACGAGGTACGCGCCCGTCACGTACTTCTCGGCGGTGCTCACGCGAGCAGCTCCCGAAGCTCGCGCAGGCTCGCGTCGATCCGCTTGCCGGTCAGCTCCACGCGGTAGAGCGTCGCCGCGAGCGACAACATCCCGGCCAGGCAGACGAGGAACGCGACGAGCATCTGCCACGGAAGATCGGCCCCCTCGTGCGTGAAGATCGTCGGGTGCAGGATCGTTCCCGCGATCCGCACGGCGAGGAAGCTGACCGGGATCAGCACGACGCCGAACAGCGCGTACACGGCGGAGTTCCGCTCCCGCCGCGGCCCCGGATCCGTCGAGTAGCGGAGCATGAAGTACGACGAGTAGAAGAGGAACAGGATCAGGAAGAGCACCAGCTGGCGCTCCCCCCAGGTCCACCACTGCCCCCACGAGATCTTGGCCCAGATCGAGCCTGTGACGAGCGTGAGCAGCCCGAAGATCAGGCCCATGTGAATCGCGGTGTAGCTCTCCAGGTCATAGCGGCGCTCGCCCGTCCACAGCAGCCGCAGCGCCTTCCAGGCGCCCCAGCCGAAGCAGGCGTACGCCGTGAGCGCAATCGGCACGTGCAGGTAGAAGATCTTCTGGCTGAACCCCTGGTCCGCGTCCTCCGGCGCCCAGTAGAACGCGAGCGCGAACCCGCCGACGAGCAGCGCGAGCGCCGCGGCAGCGAAGAGTGGCCCGAAGCGAACCGAGGGCCCTCTTCCGTGTCTACTCAGTAATGACGTACTCAAAGCTCGCCCAGGAGAGGATCGCAAAAACGCCGTCGTAGAGGATCAGAAACCCGAGGAAAGAGCCGGGATCCGAGGCGATGCTGGCCCCGACGCCGCCGATCACGACCGGGATCGCCAGCGGCAGGAAGAGGAGCGGGAGAAGCAGCTCCCGGGCACGGCTTGCGGCCGCGATCGCCGCGAGCAGCGTGCCGATCGAGGCGATGCCGATGTCCGCGAGGGCGACGGCCGCGACGAGATCCCAGGAGAGTGGATGGAAGAAGAGCGCGAAAGCGGGCAGCGCCACGAGCTCCGCGAGCACCAGGAAGACCGTCAATCCGATCGTCTTGCCGAGCCAGATCGCGCTGCGGTCGCACGGCGCGAGGACAAGGCCGTCGAGAACGCCCCCCTCGCGCTCGGCCGCGAAGGCACGCGTCAGGCCGAGGAGCGCCGTGAACACGATCGCGATCCAGAGCAGGCCCGTCTCGGCCCGCTCGGAGGAGCCCGACGGCAGCGCGAAGTGGAAGATCGTCAGCGCGGAGACGACGAAGAGGAGCATCGCCGGCAGCGTGTCCCGCGAGCGCACCTCGAGGAGCAGGTCCTTGCGCGCGAGCGCCGCGACGTCTCCGGCATACGCGTTCATGCCAGTGCCAGCCGGGCCGTCGATCGGGCCGCGAGCGCCTCGGGATCGTGCGTCGCCACGAGCGCGGTCACCGAGGACCGCTCGGCGAGCTCGGTGTGGAGAAGCTCGGCGCCGTCCACGTCGAGCCCGTCGAAGGGCTCGTCGAGGAGCAGCAGGTCGGGATCGTGGAGGAGCGTGCGGCAGAGCGCGAGCCGCTGGAGCATTCCGCGCGAGAACGTGCCCGCCCGCTCGTTCCTGGCCCGCCAGAGGCCGAAGCGCTCGAGCATCGCACCGGCACGCTCGCGGCGCTCGGGCAGCCGGTACAGGCGCCCGTACAGGTCGAGGTTCTCGAGCGCCGTCAGCTCGTTGTAGACGAGCGGCTCGTGCGCAAGGAACCCGATCGCCCCGCGCGGGGCTTCGACCTCGAGCTCTCCG
>Ga0070683_100005109_pt1 | contig 10911 bp, 8 predicted proteins | sample KBSC713LmetaG_FD_64662 | JGI IMG/M metagenome (GOLD analysis project Ga0070683, IMG submission 64662) | Corn rhizosphere microbial communities from Kellogg Biological Station, Michigan, USA - KBS C7.1-3L metaG | ecosystem: Host-associated > Plants > Roots > Rhizosphere ...
TGTACGCGTCGCGGCCTTCCTTGCGCCACTGGCGCGCCTTCGCCGCGAATATCTTCAGCGCCGCCTCGTCATAACCGGTCGCCACCTCCGAACGCATCCGTTGCAGGCGCGCATAAATGAGGTCCGCGGTGTTCGCTTCGATCAGCGGATATTCGTCGGAATCCTCGAACACGACCGCGATGTTGCGGTCGCGGCAGAGGGCGAAGAACTTCTCGTCACGGAAGCTCTCGTCGCGCGGCTCGATCGCGTGCCGGAGCTCGATCCCGTCTAGCTTCGCGGGAAGGAGGTCGAAGAAGCCGGCGATGTCGTCGGCATCGAACTTTCTGCGCGGCAGGAACTGCCAGAGGATCGGCCCGAGCTTCGGCCCAAGCGCGGTGAAGCCTTGCGCAAAGAACTTCGAAAGACCTTCGGCGCCTTCGGCCAGGCGCGAGCGGGAGACGCAGTAGCGCGCACCCTTGATCGCGAACTGGAACCCGTCCGGGACCGTCTTCTCCCAAGCTTTCCAGCTTGCCGCCTTCTGCCGGCCGTAGAAGGTCGAGTTGATCTCGATCGCGCCAAGCTGCCGCGAGGCGTATTCAAGTTCTTTGGAGTGCGGCAGCTTGTCCGGATAGAAGGTCCCGCGCCAGGGCGCGTACGTCCAGCCGCCGATGCCGGTGCGGATTTGCGGTTTGCTCATTGCCTCGCCGGTCTATGCTTCCGGCATGGACATTCGCAATATCGTGATCCTGACCGGCGCGGGCGTATCGGCCGAAAGCGGGCTGGCGACCTTCCGCGGCCCTGACGGCTTGTGGGAGGGGCATCGTGTCGAGGATGTGGCGACGCCCGAGGCTTTCCTTCGCGACCCGGCGCTCGTTCATTCCTTTTACGACGCGCGGCGGGCGAAGCTTGGGACCGTCGAACCGAACGCCGCGCACAAGGCCCTGGCGCGGCTCGACGCCGAATGGCCGGGCGAGCTTCTGCTGGTGACGCAGAACGTCGACGATTTGCACGAGCGCGCGGGATCGACGCGGCTGGTCCACATGCACGGCGAGCTGGCGAAAGGCTGGTGCCTGCGGTGCAACGAACGGTTCGGCTGGTCCGGACCAATGGGCGAGTCTGCCGAGTGCCCGAGCTGCGGGACCATCGGCATGGTTCGGCCGGACATCGTCTGGTTCGGCGAGATGCCTTACGAGATGAACCTGATCGACGAAGCGGTGCGGCGTTGCGACCTGTTCGTTTCGATCGGCACTTCGGGCGCGGTCTATCCTGCCGCCGGATTCGTGCAGACGGCGCGCTACGTGGGCGCGCAGACGCTTGAGATGAATCTCGAGCCGAGTCTCGGCAGCATGATGTTCAACGAGAGCCGCATCGGCCGTGCCGGTGAGCTGGTCCCGCAGTGGGTCGACGAGTTACTTCAGTCCGCCCATTCGAGCCCGATCTCGCGGTAAAGCGAGCGGTCCTCGCCCCATTTCGGCTCGACCTTGACGTGAAGGTAGAGGTGGACCGGCCGCCCCAGGTGCTGCGTGATCTCCGCACGCGCGGCTGCGCCGATGCTCTTGAGGCGCTTGCCGCCCTTGCCGATGACGATCGCCTTCTGGCTGTCGCGCTCGACGATGATCTGCTGGTTGATCACGGTCGAGCCGTCGGGGCGGTCTTCCCACGTCTCGGTCTCGACCGCCGTGGCATAGGGTAGCTCCTGGTGCAGTTGGTTGACGATCTGCTCGCGAGTCAGCTCGGCGGCGATCATGCGGTCGGTCGCGTCGGACACCTCGTCCTCGGGATAGAGCCATGGTCCCTCCGGCATGGCCTGGGCAAGCGCTTCCTTGAGGTCGGCAACGCCGTCGCCCTGCGACGCGCTGATCATGAAGACCTTCTCGGGATCGAGCCGAGCGCCGAGCTCGGTCGCCAGCCCGAGCAGCGATGCCTTGTTGACCAGGTCGACCTTGTTCAAGACGAGGAACAGCCGCTGCTTGCGCTCGCCGAGTGAGGCGATGATCCGCTCCACCTCCACGTTCACACCCGAGGCGGCGTCGATCACGAGCAGGAGCAGGTCGGCATCCTGGGCGCCCGTCCACGCCGCCGCGACCATTGCTCGGTCGAGACGGCGCCGCGGCTCGAAAATTCCCGGCGTGTCGACGAGCAGGATCTGCGCGGCGCCTTCGATCGCAATGCCCATCAGCCGAGCGCGCGTGGTCTGCGGCTTGCCGCTAACGATCGCGACCTTCTGGCCGACCAGCGCATTGACCAACGTAGACTTGCCGGCATTGGGCGCGCCGATCACCGCGACGAAGCCGGCGCACGTTTGTCCTTCGCTCATTGCAGCTGTTTGAGCAGCGCCGAAGCGGCTTCGGTTTCGGCTTCCTGCTTGCTCGCCCCTTCGGCGGTGGCTTCACCGAGGCCGGGAACGGATACGCGGATGGTGAACTTGGGCGCGTGGTGCGCGCCGGTCCGGGCGACCACCTCATAGACCGGCGGCCTGCATTCCTTGGCCGCCGCGAGCTCCTGAAGCGCAGACTTGGGATGATGCGGCGCACGGCCCTGACTCTGCAGGTCAGGTTCCCACAGCGTCAGGATGAACCGCTGCGCGGCTTCCATCCCGCCGTCGATCAGCAATGCGCCGATCAGCGCTTCCATCACGTCGCCGACGACATTGTCGCTCTGGCTGGCGCCGTCGGAGCGCGCCTGCTTGCCGAGACGGACCTTCTCCGGAATGCCGATCTCGCGCGCATTTTCGGCGCAGGTCTCACGCGCTACGAGCACATTGTAGCGGCGCGACAAAAAGCCTTCCGGCTCATTGGGATAGCGGTCGTAAAGCGCCTTCGCGATGACCATTCCGAGCACTCGGTCGCCGAGGAATTCGAGCCGCTCGTAATGGTCGCGGGGCGCCCTCGCCGCGCTCGAATGGGTCAGCGCGAGCTCGAACAGGCTGAGGTCCTTCGGCTCGTGGCCGAGCTTTGCACGGACGAAGCCGGCGACGTCGTCGGTCACTGTGCCGCTCCCGAGTAGCCGTTGCCGACGCGGTCGTCGCGGAGCGCCGTGAACCAGGTCCACGGCTTGACGAAGGAGGCGCTGCCGTCGGTCGACCAGAAGGTCACCAGCGCGCGGCCGATCAAATGATCGAGAGGAACCATGCCAACGCCGCCTTCGAACGTCGGGAAGCGGCTGTCCAGACTGTCGTCGCGATTGTCGCCCATCAGGAACAGTCGGCCGGCGGGGACCCGGACAGGTCCGAAATCGTCGCCGGGGCCGTGCTGCATCTGGTCGAGCACCGTGTAGCTCGGGCCCCCCGGCAGAGTCTCGCGGTAGGCGTGGTAGCGGCAAAAGGCTTGGCCGTTGACCCCCGCGACGACCGGAAATGCAGGCGAGATGACCTTGCACGGGCTGTTGGCGGTGACCGGGACTGCAACAGCGGGGAGCTCCTGCAGCGGCAGCGGGCGGCCATTGAGGATCACGCGTCCCCCGCGGACCTCAACCGAGTCACCCGGAAGCGCGATGACGCGCTTGATCAGGTCCTCACGACCGCTCGGGTGCCGAAAGACGACGACGTCGCCGCGCTTCGGGAGGTTCGACAGCAGGCGACCGCTGAAGGAGGGAAAATCGAACGGGAAACTGAAGCGCGAATAGCCGTAGGGCCATTTCGCAACCAGGAGATAATCGCCGATGTACAGCGTCGGCAGCATCGACCCGGACGGGATGTTGAACGGCTGGACGACGAAGCTCCGCAGCGCCCATGCGAACAGGAATAGCGTCAGGAGGAATCGCGCGAGACTTAGAGGGCTCTCCGGCTGCTCATGCTTGGCCGAGCCTCGGCGAGATTGGGAAGAGCGCATCCGTGCTGCTGTTTGGCGTGCGGCGGCGCGGCGTCAAGCCGGGGTGGCATTTGCGCTTAGTGCCATTATGTGCCGCCCATGGCCGGACGAGAGCAGCGCGAGACGGGGATTACGCTCGACCAACTGTTCGCGGCTGAGCCCGATCGCCTCAGCCGTTTCACGTTCGATGTTGCCGGAATCTATTTCGACTGGTCGAAGACCCACCTCGACGCGGCGGTTTTCGAGCGGTTCGTCGAGCGCGCGGAACGGATGGGTTTTGCCGCCGCGCGGGACGCATTGTTCAGCGGTGGGGTCGTGAATTCGAGCGAGGGCCGCGCCGCCACCCATGTCGCCGAACGCGGCAGCGGCGTGCCGGCAGAGGTCGATCTCGCGACCGCGCGGCGACTGCGGATGCGCGCGCTGGTCGACGCGATCGAAGGGGGCGCTTTCGGCTCGCTGACCGGGATCCTGCACATCGGCATCGGTGGGTCGGCGCTTGGGCCGGCGCTGCTAGTCGATGCGCTGGGCCGTCGCGCATCGAACCTGACGGTGCGCTTTTTGTCGAACATCGACGGCGCGGCGTTCGACGATGCGGTGAAGCCGCTCGACCCCGCAACCACGCTGGTGGTGGCCGCATCCAAGACCTTCTCCACCCTGGAGACGCTGACGAACCTCGACGCGGCGCGCGCGTGGCTTCGCGGCGCGGGGGTCGCCGATCCCGACGGGCGCGTGATCGCGGTCACGGCGAAGCCCGAAGCGGCGATCGAACAGGGAATAGACGAGACTCGCATCCTGCAATTCGGCGAAGGCGTCGGCGGACGCTATTCGCTGTGGAGCTCGGTCGGGGTCAGCGCCGCTCTGGCGCTCGGCTGGGATGCGTTCGAAGCGCTGCTCGAAGGCGCCGCGGAGATGGACCGCCACTTCCGCTTTGCCGAAGCGCGCGAGAATGTGCCGCTGATCGCAGCCTTTGCCGACCGGCTCTACGTCGAGGATTTCGGCTGCCAGACGCGCGGCCTATTCGCCTACGACGAGCGCCTTCGGCTGCTGCCCTTCTACCTGCAGCAGCTCGAGATGGAATCGAACGGGAAATCGGTGACGGCGAACGGCGAGCCGGTGAAATGGCCGACCGCGCCGGTCACCTGGGGCGGCGTCGGCACGGACGCTCAGCATGCGGTGTTCCAACTGCTTCACCAGGGGACGATCATTGTCCCGGTCGAATTCCTCGCCGTCACCGAAGCCGACGACGATCAGCCAGGCGAGCACCACCGTTTGCTTCTGCTCAACGCCTTCGCGCAGGCTGCCGCGCTGATGACCGGCCGTGCGAGTGACGATCCGCAGCGCAGCTATGCCGGCAACCGGCCGAGCACGACGGTCCTGCTCAACCGGCTCGACGCGCGAACGCTCGGCGCGCTCATCGCTTTCTATGAGCATCGCACCTTCGCCAATGCGGTGCTGCTCGGAATCAACCCGTTCGACCAGTTCGGCGTCGAGCTGGGCAAGCAGATCGCTACGCAGCTGGCCGAGGGCGAAGACGAAGGCGAGATCGATGCTTCGACGCGCGCGCTGATCGAAAGGGCAGGGGTTTAAGTGGCTGATTTCGACCTTTTCGTGATCGGTGCCGGATCGGGCGGCGTCCGCGCGTCGCGGGTCGCCGCGGCGTACGGCGCGCGCGTCGCGGTCGCGGAGGAGCACAAGGTCGGCGGCACCTGCGTGATCCGCGGCTGCGTGCCCAAGAAGCTGCTCGTTTACGGCGCGCATTTCGCCGAGGACGTCGACGATGCGGCGATGTTCGGCTGGGACGTTCCCCAGAAGCGTTTCAACTGGCCTGTGCTGCGCGACAATGTGCTTGCGGAGGTAGGGCGGCTCGAAGGCGCCTATACCGAGACCCTGACCACCCATAACGTCACCATCTTCCACGAGCGGGCGACGCTGAGCGGACCGAATTCGGTCCGGCTCGCGGGCGGCAAGGAAGTGACGGCGGACAAGGTCCTGATCGCGACCGGCGCACGGCCCGTGATGCCGCCGATCGAGGGCATCGAGCATGCGATCAGCTCGAACGAGGTGTTCCACCTCGAGAAGCTGCCGAAGCGGATCGTGATCGCGGGCGGCGGCTATATCGCCAACGAGTTCGCCGGCATTTTCCACCAGTTCGGAACGCAGGTGACTTTGGTCAACCGGACCGACGTAATGCTGCGCCATTACGATCAGCAGATCGTAGACAGGCTGATCCAGATTTCGCTGCGCAAAGGCATCGACTTCAAGTTCAACGCCATGATCGACCGCATCGAGCGGGACGGCGGATCGCTGCACATCTGCATGACCGGCTGCGACGACATCGAGGCGGACGAACTGCTGTTCGCAACGGGCCGCGTACCCAACACGCAAGACATGGGCCTGGAGGAAGCGGGCGTCGAGCTGGCCGAGAAAGGGCGAATCAAGGTCGACGCGGACAGTCGCTCGTCGGTGCCCTCGATCTTCGCGGTCGGCGACGTCACCGACCGTGTCCAGCTGACCCCCGTTGCGATCCGCGAAGGGCAGGCGTTCGCCGACACCTTCTTCGGCAACAAGCCCCACCAGGTGGATTATGGCTGCATCCCGTCGGCGGTATTCAGTCATCCGCCGCTCGCCGGCGTCGGCCTCACCGAAGGCGCAGCACGCAACAAGCTCGGCAGCGTCAAGACCTTCACGTCGGATTTCCGGCCGATGAAGAACGTGCTCGCCGGACGCAACGAACGCTCGCTCTACAAGCTCGTCGTCGACGAGGGCACCGACGAGATCGTCGGAATCCATATGATCGGGCCCGACACTCCGGAAATCCTGCAGGCGGCGGCGATTGCGGTGAAAGCCCGGCTGAAGAAGGCGGATTTCGACGATGTGGTTGCGCTGCATCCGACCATGGCCGAAGAACTGGTGCTGATGCGCTAGTCGCGGGGGTTTTGTTGCAGGACGCAATCATCATCGGCGCCGGCCACAACGGCCTGACGTGCGCTTATTACCTCGCGAAACGGGGACTGAAGGTCACCGTGCTCGAGGCCGCGGCGACCGTCGGCGGCGCGGCGGTGACCGACGAGTTCCTGCCCGGCTTCCGCAACTCCGCGGCGAGCTACACGGTAAGCCTGCTCCAGCCCAAGGTCATTCGCGACATGGAGCTCGAGAGGCACGGGCTGAAGGTCGTGCTGAGGAAGACCGACAACTTCCTTCCCGGTGACGGCGATTATTTGCTCTCCGGGCGCAACGGACTGACCCGCAAGGAGATCGGGCGCCATCACAAGTCGGACGCCGAGGCCTACGACCGCTACGTCGCCGAGCTCGAAACGGTGGTTCGGCTGCTAAAGAAATGGCTGCTGCGCGCGCCGCCGAACGTGGGTCGAAGAGTCAGTGCGATCCCGAAGCTGCTGAGCCTTGGCCGCGACATGGCCGGACTGACGCTTGCCGAGACTCGGATCGTCCACGACTTTGCAATGCGCAGCGCTTCCGAAATCCTTGACCGCCATTTCACAGGCGAGCTGACCAAGGCGCTGTTTGGATTTGACGGGGTCGTCGGCAATTTCGCCTCACCGCAGTCACCCGGGACGGCCTATGTCCTGCTCCATCATTTGTTCGGCGAAGCAGCCGGCGTACCGGGCGCATGGGGTCATGCGATCGGCGGCATGGGCTCGATCACGCAGGCGATGGCGCGCGCCTGCCGCGAAGCGGGCGTCGACATCCTGCTCAACACGCCGGCCGAGGAAATCATCGTCGCCGATGGCCGCGCCGTGGGCGTTGTTGCTGGCGGCAAAGGTTTGCGCGCCAAAACTGTTGTCGCGGGTGTCAATCCGAAGCTTTTGTTCGACCGGTTGGTGCCGCGCGGCGCGGTCGATGCCGATGTCGCGGCGCGGATGCACGGTTGGAAATGCGAAAGCGCGACCTTCCGGATGAACGTCGCGCTGTCGGAGCTGCCGAAATTCACGGTGCTTCCGAAAAAGGGCAATCACCTGACGGCCGGGATCATCATGGCGCCGAGCCTCGACTATATGCACCAGGCATATCTCGACGCGGCCGTGAACGGCTGGGCGAAGCGGCCGATCATCGAAATGCTGATCCCGTCGACGCTCGACCCGAGCCTCGCGCCCAAGGGCAAGCATGTCGCGAGCCTGTTCTGCCAGCACTTCCGCTACGACCTCGGCGAGGATCGCGGCTGGGACAAGGAACGCGACAAGGCGGCCGACCAGATCATCGCCACCGTCGACGCACATGCGCCGGGCTTCGCCAAGTCGGTTATCGGGCGGCAGATCCATTCGCCGCTCGATCTCGAGCGTCGCTTCGGCCTGATCGGCGGCGACATCTTTCACGGCAAGATGGGGCTCGACCAGCTGTTCAGCGCTCGGCCGATGATCGGGGCCGCGGATTATCGCATGCCGCTGAAGGGCCTCTACCTATGCGGATCGGGCGCGCATCCGGGCGGCGGCGTCACCGGTGCTCCGGGCCATAATGCCGCGCACGCGGTGCTCGCCGACCGGCGCCTGTGGGGCCGCCGGCATTGAAGCCGCTCGCCGGGATCAAGGTCGTCGATCTCAGCCGCGTGCTCGCCGGGCCATGGTGCACGCAATTGCTCGCCGATCTCGGCGCCGAGGTGATCAAGATCGAGCGGCCAGGGGCCGGCGACGATACGCGCCACTGGGGACCGCCCTGGCACGGCGAAGGCGACAAGCGCGTCGCCGCTTATTTTCTCAGCTGCAACCGGGGCAAGAAGTCCGCGGCGATCGATTTCGCCCGTCCCGAAGGTGCGGCCCTGATTCGAAAGCTCGCCGCCGAAGCCGACGTGGTGATCGAGAATTTCAAGGTTGGCGGGCTCGACAAGTTCGGGCTCGACGCGGGCTCGCTTCGCTCGGCCAACCCGCGGCTGGTCTATGCGTCGATCACTGGGTTCGGGCAGGACGGACCGTACGCTGACCGGGCGGGCTATGATTACATCGTCCAGGGCATGGGCGGGCTGATGAGCATCACCGGCCTTCCGGACGGAGTCCCGGGCGGCGGACCGATGCGGGTCGGGGTGGCCGTCGTCGACCTGTTCACCGGCCTGTACACCTGCGTTGCGATCCTCGCTGCGCTCTATCGGCGCGAGAAGAGCGGCGAAGGCACCTATATCGACATGGCGCTGTTCGACACGCAGCTGGCGATGCTCGCCAACCAGGCGTCGAATGCGCTGATTTCCGGCAAGGACCCGCCGCGCCAAGGGAACACGCACCCGAACATCGTCCCTTACCAGCCCTTCGACGCCGCCGACCAGCCGATCATCATCGCCGTAGGGAACGAACGGCAATTCGCCCGGCTGGCAGAGATGTGCGGCCATCCGGAATGGGCCAGTGACGAGCGCTTCGCTTCGAACGAGGCGCGGGTCGCGAACCGCGACGAAATGGTGCGGCTGGTGGGCGAGGCGATCGCGAGGAAGCCAGCCGCCGAATGGCTCAAGCAGCTCGACGGTGCCGGCATTCCGGCGGGGCCGATCAACAGCGTCAGCCAGGCGCTCGCCGACGTGCAGGCGCAGCATCGGCAAATGGTCCGCACGATCGCAGGGGTGCCGCTGGTGGGATCGCCGGTCCGGCTCGACGGCGACCGCGCCGATTCCGACCTGCCGCCGCCGTCGCTGGGGGAGCATACGGGCGACGTGCTCGCGCAGCTCGGACTCGACCGCCGCGATATCGACGAGCTTCTGGCGGCGAAGGTCATAACCTGTTGAACTGATCGCGGTCAGCAAAGCTTGAAGATAGAAGCGCTTCAGCGCAAACAGTCGCCCGAGGAGGGCATTCATGGCCCGCATCTTTCTGAGCTACGCGCGAGAGGATGTGGATTCCGCCAAGCAATTGGCGGAAAGCGTCGGCCGTGCCGGGCACGATGTCTGGTGGGACCGCCACATCCAGGGCGGATCGAGGTTCACTACCGAGATCGACCGCGCGCTGAAGGATGCCGAGGTCGTGGTCGTCCTGTGGACGGAAGCCTCCATCGAGTCCGCGTGGGTGCAGGACGAAGCTGCCGAGGGACGCGACACCGGCCGGCTCGTGCCGGTGACGCTCAGCGGGTGCCGTCCCCCGCTCGGCTTTCGCCAGTTCCACACGATTTCTCTCGATCTCAATGGCAGCGCCGCCGCGGAGCAGGTCGACGAGCTAATCGCGGCGGTCGCGAACACCGCGGGTGAAGGCGCGGCGGCGAAAGAAGCCGCTCATGCCGCCGAACAACCGCTGCAGCGGCAAACCTCGATCTGCGTACTGCCGTTCGTGAACATGAGCGGCGACCCGGAACAGGAATATTTCAGCGACGGGATCACCGAGGACATCATCACCGACCTGTCGAAGGTCTCCGCCCTGCTGGTGATCGCTCGCAACACCTCCTTCACCTTCAAGGGCAAGGTGATGGACGTGAAGGACGTGGCGCGGGCGCTCGACGTCACGCATGTCCTCGAAGGGAGTGTCCGCAAGGCCGGCGACCGGGTCCGGATCACCGCCCAGCTGATCGATGCGGCGACCGGGGGGCACGTCTGGGCCGACCGCTACGATCGCGATCTCACCGATATCTTCGCGATCCAGGACGAGATTTCCAAGTCGATCGTCGCGGCGCTTCGCCTCAAGCTTCTCCCTAACGAGAAGAAAGCGATCGAGACTCGCGGCACGTCGAACATCGATGCCTACAACCTCTATTTGATGGCGCGGCAGCAGTGGATCAGCGGGACCTACGGCGACCGACGCTGCGCCGAAGCGATCATCCGGATGTGCAAGCAGGCGGTGACCCTGGACGCTAATTATGCCGAGGCGTGGGCGTTGATGGCGCTCGCGCAGGCGGAGTTGCGCTTCTGGCTGGGCACGGACGACGATGCCCTGCCTGCCGCGGAGCGCGCGATCGCGATCAATCCCGATCTTCCGGAGGCGCGGTGTGTCAAGGCGCGCTATCTGGAGCAGGACGGACGTGTCGAGGAAGCGCTGGAGCAGCTCGATCTGGCGCTCCGCTCCAATCCGGAATCATGGGAAGTGAACCGTGAAGCGGCGCGGATCTATTTCCGTCAGGGCCGAATTGCCGATGCGATCCGCTTCTTCGAGAAGTCGATGACGCTCATGCCTACCGACTTTCACAGCCCGTCGATGCTGGTGTC
>Ga0070683_100005111_pt1 | contig 10909 bp, 11 predicted proteins | sample KBSC713LmetaG_FD_64662 | JGI IMG/M metagenome (GOLD analysis project Ga0070683, IMG submission 64662) | Corn rhizosphere microbial communities from Kellogg Biological Station, Michigan, USA - KBS C7.1-3L metaG | ecosystem: Host-associated > Plants > Roots > Rhizosphere ...
TGGGGGCGACGAGTGTGCGCAAGCGGCTGGTACCGGGTCTGACTGGTCCGACGGCGGGGCTGGCGACGGGGTTGCTGGCGATCGCCGGGCTGCTGTGGATTGCCGAGGTGCTTGGGAGCTTCGGCTGGTTTGAGGTAGGGCCGTATCTCGCTGTCGTGGTTGTGGCGGGGGCTGGACTCCGGCTGGTGGCTGAAGGGCCGTGGGGGCGTCCCTCCGTCTTGCTGGGTTTTTCGCCTGATGAGTCTGGGGCCGTCCGAGAGCGTACGCGGGGCGAAAAAGAGGACGCCGCTGCGCCGGAGGGACGCCCCCACGGCCCTTCCCCAGCGGCCGTGGTCGCCCTGGCGATAGCCGCGGTGGCGGTTGTCCATTTTGCGGCCGGGGTGAAGGTACGGCTATCGACGGGGATGACCGGGTTCGATTCCACCTGGTACCACGGGCCGTTTGCTGCGGGGTTCTACCGGAGCGGAGACACGTGGAGCTTGCACTTCATCGCGCCGCAGTTCCTGGCCTGGTTCTACCCGGCGAATTCGGAAGTGCTGCATTCGGTGGGGATGCTCGCGTTTAGTCGCGACATCCTCTCGCCGCTGCTGAATCTCGGCTGGTTCGTTGGGTGCCTGGTGGCTGCTTGGTGCATTGGGCGGCCATACCGGGTCGCGCCTTGGTCGCTTGCACTCGTTGCGATGGCTCTCAGCGTCCCTGCGCTCCATGATCAGGCGGGCGAGGCGCGGAACGACATCGTCGGGATCTTCTTCCTGCTTGCCGCGGTGGCGGTTGCCCTGGCCCAGCGCGAACGCGGTTCTACTCGGCAGGTAGGAACCGCGTTCGCGCTGGGCCCGGTGGCGGTTGTGGGTCTCGCAGCGGGAATGGCGGCCGGAACGAAGCTCAACTTTCTCCTGCCGGCGGCGGTGCTCGTGGCGGGTACCGCGCTTGTCGCTCCGGGAGGGCATCGCTGGCGCGCGCTCGTTGCGGGCGGGCTCGCCGCCTTGGCGGGCGGTGGCTACTGGTACCTGCGCAACCTCGCCCACACGGGCAACCCATTGCCCTGGGTCAAGCACCTGGGTCCGATCACGCTGCCGGCGCCGGAGCAGGCATTGGGCGGCCGCGAAGCGCACAGCGTGCTCGGCTACGTCACCCACGGATCGGTCTGGTCGGACTGGTTCCTGCCCGGCCTCCACCACGGTTTGACGATCTGCTGGCCATTGCTGGTCATCGCTCCCCTCGCCGGCCTCTTGCTCTGCCTCGGCCGCCGATCCGATCGGACCCTTCAGGTCGTAGCTGCCGTCGGGCTCGCCGCGGGTCTGTCCTGGCTGATCGCGCCGACTTCAGCTTCGGGTCCCGATGGTGTTGCCCGCGGCTTCGAATCCGGTCTCCGCTATCTAGCTCCAGCTCTAGTTCTCGGCCTGGCGATCCTGCCGCCGGCGCTACTCCCGTGGGTGGCGCGGTGGCGGGGGTCCCCCATAGCGGAGGGCGCGCGCAGCGCGTCCGAGCACATGGGGGAGGGCCGCCGCGACAGGACCCGCGGGCTACTGGCGATTGCGGTCCTGGTCGTCCTGGCCGCTGCAATCGCGCTCGGTTACCCGCTCCAGCGCCACTACCTACAGCGCCGCTACGCCGACCCCAGCTTCACCACCCCGGGCCTCAACGCCGCCTTCGCCTGGGCCCAGGGCATCACCGACGCCCGCATCGCCACCACCAGCACCCGCCAGTACCCCCTCTACGGCCGCGACCTGAGCAACGAAGTCACCTACATCGGCAGCGAACAACCCCACGACGGCTTCACCGCCCCAACGACCTGCCCCACCTGGCGCCGCCTGCTCAACGAAGGCAACTACGACTACGTGGTCGCCTCGAGAGATCGCATCGAACCAGGAAAGCCCCCATATCCAGCCACGGCTCATTGGATGGCGGCTTTGGGAGGCAGGGTCGTCTTGCGTAAGCCGCCGACGGTTATTTACAAGCTGAGGACCCGGCTAAATCCATCGGGGTGCCGCCGCTAGCGATTCTCTGGCGGGTGGCGCGGTGGCGGGGGTCCCCCATAGCGGAGGGCGCGCGCAGCGCGTCCGAGCACATGGGGGAGGGCCGCCGCGACAGGACCCGCCAGCCAATCGCCATACTCCGGCACCCCGATGGACCACATCCGCAACTTTTCAATAATCGCCCACATCGACCACGGCAAGTCGACGCTCGCCGACCGCATCCTCGAGATCACCGGCGCCGTCGACCCGAAGAAAATGAAGGCGCAGATGCTCGACTCGATGGACCTCGAGCGCGAGCGTGGGATCACGATCAAGGCGCAGGCGGTGCGGGTCGAGTACACCGCCACCGACGGTCAGAGCTACCACCTGCACCTGATCGACACTCCCGGACACGTCGACTTTTCCTATGAGGTTTCGCGCAGCCTTGCCGCCTGCGAGGGTGCCCTGCTCGTCGTCGACGCCGCCCAGGGAGTCGAGGCGCAGACCGTCGCCAACACCTACCTGGCGATCGAGAACGGGCTGGAGCTGATCCCGGTGATGAACAAGGTCGACCTGCCGGGGGCCGAGCCGGAGCGGGTCGCAAGCGAAATCGCCGACTTGCTCGGCGGCGAGCCGGGAGACGCGATCCCGATCTCGGCCAAGACGGGGGAGGGGGTTGTCGACGTGCTGGAGGCGATCGTCGCTCGCGTGCCGCCGCCCGCGGGCAAGCTCGAGGCCCCGACCCGGGCACTGATCTTCGACTCGGAGTTCGACCAGTACCGCGGCGTCGTCGCCTACGTGCGGATGGTCGACGGCAGCTTCCGCAAGAACGGCCGCATCCTGGCGATGCAGAACGGCACCGAGGCCGACATCGACGACATCGGCTTCTTCCGGCCGGCGATGACCGCTGTGCAGGGGATGGAGGCCGGCGACGTCGGCTACCTGATCACCGGCATCAAGGACGTCGCCAAGCTGCGCGTCGGCGACACCCTGACCACGCTGGAGCGCCCCGCGAGCGAGCCGCTGGAGGGCTACCGCGAGGTCCGGCCGATGGTCTTCTGCGGGCTCTTCCCGATCGACACCGACCGCTTCGAAGACCTGCGCGACGCGCTCGAGAAGCTGGCCCTCAACGACGCCGCGCTCTCCTGGGAGCCGGAGACCTCCGAGGCGCTGGGCTTCGGCTTCCGCTGCGGTTTCCTCGGCCTCCTGCACATGGAGATCGTGCGCGAGCGGCTCGAGCGCGAGTACAGCCTCGATCTGCTGGCGACGACGCCGAACGTGCGCTACCTGGTCCACCTGACCAACGGCGAGGAACTGGAGGTGCGCAGCCCGACCGAACTGCCCGACCCGGCCTCGATCGAGACGATCGAAGAGCCGTTCATCCGCGCCACGATCATCTGCCCGACCGAGCAGGTCGGCGCCGTGATGGAGCTCTGCCAGACGCGGCGCGGCACCCACGTCGACATGCATTACCTCAGTCCCGTGCGGGTGCAGATCCGCTACGACATGCCGCTGGGGGAGATCGTGCTTGACTTCTTCGACCTGCTCAAGTCCTCGACCAAGGGCTACGCCTCGCTCGACTACGAGCCGATCGGCAACCGGGCTTCGGACCTGGTCAAGGTCGACATCCTGCTCGCTGGCGACAAGGTCGACGCGCTCTCGATCATCGTCCACCGCGACTTCTCCTACGAGCAGGGCAAGAAGCTGGTCGCGCGGCTGCGCAAAACGATCCCGCGCCAGCTCTTCGACGTGCCGGTGCAGGCCGCGATCGGCTCCAACATCCTCGCCCGCGAGACGGTCAAGGCGCTGCGCAAGGACGTCACCGCGAAGCTCTACGGCGGCGACGTCACGCGCAAGCAGAAGCTGCTGAAGAAGCAGAAGGCGGGGAAGAAGCGGATGAAGTCGGTCGGGCGGGTGGAAGTGCCCCAGGAGGCGTTTCTGGCGGTGCTTGAGATCGACGAGTAGGGGGAATCGGGCACCCTCCTCAAAACGCTCGGCAGGAGCCTCGCTTGAGTGTTTTGAGGAGGGTGCCCGATTCCCCTTGCTCAACCCTCTCAACCAATGCCACCTGCGCAGGACACTGACCGGCCAGACGACCAGTTAGCAGGACGCTGACTGGCCAGGCGACCAGTTTTGGGGGGCGTCTTTAGACTGGCGCGCCATGAGCGTAAAGACAGAGGCAATTGGCAAGGAATGGCCCGCTACGAAGTACGAGGTGGGCAAGGAGAAGATTGGGGAGTACGCGCGGGTGCTGGGGATCGAGAACCCGGTGCACTTCGACCGCGAGGCGGCGAAGGCGGCCGGCTTTCGCGACGTCGTCGCTCCGCCGATGTTCGCCGTCGTCTACAGCTCGCCGGCGATGGCGCCTGCGATGTTCGACGCCGAGGTCGGGATGAACTTCGCCGCGATGGTGCACGGCGGCCAGGAGTTCGAGTGGGGCGAGCCGGCCTGCTCGGGTGACGAAATCACGACCACGGCGAAGTGCGTAGATATCGCCGAGAAGGACGGCAAGGGCTTCTACATCTTCGAGACGAACGCCGTCAACCAGAACGGGGACCAGGTGGTCAAGGGCACTTGGACCCTGATCGTGAGGGGAGTCTGACGTGGCTGACTTGAACGTGGGGGACGCGATCCCCGAGCTGAAGGTGACTCCGGACAAGTACCTGACGCATCGCTACGCCGGGGCCTCGGGCGACTTCAACCCGATCCACATCGACCCCGAGTTCGCCAAAGCAGTTGGTCTTCCCAATTCGATCCTGCACGGGCTCTACATGATGGGTCTGGTCGCTCGAGCCAATGCGGTTCTCGCGGATGGCGATCCGCGTGCACTCAAACGGCTCTCGGTCCAGTTCCGGGGGATGGGTGCCCCGGAGACGGAGATCACCGTCAGCGGCACCGTCAAGTCTGTCGATGGCGACACGGTGATCGTCGACACGGTCGCCGCTCAGGGCGACAACCAGACGATTCGCAACGCCGAAGCGGAAATTCAGCTTTAAACGTAGGGATGGGGCGGGTGGCCCCTGTCAAAACACTCAAGCGAGGCTCCTGCCGAGCGTTTTGACAGGGGCCACCCGCCCCTCTGCCTAGACTTCAAGCGTGCTTTCCCAGCGACAAGAGCTGATCCTCAAGCTGGTTGTTGACGCGTATCTCGCGTCGGGCAAGCCTGTGCCTTCGAAAGAGATTGCTGAGCAGCGGGGGGTTGAGTGGGGTCCCTCGACGGTTCGAGCTGAGCTGGCGGCGCTCGAGGCCGCTGGGTACTTGACGCATCCGCATACGTCTGCCGGAAGAGTCCCGACGGAGTTGGGGTACCGCAGGCACGTCGACGCGATGATGGCCGCCGGCGGGCCGCCGGCGGAGAGCTCGGTTGAGCTGGAGTTGCGGCGGGAGATCGATGCGGCGATGCGGGAGACGACCGCGGCGCTGGCGCGGGTGACGGACTTGATGGCGCTGGTGACGGCGCCGCCGGAGACGGTTGCGGCGACGATTCACCGGGTCGAGGTGCTGCGCTTGCAGCCGAGCCGGGTGATGGTGGTCGCGATCGCCTCCAACGGCGCCGTGGCGAAGCGCGTGTTCGATTTCTCGGGGCCCGTCGATCCAGGCCTCGTCGAGTGGGGCTCCAGTTATCTGAACGAGTCGCTGTCCGGTCTGGGTCTTGGCGCTCGCATGATCGCCAGCCGCCTCGCCGATCCGGAGCTGGGCCTGGTCGAGGCGGAGTTCATCGCCACCCTTGGCTCCGCCTTCACCGAGCTCGAGCAGGAGGAGTCGGCCGACACCCTCTACACCGAGGGGGCCTCGCGCCTGCTCTCCGAAGCCCACTCCGCCGATCTGCCCCGGGCCGACATGCTGATGACCGCGCTGGAGGAGCGGGCGACCATGCTCGGCATGCTGCGCTCCGCCCTTGACCAGCGCTCCGTCTTCCTCTGGATCGGCGCCGAGAACCCGCGCCCGGAGCTGCGCTCGGTCAGCGTCGTCGGCGCCAACTACGGCCTCGCCCATCGCAACCTCGGCGCCGTCGGCGTAGTCGGGCCGCTGCGTATGGACTACGCCACCGCGATCGCCTCTGTCCGCGGCGCTGCCCGCGAGCTCTCGCGCTACTGCGAGACGGTTTACGACGGCTAGCCGATGGCGGGCGACTACTACCAGCTGCTCGGGGTCGAGCGCGGCGCCTCCGACGCCGAGATCAAGCGCGCCTTCCGCAAAGTCGCTCGCGAGCTGCACCCCGACGTCAACGCCCACGATCCCGAAGCCGAGGAGAAGTTCAAGGCCGCAGCGGAGGCCTACGAGGTCCTCTCCGACCCCGAGCAGCGCCAGATCTACGATCGCTACGGTCAGGACGGCCTGCGACAGGGAGGCTTCCCGCCGGGCGGCGGTGCCGGCTTCGGCTCGATCGAGGACCTGCTGGGCGCGGTCTTCGGCGGTGCCTTTGGCTTCGAGGTGCGGCGCGGGCCGATGCGCGGTCAGGACCTGATGCACGCGGTCGAGATCTCAGCACTGCAGGCGATGCTCGGGACCAGCGTCAAGATCCCCAGCCACGACGGCGAGCGCGAGATCGAGCTGCCCTCCGGCATCCAGCACGGCACCCAGTTCGCCCTGCGCGGTCACGGGTTGCCGGGCGCCAACGGCGGCCCGCCCGGGGACCTCCGCATCGTCATCCACGTGATCGTCCCCAGCGAACTCTCCGCTGAGCAGCGCGAGTTGGCCGAGAAGCTCGAGCACTCGCTGGAGCCGCACAACCTCCGCTCCGAGCAGGGCGACGAGGGCTTTCTCTCGCGTATGCGCAGAGCCTTCGGTTGATCCGCCTCGCCGTTCGTTGCACGCCCGAGCAGGCGGAGATCGTCCTCGCCGAGCTGACCGTGCTGGCGCCCAACGGGGTTGAGGAGGAGCAAGGCCCGGGCTACGTCGAGTACGCGATCTACGGTGGCGCGGGGGAGCTGCCCGAGCTGGGCGAGATTGAGGTTGCCGCGGGCGACGGCCTGGTCGAGGTGGTCTCCACCGAGGTCCCCGACGACTGGGCCGATCGCTGGCAGGACTTCCACAAACCGCTGTTGGTCGGGGAGCGACTTTGGCTGCGGCCGTCCTGGGAGGGGCCGCGGGCGGGGACGATCGACCTTGTTGTCGATCCGGGTCAGGCCTTCGGCACGGGGGCTCATCCGACGACGCGGCTCTGTCTAGAGCTGCTGCTCGCGTTGGAGGAAGCGGGCGAAGCGAACGGCCTGCTCACGGATCTGGGCACGGGGTCGGGCGTGCTCGCCATAGCCGCCGCGAAGCTCGGCTGGGGGCCGGTGTGCGGCTACGACCACGAGGCACCCGCGATCGAGGCCTCTGAAATCAACGCGAAGGCCAACGGCGTCAGCCTCCAGCTCGAACGCCGCAACCTCCGCGAGGGCCTGCCCGAACTTGCCCCGACCGTCGTCGCCAACATGACCGCGCCGGTCCTGAAGGTGGTGGCTGGACAGCTCGAGGGCGGGAGGGGTCGAGGGAGGGGTCCCCAAAACACTCAAGCGAGGCTCCCGCCGAGCGTTTTGGGGACCCCTCCCTCGACCCCAGCCACGCTCGTCTGCTCCGGACTGCTTCCGGGCGAGCTGGATGAGATCGCCGGGGCCTTCAAGACGTGGGGACTGGTCGAGGCGGATCGCAGGTTGCAAGGGGACTGGGCGGCCCTATTGCTCCGTCGCTGACGGTATGTTGCCGCCGATGGAGTTCGCCAGCATCGTCAGTCCCGGCTACAAGATCGCGCTTACGCTGCACATCCTTGCGGTTGTGCTGGCGTTCGGGCCGACCTTCGGATACGGGTTCTTCTTCTCGGTCACGCCTCGGTTCCCGCGGGCGACTCCGGCGATCCTGGCGGGAATTCAGAAGGTTGACCGCTACCTGGTCAACCCCGGCATGATCGTGCTGCTGCTCGCAGGCATCTACCTGTTGGCCGATGGTCCCTGGAAGGGCAGCGATGCATTCATCAGCGTCGGCTTCCTGGCGATCCTCGTGCTCTTCGGGCTTCAGCACGGCTTCTTCCAGCCGCAGGTGCGCAAGGCTCGGGCGCTGGCCGAAAGGGACCTCGAGTCCGGCGACGAGCTCGGTCCGGAGTTCATGGCGGTCTCGCAGCGACTCAGCCAGGTCGGCACGGTCGCCGGGCTGATCGTGGTCGTGACCGTCTTCTTCATGGCCTACAAGCCCTTCCTGTAGAGCCCTGACTGACCGGGCCGCAAGCGGAGGCGCGCTCGATGCATCGCTGCCGATCGCGATGTTCGACTCGGGAGTCGGCGGTCTCACCGTCCTGCACGAGTGCCTGGTCTCGTTGCCGGAGGAGGACTTCGTCTATCTCGGCGACACGGCCTGGTTTCCCTACGGGACGAAGGACCCCGCCGCACTGCGGGCGCGGATCGAGACGATCGCGGAGACGCTGCTCGGCGGCCGCGCCAAGCTACTGGTGATCGCCTGCAACACGGCGACGGCGATCGGCGAGGACGTGGCGCGGGCGGTCGGCGCCCGGCACGCGGTGGAGGTCGTTCCCGTGGTCGAGCCGCAGGCCGAGATCGCCGCCGCGATCACCGACAGCGGCAAGGTCGGGGTGCTGGCGACGCCGAACACGGTCGCAAGCGGCTCCTACCGGCGGGCGCTCGAAGATCAAGGTCGGGCGCTCGAGGTGACCGAAGTCGAGGCGCCCGACCTGGCCCCGTTCATCCAGGACGGCTCGCCATTCGATGAGGGCGTGCTCGAGATGGCGCGTGGCTACTGCGGGCCGCTGAAGCGGGCCGAGGTCGACACTCTGATCCTCGGTTGCACCCACTACCCGCTGGTGGCGCCAATGCTGCAGCGCATCCTCGGCCGCGACGTTCGCCTGGTCAGCGGCGGACACGCGGTTGCAGCCGCTGTCCAACGCACCCTGGTGCGGGGCGATATTGCCCGCGAGCCTGACGGCGAGGGCGCCTACCGCTTCCTCTGCACCGGCGACATCGCCTCCTTCCGCGACCTTGGCACCCGCTTCCTGCAGATGCCACTGGGCGATGTCGAGCGGGTCGACATCGCCGCCCGTCGCTAGTTCCGCGCGGCTGATTTCTCACACCCGGCACATATGCGACCCACGCGTGTCCTGCGGCCTGTCAGGGTCCGATCTATGACGACAACAGCCCTCGGCAATACCGTATATACTCATCCCGTGGCAAAGGTGATGATCTCCATTCCCGACAACCTGCTCGAGCGCCTTGACGCCCAGGCCCGCATCAACCGCGAGACGCGCAGCGGCTTTCTGCGCCGGTTGGTCGAGCAGGAGATCTCGACCGGGGGCACCAACCGCCGCAAGGAATTCGAAGATCTACTCGGCCCTCCCGTGAACATGGGTGGCGATGCTGCGAGGCTGATCCGCGAAGACCGCGAATCCCATTGACCGTGCTCCTGCTCGATGCCGGTGTCTGGATTGCCGCGAAGGACGGCCAAGACCGCTACTTCGAGGCGGCGCGTCCACTCGCCGTCGACTTCGATCAACCGGTTGCCGCCCTGGATCTGACGCTCTACGAGGTGGCAAATGTCGTCGGAGCAAGGAAGCAGCGGAGCGACGAAGCCGTCGACTTGTGCCGGTTGATCTCCGCGCGCTGCGCCGAGCGTCTGGTGGCCATCGACGCCGAGCTGATTCGGCGGACCCTTGAAATAGCCACCGAGCACGGTCTCACCGCCTACGACGCCGCCTACGTTGCCGTCGCGCGTCGTCATGGCTGGACGCTGGTCAGTACCGATATCGGCGATCTGGTCTCCAAGGGCCTCGCCGTGGCGCCCGACGCTGCCGACTACCCTTAGGCCATGAGCGTTCTCGAGCAGGTGCAGGCCGACGTGCGGACGGCGATGAAGGCGGGCGACCGCGAGCGCGCGGGCGCGCTGCGGCTGATCGTCGACTCGTTGCAGAAGGACGCCAAGTTGGGCGATGGCGACGAGGTCGCGGTGCTGCAGCGCGAGCGCAAGAAGCGCGCCGAGGCGGCCGATGCCTACTCCGAGGCGGGACGCGACGAGCAGGCGAGCGCCGAGCGTTTCGAGGCGGAGCTGATCGAGGCCTACCTGCCGCAGCAGCTCTCCGATGAGGAGCTGGGTGAGCTGGTCGACGCGGCGATCGGCGAGACCGGTGCGAGCGAGCAGAGGCAGATGGGCCAGGTGATGTCGGCCCTGATGCCGAAGCTGGGCGGGCGCGCCGACGGCAAGCGGGTCAGTGCAGCGGTGCGTGAGCGGCTTGGCGCGTAGGCAGCTGACCCTCGACAACACGGTTGCCGCCGAGCTGGCGGGCTCCGAGGACGCCGTGCTGCGCGAGCTGCGCGGCCACCTCGACTGCAACTTTCACCTGCGCGGAAACGTGCTCACCCTCGACGGCGAACCCGATGACGTGCAGATGGCGGCGACGGTGGTCGACGAGCTGGTCGAGCTGATCGAGCAGGGCCACGAGGTGGCGCCGGGGACGATCGAAGCGGTAACTGGGGCGCTCGACGCCGACGAGAGCCCGGCGGAGATCCTCGACGACGTGGTCTGGCGCCACCGCAACACCAAGGTGGCGCCGAAGACGCTCAACCAGAAGCGCTACGTCGACGCGATCCGCGACCAGACGATCACCTTCGGCGTCGGTCCCGCCGGTACCGGCAAGACCTTCCTAGCCGTGGCGATGGCAGCTGCGGCGCTGGCCGAACGGCAGGTGCAGCGGATCATCCTCACCCGTCCCGCGGTCGAGGCGGGCGAGCGGCTCGGCTTCCTGCCCGGCGACATCCAGGCCAAGGTCGACCCCTATCTGCGCCCGCTCTTCGACGCGCTCTTCGACATGCTCGACCCCGACCGCGTCAACGGCTACTTCGAACGCAACGTGATCGAGGTGGCGCCGCTGGCGTTCATGCGGGGAAGGACGCTGAATGATTCTTTCGTGATCCTCGACGAGGCCCAGAACACGAGCCCGGAGCAGATGAAGATGTTCCTCACCCGGCTCG
>Ga0070683_100005112_pt1 | contig 10908 bp, 9 predicted proteins | sample KBSC713LmetaG_FD_64662 | JGI IMG/M metagenome (GOLD analysis project Ga0070683, IMG submission 64662) | Corn rhizosphere microbial communities from Kellogg Biological Station, Michigan, USA - KBS C7.1-3L metaG | ecosystem: Host-associated > Plants > Roots > Rhizosphere ...
CTGCTGGCGCTCGTGCTGGCGGCGCTCGGACTCTACGGCGTCATGGCGTACGCCACGCTGCGCCGCACGAGCGAGTTCGGGCTGCGCATCGCGCTCGGCGCGAGTGCAGGCGACGTCACGCGCATGGTGCTGCGCGAGGCGTTGCTGCTCGTGGCGGCCGGAGCGCTGGCAGGAGTACCGGCGGCACTGGTGGCCACGCGCCTGTTGCGCAGCCAGTTGTTCGGCATTGCCCTCTTCGATGCACCATCGGTCGTGCTGGCGATTGCCGTGCTGGGTGTGAGCGCCGCCGTGGCGGCGTGGCTTCCCGCCATGCGTGCGGCACGCGTCTCACCATTGGAGGCGCTGCGCGAGGAGTGAATGCGGCGGGATTGGTCATGGGCGTCGCATCGTGCGTAGATTTCCGCCATGCCAATTCTTCCGTCCCGCCTCCGGCGTTTCGCAGCGCTTCTCATCAGCGCGGTTCTCCTCGCGCCCGGCACCACGCTGGCCCAGACATCCGTCACCGGCTCGCTCTCACCAACGGAGCAGCGCATCGTGCGGTCCGTTGACGCACGCAACGCCGACGCCCTCGCGCTGCTCATTCGACTGGTGAACATCAACAGTGGCACCACGAATTTTGCGGGCGTGCGCGAAGTCGGCGCGATCCTGCGCGCGCAATTCGACTCGCTCGGCTTCACCACGCGCTGGGTGGATGGCAGCGCTTTCCATCGCGCGGGACATCTCGTGGCGGAGCACCCCGGCCCCGGCCCGAAGATCCTGCTCATCGGACATCTCGACACCGTGTTCGATCCGGACAGCCCGTTCCAGAAGTTCGAACGACTGGATGACAGCACCGCGCGCGGACCGGGCGTGATTGACATGAAGGGAGGCGACGTGATCGCGCTCTACGCGCTCCGCGCGCTCAAGGATGCGGGCGCACTCGACTCGATGCACGTCGTGGTCGTGTACGATGGCGACGAGGAGGATGCGGGCGCGCCGCTCTCCGAAGCACGGCGCGCGCTCACCGACGCCGCGAACGGCGCGGTCGCGGCGCTCGGGTTCGAGGATGGCGCGGGCGATCCGCGCACCGCGGTCATTGCACGGCGCGGCGATGTGGAATGGTTGCTCACCACCACGGGCGTGCCGGCCCATTCGTCGCAGATCTTCACGAGGGACATAGGCGCCGGTGCCGTGTACGAGACCGCGCGCGTGCTCGACCAGTTCTACCAGCAGCTCTCGCACGAACAGTATCTCACCTTCAGTCCCGGCGTCGCGGTAGGCGGCACCACGACCACACTCGACTCGACGCACTCGGCGGGTACCGCGGCCGGAAAGTCCAACGTCGTGGCCGAACAGATGCAGGTCGCCGGCGACCTGCGCACTTTGAGTCCCGTGCAGCTCGCGCACGCCAGACGGGCCATGGAGGCCATCGTCCAGAAGCATTTGCCGCATACGACGGCGACGATCACCTTCGCGGACGGTTATCCGCCCATGGCGCCCACGGCCGGCAACCGGAAGCTGCTCGCCATGTACGACCGCGCGAGCCGTGACCTCGGCACCGGACCCGTCGTGGCGGTGGACCCGTCACGTGCGGGCGCGGCCGATGTCTCGTTCGTCGCCAACGAGGTGCCCATGGCCATCGACGCGCTGGGTCTCTCGGGCCACGATGATCACACTGACAAGGAGACCGCGGATCTGCGCACACTCCCCGTGAAGACGAAGCGCGCCGCCGTGCTCATGCTCCGCCTGACGAACATGAAGGATGCGCCGCGCGTGACCGGCCAGGCGACGAAGTAGCCGCGTGCCCGTACCGGCCACGTACGCCGCGCAGCGATACGTGCAGCCGCTCCGCGAGGGCGGCTCGCTTCCCGCCGTCGTCGAGACGGAGGGTGGCCTGTTCGTGGTGAAGTTTCGCGGAGCGGGCCAGGGACCAAAGGCGCTCGTGGCGGAGCTCATCGTGGGAATGCTCGCGCGCATACTGGAGCTGCCCGTACCCGAGCTCGCGATCGTGGAGCTCGATCCGCTCTTCGGCCGGAGTGAACCCGACCCGGAAATCCAGGACATCCTGCGCCGAAGCCACGGCGCCAACGTGGGGCTGCGCTACCTGGACGGCGCGTTCAACTTCGACGCCGGCGCCGCGGGCGATCTCCTCCCGGCGGAGCTGGCCGCGCGCGTCGTCTGGCTCGACGCCTTCACGACGAATCCGGATCGCACGCATCGCAATCCCAACATTCTCGTGTGGCGGCGAACGCCGTGGTTGATTGACCACGGCGCGGCGCTCTACGCGCATCACGACTGGGCGCGCGTGGACGATGCGCGCGTGCGAACCCCCTTCCCCCTCATTGCGCAACACGTGCTGCTCGCGCGGAGCGGCGACATCGAGGCGGCGGATGCGCACGCGACCGCCGTGCTCGCCGACACGCCGCTACACGACGTGCTCGCCGCGGTTCCGGACACGCTGCTCGGCGAGAACGCGGCCGCGGACCGCGAGCGCTACGTGAACTACCTCCGTGCGCGTCTCGCCGGACCTCGCGAGTTCGTGGCGGAAGCCATCGCCGCGCGCGAGCGCGTGCGTCGCGCTCCGCCGCAGGCCCTGTCGGCCCGGCGATGACTCGCGAACGCATCGCGTACGACTTCGCCATTCTGCGCGCGGTGCCGCACGTGCACACCGGCGCATTCGTCGCCGTGGGCGTCGTGCTGCACGCTCGTACCGCGGAGTTCCTTGGCGTGCGCGTACTCACGGATCCCACTGCGCTCCGCGCTCGAGTGGGACAGATGGACGTCGAGCTGCTCGCGCGGTATCTCACGTCGCTGCGCGCCATCTGCGGCGGCGATGCGACGGCCGGACCCGTCGCCCTCTCGCCGCCGTCCGAGCGCTTTCACTGGCTCACCGCGCCGCGCTCCGATGTGCTGCAGAGCTCCCCGATCCACAGCGGGCTCACCACTGATCCGGCGCGCGAGCTCGACGAGCTGTTCGCCATCTACGTTGAGGCGAAGGAGACGATCTGACGGGAACCATCCGTCCGCCACTATCGCTTGAGCAGAAGCAGCGGGTCGGATCCTGCGTGGCCGCAAGGCGCGCTCCGATCCTGATCCATTCGCGGCGCGGCGCCAGAGCCGTCAGCAAACCCTTCTGCACGAGACAGTATCATGACTACGACTCTTGATCGCCCGGCATACGCGTCGGGCACCTTCGCCATCGGCGGTGATCTTCCGGTCCATCGCCTTGGCTTCGGCAGCATGCAGCTCACCGGCCCGGGCGTGTGGGGAGAACCCGAACACCCCGATGAAGCAGTGCGCGTTCTGAGGCGGGCCGTGGAACTTGGCGTCACGCTCATTGACACGGCGGACTCGTACGGACCGTACGTCGCCGAGGACCTCATCAGGAAGGCATTGTACCCGTACCCTGATGACCTGGTCATCGCCACCAAGGCTGGCTTGACACGCGCGGGGCCGGGTGACTGGCGCGCGGTCGGCCGGCCCGAGTATCTGCGGCAGGAAGCCGAGATGAGCTTGCGACGGTTGAGGCTGGAGCGCATTGACCTCTTCCAGTTGCACCGGATTGACGAGAAGGTGCCCCTGGCCGATCAGGTTGGCGAGCTGGCCCTGCTGCGGAAGGAGGGAAAGATCCGCCACATCGGGCTTTCCGAAGTCACCATCGAGCAATTGCGGCAGTCACAACGCATCGCGCCAATCGTGTCGGTGCAGAACAGGTTCAACCTGATTGACCGCGCATCCGAGCCGCTGCTCGAGCATGCCGAGGCGAATGGCATCGCGTTCATTCCGTGGTTCCCGCTGGCCACCGGAGAGCTGGCCAGCGAAGAGGGGCCGCTGCTCGAAGTGTCGCGGCGTCTGGGCGTAACGCCATCGCAACTGGCGCTGGCGTGGCTGCTGCATCGCTCGCCGGTGATGCTGCCGATCCCCGGCACGTCGTCGGTCGCGCATCTTGAAGACAACGTGGCGGCTGCCGCGATCACGTTATCCAACGCCGATGCGGAACTGATCGGCAACGCGGTGAAGCGGGTCGCGCCTGGGAAGCGGTGATCATGGCCCGGGCTCCGACGCAGGCGCTCAGTCGAGCACGTCCCTGAGCGAGCAGGAAAATCCAGGCAGGACGTCGTCGCCGCTGAGCATTCCGTCAGCGGCGATGAGTGACAGACTGCCGTCGCTCCGATAGACGCGTGCCTCGACGCGCGCGGGATCGATCACCCAGGTCAGTCGCACCCCCGCCGCCAGCCAGTCAGCGACTTTGGCGAGCACGTCTGCGGGGGCGTCGCCCGGCGACACAATTTCCGCGACGAGATCCGGAGCCACCGACGCATAGCCGCGATCGGGAATTTCGCTGGCCCGCTCCCGCGCAACGAAGGCGAGGTCCGGCGCGCGCACCGTGTCGGGGTTCGACTGGAGTCTGAATCCGGTATCCTGCGCGAACACGGCGCCCAGCCGTTCGCGGTGCACGAAGTCGCTCACATGAAACGACAGCGTCGCCGCGATGCGCCCGTGTCGTGTGCCTGGCGGTTCGCGTATCACCAACCGCCCCCGAACCAGTTCGGTCTGTTTGTCAGCGAGAACGAGCCGTTCCAGCTCGCTTGCGGTCATCAATTTCGCGGAGGATTCCACGGCTGCACACTCCTCCCACATGGCGTCGCGTCAGACACGGCGCAGACCAATATGCGAGGGCTCGTTCCCGAAACTCTCATCAATCGATTGCACAGTCGACCTGCGAGCCCACAACCGGGGCGCGCGCCGTCGGAGCAGGCCGCCAATGTGGCCGCGCTGGAGGGCACATTTACCCTTGCATCAAAACGTTCCACAAGCTAATTTCAAGCTACCGAACAATCACCGAATCACCGCCGTTAAGTCATTATAACTAAAGGACTTGGAACGACACAGTGAAGCGGCCAGAGAAGCGGCCTGCACGGCGCGGACGGCACGAGGAGGGGCCGCCCAGCTACACCCTGGAGCCGCTGGATCCGTGGCTGAAATGTGGTCCGGATACGTCCGTGTCGGAGCTCTGGAAAGTGGTCGAAATGCGGTCTGCCCTGCGTGTGTACCACCTCGTTTTTCTGGACCGATACGGGTGGTACTGTCTGCATGGCAGAGAGTGCCCGGCGGTGGCTGAGGTGCAGCGGGTTGTCCGGGAAATGACCGCGCGCATCGCGGCAGGGGAGTCAACAGGACGTCGAAACAGGAGCAGCACATGATCGCACGACAGGATGCATTCGGCACGAGGAGCCAGGTGTGGAGCGCGCTCGCGGCACCTGTGCCGGCCGGCGCCATTTCCTGGCGCCAGGATGGAAAGCCCATTACGCGCGACGGACGCCATTTCGCGCGGTTCGTCTGTTACATCGAAGCCAATACCGTTCGCGAGCGGCTCGACACGGTGGTGCCGGGCGAGTGGAGTCTCACCCTGGAGATGCTCCCTCCCATCAGCACCGGCGACGACAACGACGCCGTCTGCGCCTTCAAGGCGCGGCTGCAGGTACTGGGTGTAGTGCGCGAGGATGTCGGCACCGGGCGTGACTACAAGCAGGCGTCAACGGACGCGTTCAAGCGTGCCGCCGTCCGCTTCGGCATTGCCAACGAGCTGTACTCGTACGAGCAGAACTGGGTCGAGCTGGACGGCGACGGGCGCGGGGCGAAGCCCATTGAGGATCCGGCGCAGGCATACGAGCGCAAGTTCGGAAAGCCCCGCGGCGCCGAGGAGCAGAGTGGTGTGGCCGCGGCTGGCGAATCCAGTCAGGCAGCGGGCGCGACGCCGGCCGCCGCGACAACCGGCGCCGATGAGGTGGCCTGTCCGATCTGCGGTGGACGCATGTGGGATAATCGTCTCACGAAGCGCAATCCGCGCGCACCGGACTTCAAGTGCCGCGATCGCAATTGCGACGGCGTGATCTGGCCGGCCCGCGCGTCCGAGCCCGCCACGGCGACCGCTCCGGAACAGGATGCCGAGCAGCTCGTCGCCGTCGCCGAGGAGAAGAAACCCTCGCGCAAGTCGCGCAGCACCGCGACCACGACGGCACCGGAGGAAGTGCCGTTCTGAGCGGCTCAGGAATCCGGGTCACACGCGGGTACCGCACACGACAATGGGGAATGGGACCGGAAGAGCGCGCCCATTCCCCATTGTGCATTGCCTACCGCCCCGGATGATACTCGCGCTCCGTGTGTCCCTCGAGCTGCGATCGGTAGAAGTACACCGTGCGAAGGTTCCCGCTCGCGTAACGCGCGATCTCGTCGCGGAAGTGCGGCGACGCCGGATTGCCGCTCTCGCCACCCGCGGTCACCGCTCGCGCCCGCACGCTATCGGCAAATTGCACGACGGCCACGAAGCTGTTCCCGCTCGTGCCATACCACTTCTTCGTGTTCGGATATGGCCGCGCGCCAAATGACGCGAGCGATCCCCACCGCGACGACGTGAACGGCACGGGAGCACTCGGCTGCGCATCGTCGAAGTGCGACTCAATGGCATCGTCGAGCCGCTGGAAGCGGTTGATGTCGCCCCAGGGTGTCTTCCAGGTGCCGAAGTCGCGCGTCAATCTGGCCGATGCCGCAGCGAGAGACTGCAGCAGCTCCGAAGCCGTCGCGCCATTGGCGACGAAATCCATTGGCGAGGCGCTCGCTGCGCGTGCCTCGCGCCCCACACGCCGCAGCACATCCTCGCCCCAGAACACCGCCAGCGACGTGGGGATCGAGGACGCGCCCCAGCGGAAATCCCACCCGCGCAGCATGGCGATCTGATCAGCGAGCGCTGTGCGCATGGTGTCTGATGCCGGCAACTGATCATACGCCTTGAGGAGCGGTGGAATCATCTGCGCGAACGCGGGGAGATAGCTGTCGAACGCCATCGCCGTGAGTGAACTCATGGTGACGTTCTTCGCGCCGGTAAGCAGCCGCAGCGCATGGTGACCGCGCGGACTCTCCTCGGTACCCGTCTCGACGTAGCGCGGAAAATCCGATCGCTTGGGGCTGTACGGACCGGCGGCGGACCACGGCCAGTTGTTGGAGTTGTACAGCCAGCCATTCTTCGGGTCGAGCAGGTGCGGCGACTGGTCGACCGAAAGTACCGGGCCCCAATCGGTCGCCGGATTGCTGCCATCCACCGGCTTCGTCCAGTCGAAGCTCGTGTCGCGCCGCGGAATGAAGTTGGCGTGAAAGTAGGCGATGTGCCCGTCCGCATCCGCGTACATCGTGTTGTTGGACGAGTTGGCATGCAACTGCATCGTCTGCAGATACGCCTTGTAGCTGGTGGCCTTGGTGCGCAGGTACGATTGCTCCAGCGCCTTGATGGGGAGCTGCATGAGGCTGATGCTCACCCACTTGTCGCCGTCCTTGCGAATGACGGGCCCGTGCCGCGTGTAGTACGCGGTAAAGACTTTCTGCGCCATCCCCGCGCTCGTCCGGTAGGGCACCGTGATGGTCGTCGTCGTCATGGGCAGGTAGCGGCCGCCATACTTGTAGAAGTACCTGCCGTCCTTCTCCATGACGGTTTCCAGATACTCATCAACCGCGTCCACGCCGCTCGAGGTGTGCATCCATCCCGCGCGCGGGTTGAATCCCTGGTACACGAAGAACTGGCCCCACGTGACGGCGCCGTACGCATCCAGCCCCTCCTGGCTCGCCATCTGGAGCTCGGAGCGGAAGTAGAACGACGTATGCGGATTGATCCAGAGGAGCGCGTGGTGATCTGCGGTGATGGATGGTGCGATAGCGATGCCGTTGGAGCCGGACGGCTCGGGCGGTGGTCCGTCGCCGATGGATGACGTCGCCTGCGCGGTATCGCCGTAGAAGGTGGCGAGCCGGCGCAGATCCACGCGCTCGATGTCTCCGCCAATACTCCCTTCGCTGAACGCGAGCGCCATCCACGGCTCGAAGTGCGTGATCACGCGCGGCTTCACGTTCGGGTGCGTGGACAGGTAGAAGTTGAGGCCATCGGCGAAGGCGACCATCAGCGTGCGGAGCCATGGCGGACTCGCGGCGTATTTCGACCGGAGCGAATCCGGATTCATGAACAGCTTCATGCGCAGGTCGCGATAGATCTGCGACGCGCCTTCGGTCTCCGCGAGACGGCCAAGGGCGTTGATGTAGTTCGTCTCCACGCGATTGAAATCATCTTCGGCCTGCGCGTACTCCATGCCGAAGACCGCGTCGGCATCCGTGACACCGTAGACGTGCGCAATGCCCCAGTCATCGCGAATGATGGTGACGTTCCGGGCGTGCTGCTGCCACCGCGCCTGCTCCTGTGCCCCGGCGCCGCGCGGGGCAACCGACACGCACGCGGCGAGAATGAGAATGAGCGTCTTCATGTGGCAAAGCTGATGGGGCACGATGGTCCGGCTGTCAAGAGGGAACGGTCCATGGTCGCGCTCGACAGGTGCGTGGTCCGGCTTGACGCGTCGGCGCGCGACACCTAGCGTCGTTGCACTATCGATCTACCTCTGCACGGAGGAGTGACATGACTGACTGGGCGCAGGACGTGAGGACGCACGTTCCCGGCGCGGACGAGGCGGCGATCGCGGGAATAGTGAAGCACTGCGGGATCGCGCTGCAGAAGCGCGACTCATCGCTCGTCTCGTTCTCTGACAAGGCGGAGCTGGAGCGTGTGCGCAACAACTTTCTCAAGAAGAAGCTCGGCCTGACGCAGAGCGATGCCGAACTCGATGCCGCGATTGCCGAGGTCGGCGAGAAGCTCAAGGACGCGCACGCGAAGCATCGTGTCACGGTCTATTACATGCTTGCGGACCGCTTCGGCAAGCTCTCCGCATTCTCCTCGCCGAAGAGCTAGCGGGTCCTCCCCGAAAGCTGGCGGGTCCGGGCCGCACGCGCCCCGGTTCACTCTTGAAGGCCGGAATGGCAGCACGCCATTCCGGCCTGTCTGTCATCAGAGACGGCCGGGTCATCCCCGATCTCTTGCCAAGCTCTGGTACACATCCCATACTCGCGCAACGCACCGAGGCAAGGGAGGGGGATATGCCGGCAAATCGACCCGTGATGTCACCCGCACACCTCACGCGCCTCCCTGTCGTGACGTGTCTTCCGATTCTGGCGAGGCTGATGCTCGCCGGCGTGTCCCTCGCGGCGCAGACGGCACGCCCGGACAGCACCTTCGCGACCGTTTCCGGCATCGTGTACGACAGTCTCGATGGACACCCGCTGGCTGGTGCCCTCGTACAGATGGTCCCACGCAGCAACACGGGCGGGTTGCGAAGCGTTCGCACGGATTCTTCGGGCGGTTTCCGCCTGACCGCCGTGCCACCGGGCGAGTACCTGATCGGCTTCTGGCACGTCACGCTCGATTCGCTGGGACTCGATGTGCCGCCGCGAGCGCTCTCCATTGATAGCGCCGTGCCGCTGCGGATCGCGCTCGACATCCCATCGGCGTCCGCCATTCATGCCACGCTCTGCCCGTCCGCCGAGCCCGGCGATTCCTCCGGGTTGCTGCTGGGCTTCGTTCGTGACGCGGACACCGGCGGGCGACTGGTTGGTGGTGTCGTGGATCTCAGCTGGACGGAGCTGGTGGCGAACAAGCGCGGAATCCATACCGTGCGGCACGACGTATCAGCGAAAGCCGACCCGGCTGGATGGTTCGCGCAATGCGGGCTGTCGACGGCCGGCCCGATCGCGGCGTTCGCGACGGTCCGCGACAACGAGAGCGGCATCATTGACATCGCCATTCCACCGCACGGTGTGCTCCACCGCGATTTCAGTGTTCCCGTTGGTGCGGCCGCCATAGCAGGCGCGGATCGTGACGCCGGCATGAGCGACAGCAGCGCGCCATCCGGCGGGCCCGTCCGGCACGGCAATGCCCGGCTTGCCGGCAAGGTGCTCGATGAACACGGCAAGCCACTGGCGGGCGCACAAATCGTTGTGTGGGGCAGCGGTATTGTCACCGCGACGGGGGACGATGGTACGTTCGCGCTGTCCGGTCTGGCGGCCGGCACACAGACGGTCGAGACACGCTATCTCGGTTACGCGCCAGGAGAAAAGGTGGTGGACCTGGCGAGCGGGCGAACCGTCAGTGTGACGGTGACGCTGGATGACCGCGTCAATCTGCTCGGCGCCGTCACCGTGTATGGCAAACACAAGGGGCCGCTCAAGGGGCTTGCCGGGTTCCTGGAGCGGCGGGCACTCGGCTTCGGCCGATTCATCACGCAATCGGACATCGCGAAGCAGCGTCCCGCCCGATTCACGGACATCCTGCAAGGCATTCCTGAAATCAAGGTGATCCCCAGCGGCGACATCCACTACACGCTGGTGTCCACCTCCGGCAGCGCCCTCGGCGGTCCGTGTCATCCAGAGGTGTATATCAACGGCACACGCCTGGTGAACGTGGATGATCTCGACCAGTTCCTCGAGCCAGCCGACGTCACAGGGGTGGAGATCTACAACGGTCTCAGCGACACGCCAGCCGAGTTTCAGGGAAAGGGACTCTGCGGGACCGTCGTGATCTGGACGAGTCCGCACATGGACACAGCCCAGCGCTAGTGCAAGGGGTCAGAGGCTGAAAGGGGTCAGAGGCTGAAAGGGGTCAGAGGCTGATCAGCCTCTGACCCCTTTCAGCCTCTGACCCCTTGGCTTCTACGGTGCGACCGTCGCTGCAGTGAGCACGAAGGCACTCGTGGTCACTTCACCCGCAGTCACTGCCGCGCTGGCCGGAACGGTCGGATTCGTGGTGAACGTGACGCCGGTGGGCGCCGTGAAGTTCACGCTGTAGCTCCCAGCGGGGAGATACTGGAACTGCGCCTGGAACACGCCGTTGCCCGCGTCCGTGAGCGCGAGCGTGTGAGTGCTGTTGTCGCTCGCGGTGATCACCGCGGAGAACTGGCCCAGCGTGAGCGGCGACCCGCTCAGCGTGGGCATGGTGAGTGATGCATCCTGAGTCATCTGCACGGTGAGGCCGCCCGAGAATTCCACATCAGTGGCCTTGACCAC
>Ga0070683_100005116_pt1 | contig 10906 bp, 4 predicted proteins | sample KBSC713LmetaG_FD_64662 | JGI IMG/M metagenome (GOLD analysis project Ga0070683, IMG submission 64662) | Corn rhizosphere microbial communities from Kellogg Biological Station, Michigan, USA - KBS C7.1-3L metaG | ecosystem: Host-associated > Plants > Roots > Rhizosphere ...
TCGCTCGTTTGAGGGTGAAGCGCGCTGATGCCAATCCGCGAGTTGAGCAACCCATTTGCGCGCGCAACTCGCAATAGCGCCTGCCCAATTTCGTCCACCAGCTGCCGCTCGTGGATAGGGGTTCGCGATTTTTGTGTGGTGAAGATGCAAATTTCGCCCGGCGCGATGACCGTAGACAATGTATTCGGCCAGCTCCTGCAGCGGTCCTCGATGCTATGCGCGATCCGAGCGAGCGTAAGCTGTTTCCCGATGCCTTCCGCTGAGGTCCACTCTGCTCCAGCATTGTTGCTTCGGTTGGCTCCATCCTCCTGCGCCGTTTGCATCCTCAGAACAAGCAATCGGTCCGGCAAGCGCTCTAGACCAACATTACGTGCCAGGCTCTTGAGCATCTCCATTCCATCAGTCCCGGTGTTAGCCATCTTTCCCGATAGCAGTTTCTCCGCGAGTTCTCTCCGGTCCAGAGAAAGTTCCCGCTCCCGCACCTGCTGAAATTCGCTCATGATCTCCAGCCGCTTCCACGTGTTGGAAAGATAGCGCGCAAAAACTTCAAGCATTCTCACCATTTCGGCAAGCTGCGCTGTCGTGACCACCGGCACGCGTTGATAAGCCTCTTGGAGGCGATTCAAGTCAATATGCGGCTGGTTCTTCAATTCTTCGCGAACCCTGGCAAAGCTCTCGACCGTAGGCGGTTCCGTAACTACTTGCCCGCTGAAGAGAGTGCCGAGGTACTTACCCTCGCAGATCACCGGCACGGCGATGTCGGTCAGCCCTACATGGCACGCATATACGTCACTGCGCCCCGTGGCGCGGCAGCGTGCTTTTGCCGGCTTATCGCTCTTCGCGCAGGTCTGTTCTTCGTAGGCTCCGAAGCCATGAACGATGTCACAAAAATGGGTGCTGGGGCTCGGCGAACTGCGGCCCTGCGTGTCAACTGTTCCGTGGTGCAACTGCACCAGCGCGTCTCCCGTGTTTATGCGTGGGCGCTGCGAAGGGTCGAACAGCTCCAAATCGTCCGCCCACATCAACTCCACATTGCGGATCGGGCTGGAGCTGTTGAGTAGTACGAGGAAGTACTGGAAGAGTTCGAGATCTTTCTTGAACTCCTGCTTGAGAGTTTCACTGATTGCGGCCTTGTGCTTCTTCATCGCAGCGGACCCCCACGGGATGAGTGGCGGAGCCATCTTATCGGTTCGAACCAAGCTGCGAATACCGAAAAATTGATACTCGAGCATTGTTTTAAAGATGGGAGTAGCGCTTTATCGTTGAGCTATTCAAGCATTCTCAAGGATGGGCCCTCACGGTTAAGCCGCCATCCACCACAAGGCACGTACCCGTGACCCACGCGGCACGCGGACTTGCCAGGAACACAGTTGCGTCCGCAACGTCCTTCGGCAATCCCCTGCGGCCCAGCGGATGAAGCGCTTCCGTCTGGCTCGCAAGTTCGGACGGATTTGGAGCAGACCGGAGCCATTCCTCCCACATCGGGGTGTCGATGTAGCCCGGGCAGACCGCATTCACGCGAATGTGTCGTGGTCCCAACTCAAGCGCGAGGTTCCTCGTCTGCGCCACCAGTCCCGCCTTCGAACACGCGTACGGTATTGAGTTCGGAAATGCATGTTCCGCGTGAATAGAACTTATGTTCACGACGGCCCCGCCGGTCGGGGGAAATAGCGGCAGCAGTGCCTGCGTGACGAGCAACGGTGCGCGAAGATTCACGGCAATCACGCGGTCGAAGAGTTCGCTCGTGATTTCCTCGAACGGCTGATCGGTCTCGATGCCAGCGTTGTTCACCAGAACGTCAACCCGTGAGCTTATGGATCCTATCTCTGCCGCAAGTTTTTTGATCTGGTCTGGATCTCCAAGATCCGCGACAACATAGCACGATGCGGCCTCGTTGAGACGCATGGCATCCGCAGCAGCAGCCACGCCCTCAGCGTTGCGGTCTATCAGGATCAGACGCGCGCCGCGCGCTCGCAACTCTTCTGCGATCGCGAGTCCAATTCCTTGCGCTGCGCCAGTCACAACTGCCACTAGATCGCGATATTCATTTGTCATTGGCTTCCTGCGTCTTCAACAAACACCAGTTCTGAGCTGAGCGGATTCGCCAGGTGCACTTCCAGCCCATGTTCCATCAGCCGGTTGCCCTTTTCAGCAGCATCGGGCGCGCTTCCATCCTGAAAATGCAACCGGTAAGTGCGCGCCGAGTCGAGCCCGTGCAGAAGATAAGCATGGTGGTCCTCATCCGGTGTTGTACCGCGAAATGCGAACACCACGCCTTTGCCGCGAGACGAATCCCAGTATTGAATGCCATCCCAATGCACGCCATCAGGCCGCGCCGATGCATGGTACATGCTTGCATCGCGAATCAGCGGTCTAAGTTTCTGCTTGTATAGTTCGAATTCCTCTGCCGCCATCTTGTGCTGTTCCGGCGTCCATGCGTTGGTGTCGGTCATGATGGTCAGCCATCCCATCATCCCGCTACGCAGCATATACAGAAAATTTCCTGGGTGCGGCACAGGCCACTTCTCTACGTAGCTCTCCAGCATGGCCGCAGGAAGCATGTAACTTGTGTCATAAAACGCTCTGCGGTTCGAGAGGGGATCGTACGTGTCAGTGATGGAAAAGTAGTCACCGTGCGCCGCCGAACCAAAGTCGACCATTCGACCGCCATCGTTGCAGATCTCGAACAGCAGTCCCGGATGCTCCCGTCGCGTCTTCTCGTAGATATCGTAGTATGCATTCACCGCGTGGTAGCTGACGTCGGTCGAGTTGGAGGCGATAACGAAGGACGAGCCCCAATCCTGCTTGACCTTGATGGTGCTGCGATTCGGCGGAGCGTGAGGATGATCGTCGCGCACACACCCTTTTGCCACCAGATATCCATCGTGTTCGATCATGTCGAGATGGTAGTCATCCACCATGCGTTTTACTTCATTGGCAAGATAGTCATGTGCCGCTGGAACCCCGAGGTCCACCGTCTGGCCTTTGAACTCCTCCGGTTTCCAGTCAGGCGGCAGATCCGTTACGAGCCAGTCGCGCACCTTCGGATCGTTCACATTGAGTGCCCCTGGCTCTGTGTCGAGCGCGGCCTGAGTCCAGTCAACCCAGATGCCGAAGCGGAGCCCCGCTTTGTGCGCCGCATCCGCGATGGGCGCCAGTCCGTGCGGGAACTTCGTCGGGCTCGGATACCAGTCACCGACTCCACGAAACCAGCCCGCATCGATGTGAAACATCTCCAACCCCAGTTCCTTTGAATCGCCGATCATCCGGAGCGCAAGGTTCTCATCCACCTGCATTCCGCTGCCCCAGCTGTTGTTCACCAGCAGAGGATATTGTGGATCCTTCCATGTCCGCGGATTCCCCAGCACCTTCCGCACCCACGGACGAAGCTGATTCGCTGCGCCGTCTGCCCCACCTGAGAAAACTCCTAGAAACACAGTTGGCGTCTTGAATTTGCCCCCTGCGGTGAGCCTGGTGCGATAGGGACCTGGATCTGGATTCAACCCGAGAACCGTGCTTATCGTATCGCCCTTTCGCTCCAGTGAAATGCGCGTACGTCCGCTGAACTCGATGCCCGCATACCACCCGCGTTGCGCCCCTTCACGGTCGAAGACAAACTCAGCAGGAATGATTTCGCGCGGTTGGCCAGGCAAGGGAAGAGCGTACGTGGAGGACGTACCGGTCCACAGATACCCGTTAGCAATGGCCTCGATGTGGGTGCCATGATCTGAAGGCGTGTTTGATCCCTTTTCCACGTATAAGTGCTCAAGCGAAGTGCCGGATGCATAGTGGATCCCGAGCCGCAGGGATTCGATCATCGGCAGCCACAATTCCTTGCCGCTTAGATTCTCCACTTCGATGTAATGTTCCATTGCGCCCGAACTGGCTCTGGACTCCCATACCCAGCGCAGTCGCAGATGAGGTTCTGTGGCCTCGTAGGCAAATTCGACGTGCCCGGAGTCCGCCTTGCCCAACTGAGTCTGCAGCTTCCACTGCACCGGAACACTCGCCCCGTTCACTTCCACCGTCGCCGGCAGTGACTCTCCAACTTCGTTGGTCAGCTTAAATTGTTTTCCCTGTTTTCCCGCCGAGATTACCGCAATGCGCGGCTCCGCTCCATTGTTCTGCAGGCAAAGGCTTACATCAGAGTTTGCAAGTCTCGCAGCACAGGACGGAGCGGCAATCGCCTGTACCCCGCCACCGATTGCCGCTGCAAGCACAAACACAATCCCAATCTTCCTTTTCAGGCTTAGCTTTTCGAAAACATTCTTCATGTCCAACCTGATTCTCCACACCCACATTACTGAAAGCGCTTTGTCGTTTGAGCAAAAAGAGCGCGGCGCCCTCTAATCGAACGCCGCGTCTATCTTCAGATTTCTCTCTAAAAGAAAAAGCGGATTCCCACCTGCATCACGCGTTGTCCTGTCTTGCCGTTGATGCCGCCGAAAACGGGCGAGTCAGGGTCGTTGATGATCGAGCCAAAGTTTGCATGGTTGAGAATGTTCTCTGCTTCCAGGCGCGCTTCTATGTAACGGGACTTCTCTCCAATGTAGAAGCGCTTCAAGATGCTGGCATCTGTCGTAAACAAACCCGGATTACGCAAGTTGGAAAAGAACACGGGCGAGTTGGCGAGACTGTAGTCCGGCGTCCTCACGAACGACGATGCGTTCATCACACCGGCCCCGGTTTGATTCACAAACGCCCCGTTTACGACGAGCGCTTCGTTGTAGCCTCCTTTCGAGTTCCGAAAGTTCTGATTCGCAAAAGACCATCGAATCGCCGCACCGGGAACCTGATTACCCCCGTCTACATGCGGGACCTGTACCGGTGTTCCATGCACGCTCCACGTTGTAATTCCCGCAAGTGACCAGCCTCCTGCAACTGCATCAAAAACGTGCTGTCCCACTCCCTGAGGCGAACCACCCCACATCCTTCCACGACCATAAGGCAGGTCATAGGAATAGTTCAGTTTCATTGTCTGCGGCATTTCGTACGGCGCTACTCCGTATCCTTCCATCAGATCATGCGGGTTCTGGAGTGCCCCTGCCGTGCTGCCGAAGACATGGATGTCAGTACTGCTGGTGTTGGTGAGAGTTTTGCGAATCGAGTAGGACGCAAGCAGCTCAAGTCCGTGATAATGGCGCCCCTGAATCTGAAGGTTCACGAAATTGGAGAATGACTTGCCCCACGACGCCTGCCCCGGTGTCGTCGAATTCGTCCCGGCGTACTGTGGCGACAATCCAAGGAGTTGACTGAGCGACACAGTTGGCTGGGCCGAGAAGTTCAAAGATTGGCCGAAGAAGGGGTTAGGCACCTGGTCGTTCAGGTGGTCTCCAAGGCTGTAATACTGAAGCGGTATATTGTTCAGGCTCCAGCCCCACACGTTCGTGAGAAGGTGAACACCCTTTACGCCCAGGTAGTCTGCCGTAATTGCCCAGTTGTTGTTGAGTTCCCGTTGCAGGCTCAGACCCCACATGTAATCCGTGGGCGTGTCGTAGTGATTGATGGTTGTTCCGGTCTGGTCAAAGTTTCCTGCGGCGCCAAAACTCGAATGCCAGTAGTCCTGGTTATTGGTAAGCGGAGGCACCCACCCAAGATTTCCCCCGGCAACTTCCGGGAAAGCAGGCAACCCGTGATCGCCGCCCCATTCGCTGATCCAGTGCTGTCCGTCTGTGCTCGAGACCTGGTTGAACGTGTTCGAGTTGTAGTAGAAGCTGAGCCAGTCCGTAGCCAGACCGTTTAAGCCTTGATCGATCATGCCACCGCTGAGGTGAATGATAGTCTTCGGATCGACCGCCCAGTTGATCCCCAGGCGCGGTTGCAGATTCACGACGTTCGTCGTGTAGAGATTCTTTTGTGGATATTCCTTGGTACCCAGCAGGGCAACACGGCCGGTTGCACCCTCCGACAGCCATTGCGGGGTCGCTAACCCTGCCAACCCGGGTACGGCATTTGTAACCTGTCCCCAGTTCCAGGAGCTGTTTGCTGCTAGAACGTTCTTCGCATTCAAGTCGTACATCAAGCTGCCTGGAACATGCCGGCCTTGACGCGCACCGTCATGATCCCAGCGCAGACCCATCTGCACGGTCAGCTTCGAGTTAACTTTCCAGTCGTCCATCACATAGGCAGCTTGGTTCCAGCCAAAGGGAGTGATGTCCCAATTGCCCCAGTTGAAGTAGTTCGCCGAACCCATCATCAGCTCAGCAAGCTGGTTGCCTGAGAATCCATCGTTCTGATTCCAGTACTGGTTGGAGCCGCCGCCCGGATTCACCCACGCCACGCCGGTCTTGTCGCCACCCTGCTCAGTAAAACGCGTGAAGTATTGCTCGTATCCGAACTTTAGTGCATGTCGGCCCCACAACCGCGAAACCGAAACCGATCCGTTGGTCGATTGCGTGATGAAGCTGTCAAATTCATTGCCGCCCACATGCGTGTAGCAGCCCACGCTGCCGCTGCATGCGTTGATGACCGGCGGAATCTCATTGGTCGATTTTTCGTCGTTGTTCTGGATGAATGGATCGAACGGCCAGGTTGATGTATCGATGTTCGGGTCTGGTGCGGAACCGTTTCCCGACACGCCATTGCTGAATAGATTGGTGACGCCAATGCCCAACCGGACATTCAAAACGGTTTTCGGATTCAGCGTGGCGGTGTACATGAGACTGCCACTCCAATCCGTGTCCGTGGTTACCGATTCGGCCGCGTGCATGAAGGGCGCGGGAATGTTGTTCGTCAGAGCCGATCTGCTGATGCTGCCTGACAGATGTTGTGCGTTCGTCAGCGCCTCATCGAAGCGGACGAAGTACTTGTCTGTTGGCCTTGTCACATTGATCTTGTCGTAGCGATTGTTTACAAAGTCTGTGTTCGCCGCCGGTGCGTGGTTCGGCTCAGGCCACAAGGCCAGATACTTCAAGAAAAGCGCGCTTTGCCCTGAAACGCCTGTCCCGTAGTTCGCCGGAATCTTGTTGCCCGGAAATTGCGGGCGAACCCAGCACTGCCCTGAACTCGCCAGTTGATCGGCCAGAGGCCCGGTGCACTGCGACGCGTTCGATGTGTAATGGCCGTAGAACGGGTCGTAAATGTTCGCATACACAGGTGCGCCATTGTTGTAGTTGATGACGGTCTGCGAGAAGTCGCCCTCCCGGTTCAGATCGGTTGGGATCGAGCTTATGACCTCCTGGCCCTGCGAGAAACGCTCACCTTCCCACGCAGCGTAGAAGAAGGTCCGGTCTTTTCCGTTGTAGAGATGCGGGATTCGCAGCGGTCCGCCAACGGCAAGTCCGTAGTTTTTCTGATCGAACGCCTGGCGCGGATTTCCCAGCGAATTCGACGTCCAGTCGTTGCTGTTCAAGTTCTCGTTGCGGAAGTAGAAAAAAGCGCGCCCATGATAGTCATTAGTGCCGCTCTGCGTTTGCATGGTGATAATGCCGCCGGCGTAGCGACCTTTGTCGGCCGTCAGCACGCCACTCTCCACCCGAAACTCACCGATCGAGTCTGGTGTCGGAATCGCCCGGTTCGTTGCATTGAACTCCGCTTCCTGCACCGGATTCCCATCAACACTGATGCTCGTGCCGTTTACCTGCCCACCCGAGACGGAGTAGCTGTTGCCGGTATTTGCAATGAGGTATGCGGCGTTCCCCAATGTGCCAATCTGGTCCACCGGCGGACCACTACCCTGAATGGCCGGCGCCGTCGACGTTAAATCGAGAACGTTGCGGTTCAGCTGGGGCAGCTCCGTGATCATGGCGTTGTCGAGTACGGATGCAGAAGCCGCATCATCCGATGAAATGAGGGTCTGCGCTGCAGATACTGAAACTGACTCCTCGACCGCTCCCGGCTTCAGCTCAAAGTTCTGCGACAGCCTTGTGCCTGTCAGCAGTACAAGTCCGCTTTGCTTGATCGCCCCGAAGCCCTGCGCCGTCACCGTAACGGTGTAAGGGCCAGGAAGCAACTCCTGCAGAAGGTATATCCCCGAACCGTTGCTTACCGCTGTGTACGGCACATTCGTTGCACTATTGACGGCGGTGATCTCGGCTCCAGGAACGACTGCCCCACTGGGGTCAGTGATCAACCCGCTGATTTGCGCGTTTGAGGATTGCGCTAGGGCGGGCATGCATCCCAACGATAGAACTGCGAGCAAACCCGCAACTGCGATCGCCGTCCCAAGGCTTGATGCGGCTTTCTTCCAGATTGATTCCATGGCTCTTGAGGCCTCCGAAGCAGCCGGCTTTCAGGGAACTCACGCATTGCCGACTCCTACAGCACTCACTCATAGTCCGCACCTGGAACAACAGTCTATGTGCGATCACGATTTTTCTTTCGTTTTGACGGCTTCGAGGATGGTTTATTGATCTACTGCGGAATTAGGTCAGCCAAGCTCCGGCATTAGCTAACGGCTTCGGTGATCGCAATCTTCTGGTCTGCCCGTACGTTCGGCATGACCTGCGTTTTGCCCGAAGGCCACCGGATTTCGATCTTCGCTTCTTTCTCTACTCCCAGCCCGAAATGCACAGTCAAGTCGCTAGTCGATGCGTATCCGACGCTGCCTGAGACCGTTCGCACCTGCATCCTTCCGCCCGCGAAGCAGCGAACCTCTGTGCCGATTGCTGAGCGATTGCTCCGGGTTCCGGTCAGACGCAACTGCAGCCAGTGCCTTGACGGGTTCTCGCGCGGACTCCGGTTCCACCAAAGCTCGATGGGGGCATTCAACGAAGTCACGGCCGCATCGAGCCGCCCATCGCGATCAAAATCCGCAAAGACCACTCCACGGTGCTGTGCCGGCCGCGCAAAGTCCGCACCAGCCCCTTCCGAAGCATCCTCAAAACGTCCGCCGCGGTTCAGAAAGATCCGGTTCGGCTGCGCGTCCTGTGTGTCCAGCCCTCCACCCGCGACGAAAAGGTCCAGCCATCCATCGTTATCCAGATCCACCAGTCCGCATCCCCAGCCATTCCACTTTCGACTCAGGTTGAGAAGACCCGTCCTGGCACTACCGTCCTCAAACTCGCCGTGGCCCGCATTCAGGAATACATCGTAAGTCTCGTTCTTCAATCCGGTCATCACAATGTCCGCAAGGCCGTCCCCATTGATGTCACCGAAATCTGCACCCATGCCGGAGATATTCCGGCCATCGCCGTTGTAAGCGACCCCGGCATCGATTCCCACTTCCTCAAGCCCCTTTGCCCGATTGCGCAGCAGCAGGTTCCTTGCGTTGTCATTCGCAATGAAGATCCCCGGCCGCCCGTCACCGGCGAAGTCTGCTACGGTCAGCCCCATACCTTTTCCAAGCAAATCTGGTAATCCCTCTTTGCGCGTCACCTCGGTAAAGCTTCCGTCACCGTTGTTGCGAAAGAGCTGCATCGGCTCCGCATGATATTCGTCGGGATGGCAATAGGCGCGTGCCTGGTCGGCCATACCTCCGCACAGCGGATCAGTCCCCGCGTGCCAGTCGCAGTAATTGGAGATGAATAGATCAAGCTTTCCATCATTGTCGTAATCGACCCAGCACGCGCCTACTGACCATGGGGGCCGTCCCAGCGACCCCGGACCCTGCAATCCCGCTGCTTTGGTTACATCTGTAAACGTGCCGTCCCCATTGTTCCTGTACAGAAAATTCTCGTGAACACCCGCAACAAAAATATCTTCGTGACCGTCATTGTCGTAGTCACCCACGGCGACGCCCATGTTGTAGCCAAGGCCTTGCAGGCCTGCCTTCTCCGTCACATCGCTGAAGGTTCCATCGCGGTTGTTGCGGTAAAGCCGATTCCAGAACTCAGGACCAGATTTCGTCAGGTTCGGAAGAGCGGCTCCATTAGAACAAAACAGATCCGGCCAACCATCTCCATCGAAGTCAATGACTGCCAACCCGCCCGGCAGTGTCTCCACCTGGTATTTACGGCCGTGCGCGTCATTGCGGAGTACAAAGTTGAGACCCGCTGCCGCTGCCCCGTTTACCAGCTTCACCAGACCGGCCGGAGCAATTGCTGTGTCTTCGGCGCGAGCAAATCCAGGCAGCATCGCACCCGCCGCAATGGCGGAGAGCGCTCGTAAAACCTCCCGTCTACTCCTTCGCATTTGGCTTCGATCCACTTCGGTTCCCGCTCTGGAAAGCATTGGACAGAAGCTTCGCTTCATCCGCGGCTCTCGTGGCTTCCGCGTCTCTGCCCAGTTCCTTTAGCAGTCTTGCCTCAAGCGAGTGCAGCGCCCCCTTCTCATCCGGATATCCGCCCGCCAGAGCGTCTTGCAGATTTGCCAACGCCTCGGCCGGCTTCCCGGTCTGCGCCAGGGCCCTGCCAAGTTCCACTTCCACTTTGCGATCGTTGGGCGACTCGGCTTTCATCTTTTCGAGCCACGGCAGTGCTTCTTCGTAATCGCGATTGTTCATGGCCAGCGTCGCTAAGGTTCCCATCGCAGCTCTGCGGTGCGGGTCGATCCCCAGCGCGGTCATTGCAGATTGCCGAGCCGCCTCCGGATCGCCGGCCGACATCTGCGCCTCCGCCATTCGCTCGAACAAGGCCGGATCCTGGCCTCGCAATGCAATCGCCTGTTTGTATTCCGACTGTGCTGCTGCCGCGTTATTGCTGAGTCGCAACAATACGTCTCCTCGCAACTGATGCAGTGCCCCCTGATCCTGGGTATTTGCGTTCAACCGCGCAGCTGCTCTATCCGCCTCGACCGCATAACACAAGGAAAGATCATGCCGTGTCTTCGTAGCAGAATCAGCGTTTGCACTCCGCGCTTCCAGCTTCTTCTCGAGAAGGGGAATCGGGGCGGAGCACCGCAGCGATGCAACGGGTTGTTTCGCCTCATCCTGCAGCGTGCGCATGGTAGCAACTCCCGTCTCCGAACTGCGTAGCTGCTCGCCGATCTGCCGGAACCGCTCCAGCGCAAATCCTGCCCAGGCAAGTAC
>Ga0070683_100005120_pt1 | contig 10901 bp, 8 predicted proteins | sample KBSC713LmetaG_FD_64662 | JGI IMG/M metagenome (GOLD analysis project Ga0070683, IMG submission 64662) | Corn rhizosphere microbial communities from Kellogg Biological Station, Michigan, USA - KBS C7.1-3L metaG | ecosystem: Host-associated > Plants > Roots > Rhizosphere ...
GCAGTCGCACCAACGGGCACGTTGACCAGGAAGATCCAGCGCCATGATGCGTACTCGGCGAACGCTCCGCCAAGCGTCGGTCCAACGATGGCGGCGATCCCCCACACACTGGAAAACCAACCCTCGATGCTCGCTCTCTCACGCACCGAGTACAGATCGCCAGCCAGCGTATTCACCGTCGCCATGATCGACCCGGCGCCCAATCCCTGCAGTCCGCGAAAGACGATCAGCGAGACCATGTTCCACGCAAACGCCGAAGCAACTGAGCCGAGCAGGAAGATCAGCGTGCCGACGATCAACACAGGCTTGCGGCCAAACACATCGGCAAGCTTCCCGTAGATCGGGATCGTCACCGTCTGCGCCAGCAGATAGATCGAAAAAACCCAGCTGAACAGCGCGAAGCCACCCAGATCTCCCACAATCTGCGGGATGGCCGTCGACACGATGGTGGTGTCCATGGCCGCCAGCATCATGGTCATCATCAGCGCAGCAAGAATCCAGCGCCGCTGCACCGTGCCGATGGCTGCGCTGTTCAACATGCTGGATGTGGTACGGGGTGCTGCCGGATCAGGCTCGTTGCTTACCTGCTGATGTCATCTGGCCGCGCTGTGACGGACAATGAAGTCGCGGATCAGGTTGGCAATGATATCAAGATGATCATCCAGCGCGAAGTGGCCGGCATCCAGGAGATGCAACTCCGCATCCGGCACATCGGCCAGATATGCCCGCGCTCCAGCTTCGGGGAAGAACTGGTCGTTGCGACCCCACGGCAACAACAGTGGCGGCTTGCTGTCGCGCAGCCACTTCTGCCACGCGGGATACAGCGCAACGTTGGACTGATAGTCGTACAACAGGTCGAGCATCACCTGCGCCCGCCCTGGCGTATCGAGCCAGTGCTGATCCAGCGTCCAGGTGTCCGGGTCGATGAGCTCCGGATCAGGAGCGCCATCGATGTGCTGAGCGCGCGTCGCTTCCAGCGAGAGCGCGCCTGCCCGGATGGCGTCTTCCATCCCTGCCCGATCGGCCCAGAACTTCACCGCCGGCTGCATCTGCGGCCCCAGTCCGGCCTTGTAGGCGTTGCCGTTCTGCGCAATCACTCCCAGTATCCAGTCCGGATGACGTGTGGCGATGCGGTAACCCACGGGTGCACCAAAGTCGAAGACATACACGAAGAAACGATTCACACCGAGCTTCTTCAGAAAGCTCTCGGTGACGTCGGCCAGATGGTCGAAAGTGTAGTCAAAGTGCCCGCCTGACCTGCTCGACGTAGGCGAGCTGCTGTAGCCAAAGCCCGGATAGTCCGGTGCCAGAACGTGGAACTGGTCGGACAGCCGATCCATCAGTCTCGCATACTGATGCGATGCCGACGGGAAGCCGTGCAGCAACAACAGCGTCGGCGCATCGGCCGGCCCCCCCTCACGGTAAAAAATCTCCAGGCCATCCACCTTCACCGTGCGATGCCGCAATCCCCGCAATGCACCATCTGCTTTCTCACTCCCAACTTTCGCCAAACCCTTCTTCTGCATGGCCATGATGGCCAACCTCCTCCGTAAAGCGCTCTGAAAGCGCCATCTGATGGCGCTTATTCGATCGTGGTTCCTTTTACTAATGTAATGACCCATTAGTATTGAATGTGTGAGTCCTGCATCGCGGTTTCCGCTCATGGGCGAGCCAATATCAATCGACCTGGTAAACACCCGTGTCCGTAGAGACGGAGCGAGCCTGGACCTGATCGGCGAAACCGGCTCCCTGGCGGCCTGGTTGGCCGCCGAAGGCGGCAGGATACCGTGGTCTGGAGATGTGACTGACACGGACCTGCTCGAAATCCGATCGCTTCGCGACGCTATCGCCCAGTTGTTCGCCGCCTGGAATGCCTCCAACCAGCCATCGCCGGACGCGCTCAGCACAATCAATTCGGCACTGTCAGCATCTGCTCACGTAACCGGACTTGCCTGGACAACTGATGGCCCACAGATCTCCACGGATCCGCCCGCTCGGTCAGAGCGCGATGCACTGCTGTGTGCGATCGCCATGGACGCCGTGAATATTCTGACCGGTACCGACGCCAGACTGCTGCGCACATGCGAGCACCCCGACTGCACGCTTCAATTTCTCGCCCACAATCCACGTCGCCGCTGGTGCTCAGCTGCCATTTGCGGTAACCGCGCTCGTGTGGCGCGACACTACACTCGGCATCACACCAACAGTTGACAGCGCGAACCTTGGGGACCGCAGCACCACCCGTTCCATCGCGGTGGATGCTGCCACTGCTCTGCACGAGCGCATTCCTTGTCTTCGTTCAGGCATTCATGGTTGCGCCCCTCATCCCGCGCCTGGCTGATGTCTTCCACACCAATGTCGGTTGGATCGGGCTCGCGGTGCCCGCGTACCTGCTCCCTTACGGAATCGCCACCCTGGCATGGGGCCCGCTGTCCGATCGATTCGGACGGCGCGCGGTCATCCTCGTATCGATGATGTTGTTCATAGTCCTGACCGGAGCTACAGCGTCGGCCTCCGGCGTCGCCTCATTCATTGTATGGCGAGCCGCGACCGGAGCGGGAGCGAGCGGCATCGTGCCAATCGGTCTTACACTCATCGGTGACGTCGTACCGTTTCAGAAGCGCGGCCGGGCGATCGGCTGGCTCTTTGGTGCGATTGCCGGAGGAACCGCGGCCGGCGCCACACTCGGCGCGCTCATGGAACCGTTCGTCGGATGGCAGCGCCTGTTCCTCTCCGTCGCTGCACTCACCGCTGTGCTGACAATCACCGCGGTCGCGGGCGGAGCACTACCAACCCTGCCCAGGCCAGCCGCGCCAGCGTGGTCAGCAATCGTTCGTGGTTACACCGCGCTATTGTCCTTCCCCCGCGGACGCCGCACATATGCGTACGTGCTCATCAATGCCGTCGTGCAATCCGGCGTCTACACCTGGCTGGGCCTGTACCTGCGCCAGCGCTTCGGACTCGGCGAGGTCGGCATCGGGCTCGCCCTGCTCGGCTACGGCATTCCCGGACTTCTATTCGGACCCGTCATCGGCCGAATGGCGGATCGCTACGGTCGCGCCCGCATCATTCCAGCCGGAGTTGCACTCACCGGCGTCTGCGCCATGCTCCTGGCAGCGCCACTCAGTCTGCTCGCAGTGCAGGCCGCCATCGTCACATTGTCGCTCGGATTCGATCTGACGCAGCCGCTGCTGGCCGGCATCGTAACGGACCTGCGCGGCGGCCGCGCTCAGGCAACCGGTCTGATGGCCTTCGCTCTGTTCTCCGGTTTCGGACTCGGCAGTCTGCTGTTCCAGATCGCGTTGCGGCAGGGCTTCGCGGCAGCACTCATCCTGTTTGGCGTCACCACAATGATTGCGGCGGCCGTCGCCGTTCCCATGTTCCGGAACGAGCAGCCGCGACTGGCGTAGCCTCACATACGGTATACGAATCGGCGTTCAATCCGTGTGGACCCCTCGTGCGTTGTTCGGTAGCCCGCCAGCCTGATACCGTAACGCGACTACGGCCGGACGAAGTACCCAATCACACGCCATCCACGCGCACCGTCCCGCTCCATCACGACCGTCTCCGTGACATGCGCAGGGTTGGCCGCCACCGTCCGGAATCGCAGCGTGACATAATCACCCGCGGGTAGGTTCGGGGCCGTGCTCGTACGCTTGCCCTCTTGCAGCGATCGCTCGCCGAGCGGACCCACCTGTCCGCGCACTCTTTGAACCGTTGCAACCCACTGATCCCTGGTTACAGCGTGCTGGAAAGTCGCAGATGCATTGTCCCAGCTCGGCCCATACTGGGCGCCATCAAGCTGATCCAGCCATACATTCGCTGCCTTGTACGCCGAGGCAACTGCGGTATCGGTGGCCGCGGACGACGGTACCGGAGCGTCTTGTGCCATGGCCCGTCCAGTACCAAGCAGGATGGCGAGCCCCAGAACAGCTGACGAATTGAAGCGCATGAGACCGTTCAGGATAGGGTTGTAGCTGCCGTTCACGACCGTACAGATGTGCGCACGACTCGAGCCATCCCTCGTGAACCCGGGAACCCCGTCGGCAAACACCGTAAGTAATCACCGCGATGTGGCAATCGGGTGCAGCAGCCACGCAACGTTGCCGCTGCACCCTCAGATTCTAACCTGATCAACAGTCCCAGAAACAGCAACACGGCGCCTCGTCGTTACATCCCCTTGTCGGCCACCCCGGCGTATGTAGCAGTGAACAGTAGCCCGTGCTTCGCCGCTGCCCACAACGTCACGATCTGCTGACTCTGAGTGGCGTGATGGCCGCTGGTTCTCATGCGCACAGGTGATTCAAGCCCGCCATACTGAGAGTACTTGCTCGATCGTTCGAACTTACCCTTGCCGTAATCCACGATGTCACCGCGGAACGACATGGAAGGGAGTCCTTCCATATATGTGCCCTGGCAATCTCCGCAGCCACGCGTCGGGTCGATGAGACCGGGGTTGCCATACAGTACCTGCGAGGTGGCAGCCGCCATCCGGGCACCACGGTTGTTGACCTTGTCCCAACCCGAAATCTCTGTCTCAAGACCGAGGCGGCTCATCACTTCGAGCTGGAAGCGGCAGCCTTCAATACCCTGACACGCTTCCGTTGCGACCCTCATGATCTCGGAGTGCGCGCGCTCCATACCGGCTTTCGTTTCCGATCGAAGATCGAGCCGGACCCACGCTTCAGAGCCTGGAGTGTTACGGACCGGCATCCCCTGCACCATGGCCATGTTTACATAGAACTGCGCCCGTTCACTGACGTCGGCGCACCTCAGGCAATCTCGCGTCGGATCAGTCAGCTGCTCACGAATTCCGATGATTGCCTTCGCAAGGGCGTCCACACCGTGCGACCGCCAGCGTCGGTCGGATCCTTCCTGTCCCTTGATCTGGCGCTCGAACGGAGTGAAGAACCAGAGCTTCGCGTCATTGATCAATGGTGTGCTACCAGTCGTCGCGCCGCCGCCGCCCTGACCGTGGAACTGCATCACCACATCACCTTTTGCCCAATCGATGTGGTGCGGATAGTTGGACCTGGCAAAGTGGCGACCACCACGGAAGTCCGTCTCTTCACCGGTGAGTGTCACGAACCAGACGTCACCCTTGGTTTCCATGTTCGAAGCGTTCATGGCTTCGAGAATGGTGATCATCTGCACAATGCCAATCAGATCGTCGCCAGCGCCTGGGCACCATACACGGCCATCGGCGACAAACGCTTCAATCGGCTGATCCTTTGAGAAGATCGCAATCTGATCTTCGTGGGCGTTCAATACGACTTTCGGACCGCCACCTTTACCGGGCCGCACTCCGATCACGTTGAGAGCGCCGTCAATGTGTACATCCTCCAATCCATATATCTGAAACAATTTTTTCACGTGCGTGGAGCGATAGATCTCGTCGCCAGATGGCCCTGCGGCGTTACAGAGCCCGACCCAGGTATCGATCAGCTCCTTCGGATCGCCCTGCTTGCTTTCTATGTACTTCATCGCCTTCTGCACGACGGGTAGCGCAAGTGTGGCCTTGGCTTCCGCGACATCCTTGGAGATGTCGGGAAGAGGGGGCATGCGCTGAGCCACCGCCAACGTCGGCACGGCAAGCAAACAACAGAGCGCCCGCGCAATCGTGCGAAGTGAGTGCTGCATGGACGAATGCCTCATTGAATCCTCTTTCGAAGTGAGCGAAGAGCGTCGCATCATCGCGCCTTCAGGCGCGTGAGCATCTGCGGGAGTTCAAGTTGTGTCGCGAGGAAGAGCGGAATGCGCTCCATCTGATCCCGGAGCGTCGTGCGATATCGCAGCAGCGAATGTTCCTCATCGGGGTACTCCACGTACGTGATCAGATTCCCCTTCTTCAGATCGCGCATGCGTTCAACCCAGCGGCGTGATTCGTTCGGCGGTACAGATCCATCTCGAAGTCCGTGCATCAGCAATTGAGGCACCTTCACGCGCTCCACAAAGTTCAACGGCGATCGCTCATCGTAACGCTCGGGAATGTCCGTGTAGGCCCCCCCGAACTCCTCACGCGCGCGCTGCGGATCGCGGCTGGGCGTGGCGAACCGTCCCGGCGAGATGTAACGCTCCATGGCCAACCACTTCCACGAGGACACCGGCGCGCGGATGACTTGCGCACGGAACGTGTCCGGCACCTGAGTCGCCAACACCAGACTCATGTATCCGCCGCCGCTTCCACCCCATGTTGCCTTGCGCGTCATGTCGATGAACGGCAACGTTCGCAGATACGCGACTGAACTCATTATGTCCTCGAACTCTGTACCGCCGTAGTCACCCACGTGCAGTTCGTGGAATCCATGCCCCATCCCAACTGAACCCCTTGGATTGGGCGCAATCAACACGAACCCCTGATTGATTACCGACTGCCACAGCAGGTTCATGGAATGATCCCAGTGAGTCGGATGCCCGTGCAACGCGATTATCACCGGATATTTCTTCGTCGCGTCGAAACCAGGTGGTCGGAATAGCAACGCACGCAGCGGCAGGTTGTCTACTGCGTTGAACGTCACCTCTTCCGGAATACTCAGCCGACTGGGATCGATCCGGCCCATGGAGTTGGTCACTCTGCGAGCCGTACCACCCGCCGCAGGCATCACCCACACATCGGATGCACGCGTCGCCGTCGACTCGAGATACGCGATGGTACGCCCATCAGGCGAGAACTGCGGATTCGATCGAACGCCGCGTCCAGTGGTAAGGATGCGAGGCTCGCCGCTCCCGTCGCTCGGTGCAGTCGCGACTTGCGTGCTCAACCCGAGACCGTCGCTCAACGTAAATGCAAGCGTGCGCCCGTCAGCCGACCATGCTGGGTCGGTATTCTCTCGCGGTGCGTACGTGATCGGTGTGACCGCGCCAGTTGCTACGTTCACCACAGCAATCTGCGTGAACCCGCTCTGGCTTGCTGTCACGGCCATCCGCGATCCGTCGGGAGACCAGACCGGCGACGACACAGCCGGATACGCAGAGGTTACCAGGCGTCTGGCAACGCCACCTGCGAGCGGTTGAACCCAGACATCTCCCGACCGAGTGAACGCCAGCGTCTTGCCATCTGGCGACCACACGGGGTTGCGTTCCTGATCCGCGCCTGGCGCGAAATAGCGCGGCCATGCGCGCGGTGACTGTAGATCCAGCAGATGGATCTTGGTGCCACGCGCCGTCCTGCTGAAGAAAGCCAGCGTCTTCCCGTCCGGCGAAGGAGCGGGCGCCGTTTCTATGATCGCATCGTCGAACGTGTGCTGAACAACCGCTCCGCCGGCCGCCGGCATCGAATAGATGTTGTCGATCGCCTGGAAGTATCGCGAGCTGGTGAAGAACAGTCGTGAACCGTCACCGCTCAGCGCTATGTTCGCCTTCGGTTCCGCTCGGTGGGCCACTGGCGTGGTCTGCAATTCCGGTACGAAGGTTTGCGTCAGCTGCACAGGCGCGCCACCGGCAACTGTCGTCCGGAATACCTCCGACGTTCCGGTGTTGATAGCCGAGCTGGTGAAGTACAGTGTCCGGCCGTCCGGCGCAAAAAGGAACTCTCGAACACCGGTGACTGTCATGAAGTCATCAACGCTGTAACGCTGCTGCGCGCCCGCCTGCTGCGCGCCTGCCTGCTGCGTCGCAGTCAGCAGGGCCAGAGCACCGAACGCCCTGACGCTCACGCGAGCAGTGCGACTCATCACTGATAGTTCTGTCATCGGAAGTTCGGGTTGGCGGACGTTTCAGCGAGTGGGAGCGGGAAACACATGCCATCACCAACAGGGCCGGCCGCGGGTTTGTAGAAAACCATGCCAGTCGGTGCGACATTCGGCACCAGAGCACCATGACGGCGGAAGTCTCCCATGCGTCTGCCTTCGAGCCAGAAGTCGATCGATTTCTGTCCCAGGAATTCAGTTACCAGCGCGTCACCGGTCAATCCGCTCACAGGAGCGAGGTTTCCGGCTGCGCGTCGCTGATTGACGAACGTGAGCATCGCTCCAGCATCGGCTCCAGCTTCGATCTCGATGTAACGCGCCTCCAGGCCGGTAGCGAGCCGATATGGCGCAGCCCAGCTCGGATACTTCCGCTGCGCATGCATCGGCAGAAACCCGTCGTATGCACGCAAGCCGGTGTCCACGTACTTGATGCGCGTGTCCCCAGCGTCGGCTGCGTCGCGATACACCGGTGGTACAACCAACGACGCACGATCCACGGTCGCTTCCCACAGGTGATTCCCCAACCGCGCACGGTTGGCGGGATCGTCCTGCGTGTACAGCAGGTATTCGAAGCTGTCAGGCACACCGTGCACGGCAGCAGCCGCTTCCGTTGCCTTACCTGCCTGTAATAGTGCGCGCCCCAGTCCAACAGACGCCGCGTTGGCAATGGACGTACCAGTGGTTCCACCGGAAGCAGTCGCTATGTCGCGCGCACTCGTGAGCCGCTCGACAGCGAGATCGAGCATCTGCGCAGTCGTGAGTTCAGGGCCGCCCCGAACAGTCCCGCTGCAGAACGTCTCTGCCATCATCAGATACGAATAACCCGCCGCGAGACTCACGCGAGCGTGATTGATGTTCTTTGAAGCATCAGTCGCCTGGAGCAGCAGGTCGCGCGCATTCTCCGTTGTCGCCAATCCACGAGAGAAGCGAACCCATACGTCTGAGTTCAATCGCGGATTCGCTGGATCGATCGCGCGACGCCCGACCTCGGTTCTGTCCTCCGACGAGTCGCCAGTCCAGGCCTCGGTCGTGAACCAGGCAGTGTACAGCGCGATGTCGCCGAACCCGGCCACGAAATCCTGGAACGCCGAGAATGCGATCAGCGCACCGTCGGTGTCGGGGTTGATCCCGCCTGCTTCCACGATGTTTGGATTCTGGACGGTAACGAAATCACTGCAACCTCCCACAATGGAAGCAGCGAGGAGACACACACCGCCGCGCATCAGTCTGAGCATTGTCATTGCTGTATCGCCTCCGCGGCGAACGAGATTAGAAAGTGAGATCGAGCCGTAGTCCAATCCTGCGTGGCGGCGGAAGAGTGAAGAAGTCCGCCCGCCCGGCAAGCGCATCCAGCTCGTTCTGCACGTCTGGATTGAACCCGGAGTAGTTGCTCCACAACGCCACGTTTCGCCCGGATACCGAGAGGGATGCTGAATGCGCTCCCATTATCTTGCCCGCAACCTTGTCCGGGAGCTGGTAGCTCAACGAGATCTCGTTCAACCGGATGAAGTCGGCCTTCTCGAGATACGGCTCGAGCACGGTGCCTGAGCCAATCGGTGCACCACTCTCAGTCACGTATGGCCCGAAGTGACTTAGCTGCTCCTCGGCCGTGAGCACTTCATTTCGGCGCACGGCGTTCTCTGCGATCCCGAAGTTGCGTTCGCGATAAGCAGCTGTCGCGTTGTACAGATAGAAATTCCGCTTCGTATCGAACTGCGTATACAACCGCAGCTTACGGAAGAAGGTGAACGTCGATGCCAGGTTGCCTTCGAACGTCGGAAGGAGGTTGCCAACGTACTCGAGAGAATCTGATACGACCGCTACACCGGTTCCGGTATCGACGCTACGGATGCGATTCGTGTAGAACGCGCCGACCTGCCGCCCCTGACGCACGCTATTCACTGTTCCGAACCGGATTGAGGAAAAGGCCGCTACGCCACCGAGATCAATTATCTCGTTGCGCAACGTGTTGGCCCCGGCATCGAGCTGCCAACTGAACTTGTCGCTGGTGATGAGCTTGGTCCGAGTGGTTAGCTCGATGCCGCGATTGAGCACCCGCCCGATGTTGCGGTACGCGTTCTCCTGGAACCCAAGGGAGGGCGGCTGTGGCACGCGAAGCAGGAGATTCTTTGTGTTCTTGTCGTAGAACGTTAGCTCCACGCCGAGCCGCTCATTGAACAGCGACGCATCAAGCCCCGCCTCGAATTCCTGGCCACGCTCCGCCTGCAGCTTTGGGTTGCCGGGATTCAACGGAACGATTCCCGAAGCAACCTGGTTGGGGCCGGTGAGATATGGCGCCGCCGAATACGTCTGCAGCGATGCCCCCGCTGTCGGCGCGCGCCCTGTAGTACCGAAGGCTGCACGAAGACGTAGTGACTTTATCCAGTCAATCGAGAAGAACGGCTCGTCGGACAGAACGTACGATACGCGTGCGGACGGACTGTAGAACCACGGGGCAGATGCTCCAAACGCAGCGAATCGATCGGCGCGCAGGCCAAGCTGCAGATAGATGCGTTCCTCAAAGTTCGGTTCCCACTGGCCGTAGAATCCCACGCGGCGATCACGAATGACAGTCTGCCCGCCAGACACCTGTGCGGCCGCGCTGACGGACCTTGCGGAGTTCGTCGTCAGCTGGTTGCCCAGCGCATACGTAAGATCCTCGACGTCTGCCTGTATTTCTGAGCCGAAGGAAAGAGTCGAGTTCCACCCTCTTCCCAGGCCCAGGTCCAGAGTTCCCAGATAGTTCGCTGTCGCACGCTGTAAGTCGCGACGATCCTCGCGAATGATTCCGAGGTTCTGCGATGCCGAATACCAGCCATTGCTGTTCCTCGGGAAGAACTCGTTGCTCTTGACCGATGAGAGATCGGCTCCCACCGTGAGACGGTTCCGGAAATGCTCGCTTGGATTCCAGCTCAACTTCACGTCCGGAATAAGCCGGACGGAATTAATCTCATGAAGAATCGATGAGATGGCCGCTGGTGTTCGGTTGGCGCCAAACCATCCATCAGTGGGGGTGCCCACAGTGAGTGGCGAACCAGCCATTCCGCCGGTCGTCCAACCCGCGCTGCTTCCTGCCGTCACTGGCAGATCACCAGTCACGCGCAACACCGGCAGATTCATCTCAACACGTATCGCCTTGGTTGGTTGGATGTTGTAATTCAGTCGCGCGGACAGACGGTCGTACGTGTTGTTCGGGAACATCCCCTGCTCCTT
>Ga0070683_100005123_pt1 | contig 10898 bp, 4 predicted proteins | sample KBSC713LmetaG_FD_64662 | JGI IMG/M metagenome (GOLD analysis project Ga0070683, IMG submission 64662) | Corn rhizosphere microbial communities from Kellogg Biological Station, Michigan, USA - KBS C7.1-3L metaG | ecosystem: Host-associated > Plants > Roots > Rhizosphere ...
GCGACAGGGGGGCGAGGGGGCAGCCGGCGGTGGCGACACCGCCGGTTCGCGCTCGCTCGTCGTCGGGCTGCGCGTTCTGCTGCTGATCGCGGCGGCGTCCGCGGTCGTCGGCGCGATCGTGATCGCGACGCGCGCCGGTCACCCAAGCGACGCGACGATTCGCTACGCCTGCCCGATGCACGCCGAGGTGCGCTCGGCGACTGCGGGCACGTGTCCGATCTGCCGGATGGCACTCGAGCGCGTCGGCTTCGTCCCGGGCGCGGCGCGGCGGTACCTCGAGGCGGCGGGCACCGTCGACCTGCGCGCGATCGACAACGTGAAGAAGCACAACATCGTCGACTTCGTGCGCCGCCGCGCGCTGCTCCCCGTGCTGCGCGAGCTGCGCGGCCCCGCCTGGGTCGAGGACGACGGCGACCACACGATCGCGGCGATCTTCTACAACGATCAGATCGCCGCGCTGACGGCCGACGAGCCGGCGACGTTCAGCCTCGGCGACGCGCCCGACACCACGTTCGCGGCGCGGCGAACGCTGGACGCGCCCGTGGAGTGGGACCGGTCGACGTCGGTCGTGCGCTTTCGCGTCGGCGACTGGTCAGCCGGCCTCCCGGCTGCCGGCGAGACCGGGTGGCTGGAGGTGGCGCCGCGCCCGCGCCAGGTGGTCGCCGTGGCGGCGTCCGCGGTGCTGCAGTCGCCGGAGGGCCCGTACGTCCTCGCCTGGTCAGGACACGGCTACACGTTCGTGAAACGTCCGATCGAGATCGGCGAGACGTTCTTCAAGCACGGGTTGGCGGTGGTCCTGTCGGGCCTGCAACCGAACGATCGCGTGATCGCCCGGTCCACGTTCTTCGTCGACGCGGACCGACGGCTGGGCGGTAACGCGGGGGAGATCGCGCTGGAGGCGCCGTCGCCGTGATCGCCCGGCTGGTCTCCTGGTCCGCGCGGCATCACTGGGCGGTGATCGTCGTGGCGCTGGCGGTCGCGATCGCCGGCGATCTGGCCCGCCGCGGGCTGGCGCGCGACGTGGTTCCCGACCTCGCCGATCCGCAGATCACGCTGGTCGCCGACTGGATGGGGCACCCGGCGCCTGAGGTCGCCGCCCGCGTGGCCAAGCCGCTCACCGACGCGCTCGCGGGCGTACCCGGGGCCAAGGCGACGCGCGCGTCGACGATGACCGGGATGGCGTATGTCGACGTCGTGTTCGCGTCGGCGGCGGGGCTGGACGCCGCGCACGCGGAGATCGCGGCGCGCGTCGAGCGCACGCGCGCCGCGCTGCCGCCGAACGTCCGCGTCTATCTGGGACCGACGGCGTCGACGACCGGCTGGGTGTTCGAGTACGCGCTGACCGATCGGGCGCGCGTGTCGTCGGCCCTGGAGATGCGGCGCTTCCAGGAGGACGTGCTCAAGCCCGCGTTGTCCGCGATCCCCGGGGTCGCCGAGGTGGCGTCGGTCGGCGGCGACCTGCGCCAGGTCCGCGTCGACCTCAAGCCGCGGGAGCTGCGCGAACGCGCGCTGGCGGTCACCGACGTGCTCGCGGCGCTGCGGCCTGTCGTCGACAGCTCCGGGCGTGCCGCCGGAACGGGCGTGGCGCGCGTCTCCGTCGCCGATCTCGAAGCGCTGCCGATCGCGGCGCCGCGCGCACCGGACGCGGGCGCGGTCCGCCTGCGCGACGTCGCGCTCGTCCGCGTCGTCGACGACATGCAGACCGGGCTGGCCGACATGGCCGGCGTGCGCGCGGTCGGCGGTATCGTCATCGCGAAGCGCGACGCGAACATCACGTCCCTGATCGACGAGGTCAAGCGCGTGATCGCCCGCGAGGCGCGCAAGCTGCCCCACCGCGACGCCGATCCCGAGCGCCTCGACTCCGGCATCGCCGCCGACGTCCACGTGTCGACCGCCTACGATCGGTCGGACCTCGCGTCGCGCGTGCGGGGGACGCTGCTGCGTGCGCTGGGTGAAGAGGTCGGCGTCGTCGTTCTGGTGATCCTGCTGTTCTTGCTGCACGCGCGCAGCGCGCTGATCCCGCTCGCGACCTTGCCCGTCGTGCTGCTGCTGACGTTCGGCGCGATGTGGGCGTTGGGCGTGCCCGCGACGATCATGAGCCTGGGCGGCATCGGCATCGCGCTGGGGATGGCCGTCGACGCCGACATCGTGGCGCTGGAAGCCTCCCACCGGCGACTGGAGACGCTGGACGCGGACGCGCCTGCGGACGACCGCCGCGCGAAGCTGCTCGCCGCGGCGCAGTCGTTCGCGCCGGCGATCCTGACGTCGCTGGTGATCACGGCGCTGTCGTTCCTGCCCGTGTTCGCGTTCACCGGCGAGACGGGCCGGCTGCTGCGGCCGCTCGCGCTGACGAAGACGCTCGTCGTCGCGTCCGCGGCGCTGGTGACGCTGACGCTGGCGCCCGCGCTGCGCGACCGCCTGCTGCGCGGCCGCGTGATCCCCGAATTTTCGAATCCGCTGACGCGCGTCCTCGTGCGGCTCTACCGCCCGTTCGTGCGCTTCGCGCTCGCGCGGCCGGCGCTGACGCTCGCGACGGCCGGCCTCGCGCTCGCGTCGTGCCTTCCGATCGTCACCCGGCTGGGCGGCGAGTTCCTGCCGCGCGTTGACGAGGGCGACCTGCTGTACATGCCGACCACCCGGCCGGGCGTGCCGCCCGAGCAGGCGGCGCTGCAGCTGTTCTGGCAGGACTTCGCGATGAGCAAGTTCGACGAGGTCGCGTCCGTCTTCGGCAAGGTCGGCCGCGCGGACACCGGCACGGATCCGGCGCCCTTCGCGATGGCGGAGACGACGATCCGGCTGCGGCCGCGCGACGAGTGGCCGAAGCTCCCGCGCACGCGCTGGTACTCGGGCTGGGCCCCCGCGCCGCTGAAGGTGGTGCTCCGCGTCTTCTGGCCGGACGCCACGCCGCGCACGAACGCCGAGCTGATCGAGGAGCTGGACAAGGCCGCGAGCCTGCCCGGCTGGCGCAGCGCCTGGACGGCGCCGGCGCGCGCGCGCATGGACATGATGGCGACGGGCGTGCGGACGCCGGTCGGTGTGCGCGTCGTCTCGCCCGATCCGCAGCGGCTTCAGGCGCTGGGCGCCGCCGTGCGCGGCGTCGTCGGCGCGCTGCCCGGCACGCGCAGCGCCGTGTTCGAAGGGACGGACGGAGAGACCTGGCTGTCGTTCGATCCCGACCCGGCCGCCCTCGCCCGCTTCGGCGTCGACCGCGCCGTCGTGCAAGACGTCGTCGAGCTCGTCTCGACCGGCGGGCAGGTCGGCGAGATCCGCGACGAGACCGGCCGCCTGCTGCGCGTCCGGATCGCGCCCGAGATCCCGGACCTGCGCCCGCGCGGGGCGGCCGACCAGCTGCGCGAGCTCACCGTGCGCGCGGGCGCCGGGAGGGAGACAGCCGGCCAACCGGTGGCGCTGGCGCTGGTCGGACGCCCGGCCTACGCGCAGCGGCCGGCGGCGCTGCGCATGGAGCACGGCGAGCTTTGCGCCTACGTCTACGTCGATCTCGCGGACGGCACCGACGTGCAGCGCTTCGTCGAGCGGGCGCGCCACGCTGTCGACGCCGCCGTCGCCGCGGGGACGGTGCAGCTAGGCGCGGGCGAGCGGATCGACTGGACCGGCCAGTACGATCTGCTCATCGCGGGACAGAAGCGGCTCGCGTGGATCGTGCCGCTCGTCCTGCTGTCGATGCTGGGCCTGCTGCTCTTGCAGTTCCGCAGCCTGACCGAGGCGCTGCTCGTGCTCGCGTCCGTTCCCTTCGCGCTGGTCGGCAGCTTCTGGACGCTGTACCTGCTCGGCTACCCGCTGTCGGCGCCCGTGTGGGTCGGCCTGCTGTCGGTCGTCGGTCTCGCGATGCAGACCGGCGTCGTGATGGTGGTGTACATCGACGAGGCGTTCTTCCGGCGCGTACGCGAGGGTCGGTTGCGCACCCGCGAGGACATCGTCGCGGCGCACGCCGAAGGAACGGTGCAGCGCCTGCGGCCGAAGATCATGACGATCACGACGATGGCGGCCAGCTTGCTGCCCCTGCTGTGGGCGACCGGCGCCGGCTCGGACATCATGCGCCGGGTCGCAGCGCCGATGCTGGGCGGCCTCGCCACGAGCGCGTTCCTCACGCTGGAGGTGCTGCCCGTCCTCTACACGATCTGGCGGCACCGGCAGCTGCGCCGCGCGCTGGCGCTCGGCGTGCCGATCGCATCGGTCGTCGGCCCCGGTCGGGTCGGCATTCCACGCAACGGTCACAGCGGCCGGCCGCTGAACGGCACAGGCGCGTCGCTGCCCGACCTCCCGGCCGCAACCGACACACCGCCGCCGCAGGCGCGCGTCTAGCCCATCTCAGTCGTCGGCCGCGATCAGCGCCGGGCGCCGACGCTGATCTCGGTGGCGGCGGCGGCGGTCGTACCGTTGACCGCCCGTGCCTCGAGGCGGACGTAGCGCGCGGCGACAGGACCGAACGTCGCGACCTTCATCTTGCCGTCGGCGGCCCACGTCCCCGACGTCGCCTCGGTGAAGGTCGTGCCGTTCGTGCTGGTGAGGATCCCGTATGACGTGATCGCGCCCGCGGTCAGCGCGACGTTGCCGCCGTACTCGGGGACGTAGGCGAGCATGCCAACGTCGGGCTTGCTCGCGCCGAGATCGATCGTGATCGACTGGGGCAGCGCGCCGGACGATCGCCAGATCGTGTTCCGGTTGTTGTCGTTGATGCCGTCGATCGCGTTCGCGGCCGTGCCGCTGGTCGCCGTCGCGGCCGTCGGCGTGTACGGGTACTCGATCTGCGGCCCCTGGGCGGGCAGCGGCGCGCGCGACGCGTTCTTGCTCCACGCGGCGCCCACCTCGCCCAGGCGGGTGACGATCGCCGCGTCCAGCAGGCCCTGACGGTTGGGCGGGCAGTTGAGCAGGAAGTTCGTCCAGCGCGGCTCCAGCACCTTCAGGTGCTGGTCGACGATGGCGGTGACGCTCATCAGGCCGCCGATGTTGGGCGCCCAGAACCAGTCGTTGCCGCCGCTCGCGTTGATCTTCGTCTCCTGGTTGCCCGCGTACGTGTTGTTCGCGGGCGCGAAGCTGCCGGCGGGCTCCTCGAAGTTGGTGATGTCCACGTCCCAGGGATCATTGAGGTGCGTGTGGTCGGTGAGCAGGCAGTTCGGCTGCAGCGACTTCACCAGGGCGCGGATCTGCTCGTACGCGACCGCCTTGTGGCCCATCTTCCACGAGTACCCGTCGAGGATCAGGATCGGAATCTGGCCGTAGTTGGTCAGCAGCTCGGTGATCTGCGTCGTCACGTAGTTCATCTGCGCGGTCGTGATCGAGCCGTTGCCGATCCCTTCCGTGTTGTCCCAGACGGAATAGTAAAGGCCGGGCGCGAGCCCCTTGGCGCGGAACGCGTCGACGTACGCGCGGACGACGTCGCCCTGCCCGTTCATCCACGAGGTGTTCTTGACGTTGAAGTTGCCGACGCTGCTGGGCCACAGCGCGAAGCCGTCGTGGTGGCGCGTGGTCAGCACGCCGTAGGTCATGTGGGCCGACTGCGCGGCGGTCGCCCACTGCGACGGGTCGAGGCCGGTCGGGTTGAACATGCTGATCGGCAGGTTCGCCTCCGACCAGCTGCCCGTGTACGTGAGGATGCCGAAGTGGATGAACATGCCGAAGCGCAGATCGACGTAGCTGCGCTGCAGCGCCTCGAGCGCGCTCGCCGCGGACGTCCCGCCGCTCCCGCCGGCGCCAGCGCTGCCGCTGCTACCGCCGCGCCCCGCCCCGCCCGCGATGCCGCCCGTCCCCGAACTGCCGCCCCGCCCGGCCCCGCCCGCGATGCCGCCCGTCCCGGAGCCGCCGCCCCGTCCGGCCGCGCCCGCGCCGCCGCCCATCCCGGAACCGCCGCCGCGGCCGTCGCCGCCGATCCCGCCGGCGCCGGTCGTACCGGCCATTCCACTCGCGCTCCCGCCGGTGCCGCCGCGCCCCGACGCGCCCGCGCCGGTCGTGCCGGCGCCGCCGACCGTGCCCGCGGCGCCACCCGTGCCCGCGCCGCCGGTCGTGCCCGCGCCGCCGGAGCCGGTCGTGCCCGCGCTACCGGCGCTCGCCCCGCCCGTCCCTCCGCCGCCCGAGCCCGCGCCACCGCCGCCGCACCCGGCAGCGACGAGAATGAACAGCGAGAGCGCGCGAGGGAACACGCTGCGCGGGGCCAACACGCCCTGAATGTACCAAAACCGACGCCTTGGTGAAGGCTCTTAACGAATGGCGAGCCGCGCTACGGGACGGTGATCTGGACGTCGTCGAAGTAGACGTTGCCGGTCCAGTCGGTCGGCAGCGTGATGACGTCCGATGAGAACACGCCCTCGAGGATAACGGCGCTCAGCTGGTTGTCGCCCGCCGGCGCGGTGACGGAGACCGGGAACCACTCGTAGTACCCGCGCGGGACGCCCTTCGCGAGCGTGTCACCGCTCTCCGTCGTGATGCGGATGCCCCAGTAGGACGCCCGGCCGAACGTCTCGTCCTTGCTGTCCGGTTCCAGCATCATCCACGCGCTCACCGTGATCGTCTTGCCCACCACATAGCTCTTCGTCGCGGCCCCGCAGAGCGGCGGACCGATCTGATAACCGCGGGTCGTGCCGGTCGCCTTGATCACCGCGCCCAGCGAGTACTTGCCGCTGTGCTGGACGAGGCTGGTGTACCCGAGCTTGCCGGCTGCGGACGGCGAATTCAGGACCCGGTAGCCCCCGAGGTTCATGTCCTCGAAGTCCCACAGCGTCTGCTGGCACAGCGGGACGGTGGTCCCGTTGCACTCGAGGTAACCAGGGTTGCACTGAGCGTCGCAGGTCGAGTTCGCGCAGATCCCGATGCCGCCCACCGGCGGATCGCTGCAGACGTGACCGCACTGACCGCAGTTCGCCGGGTCCCGCGTGAGGTCGCGGCAGCCCGCCGGACAGCTGGTCTGGCCGGGCGGACAGTTGGCGCAGTCGGTACCGGCCGTGTTGCAGCCGTTCGTGCACTGCATGGTCGCGGACAGGCAGGAGCCGGTCGCGGTGCACATCCCCTGCATCGTGACGACGCCGTTCGAGCACGACTGGGCGGCGCCGCACAGCGTGCCCTGGCCCTTGTTGCCGCTTTCCACGCAGGTGGACACGCCGGTCGCGCACGAGGTCACGCCGGTCTTGCACGCGTTCGCCGGCTGGCAGGCTTGACCCGCGACGCACGACACGCAGCTGCCGCCCTTGCAGACCAGGTTAGTGCCGCAGGACGTGCCGTCGGTCTGGCTCGTGCCGCTGTCCGTACAGGCCGGCGTCCCCGTCGAGCAGTTCAGCGTCCCGGTGTGGCACGGGTTGGCCGGCGTGCACGCGGTGCCCGCGCTGCAGGTGGTGCAGCTGCCTGCGTTGCAGACCATGTTGGCGCCGCAGCTCGTGCCGTTGTTCTTGTTTCCCGACTCGACGCAGACGGGGGAGCCGGTCGCGCACGACGTCGTGCCCGTCTTGCAGGCGTTCGCCGGCTGGCAGCTCGCGCCCGCCGCGCAGGACACGCAGGTGCCGGCGTTGCAGACCCTGTCCGTGCCGCAGCCGGCGCCGTTCGCCAGCGCGTTCCCGGTGTCGGTGCAGCCGATGCTCGGCGAGCAGACGGTGATGCCGGCGTGACACGGGTTCGCGGGCACGCAGATCGAGCCCGCCGAGCAGGCCGCGCAGTTGCCGCCGCTGCACACCATGTTGGCGCCGCAGACGGTGCCGTTGGCGACGTCGCCCGACTCGATGCAGACGGGCGTGCCGGTGTTACAGGCGATCGTTCCCTTGCGGCAGGGCTTGCCCGGGACGACGCAGTCCATGCCTTGCACGCAGGACGCGCACGTCCCGTTCGCGCCGCACACCATGTCGGTCCCGCAGGAGGTGCCGGCGGCGACGGCCGTGCCGGTGTCCGTGCACGACGGGGCCGCGCCCGAGCAGACCAGCGCTCCCGTGTGGCACTTGTTCGTCGGCGTGCACGCGCCGCCCGCCTGGCAGGTGGCGCACGTCCCCGACTGGCAGACCATGCCGGTGCCGCACGTCATGCCGTTCGGCTTGTTGTCGGTCTCGGTGCAGACCGGCACGCCGGTCGCGCAGACGATGCTGCCGACGCGGCAAGGCTTGCCGGTCACGTCGCACGCCATGCCTTGCACACAGCTCTCGCAGGCGCCGTTGTGGCAAACCTTGTCGGTGTCGCAGACGGTGCCGTTCGACTGCAGGTCGGTCAGCTCCATGCATGACATCGCGCCGCCCTCGAGGCAGACGAACATACCCTTGTGGCAGGAGTTGGCGGGAACGCACGCGCCGCCCGAGACGCAGGTGGGCCCATCGATGCCGCCCGCATCGACGACGGTCGTCGACCCGCCCATGCCGCCGCTGCCGGTCGTCCCGGCGATGCTGCCGCCGCTGCCGGTCGTGCCCGCGCCGCCGCTGCCGCCGCCCCGCCCCGCGTTCGCCGAGCTGCCACCGATCCCGCCCGGGCCGGCGTCCTCGGCGTTGATCGGGAAGCGCCGCAAACCGCCGCAGCCGGCGGCCAGCGCCGTCGAGCAGGCCGCGAAGAGCATCACCCGGACGTACGTTCTGAGCAGCAGCATTCGCGCGACCTCCCTAGAACTGCAACCGACAGGCAAGACCACGCGACCCGAGATCGGGCGCGCACGCGAGAGCGGTGGTGGACCCGGCTTGTTCCTTGCCTTGCGGCGATGAGATCACCCACAGCGCCGCCGCACCGCCCGCGAGCACGCCGGTCGCGATGAACCCGACGATGGACAGCGTCCGCGCCTTCGACCACGAGTCCTGGATCGACTTGCAGGCGGGCGTCGGCGACATCGTGTTGCAATCGGTGATGAGCTGGCTCGTGAACGGGGCGTTCGGGTCCATCCCGAGGTGGTCGTTGAACTCGTTGCGCTTCTTGATGGCGACGATGCCCTCGACCGCGCCGAAGATCAGCGCGACGCCGGCGCCGATGCCCAGGCCGTACGCGACCGGGCGCAGGCTCGCGTGATCGCCGGCGGGCGCGGGCGTGGCGATCGTCGCCGCAGGCGCGCCGGTCGACTCGGCCGCCGGAGGCGGCGTGGCGACCGCGAGGTTCGCGGGCGGAGCCGTCGTCTCGACGGGTTTCGGCATCTCCTTCGCCGGCGGCACCACGGCGACGGGCGGCGGCGGCGGCGCCACGGCGACCGCCTCGCGTTGCAGCCGATACGAACGATCCGCGCGCTTGCCGCCCTCCATGGTCACGCTGTCCGACGACGACACGTAGCCGGCGGCGCGCACCTGCACGTCGATGCGGCCCTTGTCGAGGCGAACCGGCCCGGACAGCGGCAATCGCCCGACGGACTTCCCGTTGACGACGACCTCGGCGCCGGCGGGCTCGCCGATGATGTAGAGCTCGCCGATCTGCGACTTCGCCGTCGCGAGCTGCGCCTTCAAGGTCGGCAGGTTCTTGGCGACCCACGGGTGGTCCGGCGATGCGACCGCCTCGCCCAGGTACTTCTCGGCGTCCACGAAGTAGCCCAGCGCCATCTCGACCAGGCCCAGCTGGCCGGCCGTGCGCGGCGACCGGGACACCTGGTACGCCTTCTCGAACAGGGGCAGCGCGCGCTCGTCCTTCTTCTGCGCGCGCAGCTCGACGCCTTGGCGGATCAGCGCCTCGGCCTCGGCCGAGTCGCCGGCGCGCGCGGGGCGTGCGGTCAATCCCACGCCCAGGCCAACGGTCAGCAGCGCGGCGGCGCGCGCAACATGAATGACTCTGCTTCTGCGGTCAGGCGTCATCTATTTGCACGTTCCTCTTCCACGTTCCACGTTCCACGTTCCTCATCAATCGAGGACGGGGACGCCGGCCGCGGGCTTCCCGCCCGCCGGTTTGGCGGCACCGCCGCTGTGTCCGTGCGGCTTGCTCTTCCCCTTGCCCTCGCCCTTGCTCTCATGTTTGGCGGTCGCGGCCGCGGGACGTGTCTCTTCCCGAACCGGCTTCTGAGGCTCTTCGGCGGCCGGCGCCGGGGGCTTGACCTCCGCGGGCGCAACCGCGGCCGGTTTGGCCGGCGCCGGGGCCGGAACCGCGGCCGGTTTGGGCGGCGCCGGGGCGGGAGCCGGCGCGGCGACCGGCGCAGCCACCGGGGCAGCGGCCGGCGCGGCCGTCTTCGTCTCGCTGGAACCGCCGCGCAGGAAGAAGAGCGCGCCACCCACGACGACCACCGCCGCCACGCCCGCGATGACGATCCCCTTCTTGCTGCGCATGGGCGGCGGGACCAGATCCATCGCGTCGTCGGCGACGACCGGGTGCGACTTCGACATCGCCACCGATGCGCGCACCGTAGCGGCCGCCTGCGATTCGGGCGAACCGGGCATGGTCGCGCCGGTCGGGACACGCGGCTGGGGCATCGGCGACTGCCACATCGCCATCGTCTTCGGCGCCGGCGTGGGCGTCGCCGCCGGCCCGATCCGCTGCGACGTCGAAAGGTTCATCGCGCCCGGCGGCGACGGCGTCGAGGCGCCCGGGATCGGACCCACGTTGGAAGGATTCGCGAGGCCGGGCGGCATCAACGTCGACGCGCGCGTCGGCGGCGTCGGCGTCGGCAACACCGCGATCGACGGCCGTCCCGGCGGCACGCTGTCGCCACCGGCGCCGCCCGCGAAGGCTTCCTCCCAGATGACGCGCGCCCGGCCCGACGCGAACGGCAGCAGCGCGCGCCCGAAGTCTTCGATCGTCGGGAAGCGCAGCTTCGCGTCGGACTTCATCGCGCGCAGCGTGACCTCTTCCATCTCCGGCGGAATCTCGGGTCGCAGCTCGCGCGGCCGGCGCGGTGTTCCGCCGACGATGCCCTGGAAGACGACGAACAGGTTGTCGCCGTCGTACGGGCGCTTCCCCGTCAGGCACTCATAAAGAATGATGCCCAGCGCGTACTGGTCGCTGGCCGAGCCCGC
>Ga0070683_100005124_pt1 | contig 10896 bp, 7 predicted proteins | sample KBSC713LmetaG_FD_64662 | JGI IMG/M metagenome (GOLD analysis project Ga0070683, IMG submission 64662) | Corn rhizosphere microbial communities from Kellogg Biological Station, Michigan, USA - KBS C7.1-3L metaG | ecosystem: Host-associated > Plants > Roots > Rhizosphere ...
CCGCCGCGGATCGCGTCGGGCCCGGCCGTGGCGAAGAGCGCCAGAGCCGCCAGTCCGGGCAGCACCGCGTTGAACACGGTCACGACGTTCTGCAGGGAGGCGGCGCGAACAGCGTAGTCGCGGTGGGCGCGGAAGCGCCGCGCCCAGACGGCGAATGCACGCGGCTCCGCGCCCGCCACGCGCAGCTTCGCGATTCCCTGGACGATGTCGAAGAGAAGCGCCGCGATGACGCCGCCGGCGGCCTGCGCCCGGCGCTGGACGCGCACCGTGACGATCGCCGCGGCAGCTTCGACGAGGAGCGTCGCGGCGGCGAGCGCCACGGCGACGAGCGCGAGGCGCGGGCTGTAGTAGAAGAGCAGCGCCAGGTTGCCAGCCGAGAAGACGCCCGTCAGCACGGTCGCGAGCGCGGCCCCGGCGAGCATGTCGCGCACGGCGTTGACGGCGCCCGTCCGCATTGCGAGGTCGCCGACGGCGTAGGCGCGGAAGAAGGGTACGGGCAGCGCGAGGAGGCGATCGACGAGCGCGGCCTGCAGGCGTCCACTCATGGCGGCCTGGATGCGCACCAGTGCGAAGGCGCGAACGAGATCGAAGGCCGCGGCGCCCAGCGTGACGCCGGCAAGCGCCGCGACGACCGGCAGGATGTAGGCCGGTACGGCCATCGGAATGATCTCGCTGAAGATCGTGCCGGTCGCCACCGGCAGCGCCAGGCCGAGCAGCCCGCTCGCGCATGCCGCGCCGAGGACGCGCACGGCGTCCCGGCGCGTGTCGGCGAACAGGAACTCTCCGAGGTCGCGCAGCCCGAGCCGCCGGGCGGGAAGCGGGCGGTAGAACTCGAACGCGAAGGGGCGCAGGGAGGCGGCGACCGCTTCGTCGATCCGGGCGGGACGCGCCGCGGCGGGATCGACCATGTCGTAGCCGCCGCGGCGTCGCGGCAACAGCGCGACAGGCGCGCCTGACGCCGCGGCGAACCCGAGCAGCGGGCCGTGCTCGCCGCGCCACCATTGGCCCGTGAGCGCGACCCGGCGCCGCCGCACGCGCGAGGCGCGGCAGATCGCGGCCAGCGGGTCGCGCCCGACGCGGCCGCTCCTCGAGGCGGGCGCGCTCCGGAAATCGATCCCCGGCCGCGCCCCCGTCAAACGGCAGGCGGCCAGTAACGGATCGGCTGCCCCCTCCGGCCCGCGCCGCTGCACGCGATCCGCCGGTGCCGCCGCCAGCAGCATCAGCGCCTCGTCGTGCACGCCCCGGTCGGCGGCGGCCTTGCGCGCCAACCGCTCGCGATCGGCCTGCGCGGCGGCACTCACGTACCTACCCACCCACTCCGAGAAGCGCGTCGAGAAGCGCGCGAGCGCATCCCAGCTTGCCGCCTCGATGTCTTCCGCGCCGCCCGCTGGCGATCCTCCCGCGCGCGCCATCACCTCGGCCGGCGCGGCGACGAGCGCGCCGATGAGGAGCGCCGCGCCGTCGGTGGTATCGGGAGACGCCGCGAACCTGCGCACCGTCGTCAGCGGCACCGCGCACATCGCGCCGCCGGCCGACGGTACCCCCAGCAGCGTGCACCGTCGTTCACCACGAGATGGCGGTGCTCCGGGGAGCACGGAGGGCGAGCGCGCCGTCCACAGGAAACGCCGCGGACCTGGGCGGCCGCCGGTCATCTCCACGGCGAACACGTCGACCGAGCCGCGCGTGACCGCCCAGACGGTGGCCGGATCGTCGAGCAGCTGCGCCGCGCCGGGCCCGCGTTCCGCTACCGCGGCGCTCGCCAGCGCCGCCACGGCGCGATGCAGCGGATCGAGCGAACCCGGAGTGCTGCCGGACAACAGTTCGGTCACGGCTGTTCGATGAGGCGCGCGTAGGCGCCGCCGGCGGCCACCAGGTCGTCGTGCGATCCGCGCTCGACGATGCGTCCGCGATCGAGGACGATGATTTCGTCGGCGTCGCGCACGGTCGACAGGCGGTGCGCGATGATCACGCAGGTGCAGCCGCGCCGCCGCAGGTTGGCGTCGACCTGCTGCTCGGTCAGCGCGTCGAGCGCGCTGGTCGCTTCGTCGAGCACCAGGATGCGCGGATTTCCGGCCAGCGCGCGTGCGATTTCGAGTCGCTGGCGCTGCCCGCCGCTGAAATTGACGGCGCCGTCGGCCACCGCGCTGTCATAGCCGCCCGGCCGCGCCGCGATGTCGTCGTGAATGCAGGCGTCGCGGCAGGCCTGCACCACCTGCGCGTCGGGGATCGTTTCGTCCCACAAGGTGATGTTGTCGCGGACCGTCCCGGCAAACAGGGTCACGTCCTGATCGACGAGCGCGATCGAGTTCGTGCGAAGTCGCGGCGGCAGGTCGCGCGCCGGCCGCCCGTCGAACAGCACGTCTCCCGACCACACCGTGTAGAGCCCGGTGACCAGCCGCGCGATCGTGGACTTGCCGCTGCCCGATGCCCCGACCAGCGCCACGCGTCCGCCTGGCGGCACCGCCATCGAGAACCCGCTGACGAGAGGCGCCTCCAGGGTCGAGTAGCCGAAGGCCACGTCACGCAGCTCGAGGGCGCCGTCGAGCTGACCGCACAGGCCGTCCGCGTCGGCGTCTCCATCGCCGGCGCGACGGTCGACGGGATAGCGCAGCACGTCGTCGATGCGGCTCATGCTGCCGTCCATCTCCTGCAGCGTGCTGCCAATCTGCACGAGGCTGGTGAGCGGCGCGAGGAAGGCGGCCATCAGGCCCTGGAAGGCGACGAGCATGCCCATCGTCAGCCGGCCCGACATGACGTGGCGCGCGCCGATGGCGAGCACGGCGATGTTCGCGGCGGCAACGACGAGGGGCGGCAGCGCCAGGAGACGCTGCGTCATCGTCGCCAGCTCCTGGTGCGCGTTGACGTAGGCCGCCTGGCAGCCGGCCCACCCCGCGAACACGTCCGACTCGAGCGCCGACGCCTTCACGGTGTCGATGTTGGCGAGCGCGCCGATCAGCGACCCGTAGGCCTTCCCCTCGGCGAGGCCGAGACGGCGCGTTGCGTCGACGCGGCGCCGGCCGACCGCTCGATCCGCGGCGACGAGCAGCCCCGCCGCCGCCACGCCGACGAGCGTCAGCGGCCAGTCATAGGCCAGCATCAGGGCCGCGAAGAAGAACACGGTGACGAGATCGATCGCCGCTGCCGTCAGCCGGCCGGCTACGAACGTCGACACGCCATCGTTCAGCCAGACGCGCCAGCTGATTTCCCCGCCGTAGCGCTGCGTGTAGAACTCGATCGGCAGCCGCAGCACGTGCCACAGGAAGCGGCCCGACGACGACAGCGCCAGCCGCGTCTGCAGCCGCAGCAGCACGCGCTGCTGCAGCCAGGTCAGCGCCCCGCGCACGGCCGCCGTCGCCGCCATCGCGAGCAGCAGCGGGCCGAGCCAGCTCCCCAGCCGCGCGACCAGGATCCGATCGACGAAGATCTGGGTGAACGCGGGGAGCAGGATGCCGGGAACGATCAGCGCCAGACCGGCAATCGCGGCAAAGAGCACCGCCGTCTCGAAGCCGCGCAGCCGATCGCGGATCTTCGCGGCGAGCCGGGGCGGACGGCCGCCCCGGACGAACGTCGCCGTGGGCGCGAACGCCAGGACCCGGCCCGCGTAGCGACGGTCGAACAGCTCGCGCGGCATGGCCCGCGGCCCCTCGGCCGGATCGTTCACGTAGATCTTCCCGCGCGCCGTCCCCTCGACGACGACGAAATGGCCGTCGTCAACCTCCGCCACGACGGGCACCGGCATGGCGAGCGCGGGATCCGTCTGGCACTGGATCTGCCTGGCGTCGAGGCCATAGGCACGCGCGGCGCTCAGGACGTTGGCCGCATTCGCGCCTTCCCGCGACACGCCGCAGCGGGCGCACAGCTCCTCGAGGGGGACGAAGCGGCCGAAGTGCGCCAGCACGATCGCCAGCGCGGCCGCCCCGGCCTCGGCGGGCTCCATCTGCAGGACGGTCGGGGTGCGAACGCGCCGCCGCGCCACGTCAGAATCCGATCCAGCGGCGCAGCGCCGGGACCACGAGCGTGATCGGCGCCTGTTCGCGCAGCGTGGTCGTCGTCGTCACGAGCGTGCCGCTGCCGAAGCGCAGCGGCGGGCCCGCCCCGCCGGTCCACTTGAACCCGCTTGGGGTCGAAGGATCCTCGATTAGATCGACGACCACGAGGTAGGCCGCGCCGCGCGACGAGAACTGCTGCACGAGCGTGTCGTTGTGCAGGTAGACGTTCATCGCCACCGGGCTGAGCGGCGCATCCGAGACGGCGCTGACCTTGCCGGCGATGTAACCGTACTCTTCCCAGCTCACACCGGAGGGAATGACGCGCACCGCCATGCCCGGACGGATCCGCTTTCCGGCGAACGGGACGAAGACGTAGCAGTCGAGCTGCTGGTCGGGGCGCTCGAGCGCGACCAGCGGCTGCCCGACCCGAACGACGGCGCCGGCGTCGACGAGCATCTCGATGACGCGCCCCGTGTACGGCGAGCGCACGTTCGACATGCGCGTGCGGGCGGCGCCGGGATCGGGATCGGGCTCCGCCAGCCGCGCGATCGGCTGACCCGCCGTGACGCTGTCTCCAGCGTTGACGAGGAGCTCGGTGATCTGTCCGGCGGCGGTCGTCTGCACCTCGAAGAGGCCGCCGCGGCGATGCAGGATGCCGGCGCCGTCCAGGTAATCGTGGACGCGGCCGGTGAATCCCCACACCGTCCCGCCGGCGATGACGAGGCCGATGCCGGCCAGCGCCAGCCACCCCCGTGCCGGCGTAACCGTCATCGGCGCGTCGGCCCGCTCGAGCGTCGGCATCAGGAAGAGCTCGGCGCGCTCAGCGCGCCCGGCGCAGTACGTCGACGACGGCCTGGAACGCCGGCTTCGGCTGGCGCTGCCGGTCCCACAGCAGCGGATAGTTCATGCGGCCGCGATTGAGCCACGAGTCGGCGTCGCTGAGGCCCCAGAACGTCACCCGCGAAACCCAGTCGCGGTGCTTCATGAACACGCCGAAGATGTCGGCGTAGCGCTGCGCCAGCTTCTGCTGCATCTCGGCGGGGAGGCCGTCGGGGTAGGGATTGGCCTGCGCCGGGTCCGCGCCGCGCGGGGTGTTGGGCAGCAGGTTGACGTCGAGCTCGGAGTACATCACCTTGAGCCCCGTGCCGTGCAGATCGGTGAGCGCTTCCTCGATGTCGCCGATCGACGGCGTCTCGAGCCGCCAGTGCGCCTGGTTGCCGATGCCGTCGATGCGCAGGCCGCGCGCCTGCAGGTCCTTCACCAGCTTGATCACGCCGGCGCGCTTGGCCGGCTTCTCGAGGTTGTAGTCGTTGTAGTACAGCTCGGCGTCAGGATCGGCCTGGTGGGCGAACTCGAACGCCTTGGCGATGTAGTCGTCGCCGACGCCGACCTGCCACGGCGACTTGCGCAGCGTGCCGTCTTCGTCGATCGCCTCGTTGACCACGTCCCAGCCGTGGATCTTCCCTTTGTAGCGGCCGACGACGGTCTGGATGTGGGCGCGCATGCGGCCGAGCAGCGTTTCACGCTCGGCGGGTTTGCCGTCGGCTCCCTGGAACACCCACGCGCCCGTCTGCGAGTGCCAGACGAGGTTGTGCCCGACGATCTGCATGTGATGGGCGACGCCGAACTCGACGTACTTGTCCGAGGGATCGAAGTTGTAGCGATCGATCGCCGGTTGGGTCGGCGCGAACTTGAGCACGTTCTCCGGGCTGATCTGGTTGAACTGCGCGGCGATCAGGTCGGCGGCGGCCTTGTCGGTGCCGTCGAACTGGCGCTGGTTGATCGCGACGCCGATCACCATGCCCTTCGGCATCAGATCCTTCAGCGCGACGTCCTGCGCGGCAGAGGCGGCGATGGTGCCGCACGCGGCGGCAACGAACAGGGCTAGGTGGGGTGCCTTCATGCCGGGCACGGTACACAATCGGCCGCCCTCGATCAAGGCGCGTCAATGTAGGATGTGCGCATGATTGGAAAACGCACCCTGCTGCCGCTGTTGCTTGCCATCGGCCTCGTCCCGGCGCGCGCCGCCGGGCCGACGATCGTCATAGACGCCACGACGCCCTCCGGCAAGGTCAGCCCGACCCTCTACGGCCTGATGACCGAGGAAATCAATCACGCCTACGACGGCGGCCTCTACGGCGAGCTGGTCCAGAACCGCGCCTTCCTCGACGACAAGGCGTCGCCGGCGCACTGGTCGATCGTGCAGGGAGACGGCGCCAGCGCGACGATGGCGCTCGATCCGGCCGAGCCGCTGAACCAGGCGATCCCGATCAGCCTGCGCCTCGAGGTCACGCAGGCGTCGGCGGGGCACGCGGCCGGCATCGCCAACGGCGGCTACTGGGGCATTCCCGTGCGGCCGAACACGCGCTATCGCGCGTCGTTCTATGCCAAGGCGGCGGCCGGCTTCACCGGCGCCGTCGCCGTGTCGATCCAGAGCGAGGACGGCAAGACCACCTACGCGAGCGGGCGCGCGGCGGCGCCGACCGCCGCCTGGAAGCCGTACGAGGTGTCGCTGCAGACGGGCAGCGTGCCCGTCACCGCGAAGGCGCGCTACGTGCTGACGGTCGACCGTCCCGGCAAGGTCTGGTTCAGCCTCGTCTCGCTGTTCCCGCCGACCTTCAGGAACCAGGCGAACGGCTTCCGCCCCGACCTGCTGCAGATGCTCGTCGACATGAAGCCGAAATTCCTCCGCTTCCCCGGCGGCAATTTCCTCGAGGGCGATCAGATTGCCGACCGCTTCGAATGGAAGAAGACGGTCGGACCGCTGACCGATCGTCCCGGGCACCGGGGGCCGTGGGGCTATCGCTCCACCGACGGCCTCGGGCTCTACGAGTTCCTGCTGTGGTGCGAGGACATGGGGGCCGAGCCGGTGCTCGCGGTCTACGCCGGCTACTCGCTCAAAGGCGCGCACGTGGAGCCCGGGCCGGATCTCGAGCCCTACATCGAGGACGCGCTCGACGAAATCGAGTACGTGTCGGGCCCGGCCTCGTCGAAGTGGGGCGCGCTGCGGGCGAAGGCGGGCCATGCCGCGCCGTTCAAGCTGACCTACGTCGAGGTCGGCAACGAGGACTGGTTCGACCGCTCCGGCTCGTACGACAAGCGGTTCGCGCAGTTCAACGCGGCGATCAAGAAGCGCTACCCGCAGCTCCAGGTGATCTCGACGGTCGGCTTCGAGCACCCGGAGAACCAGCGCGTCAAGAGCGTCGCGCCCGACGTGCTCGACGAGCACTACTACCTGCCGGTCGAGCAGTTCCTCAAGAAGGCGGCCGGCACCTACGACAAGTACGACCGCAAGGGGCCGAAGATCTTCGTCGGCGAGTGGGGCGCCTACGAGACGCCGTTCGAGCCGTGGAACGCGAAGTCGCGCGGCGAGGCGCCGACGCCGAACATGCGCGCCGCGATCGGCGACGCCGCGTTCATGACCGAGATGGAGAAGAACGCCGACATCATCGTCATGCACTGCTACGCACCGCTGCTGGTCAACGTCAATCCCGGCGCGCGGCAGTGGCGGCCGAACCTGATCGGCTATGACGCGCTGCGCGTCTACGGATCGCCGAGCTATCACGCCATCAAGCTGTTCAGCACGCATCTCGGCGACGAGATCCTGAAAGCCACGCCGACGGATACCAACGTGCTGGTGTCGGTGACGCGCGACAGCCGGTCGGGGATGGTCTACGCCAAGCTCGTCAACCCCAACGACGCCGACACGCCGGTGCAGATCGACGTCAAGGGTGCGCGCACGCTGGCGCCGACCGCCACGGCGATCGTGCTGGCCGGCGCCGCCGACGCGACCAACTCGATCGACGCGCCCGAGACCGTCGCGCCGAAGACCTCGAAGATCTCCGGCGTCAAGTCCGGATTCACCTACACCGTCCCGGCCCACGGCATCGTGGTGCTGGAGCTGTCGACCCGCTGAAGGAGCTGATCATGCCGTCACGATCGAAACCGCTGACCATGGGCCTCGCGCTCGCCGCCGTCGCGCTCGGCGCGGCGCTGCAGGCGCAGGCGCCGGTGCCGCAAGCGCCCGCCGGACCCCCGCCTGGCGCGCAGGGGCCTGGCGGACGCGGCGGCGCGCCGCCGCTCCCCGTCGTCATCGGGCCGTCCGCGCCGGTGCCGCCCGAAGTCGCCATTCCGCGCCCGACCGCGGAGGAAGTGACGCAGGTCAACGCGGTCTTCCAGCGCTTCGTCGACGCCGACAAGTCGGCGGCGCAGCCGCTGCTGAAGAAGTACGAGCCGTTGATGCTCCTGCGCGAGCAGCGGCTCAACGTCGCCGCAACCTACACGCAGACCGTGCAGCGGCGCGGCCCGCGGCACGAGGGTTTCGTGCAGCGGGCGCAGCAGGGGGGCATCGACCTGCTGCTGCACGGCGACTCGATCACCGACTGGTGGGTGCAGGGCCCGGACAACCAGGCGATGTTCGACAAGTACTTCGGCGGCATGAAGACGGCCAACTTCGCCATTGCCGGCGACACCACCCAGGGCGTGCTGTGGGGGCTGCACAACGGCGAGGGACAGGGCTTCCAGCCGAAGGCGGTGATGCTGATGATCGGTACCAACAACACCGGCTCCTACAGCGCCGCCGAGATCGCCGAGGGCATCGGCGCCATCGTGCTCGAGATGCGGCACGACTTTCCGGAGGCGAAGATTCTGCTGCTGGCGATCTTCCCGCGCAGCATCCCGGCCGATCCGATCCGCGACAAGATCGCCGAGGTGAACCAGATCATCCGCAAACTCGACGATCAGAAACACGTGTTCTACATGGACATCGGCAGCAAGTTCCTCGACGAGAAGGGGTTCTTCCTACCCGACACGTTCCGCCCCGACCAGCTGCACCCGTTGGCCAAGGGCTACGACATCTGGGGGGCGGCGGTGAAGGACAAGCTCGCCGAGCTCATGAAGTGATCGCGCGCGGCGCGCTACCATTGAAGGAGTGCGCGCCGAACCCACTGAACCGCTGCGGCGGTGGATCGCCAGCCACCGCCGCGTCTTCGTGCTGACGGGTGCGGGCTGCAGCACCGCCTCGGGCATCCCCGACTACCGCGACGAGAACGGCGAGTGGAAGCGGCGGCCGCCGGTGATGATCCTGCCCTTCCGCACCCAGGAACCCGTCTATCGGCGCTACTGGGCGCGTGCCTGTGCGGGATGGCCGCGTTTCACCGCGGCGGCGCCAGGCGCGGCGCACCAGGCGCTGGCCGCCTGGGAGCGCGCGGGGACGCTCGCCTGCGTGGTGACGCAGAACGTCGACCGCCTGCACCAGCGCGCCGGCAGCCGCGCCGTCATCGATCTGCACGGCCGGCTCGACGAGGTCGTCTGCCTCTCCTGCGGCGATCGCACGTCGCGCGAATCGATTCAGCAGGCGATGGCGGACGCCAATCCCGGGTGGTCGGCGGTGTTCACCACCGCGCCGGACGGCGATGCCGACATCGACCCGGCCGTCATCGGGTCGTTCGTCCCTCCACGCTGCGGCCGGTGCGGCGGATTGCTCAAACCCGACGTCGTGTTCTTCGGCGAGAACGTACCGCCGTCGCGGGTCGAGGGGGCGCGCGACGCGCTGTCGCGCGCCGACGCGCTCCTGGTGGCAGGATCGTCGCTGATGGTGTATTCGGGATTCCGCTTCGTCAAGCTCGCGCACGACGTCGGGGTGCCGATCGCGATCGTCAACCGCGGCCGCACGCGCGGCGACGAGCTCGCCGGGCTCAAGGTCGAAGGCGACGTCGGATCGATGCTGAACGCGGCGCTGGAGCAGCGCGTATGAAGCGCATCGGCTTCCTCTCCTTCGGCCACTGGTCCGACTCGTACGGCTCGCAGGTGCGCACCGGCGCGGACGCGCTGCGGCAGTCGATCGAGCTCGCGGTCGCGGCCGAGGCGCTCGGCGCCGACGGCGCCTACTTCCGCGTGCATCATTTCGCGCGGCAGCTCGGGTCGCCGTTTCCGCTTCTGGCCGCCGTCGGCGCGCGGACCAGCCGAATCGAGATCGGCACGGCCGTCATCGACATGCGCTACGAGAACCCGCTCTACATGGCGGAGGACGCGGGCGCGGCAGACCTCATCGCGGGCGGGCGGCTGCAGCTCGGGATTAGCCGCGGGTCCCCCGAGCAGGTGATCGACGGATGGCGTCACTTCGGCTACGCTCCCGCCGAGGGAGAAACCGACGCCGACATGGCGCGCCGCCACGCCGAAGTCTTCCTCGACGTGCTCGAGGGGGAAGGCTTCGCCAAGCCGAACCCGCGCCCGATGTTCCCCAACCCGCCCGGACTGCTGCGCGTCGAGCCGCATTCCGAAGGGCTGCGCGATCGGATCTGGTGGGGCTCCGGCTCGAACGCCACGTCGATGTGGGCGGCGAGGCTGGGCATGAACCTCCAGAGCTCGACCCTGAAAGACGACGAGAGCGGCGAGCCGCTCCACGTGCAGCAGCGGAAGCAGATCGAGGCCTATCGCGCGGCGTGGAAGGAGGCCGGGCACGCGCGCGAGCCGCGCGTCTCGGTGAGCCGCAGCATCTTCGCGCTCGTCGACGACCGCGACCGCACGTATTTTGGCGGCGATCGAAACGAACGCGATCAAGTGGGCTACATCGACGCCAACACGCGCGCCATCTTCGGCCGCTCCTACGCCGCGGAGCCCGCGGCCCTCGTCACGCAGCTCGCGGCGGACGAGGCCATCGCCGCCGCCGACACGCTGCTCCTCACCGTGCCGAACCAGCTCGGTGTCGAGTACAACGCGCACGTGCTGGAGAGCATCCTGAAATACGTGGCGCCCGACCTCGGCTGGCGGTGAGGCGCCGTCGGCCCGACCTTCAGGTCCGGCAAGGGGACGACGATGTAGGCCGGACCTCTCAGGTCCGGCAGGGGGACGACGATGTAGGCCGGACCTCTCAGGTCCGGCAGGGGGACGACGATGTAGGCCGGAC